>Ga0209237_1002961_pt1 | contig 10262 bp, 6 predicted proteins | sample GraSoi013_1_40cm_2_FD_185820 | JGI IMG/M metagenome (GOLD analysis project Ga0209237, IMG submission 185820) | Grasslands soil microbial communities from the Angelo Coastal Reserve, California, USA - Sample 10_02_2013_1_40cm (SPAdes) (version 2) | ecosystem: Environmental > Terrestrial > Soil >...
CCCAGCACCTGGCCGGTCGCGTCGAGGATGCAGACGTACATGGTCTTCACGTGGAGATCGATTCCGCAATAGTGACGGTGCTGCCGGTTGTAGAATCGCATCGGTCCTCCTCCTGCGCGGTTGCGCAGTAACGAATCCCCCGGCAGAGCCGGGGGCATTATCGTCGCTGGCCCCTCAAAGGGGCCTTAACGCGACGAAGAAAAGAGCGGAGCCCAGTCCGATGCGCATTCGTTATTCGCACGGGCGTCGCGCTCGAAGCCGTCGGCCCGAGACACGTGAGTGCGGGGCAATACCAGCAAGGGCCGACCGCCGAAAACGTCAAACTGCTACGGCCTCCCCGGCAGAGCCGGGGGACCTCCCTACGGGTTAGGCTCACCACGGCTTTTGCCAGAGGCTCGCATCGAAGCGCGGCTATCCGCGGCCGATGAACGGCATTTTCGTCGCCATTACCGTCATGAACTGCACATTCGCCTCTAGCGGAAGACTTGCCATGTAGATCACTGCTCGCACAACGTGCGCGACGTCCAGACGCGGCTCCGTGGCGGTCTGGCCGTTGGCCTGCAGCACTCCGGTCGCGAACGTCGCCGTCATGTCCGTGGCGGCGTTGCCGATGTCGATCTGGCCGCACGCGATGTTGAATCGCCGGCCGTCGAGCGACGATGATTTCGTCAGCCCGGTCATCGCGTGCTTGGTCGCGGTATACGGCGCCGAATGCGGGCGGGTTGAATGTGCCGAAATCGATCCGTTGTTGATGATGCGTCCGCCTTGCGGCTGCTGATCTTTCATCAGCAGGAACGCCTGCTGCGTGCAGAGAAACGCGCCTGTCAGGTTCACGTCCACCACGGACTTCCATTGCTCGACCGTCAACTCCTCCAGCGGAACCCCGTGAGTGGCTACACCGGCGTTGTTGAACAACACGTCCAGCCGCCCGAACGTCTCGCGCGTCGTCCCAAAAAGGGCTCGCACGGCGGCTGGATCGCTGACGTCCGTTCGCACGACGAGCGCGTGCGCGCCGTGCGCGCCGGCGTCTTGGACCGTCTGCTCCAACAAGGCTGACCGCCGGCCTGCAAGGACGACGGAATAGCCCTCTTCGAGGAGGCCGATCGCGACGGCCTTGCCGATACCGGTCCCAGCCCCCGTTACAATCGCAACCTTGGGTCGTGTGCTCACGTGGCCACGCTAACACGGAACGGGCATGAAGATACTCGTCACAGGAGCTGCAGGATTTCTGGGCAGTCGTCTCGCCAGGGCACTGCTCGCAGGCGCGCCAGGTCTACCGAAGGTCTCGAAGCTTGTGGCCGTCGATATCGCTGCCTGTCATATCGACGATCCTCGTGTCGACTGGAAAACCGGGACGATCGCGGACGACCGCTTCACGAACTCGGTTGTCGAGGCCGATGTCGACGCGGTGTACCACCTCGCGGCGGTCGTGAGCGGTCAAGCGGAGGCGGAGTTCGACGTCGGAATGCGAGTCAACGTCGACGCGACACGCGCGCTTCTCGAAGTGTGTCGTCGCCTCGAGAAGCCGCCACGGTTCATCTTCACGAGCACGCTCGCCGTCTTCGGCGGCTCTCTTCCCGCCATCGTGCCGGACGACATCGCGGTGGTGCCCCAATCGTCGTACGGCTCCGAAAAAGCGATCGCCGAGCTACTGGTGAACGAGTATTCGAGGAAGCGATTCATCGACGGCATAGTCTGCCGCTTGCCCACGGTGGCCGTCCGTTCCGGCACGGCCAACGCTGCCGCGTCCTCGTTCGTCAGCGGCATCATTCGTGAGCCGCTTGCGGGGATCGACACGGTCTGCCCGGTGCCACTCGGCACACGCCTCTGGATCACCTCACCGGAGCTGGTGACAGCCAATCTCGTGCACGCGGCGCGCGTTCAGACGTCCGATCTGGAGGATCGGCGAACAGTGAACCTTCCCGGTTTGTCCGTCACGCCGGAGGAAATACTGGACAGTCTGGAGCGCGTGGCGGGCCCGGCGGTACGGGCACGTGTTCGTTGTGAACTCGATCAACGCATCATGCACATCGTCTGCACATGGCCGGGGGCGTTCGATGCCAGCCGAGCGCTGCGCCTTGGCTTCAGCGCAGATCGCGACATCGATTCCATCGTTCGCCAATTCATGGCCGAGCGCCTTCACGAACGGCCGAAGTCCGAATAATGCTCTGCAGGACATCGATTCCAAAGTCGGCACCTGCGAGGAGACAGTTCACTCGAGCGTGTCAATGAGGACGAACTCCCAGACCGGCGGAGCGCCAAATCGTTCGGTAAGGCAGGTTGTGTTGCCCGGGAGTCTCTTGCATACTGCGCGGACTATCCGGGGGCACAGCGGCACGTAGAACCTGGGATGCGAGAGACGCAAGGACACGCATGGAACCGTTGGAACATCGCACTATCGCGAAGGTGTCGGCACGTTTGGTGCCTTTCCTGATCGTCTGCTACTTCGTGGCGTATCTGGATCGAGTCAACGTCAGCTTCGCCGCGCTGACCATGAACAAGGACTTGGGTCTTTCCGCCTCCGCGTTCGGCTTCGGGGCCGGCATCTTCTTTCTCGCATACTTCCTATTCGAGGTGCCGTCGAACCTGTTTCTGGAACGCGTCGGCGCGCGGAAATGGATCGCGCGGATCATGTTCACTTGGGGCGTGCTCTCAGGCAGCATGGCGTTCATCGTCGGGGAAACAAGCTTCTACGTCGTGCGGGTGCTGCTTGGAGTCGCGGAGGCCGGCTTCTTCCCCGGCATCATCTTCTTCCTGACGCTGTGGTTCCCGGCTGTCTACCGAGCCCGGATCGTCGGGTACTTCATGGCTGCGATTCCCCTTTCCACCGTGATCGGCGCCCCCGTGTCTGGGCTGCTGCTGGGACTGGACGGGTTCATGAGCATGAAGGGATGGCAATGGTTGTTCATCCTGGAAGCGGCGCCGGCGGTGATCCTGTCCGTGATCGTGTTCTTCTTTCTGACCGACCGACCTGTCGATGCGACGTGGCTGGAGCCGGAGGAGCGGGCCTGGCTGGTGGCCCGTCTGGAGCAGGAGCGGAGGCAGCGGGAGATGGTGCGCCGCTACAGCGTGACGCAGGCGCTGCTGAATCCGAAGGTTCTGGCGCTCAGCCTCGTCTATTTCGGCGCCGTGGCGACCAACTACGGGCTGAGCTTCTTCCTGCCGCAGATCGTGAAGGCGTTCGGGGTGTCGAACTTCCAGGCGGGGCTGGTGGCGGCGCTGCCGTATATGGTGGGACTGGTGAGCATCGTGTTCTGGGGACGCCGTTCTGACCGCAAGGTGGAACGCCGGTTCCACCTCGCGTTTCCGCTGTTTGTCGCGTCCGCCGGGATCGCGATTTCCACCGCGCTCAATGACCCGACGATGAAAATGGTGGCGTTGTCCGTCGCCGGCTTTGGTATTTTTGGCTGCCTGCCTGTGTTCTGGACATTTCCGGCAGCCTTCCTCTCCGGGGCCGCGGCGGCCGGCGGGATCGCACTGATCAATTCGATTGGTAACCTGGCGGGCTTCGCCGGGCCGTACGCCATGGGTCGCATCAAGGACGTGACGGGGAGCTATACAGGTGGCTTGCTGTCGCTTTCGGCGGTCGGCTTCATCGCGATGATCATTGTGCTCGCCTTCCACAGTGACCACCGGCTGGAACGGGTTCCCGGCGCAGAGCCCACCCAAGAGTGCGCGCCGCCGCAAGTTCCATGGCGAGACTGTGGTGTGCCGCCGCGCAGCGCAACGAAAAGTCGATCCGATGGTCGTGTTGAGAAATGAGTGAGCCTCGCAAGCGCCGACCCGCGACGAACTCACGCCCGATAACCGTATCGATGTCCGCGCGGCTCGCACTGGAATAGATCCTGTGTAACGCCGATCTGGCGACTGTTCCCGAATCTCCATTCCGGACGGATGAGTCGGTGCGATGCGGGAAAAGCGTCGTGTTGGCTGCGCATCGCTCGAAATGATGGCGTGCGCGTTCTGCTTGCTACTCGGCGTGGAGTGCGACGATGGGATCGACGCGAGCCGCGCGTCGTGCCGGTCCATAGCTGGCCGCGAGAGCCACGGCAATCAGGCCAACCGCCGACGTGACGTACGTGAACAGGTCGGTCGGTTTCACGCCGAACAGTAGCGTCGCGAATGTTCGGCTCGTCGCGTACGCCGCTGGAAGTCCGATCGCGACGCCTGCCGCCGCGATCGCGACCCCTTCGCGCAGGACGAGCGAGATCACGTCGCGCGTGTCGGCGCCGAGCGCGACGCGAACGCCGATCTCCGCGGTCCGCTGTGAGACGGAGTACGCCACGATCCCATACAGACCGATCGACGCGATCGCGAGACCGATGAGCGCGAACGCCGCGATCAGGGTCGTGCGGAACCGCGCCGGTGCGGTGGCGGTGGCGATGATGCCTTCGAGCGGCTTGATCGACGACACGGCCACTGTCGGATCGACGGAAGCCACAACACGCCGCAGCTCCGACGCGATGTTTACGTCGCCGGCCGTGCGTATTGTCAGAAACGTCGACAGCCAGGGCGCCTGCGCCATCGACCAGTACACCTGGTCGCCCGCCGTCGCATCGATTCCTGAGTACTTCACGTCCGACACGATCCCGACGACAGTCGCCTCGTTGCCGTTGTAAAGGCGGTACTGAAACTTTGGGACATTGAACGTTTGGCCGATCGGATCGTCAGTCCCGAACAGATGCCGCGCTGTCGTGGCGCTCACGATGACCACCGCCGGGTGCTGCGGGTCGTCCGCAGCGGTGAAGAACCGGCCCTTCAGCAGACGGATGCCAAGCGCCTGGAAGTAGCCGGGGGTGCACGACACCGCGCTCGCCACGTAGTCGACCTCGTCGCTCTTTCGCCTCAGCGACATCATGATTCGGCTCGTATCGGGCGGCAGGCTCGTGCCCGCACCGACGGCGCGCACGCCGGGAATCTGTTGCACCCGGCCGATAACCCGTAGCATCGTTGCGGCGATCTCGTCGGCCGAATGCGGGCGGCCGAATGCGGTGTTGATCGAGGCGGTGACGACATGATCCGGCGTCACGCCGAGATCGGTCTCGAGCAGATCGACCAGGCTCCTGCCGAATAGCGTCGCGCCGACGAGCAGCACGAGGGCGGCGCCGAGCTGCGCGACGCAGAGCAGCTGCTGCAGTCGGCGGTGGCGTCTTGTCGGCGCGTTCGTCACCGTTCGCGGCGGTGCGGCGTTCGCGGCTTGGATCGATGGCACGACGCCAGTGGCGACAGTCGTCACTACGCCCAGACCAACGGCGAACGCGAGGACAAGAGGATCGACACGCACGTCGTGCAGCCGGGGAAACGTCTCGGGATCGACTCGAGCGAGCGCAGAGGCGGCCACACGTGCGATGACGAGCCCTCCGACAACACCGCCGGCCGCAAGGAGGCCGGATTCGATCAGGCCCTGAACGACGAGCCGGCCGCGGGACGCGCCTAACGCCTGTCGGATCGAGATCTCGCGGGTGCGGGCGACGTTGCGCGCGACGAGGAGGCTCACGAGATTCGCGCACGCGACGAGCAGCACGAGTCCCACAGCGGCCCAGAGCAGCAGCAGCGCCGGCCGACCGTCGCCGAGCTGCGTGTCGCGGAGTGTCGTGACCGTCGTGTGCAGCCGGCCGAACGTTTTCGTGTCTGCTGTCGCGAGGGCCCGCGCCGCGTCGGCGACGTCGGCCCGCGCCTGCGCGATCGTGACCTGCGGCTTCAGGCGGCCGAGCAGTCGGACGCCGCAGCACCGCGGGCTCAGAAGGCGTGCGAACGCGGAAGACTCCCACACATCTGTCTTCCACGACGGCATGTCCCATTGCCGTCCCGTGACGCCGACGACGACGTAGTCCGTCGAGTTGAGGACGAGATGCTCGCCGAGGGCGGAGGAAGAGCCATTGAACAGCCGCTGTGCCAACCGCTCGCTAATCACAATCGACGGCGTTGGCGCGTCGGCCGCCGCGAACGGACGGCCGGCAACGATCGGGCCGTCGACCGCTGAGAAGAACGATGGCGCGACTGTGGCACCGTCCAGCAGTTCCGCGCCATCCCGGGTTGATAACTGAAACACCTGGTCGGCGTAGAACGTGACGTCGGAGAAGGCGCGAAGCGACTCCTGCCAACGCCGCGCAGTATCCAGCTGCCAGAAGACGCGGCCGGGACGAGGTGTTCCCTCGTAGTCGCGCGTCGCGTCGAGCACGACGAGGCGGTCGGCTTCGCGATACGCGAGCGGTCGAATCAACAGCTGGTCGACGACGCTGAAGATCGCCGTGTTCGCGCCGATGGCGAGTGCGAGCGTGGCGAGCGCGACGGCCGTGAAAGCCGGCGTCCGCCGCATCCCGCGCAGCGCGTAACGGACGTCGCGGCCGACGATCTCTAAGAGCGAAAAACGCGCGCTGACAATCGCCACGAAAGATGGCCGAAATTACGCGCATCGCGTCAGGGTGTCAAGCTGACTGTTTGTTCATGACTGTTTGTTCACAGATTCGGTGTGCGGTTGAGCCGCGGCGATTCGTGTTCGTAAACAGTTCGCGACTTATCACGATCTACACGTGAAACGCTGCGAAACAGAATCGATTCGCTGAGCACATAATCTGCAACGGAAGGTTGCATTGAGCTCTACGTACGCGGTGGCACCTCCGGCGGCGGTGCTTCGGTCTTTCATCTCACACTACGTCGGCTTCTGCGCGCATGACGTGATGCCAGGGATCGACATAGGACTGCCGTCTCGTCATGCGCATCTCATCATCAGCCTCGGCTCGCCGATCGATGTGTTGCAGATGCCAAACACCATACAACGCGCCGGTCGTTTACGTGCGCTCGTCAGCGGCCTGCACGATGCACCTGCAGCAGTACGGCGCGGAGGAAGCCAGGAAATCGTCCACGTGTTCCTGCTGCCGGCTGGCCTTCGGGCGATCCTACACGCATCGCCTGCCGAACTGACGTCGCATGTCGTTGAGCTGTCCGATCTGTGGGGGCGGGCCGCCGAGTCGCTGATACAGCGGCTCAGCGCAGCGGCCACATGGGAGTTGCGCTTCGCCGTGCTCGACAACGCCTTCGTGCGCGCGCTGGTGCCGATTCAACGCCACGCTGCCGTGGCATGGGCGTGGCAGCAGCTCGCAGCGCGTCACGGCCGCATGTCAATTGGAGGGCTCGCGCGCGGCATTGGGTGGACCCGGCAGCATTTGACGCACCGGTTCCGTGCCGAACTCGGAGTCGGTCCGAAAACCGCCGCCCGCATCTTTCGGTTCGAGCGAGCGTGTCGGCTGATCAGGGACAGGCGGCTACGTTTGGTCGATGTCGCCGCCGCGTGCGGCTACCACGACCAACCGCATATGACTCGCGAGTGGATCGCACTGGCTGGATGTACGCCGCGGACGTGGATCGCGACCGAGCTTCCTTTCTTACAAGACTACGAGCTGTCGGGCGGCGATCATGGCGAATGACATGGCATTGACACCGCATCTCTCGATCATGTTCGACGGACAGTGCGAGGCGGCGTTCAGGTTTTACGAGCGCTGCCTGAGCGGCACGATTTCCTTCATGCTCACGTGGGGCGATTCACCAGCAGCCGCAGAAGCGCCGCCGGATTGGGCCGGAAAGGTCTATCACGCCACACTCAGAGTGGAGGACTTCGTGATGACGGGCGGCGACCTGCCTTCGGACAAGTACGAAAAGCCAAGAGGCTTTTCGATTGTGCTCGGGACTGACAGTCCCGAGGCTGCGGAGCGGATCTTCGACGAACTGGCACAGAACGGACGAATCGTGATGCCGCTGCAGGAAACCTTTTGGGCAAGCCGGTACGGTGCATTGGTCGATCAGTTCGGGCTCGCGTGGGAAGTCAACTGTGAACGGCCGGCCGAGCCGATCCTAAGTAAGTCACGTCCGTAGCCTGGTACTTGACTACGATTTCTTAACCTACGTGGCACATTTGGGCGGCCGCGCTTTTGATCGGTTGCGCTGTCGCGTAGTGGTGCGGCGGGCGCGGCGCGGTCATTGGGGCGGCCGAATCAGCCGAATCCGCGCAAGAGTCGTTCGAGGTGGCGATGGTGAAGCAGCACCCTCCGGCCGACACACGGCCGGGCAGCGTCACTGTGTTGCCCGGCGGGCCTCAACCGAGCAGCTCGGCTTCGCTTGCGAGGAGCGAAACAGCCTGCCGACGCAATCGTCGTGGATGCGGCCAAACATCCCACCGAGTAAGCGAACGGCGAGGCGGATCTGACAACCGGACGGTCTCTGCGTCGTTAACCGCGAACGCTACAGTCCTTCAAACGTCGGACAGGTCGTCGCGATCAACGGCGCAGGGCTTACCGAGGCGTCTGGCTTCCTGAACGGGTCAACGTTTTTGAACAGACGCGGCAATCCTGTTCGAAACGCGTCGCCACAGGCACCTCGAATTCGGGTCATGCAAGTGTCGCCCCCTGCGACCAAGGCGGCGTTGCCGTGACCGGGTTGCCGAATCCCGAGATAAGATATCGCGCAAACGGATGGCGAGCCGCTCCCGGAGCCGAATGAAGCTGCCGGCGATCCCGGTGTCAGGACCGCCGCGCTCAAGACGGCGATTGTCGAACACGGCATCGCGCTCGATTCGGTCGACGACCTCGGCGGGGCGCTGGGGACGTCCAGTGGCGGCCGCATTCGAATCCTGAACGGTCTGTCGCCCGCGGTGGAGTTCACCACCCTCGTGCACGAATACGCGCACTTATGTATCGAATTCCGTTATGTGCCTGCGACATGACGCGATGAGCAATGAACGGGGCCAGGGCGCGAAGTTCACCACATAACCTCGAGAGAAATGGGGCGAAGCCGATCGTCCATGGGATACGATCTGGATTCACCGACGGCTGAACGATTCTGGGCCTGAGATCGTCCAGTCCCGCGGAGGCGCTCGTGTCCCTGACTGCCGTGCTCGATTCAGTCCGCGAGGATACCGGCTACGCGGTCCGCGCATCTCTGAAACACCGTACATTCACGCTGGCCGTTCTACTGACGCTCGCGCTCGGGATTGGGGCGAACAGTGCCATGTTCAGCATCGTTGATGCTGTCCTGCTTCGGCCGCTTCCTTATCCGAGTGCCGATCGGCTGGTGCTTGTCGCACGCCGCACGCCGAACGGTGGTCTACGCGAGTCGGCCGACGCCCGTCACTATTTGTTCTGGCGCGATCAGCAGACGACGCTCGACGCCATCGTCGCAATTCAAGACGGCCGCGCCGTTAGCTCCGATACTCCAGACCACCCGGAACGCCTCGTCCAGTTGTTCGTAACGGCCGATTTCTTCCGTGTGCTTGGAATGACGCCGGTCGTCGGGCGGAATTTCTTGTCGGACGAGGATCGGCCAGCGGCTCCGCCGGTGGTCATTGTGAGCCATGAGTTATGGGCGCGTCGATTCGGCAGCGATCCCCGCATTGTCGGCCAGACGGTCCGGCTCGCAGGCGATGCATTCACAATCGTGGGCGTCGCGCCGGCCGGCATCGATCCCAACTTGTCGGCGGATCTCTGGACTCCGCGGGCTGTTGAGAGCAGCCCAATGGCTGGTGGTAACAATTTTCTGGTGCTCGGCCGTCTCAAGAACGGCCTATCGCGCGAGCAGGCACGCGCCAACTTCGACGTGATCGCAGCGGCCTACCAGACGGCACACGCGTTACCTACACCCGAGCACATGGACGTGCTGTTGTATCAGCAATGGATGGTGGCCGGCGTTCAGCCGATGCTGCTGTTACTCTTTGGCGTCGTCGGTTTTGTCCTGCTGATCGCTTGCGCCAACGTTGCGAACTTGCTCGTCGCGCGAATGACTGATCGCGGGCAAGAGCTTGCGATTCGGAGCGCGCTCGGTGCGAGCCGTAAGCGCCTTGCCAGCCTCGTATTGACGGAATGTGTTGGTTTGGCACTCGCAGGCTCAGCACTCGGACTTCTGTTTGCCCACGTGATCATCGATGCCATCGTCTCGTCGAGCGCGGTGCGTCTACCGCGGCTCGAACAGGCCAGCCTTGACACACGAGTGTTGCTGTTCACGGTTGCCGGGGCGCTGCTCACGGCGATCTTGTTCGGCGTGTGGCCCGCCATTCAGGCCGCGCGAACGGAACCGAGTCCACAGCTTCAGGCCAGCCCTCGAACTGGTGCTGACCGTCGCACCGAACGAGTCCGTCGCACGTTGGTTCTAGTGGAATTCGCCCTGTCGCTCGTACTGGTCGTCGGCGCGTTGCTGATCAGTCAGAGCGTCGTCAAGTTATTCGCGGTCGATATCGGATTCGATCCGAGTCGAATCCTGACGGCGCAAATGAC
>Ga0209237_1002962_pt1 | contig 10260 bp, 7 predicted proteins | sample GraSoi013_1_40cm_2_FD_185820 | JGI IMG/M metagenome (GOLD analysis project Ga0209237, IMG submission 185820) | Grasslands soil microbial communities from the Angelo Coastal Reserve, California, USA - Sample 10_02_2013_1_40cm (SPAdes) (version 2) | ecosystem: Environmental > Terrestrial > Soil >...
CTGTACACGGCCCAGACGCAGCGGATCGACCTGCAGCAGAACATCCGCGCGGCGGCGACGATCCTGCCGGCCGACCTGCGCGAGGTGGACGCCACGGACGGCGACATCAGCGCGGCCACGGCGACGTCGATCACGTTCCGGGCGATGCGCTGGATGGGGTTCCTCTGCAATCCGCCGATCAACGGCGGTCTCGTGCAGACACCGGTGCTGACCATGACGATGACGAACAAGCGGTACTACGGCATCCGGGGGCCGGCGGCCGGGGACTCCATCCTGATCCGCTACGAGGGCGACGAGGGCACCAACAAAGACGACACCTGGGTGCTGGGCAAGATCACGCTGCTAACCACGGCGAACTGCCCGGGAGTGCCCACGTACCCGGACAACACCGCCGGCAAGCAGCTCGTCGTGACCGCTTGGATGCCGACGACGGCCACGCCGCCGGCGCTGCCCGCAGCGAATATCGGCCTCTCGATCTACGCCGGCGCCCCGGTGCGCGGCTTCGAAACGGTCGCCTATCAGCTGTACCAGCCGGCAGGGGACACGTCGTGGTACGTGGGGCTGCAGACGGCGTCGGGAACTCAGCCGCTGATCGGCCCGGTCCTGAGCAATGGGCTGGAGCTGGCGTACTTCGATTCCACGAGCGCGAGCCTCGCCGCACCGCTCTCGCCCGCCGATCTGGTGCGCGTGGCGCGCGTGGACATCACGGTGCGTGCGCGCACGGCCCAGCCGGTGCGCGGCGGGGGCGGCGGCACGCTGCTCGGGGCAATTGTCGATAGTGTCGTGACGCGGGTGGCGTTGCGGAACAACCGGCGCTTCTGACGGGCGCCTGACTCACATGAAGGAGTGGTCCATGAAACCGATCCTGTCGAACGAGCGCGGCATGGCGCTCGCGGTCGCGATCTTCGCCCTCGTGGTCGTGGGCGCGCTGGTCGCCGGAGCGTTCTTCGCCGGCACCCAGGAGCAACGCGTGGGAGAGAACTCGCGCCGTGTCACGCAGTCGTTCGGCGCGGCCGAAGCCGGGCTCAACGAAATCATCCGGAATTGGCAACCGCAGGCGATCAACCACGTGCGCCAGTACCCGCTCGACTCCGTGGCGGTGCCCCTCAACCTGGCCGACACGATCACGCCGGACGGCACCGGCGTCTACGGAGGTTACATCTACCGGTTGAACGACGAGGTCTACCTGGTGGATATCACCGCGCGGGACCGCAAGAGTGCCACGGGGGTCATCGGCGGCGGCGCGCGCCAGCGGCTCGGCGAGCTGGTCCGCATACGGACGCTCGACCTCAAGATCGGGGCGGCGCTCACCACGCGGGGCGGCGTGAGCCTCAAGGGCAACGCGTTGGTGAACGGCCGGGATACGGTGCCGCAGGGCTGGAACACGAGCTACTGCGACACCCTCGGGGACACCACCAAGGCCGGGATCCGCACGACCGATACATCCCAGGTCTCCACCCAACGAGCCGGCCAGCTTGACGGGAACCCGCCGAAAACGCAGGACACGAGCATCCATGCCAGCACGTTCACCCAGTTCGGCGACGTCAGCTACGCCAGCCTGGCCGCCGCCGCAGGCATCCAGTTGTCCGGCGGGAACTACAAGACCCAACCGGTCGTGACCGGCGGAGTGTGCGACAGGTCGCCATTAACGCAGCAACTCAACTGGGGCGACGGCATGAACCCCAGTCTTCCCTGCGGGAACTATTTCCCGATCGTTCATGTCGCCGGTGACGTGACACTGAACGGCGACCAGGGGCAGGGAGTCCTCCTCGTCGACGGCAACCTAAACATTCAGGGCAGCTACGTCTTCTATGGGGTCGTAATCGTCCAGGGAGACATCAAGACCGCTGGTGGCGGCAGCACCGACGCGCATTTCTACGGCGCCGTGATGGCAAACAACGTGGACCTGACGCTCAACAGTCTGGCCGGTAACGCGACGCTCCAGTACTCTAAGTGCGCTATTACCAATGCGTTAGAGGGTACGATGGTGGTCACGCCGGTGCGGTCGCGGGGTTGGTCGCAGCTCTATTGATCGGCCTAAGTATAGGCGGTCAAAACAGTTGTTGGTTCGGCCTCAAGTAGGTTCGAGGCTTGACAGGATAAGGGGCGGGGCATACTGTAGTTTGCCCTCGCCCCCTCTGTCTTCAACCCCTAGGCGACCATGGCGCTTTTCGGCTTTCTGGGCGGCAAAAAAACGACGGTGGGGCTCGATATCGGCTCCGGTATCGCCAAGCTGGTGGTGATCGATCACAGCGCCAACGAGCCGCAGCTGGTCAAGGTGGCCACGACGGAAGTCGCGGCCGACGCGATCGTCGAGGGGGAGGTCATGGACCCCGGTATCGTGGCTGAGGCGGTTCGGGGTTTGTTCTCCGCCGCCGGCGTGAAGCAGAAGTCGGTGGTCACGGCGGTGGGGGGGCGGGACGTCATCGTCAAGAAGATCCAGATGGACCGGATGAAGGAGGCCGACGCCCGGGAGGTGATCCGGTGGGAGGCCGAGCAGCACGTGCCGTTCGACATGGCGAACGTGGAGCTCGATTTCCAGATCCTGGACCCGGACGCCGAGGGCCTGCAGATGAACGTGCTGCTGGTAGCGGCCAAGCGGGAGCTGGTCGAGGGCCGCATGGGCCTGCTGACCGAAGCGGGGCTGCACGCGGCGATCGTGGACGTCGACGCCTTCGCCATCCACAACGCGTTCGAGCTCAACTACCCGGACGCAATGCAAGGCGTGGTGGGCCTGGTGAACATCGGGCATGAAGTCACCAACGTGAACATCCTCGAGGAAGGCGTCCCGGTCCTGACGCGGGACCTGTCGGTGGGCACGCGGCGCTTCCGCGAGGACCTGCAGCGCGAGAAGGGGCTGGCGGCCGACGACGCCGAAAAGGTGATCCAGGGCGTCACGCAAAGCGCTGATCTGGCGTCGTACGTCGAGGCGCGGGGTGAGGAGATCGCGGTGGGGGTGGAGCGGGCGGCGGCGTTCCTGGCCACGGCGTCCCGGTCGGCCGGCGGACTGGCGCGGGTGTTCACGACCGGCGGCGGGTCGCGGATTCCCGGGCTCAACGAGGCGCTGGCGAGCCGGCTGAAGGCGCCGGTCGAGCCGGCCAATCCGATCCAGCGGCTTGCCTACAAGGACACCGCGTTCGACGCCGTGTCGGTGGACGAGGTGGCCCCGCTGCTGATGCTGTCCGTGGGTCTGGCGCTGAGGCGCGCCGCATGATCGAAGTCAATCTGCTCCCGGGCCAGAAGCGCAAAGCCCCGGGTGCCGGTTTCAAGCTCCGCCTCCCCGACTTCGGCGCGCTGCTCGCGAACGTCAAGGATCCATGGCTGATCGCCGCGGTGCTGGCGTGGGTGATCGTAGGCGGCGGGGCGGCGGCGCTCTTCGTGGTCGAGCGCGCGAAGCTGGCGGTGGCCGAGAGCACGCTCGAGACGGTCAAGGCGGAGAAGCGGCGGTTCGACGTGGTGATCGCCCAGAAGCGCCAGTCGGAGCGGATCCGCGACTCGTTGCTCGCCGAGATCGGGGTGATCCGCAGCATCGACGCGGACCGGTACATCTGGCCGCATATCCTCGACCAAGTCACGAAAGCCTTGCCTCCCTACACTTGGCTGAGGGCCATCACGCAAGTCGGAGGCGTGGTCGCCCCGCCCGCCGCCGGTCAGGCCGGGGGCCCGCCGCCGGCTGTGGAGGATTCCCTGGCGAACGCGGTGCGGGTGTCGATCGACGGCCGCACCGTGGACTTCCAGGCGTACACCACGTTCCTGCGGCAGCTGCAAGCCTCGCCCTGGATCACCGACGTGACGCCGAACCAGTCCAACACGGTGATCGAAGCCGACAGGCCCGTGACGGAGTTCAACGTGACGATGCGCTACAAAGTCGCGGACTCGATCTACATCCGCACCGTCTCACTGCTCCAGACGGTGAGGTGAGGCGATGGCCTTCGGACTGCCTACGGATCAGCGCAGCCAGATCATGCTGCTGCTTGTGCTGGTCGCTGCTGCCGGCGGCTACTTCTTCTGGAGCAAGGTGCACGAGCCGCAGTCGGCCAAGATCGACGCGGCGCACGCCGAGATCGACAGCCTCCAGGCCATCGTGGACAGGGCCAAGCGCGACCTGGCGAGCGGCACGGTCGAGGACCTGCGCCGCAAGGTGGACGAGTACCGGGCCAACCTGCAGCTGATGCGGCGCTTGGTGCCGGAGCACAACGAGGTGCCCAAGCTGATGGACGACATCAGCACGAGGGCGAAGGTGCGGGGGCTGACGCTGGGCAAGTTCCAGCCTGTGCCGGCCGAGGTGGGCCAGCCGTTCGACACCTACCGCTACCGGCTCGAGGTCTATGGCCACTACGACCAGATCGGCGAGTTCCTGGCCGACGTGGCCGGCCTGCCGCGCATCATCGTGTCGCAGGAGCTGACGTTGAAGGCGGCGCTGGATAACACGCAGCGGCTGCTCGCTGACACGACGGGCGGGCTGCTGGAGGCGGACCTGACGCTCCGGACCTACGTGAAGTCGAACGCGCCCCCGCCGCCCAAGAAGGCGGCAGGGGCCGCACGGCCCGCGCCGGGAGGGGCGGATGCGCGCAATTAGCCTGGCGCTCGGCGCTCTGCTCGCGGCGGCGCCGCTGACGGCGCAGGCTGCGCCGGCCAAGCCGGACTCCACACCGAACACGGGTCTGGTGCGCGAGGTGTTCGCCTACGAGGGCGGCGGGCGGGACCCGTTCGTGTCGCTGCTCCGGTCCGGGGATGTTCGGCCGCTGCTCAACGATCTCAAGTTGGTGACGGTCGTGTACGACGGCGTCTACCCGGGACGCAGCGTCGCGGTGCTGCATGACATCACCAACGGCAAGCGGTACCGCGTCAAGACGGGTGAGGTCGTGGGGCGGCTGCGGGTCACGCAGATCCGCCCGCGCGAAGTGGTATTCACCGTGCAAGAATTCGGCTACGAGCGGCAGGAGACGCTGTCGCTCGCCAAGCAGGAGGTACGGCCATGAAGCACATCACTCTCCTCGTCGCGTGCCTTGCGCTCGCGGCGGCGTCCCCGGCCCTGGCGGGCCCCGGGCGAGACGGCGAGGTCCGGGCCGTCCGCGTGCTCCCGGCGTCCGGCAAGGTGGAGGTCGTGATCGACCTCCAGGGTGCGGTGGAGATCCGGGACTTCACCCTGGCGAGCCCGGCGCGTCTGGTGATCGACTTCCTGGGGGCGCGCCTCTTGGCGCCTGCGACGCTGTACGACGGACAGAACCGCGGCGGCGTGCGGAATATCCGCTACGCGCAGTTCCGGCCTGACACGGTCCGGGTCGTGATCGATCTCGATGCGTTGAAGGACTACCAGATCCAGCGGCGGGAGGGGCAGGTGCGAGTGCAGATCGGCAGCGAGCGCACGGCCTTCGCCACTTGGACCAGCCAACCGGTGGACCCAGCGGTCGGAGGGGCGGGGCGGACCGCCCTGCCCGCCCCGACGCCGGCCGTGCCGGCGCCCGCCGCCGAGGTCACCACGCCCACCGCGGGCGCACCGCTGGCGATCGATCAGTACCTGGCGCTGCACCGCCGCGAGGCGGCGCAGTCGCAGGCGCCGCGCATCACGGTCACGTGGGACGGCGCCGACATCGCGGAAGTGACGGCCGGGTTCGCCGCCTTCAGCGGCCGCACGATCATCGTGAGCAAGAACGTGACGGGCAAGGTCACGGCCGAGATCAAGAACCAGCCGTGGGACCTCGCCTTCGCCGCGGTGCTCGAGTCGCAGGGCCTGGCGGCCCAGACGCTGCCCGGCGGGATCTTCAACGTCGCCAACAAGGTGGACTTGGCGCGCTCGGACTCCACGGTCCCCGTGGAGACGCGGCTGGTGCGGGTCAATTACGCCCGGGCCTCCTCGCTCGTCCCGGCGGTCTCGGCGATCGTCTCCAAGCCGCGCGGCACGGTGGTGGCCGACTCGGGCAGCAACGCGCTGGTGATTACCGACGTCCAGACACGCATCAACCAGGTCGAGGAGTTCGTGAGGGGGCTCGACCTCCGCACGCCGCAGGTGTCGATCCTGGCGAAAATCATCTTCGTCGACCGGACCGACATCGAGGACCTCGGGCTCAAGTACGACCTCGGCTCGGCGACGCAGTTCTTCAACCGCCTGGTGCAGCGGCCTGACCCGAGCACCGCCAAGCCCGTCGACACCAACCTCGACGGCATTCCCGACGCGCTGGTGCCGACCGCGAACTTCACGCCCGATAAGACGATCGTGGACCTGGGCGGCAACTCGCTCTCGGCGCTCGGGAACGCGACGTCCCAGGTGGCGGACCCGGCGCTGGAGCTGATCTTTTCGACCGCGCTCGGCAACTTCGATCTCACCACGTTCCTGCAAGCGTTGCAGCGGGTGGACCTGGCGGACATCCAGGCGGAGCCCTCGATCACGACGCTCGACAACCGGCCCGCCGAGATCCTGGTGGGCGACAAGGTGCCGATCCGCGTCATCGATCTCAGCGCGCCGACGGCGGGTGGCGCGAACGTGCCCCGCGCGACGGTGAACTTCCAGCAGACCGGCATCAACCTCAAGGTCACGCCGCACATCACGGCGAACCGCCAGATCCTGATGGAGGTGCACGCCGAGAACTCGAGCGTGAAGGCGGCGCCGGTGGACATCGGCTTCACGTTCCAGACCCAACAGGCGGACAACCAGATCCTGGTCAGCGACGGCGAGACGGCCGTGATCGGGGGCCTGACCGTGACGTCGGTCACGGTAACCAAGTCGGGAATCCCGTTTCTTGTAGATCTGCCAATTCTGGGCAAGCTGTTCGGCTTCACGTCCCAAACGGAGGAGCGGCGCGACCTGCTGATCCTGATCACGCCGCACATCATCGACGACCTGGTGACCCCTAGCACCGGGAACTGAGCTGGGAGCCACTATGCGGGCAGGACGAGGCGTGCGGGCACTGTGGGGGATCGTCGTCTGTGCGGCGGCCGTCTGGGCATGCGAGACGACCCGGAACCCGGGCGGCGTCCAGAAAGACCTCACCCCGCCCAACATCACCCTGAGCACGGCGAGGGACACGGAAGACATCGCTGGGGGCCTGAGCTTCACGGTCACGGCGTCGGACAACCTGTCGCTCAAGACGATCCGCATCACCTACAGCGGCGGCTATATCGCGGGGCCGGTGGACACCACCTTCATCGCGCAGACGAAGTCCATCACTTATGTCAGGACCGTCACTTTTCCGGCCAGCTCCGGGGCCGGCGGCAACGTGATGATCGTCGGGCGCGCGATCGACGGCGCGGGGAACTTCGCCGAAGACACGCTGTTCATCTTCCTCGCGAACGTGCAGGCGCTCAAGGTGTTCCTGATCGCACCGACGCCCGGGGCGGTGGCGTCCACGGGCCGCAACATTCAGGTGCAGGTCGTGGCGGTGCAGAACTCCGGCATCCGCAAGATCGGCTTCCAGACCTCGCCCCCGGGCGCGGTGACCAACCCCACGACGCCGCCCTTCGACTCGACGTCGTTCACGCCGCCGTTGGCGGACTCGGTGACCTACACCGATACCCTGACCGTCGTGGCCACCTCGGGAGCGTTCGTGGTCCAGGGGTTCGCCGAGGATTCAGCGGGGCGGCGGGGCACGAGCAGCACGGTAACGGTGAACGTCCTCTCCGCCGCCAACGACGTCACGCCGCCGTCGGTGACCGACTCGCTCGGCACGCGCGTCGAAGTCAGCGACAGCGTCCTGGTGCACGCCACGGACCCCAGTGCCGTGTCGTGGATCGGCTTCCGGGTGGACACCGGGGGCCTGGTGGTGCGCTTCGACACCATCAACGTCGCGGCGGGCAACCTCACCGACGTGCGGCAGATGTTCAGCCTCAACCTGGCGGCGCTGCCGAAGCTCCCGCAAACGATCGTGGTCCGGGGCTACGCGTGCGACAACGCCGTCGCGCGCAACTGCGCGTACTCGACGGTCAACGGGGTCGTAGCCGGCACGCCGAAGGCCGATACCGCCACGGTGGTGGCCGGCGTGACCAAGCCGCTGCCCGGGGGAAGCCAGATCGGCGACGCGATCTTCAACAAGAACGGCAACGGCGGCACGGGTGAGCTGTACCTCACGAACACCCCGCTGTCGCGCGTGGAGATCTTCCAGGTCGCTAACACGTCGTTCGTGGCAGGGGGCATCCCCACGGCCGGCCCCCAACCCATCGGCATCGCGATGTGGCCGGTTGATACGGCGGGCAATTACGACGACACCGTGGTGGTGGCGAACTCGGGCGGGACCGAGCTCTCCGTCATCGACGTGCGGACCGCCGTGCGGCGGCTCGTATGGCGACAGGATCTGCCGAACTTCCTCATCGAGAAGTACAAGGTCGTGATCGGCCCCGGCGGGGCCACGAAGCAGATCACGGTCTTCGACGTGTCCGACCGGCCGCAGTACCTCGGCACGGTATGCCGGCCGAACTCGGGCGGCGGCAACCTCTGCAATCAAACGGACTCGATCTTCGCGATCTACGCGACGACGCCCACGCAGAGCAGCACGTCGCCGTTCAACGGCAAGGCCACGCTGCGCATGGAGAAGCTGACCCCCAGCGTGAACCCGGCGAATCTGTTCGGGCACCTGTTCTGGGAGATCGGCAACGTCGCCGCCTCCGACGCGTCGGATACGCTCCGGATCGAGCTGCGGCGCGGCCGCCCCTACAACGTGACGCAAGTCGTGCTGTCGGCGTGCCTCGGCGTCACGGTGAATTTCGCGACGTTCGGGCTGGGCGACAGCACGTTCGTGCGCAATTCCGGCAACTTCGCCCACGCCTTCATCGGCGAAGGCGGGAGAATCACCACCGCGTTCGCGCGGGTGATGAACTACTCGGCCAGCGGCAACCTGGTCCAGGGGGCGGGTACGTTCACCAGCTGCCTCACCCCGGCCGGCAATTCGTTGGGGATCGGGGACGCGGGCGACAACGACGTCGACTTCGGCATGTCGCCGGCGGTGGACGTGAGCGACTTCATCAGCAACACCGGCATCCACGTCCTGTCCATCGCCACGAACTTCAACGGCGCCACGAACCTGGTGCGCGCGGACTCGATCTACGTTCTGGACGAGGGGCTGCGGCTCAAGGGCACCTCGCCGGCGCCCACCGGCGCGCCCGGCATGGACATGAACTACAACCACGCGTTCCAGGCGGGAAACCCGGGGACGGCTCCCTTCGGCGGCCCAGCGCCCAACTCGAATGACCGCGTGGTGTTCGCGGCACGCCCGGACGGGAACATCGACGTCTTCGACACCTTCTTCTACGGAATCGTGGGCTCGGTGCCGGTGCGCGATCCCATCATCGGGCCGCTGCGCGTCGGCAGGGACACTGGTGGGAACCAGCTGCTCTTCGGCATCACGGCGCGGGGCCTGGTGATGGTGCGCCTGCCGCCCATCGTGAATCTGTTCCCGATTCGCAGCAGTCCGTGAGGACGGCCGGCGGTTGAGCCGGTGACGCCAGCGCGAGCCCGACTGCAGGTCGGGCTCGCGCGTTATTCCGGGGGGGGGGGAGGCCCGCGACGCACATGACGGTTCGGTGGACGACGGCGGGCGAGAGCCACGGTCGCGGGCTGGTGGCGATCCTGGAAGGGATCCCCGCCGGCCTGGCGGTGTCCGCCGCGCGCGTGAACGCCGAGTTGAAGCGGCGCATGGGCGGCTACGGCCGCGGTGCCCGCATGAAGATCGAATCCGACCAGATCGAATGGCTCGCGGGGGTGCGCGCCGGCGAGACCCTCGGCTCCCCGATCGCGATGCTGGTGTGGAATCGCGATTGGGAGCACTGGCAGGACGTGATGGCCCCCGAGGCTGACCCTCCCGAGCGGCGGCGCCAGGTGACCCGTCCACGACCGGGGCACGCGGACCTGGCGGGGTCGTTGAAATACGACCGCCGGGACGCTCGCGACATCCTGGAGCGGGCCAGCGCCCGCGAGACCGTGGCCCGCGTGGCGTGCGGCGCGGTCAGCAAGCTGCTGCTGGAGCAGTTCGGGATCGAGATCGGCAGCCACGTAGCCGAGCTGGGCGGGGTGGTGGCCCGGGTGCCGACGCCGCTCCCGCAACCGCTGAACCCTGCGGCCGACGCCAGCGTGGTGCGCTGCCTCGACCCGGAGGCCGAGCGCGAAATGATCGCCCGGATCGACGCGGCTAAGGCGACCGGGGATACCCTGGGCGGGATCGTGGAAGTGCTCGCGTTGGGCGTGCCGGTCGGCCTGGGTTCGCACGTCTCGTGGGACCGCAAGCTGGACGGCCGGCTCGCGCAGGCGGTGATGTCGATCCCGGCGGTGAA
>Ga0209237_1002964_pt1 | contig 10254 bp, 15 predicted proteins | sample GraSoi013_1_40cm_2_FD_185820 | JGI IMG/M metagenome (GOLD analysis project Ga0209237, IMG submission 185820) | Grasslands soil microbial communities from the Angelo Coastal Reserve, California, USA - Sample 10_02_2013_1_40cm (SPAdes) (version 2) | ecosystem: Environmental > Terrestrial > Soil >...
AGAAGTACGGCCTCGTGGAGGACATCGAGGTCGACCGGAGCGGGCTCGTGCACGCGATGAACCGTCCCGGGCTCGGCGCCGCGATCGACTTCGGGCTGATCGAGCTGAAGAAGACCGCCGTCCTGACGTAGTCCCGGAGTCGAATGTAAGTTAGGGACACACAGCATCAACGCCAGACGGCAACTGTGTAGAACGACGACGACACAGCCGAGGCATGCTGGTGAAGAGGCTTTGGTTGAGATGGAGGCACGCGCTACACGTGGAGCCGAAGCAGCGATTCCGCCGGCTCTGTGGCTCGCTATCGACTTTCTCTTTGTGATTTGGGCTTATAGTGTGAATCTTGCTGACATGTTCCGGCGCGCCGCCACGATAGTGGACAAGATTCTGAAGGGCGCAAAGCCGGCGGACTTGGCCGTGGAGTAGCCCACCACCTTCGAGCTGGTCATCACCCTGAAGACGGCAAAGCTCCTCGGGCTGACAATCCCGCCGTCGGTGCTTGCCAGTGCCGATCAGATCATCGAATGAACGCAGGGAGGATGATGCAACATGGGCGCAGCGTCGGCATCCTCGGGCGTCGAACTTCCCGCTGCAGCGGCCCGAAGCTCGCGTTGCTCGCTCCGGCCGCTGAGGGTGCGTGCTTAGACAGCAATCGCTTCGGGAGTCTATTCGGCTTTGAACGAAACTGGCTGGCGGACCTTTCGCGGCCTTCAAGCTGAACTGGGCCTCTCCCGCGCGGTTCTGGCTTTGGGCGGCAACGGCCGTAATGCCAACTTGGGTCGGTGTGCTCTTATGGGCCCCAGACATTTTCCGTTTTCCTCTTCGCCATACTGGGTTTTGGATTCTCTTTGTGATCGTAATGATTCCGACCGGCTCGATCGCAACGATGCTGTTCCTCGCGTCCACCATGGCAGAGACACGGTATCAGCAATGGATTGGCCGTCGCTTTACTTGGCTGGCCACCGCATTCGCCGCAACGTTCATCGTTATGCAAGTGGTTGGTATCGCCTGGCCGCTCATTGTCCCGCGGCACGGTCGTTGAGACAGTGCTATGACTGCCACGGTGCTGTCTAACATCCGAGTGAACCGGACGGACGGCCTGAGTCCGGTCTTGGCGAGGTCTATAACTGGCGTCCGGCCGCCCGCGGGTTACCCGAGCGGTATACGCACAAGGAGGTGTAGCTTTGTCGTGCCCGTTCTGCGAGCCGCAGGTGAGCGGTCAGGTGCTCGTCGAGAAGGACGAGCACTGCATGTTCATCGACCTCCAACACGAGATTCTCGCCGAGTCAGGCATTATTGTCCCGCGAGTGCACCGCGAGACTCCCTTCGAACTCACCGAGTCCGAGGTCGCATCCACCTTCCGGTTGCTGCGGGCGGTGAAGGTACGCCTCGACTCCCGCCTCGCACCTGATGGCTATAACGTCGGTTGGAACTGCGGCTCTTGCGCAGGCCAGCAGGTCTCGCATGCTCATCTCCACGTTATCCCACGCTTCAGTGACGAGCCCCTGGCTGGCAAGGGCATCCGCTACTGGCTCAAGCAAGCAGCCAACCGGCGACCGGAGGCGCTAACAAATCGCTCAACCGGGGGCGCGGCGTCGCCCGCGCGTCGGTTAGCTTGAACGTTAACCAGACGAGGCGAGGTGTTGAAGCGTGACGTTCCCCATGTTGGTTACTACTGTGGCGGCGGGCTTGTTTGCGGGTGCCGCGGTGTACGTCACGGCGGTAGAGCATCCGGCGCGCGTGGAGTGTGGCCAGGTACTCGCCATCAAGGAGTTCGGCCCAAGCTATCGGCGCGCGGCCGTCATGCAGGGTGCGTTGGCCGTGATCGGCCTGCTGGCCAGTGTTATCGCGTGGTATCAGGGGTCTGGTGTGGGATGGCTCGTTGGAGGGCTTCTCCTTGGCGCGCTGGTTCCGTTTACGCTGGTCGTTATCATGCCAACGAACCGGCGCCTGCTCGATCCGGGGCTCGACAGTGGTTCGGGCGAAGCCCGTGAGCTCCTGTCCCGATGGGGTCGGCTCCATGCGGTGCGGACCGTCGTCGGCGTGGCGGTATTCGTCGCGTTCGTCGTATCGCTGTCGTCGTAGAACGCAGATGTTCAAACTGAACAAGCTGGCGAACAACCGGCTCGAGGTGACGACGCGCGGGACGCTCACGGCGGACGCACGGGTGCGCACGCGCGCCGCAGCTTGCCCGGCGCGTGCGACGGAGCCAGAGGCGAGCACGTGAGGGCTTACACCGTCCGTCTGTATCAGAAACGGGACGCAGAGGAAATGCACGCGGCTGCCCTCGAGTCTGTGGCCGAGGTCTACCCCTGGATGGCGTGGTGCCACCGGGGTTACTCGCTCGACGAAGCCCGACAGTGGGTGGCCATCCAGGAGAAGCTTGCCAAACAGGGCATGGCCTACGAGTTTGCGATCCTCGGTGAAGGCGGTCGCTTCCTTGGGGGTTGCGGTATCAATCAGATCAGTACGGCGAACCGATTTGCGAATCTGGGCTACTGGGTTCGAACATCCGCGATGGGGCGAGGGGTGGCACCGGCGGCCGCTCGCCTTGTCGCCGAGTACGCGTTTCGGGAGACCGATCTGATTCGACTCGAGATTGTGTGCGCGGCGGCCAACACGCGCAGCCAGAGAGTGGCGGAGAAAGTCGGGGCTGTACGTGAGGGTGTTTTGCGCAGTCGCCTGATGTTGCCAACGGGACCCTCGGATGCAGTCATGTACAGCCTGGTGCGGCCCACCGAGAAGGCCGTCGCGCATAAGATTGCTTAGGCGCGGAGGAACGAGTAGCTGAAGTCTCTTGTGCTGCTCTTCGATCTAGACGGAACGCTGACCGATCCGCGACCTGGCATTGTGCGATGCATGAAGCACGCACTCGACAAGATCGGAGCACCCGCCCCGCCCGACGACGTTCTCGCGTCATTCATCGGGCCGTCGCTTCGGGGAACGTTCGCCACGCTGCTCGAGACCTCGGACAGGGACCTGATCGAGCGGGTGCTGGCGCTTTATCGCGAGGAGTACGGAGACGCGGGGCTCTTCGAGAATCACGTCTACGACGGTGTTGCCCAGATGCTCGACCACGTACGCCTCATCACGCCGGCGTTGTTCGTCGCGACCTTGAAGCCGAAGGTGTATGCAGACCGGATCGTGCACCGCCTCGGACTCGATCGGTACTTTGCCGGTGTCTACGGACCCGAGCTGGAAGGGCGGTTCGATGACAAGATCGACCTCCTCGCTCATTTGCTGGCGACTGAAGGGATCTCGGCCGAGCGCGCGGTCATGATCGGCGACAGAGCGGGCGACATCGTCGCCGCCAGGGTCAATCGCGTCCGGTCGATCGGGGTCCTCTGGGGTTATGGGTCCGAATCCGAGCTGGCCGACGCCTGTGCGGACGGCCTGTGCGCATCACCAAGCGAACTTGCATCGTGCTTGTCGCGAATCGCAATCTGACTTCGCAGTGCAGCGGCCCGCCTGCGCTCGGCTTTTCGGTGAGCCCGTTTCACGATACGCTGCTGGCCGGCGCAGGATCGCGACTCGGAGCAGGGACCATGGGAGGTTCTTGAGGGTGCGTTGCCGCGGGATCCGGACGTGAGCGAGTACGGACGACAGAGTCTCTGGCGCGATACCGCCGGCGCGGACGCCGCGAAGGCGCGCGAGCTCGCCGGGCGGCTCGAGCTCCGCGCCAAAGCGGAGGACGAAGTCGACGCGCGCGAGACCTATCTCGACCTGCTCGGGATCACCGCCGGTGAGCGCGTCCTCGACGTTGGCTGCGGCAGCGGTGTCGTCACTCGGGAAATCGCCAGACGCGTCGGTCCCCGCGGCCGGGCGGTCGGCCTCGACCCGAGTCCGGCACTTCTGACCGTGGCCCGCGAGCTTGCCCAGGAGGCGGATCTCGACGATCGCATCGAGTTCCGCGAAGGTAGCGCGCTTCAACTGCCGTTCCCCGACTGCTCGTTCGACGCCGCGGTGTGCGTGACGGTGCTCTCCCACGTGCCGGGCGGCGAGGCCGCCATCCCGGAGCTGGCGCGAGTCCTGCGACCGGGCGGACGCGTCGGCGTCTTCGACCTCGACACCGATATGACCGCCTTTACTCATTCCGATCGTGCGCTCACCCGCCGCATCGTCGCTGCGTCCTCGGATGCGCTGGCCGTTGACGGCTGGCTGGCGCGGCGGCTGCCGTCACTCTTCGAGCAGGCCGGCCTCGAGGATGTCCGCGTGCGGGGCTTCTTTCCGCTCGAAACTGACCCGCGGAGTTTCTACGCCAATCTGGCCGAGCGCTCCGCCGACGCGGCCGTCAAGGCGGGCGCCATTACCGAAGCCGAGCGGAGCACATGGTTGGACGCGCTCCATGCGCAGCGGGCTCGAGGACCCATCATCGCTGGACGTCTGCATATCTTCGTCCGGGGCCGCAAGCCGGCTTGAGACCATCGGCCACCGCGGAACCATCGAAGCATCCGCCGGCGCAACGGCATGGTCGTCGAACGCCTGAGTGACCTGCCGGCCGAGTCCATTGATGCCCTGGTCGCCGAGAGCGAGCAAGCCGGGTGGCGCTTCATGCGTCGGCTCGCTGAGGAGTGGGCCAGCGGAGCGAATCGGTTTGACGGCGCCGGTGAGGCCTTCTTCGCTGCCCTGATAGGTGGGCGAGTGATCGGCGTGTGCGGGCTCAACGTCGATCCGTATACCCCGGCGCAGGGGGTCGGCAGGGTGCGGCATCTGTATATCCTGTTGGCCTATCGGCGCCTCGGGGTTGGCCGGCAACTGGTCAGCCGGGTCATCGAGACGGCCAGGGGCCGATTCGACATTCTCCGGCTGAGTACGCAGAATCCGGCGGCGGCCCAGCTCTATGAGAGGTTGGGGTTCCGTCGATGCGTGGGGGCGGCTGACTGCACGCATCTCATGGAACTACGTTGACCCGCCGCCCGGTGGTGGTTACGTCGTATCAGCCGCACTGGGTGGAGGAGTTCGCGCGGATCGCGAAGCACATCCGCGATGTGGTCGGGCCGGCCGCGATTCGAATCGACCACATCGGGTCTACCGCCGTTCCAGGGCTTGGCGCCAAGGACGTCATAGATATACAGATCACGGTTTCCGACCTGGACGCGGCGGACGGGTTGACCCGTGCGCTCAGGACTGCTGGGTTTCGTCATGGCATCACGCTCGAGTACGACCTCTTTCACAGGAAGTCCGAGACGGATCCGGAGTTGCGCAAGCTGTACATGCGGGAGCCAGAGGGTGAGCGACGAGTCCATATACATATCCGCGAGCGCGGGCGGTTCAACCAACGGTATGCGCTGCTGTTCCGCGACTATCTTCGTTCATCGGAAGACGTTCGCGCCGAATACGAGCTCCTGAAACGCCGCGCGTCCCAGGTCTTTCCGGACAGCATCGACGGCTACCTTTTTCTCAAGGATCCGGTCCTGCATATCATCTATGAAGCCGCATCGCTGTGGGCAGAGAAGGTCGGATGGAGTCCCGACGAGGACTACATATGAGTGACCATGCCTGGTTCAAGTCCTTCTTCGGCGAGGACTACTTCGAGATCTACCGGGACGCCTTCCCGGCCGAGCACACGGCGGCGCAGGTGGATGGCATCGTCTCGCTCCTCGGTCTGGACACCGGTGCGCGGGTCCTGGACCTGGCCTGCGGCCACGGCCGACACGCCATCCTCCTAGCGAAACGGGGCTTCGACGTCACCGGGTACGACCTGAGTGAAGTGTTCCTCGCGCGGGCGCGAGCGGACGCCGAAGCGGAAGGCGTCACCGCCCGGTGGGTTCGTGGCGACATGCGCGAGTTGCCCTTCGACGGTGAGTTCCACGCCGTGATCAACATCTTCACGGCGTTCGGGTATTTCGACGATCCCGAGGATGACGTCAAGACCCTTCGCGGCATCGGGAAGGCCCTCAGGCCGGGTGGGCGCTTCCTGTTGGAGACCCTGCACCGGGACGGGCTCCCCGCCCGCTTCCGGTCCCAGAGCGCGGAGAAGACCTCGAACGGCACGATCGTGCTCCACGAGAACGTCTGGGACCTCGCGCGTGATGTGATCGACGACCACGTCACCCTCATTCGCCCCGACGGCACGCGCACCGAGTACACCACCTCCCTCCGCATGCGCTCTCTTCACCAGCTCCTCGCCCTCATGCCAAGGGCCGACCTGGAACCCCTGGCTTGGTACGGCGGCCTGGACGGCAGCACGCTCCACCTGGGGAGTCGCCGCCTGGTGCTGATCAGCACGCGCCGTCCATAGGTCCATTGAGCACCACGCGGCGGCGAGTCCCTCAAATCGTCGTTCATGCCCTGCGCCGTGAATGGCCGCTGTCGGTCAGCGTCGCCACCACGGCGCTGTTCCTCGCATTCGGCAAGCGCTGGCTTGTCGATCTCTCCAATTCCGTCTGGTTCGCCTGCATCCTGGGCTGGCTCTTCGGTGCGATTCTGGTCTCGGCGTTTGCCGTAGTGCGCCATGCGGAAGGTCTCGCCGAGCAGCTCGGCGAACCCATCGGCACGCTCGTGCTGACGCTCTCCATGAGCGGCATGGAGATGATGATGATCGCGGCGGTCATGTACACCGGCCGCGGGCAGTCTTCGCTGGCGCGCGACACCATGCTCGCCATCGTGATGATCGTGCTGAACGGGCTCGTGGGTGTCAGCCTGCTGCTCGGCGGACTTCGTTATCACGAGCAGACGTACAATCTCTACGGGGCCAACGCCTTTCTGGCCGTGATACTGCCATTGGCGGTGCTCGGGTTGATTCTGCCAAGCTTCACCGTGTCGTCTCCGGGACCGACCCTCTCCCCACTGCAGGCTGGATTTCTCATCATCATGTCAGTCGGGCTGTATAGCGTGTTCCTCGGGATCCAGACCCTGCGCCATCGGGACTATTTTGTTTCGCCCGGTACCGCCTCAATTGCAACGGCGTCACATGGCGGGCTCGAGGTCTATTCGGCGCGACACCATGGCCTGCTGCTGATCGCGTATGTCCTTCCCGTTGTCTTCCTGGCCAAGCAGATCGCGGTTCCGATTGACCACGGCATCAGCGTTCTGGGTGCGCCGACGGCGCTCGGGGGTCTCCTGGTGGCGGTGTTGATCCTGTCTCCCGAATCCCTGGCCGCGGTGCGGGCCGCACTGGCGAACCACCTTCAGCGCTCCATCAATCTCTCGCTGGGGACCGCGCTGTCGAGCATCAGCCTGACGATTCCGGCGGTGCTCGCCATCGGATTCATCACCAACAGGACCATCATCCTCGGCCTCGATGCACCGGATGCGACCTTGCTGATGTTGACGCTGGTGGTCAGCATGCTGACGTTCGCCCTTGAGCGAACCAACGTCCTCCTGGGGGCGGTGCATTTGCTCCTGTTTCTCGCCTATCTGATGCTGATCTTCGAGAAGTGAGAGGAGAGCGATGACTCTGAATGTCGTCGGCGCGTCGCACGCAGGTGAGTTGATCATTCGCGATGCGCGCCCGGGCGACCGTGACCGGATCCTCGAAGTCACCCTGGCCGCCTATCAGGAATACGCGGCCCAAATGCCGGATCTTTGGCAGGGGTACCGGCAGAACATCGTGGCCACGCTCGCGCGCGTCGAGCCGGCCGAGCAACTCGTCGCGGAGCGAGACGACACGATCGTGGGCACGGTCTTGCTGTACCCGCCTCGACGCGTCCAGCCGCCCGGGGGGGAGTCGATGGAGATGCCGTGGCCGGAGGTGCGCCTGCTGGCCGTAGCGCCGGCGGCGCGCAGCCAGGGCATCGGCGCGGCCCTCATGCAGGAATGCGTGCGGCGGGCGCGCGGGTCAGGGACGGGCGCGCTGAGCCTTCACACGACGGACCTGATGCAGACGGCCATGAGCATGTACGAGCGAATGGGCTTCGTCCGCGCCCCGGAGCTGGACTTCCACCCGGCACTAGGCGTGACGGTCAAGGGCTTTCGCCTCGATCTCGGGGCGGCATAAAGGATGGCGTATACTCCCCGGGAGACTCGATTTTGCTCGCAGGAGACTGGGACATGCCCTACAAGCCCGTTTCGCTCGACCACGTCAACATCTTCGTGCGCAACGCCGAGCGCTCGCACAAGTGGTATTCGGACGTCTTCGGCCTCCACACGCAGGACACCATGACCTTTCCGGGAACGACCAAGCTGCGCGCAGCCTTCCTCGCGTGCGACCCGGGCCACGCTCACGACATCGCCCTCTTCGAGGTGGGTGAAGACGCCCTGGGACCGCAGAAGAAGCAGGTGGGCCTGAACCACGTGGCCTGGAGAATGGGGAGCCTCGAAGACCTGGCGGAAATGTATCAGCGGCTGAAGGCCAAAGAGGTCCCCATCAGCGTCTCGGACCATACCGTCTCGATCGGTGTCTACTTCTCGGATCCCGACGGAAACGGGCTCGAGGTCTACTACGAGCTGCCCCGCAGTGAGTGGCATCGTGAGAAGCCGTTTTCGGAACAGGGCGCCAAGGGTCGCTTCCCCGGTCCGTGGGACGAGGTCATCCAGCAGTCGCCGCCGGCGTTCGCGCGGGCGTAATCCGCCGTTCGCAATCCACGCCCCCGATTCATCCTCCGCCGAGGACCGATGAGCGGAATCACGGAATTGCTCGGCGTCATCCGACGCGATGACACGAAGGCCGTCGAGGATCTGCCGGCGGAGCGCCCGGACCTCGCGAACGCCAGGGACGAAAAGGGCAACTCGCCCGTCCTCATGGCGACGTACGCCGGCAAGCAGGACATGGTCCGTCTGCTCCTCGATCGCGGCGCTCGCCCGAACTTGTTCGAAGCTTGCGCACTCGGGCTCGATGCGGACGTGCGGCGACAGCTCCGGGACGATCCGGGAGCCGTGCGACAGTGGGCCCACGACGGCTGGACGCCTCTGCATCTCGCGGCGTACTTCGGCCACCGGGAGACCGCGGAAGCGCTGCTCGACGCCGGCGCAGACGTGCTCGCAGTCTCACGCAACGGCGAAGGTAACCTGGCGATCAACGCAGCCGCTGCCGGACCTCGCGCCGATCGGCGCCCTGACATCATCCGGCTTCTCATCGCCCGCGGTTGCCCGGTCGATGGCCGCGGCTCCGCGAGCGGCCATACGCCGCTGCACGAGGCCGCTTTCAACGGAGACCTCGCCGTCGTTCGCGTTCTCCTGGACTGTGGGGCCGATCGATCGCTGCGGACGGGCGACGGGCAGACGGCCCTGGAGATCGCCGGCACGCAAGGACAGCACGAGGTCGCGCGCCTGCTGACCGGGTAGACGGACTCAGAAGCCGGGACAGGATGCGCGTCCGCACACCCGACGCCTTCGGCGAGAGCTTCGCGGACGCCGCCGCCAGACCGATGTCGTACTGGGACGACCTGACGCGTTCGGTGACCGAACCCGGGCATCACGTGATGTTTCTGGTCTGTGAGAACGAGACCGTGGTCGGGTGCACGTATGGGCTTGTCGACCGTGCGCGGAGCGAGTGGGGCCGCGTCGGAGGCATGTGGGTTGATCCGGCCTGGCGACGGCGAGGGATCGGGATGATTCTGCTACAGGCGGTGGTCACGTGGGCTCGCGACCGCGGACTGCGACGCCTGGGCCTGTGGGCGGCGGGTCACAGCCCCGCACCGGTCGCGTTGTACCACAAGGTGGGATTCAGTGAGACGGGCGTCAGAAGGCCGCTGCCGACGAATCCAGCGCTGGAGATCGTCGAGTTGCAGTGCGAGTTGTGAACAATGGCTTGGACGCCACGACTCGCTGACTTCTGTTCGGTGCACGGAAGGAGGGCATCGTGTTCAAGAAGATAGATCACGTGGAGATCGTGACCGACCAGCTGGAGCGGACCGTGGAATTCTATACCGACGTGCTCGGGTTCAAGCTCAAAGCCAGGGACCGAATCGATCGGTCGTCTCTCGGAGTGCCGCTGCAGCTCGTGTATCTGGAGCTGGGAGGCACGTCGGTCGAGTTGATGGCGTATGAGGGCGGCTCGGTGGCGCCAGCGCCCGTGGACGAGCACCTCGGATACCGCATGATGGCCCTCGAAGTGACGGACATGCAGAGCACCATCGACTACCTGAAGACGAAGGGCGTCGCCATCACGTGGGGCCCGAGAGTGCGTGAGGGTCAATACGCAAGGGCGGAGATCCGCGATCCCAACGGCTACAACATCGAGCTGAGGCACTGGTTCGATCGCCGATGATCCTCGACGAAGGCGCTGTCCGCGATCTGCTGCGCATGGAGGACTTGATCCCCGTCATGGCAAGCGCGCTGGCCGATCTTTCGAGCGGCAAAGTCGTCCAGCCCATG
>Ga0209237_1002966_pt1 | contig 10252 bp, 10 predicted proteins | sample GraSoi013_1_40cm_2_FD_185820 | JGI IMG/M metagenome (GOLD analysis project Ga0209237, IMG submission 185820) | Grasslands soil microbial communities from the Angelo Coastal Reserve, California, USA - Sample 10_02_2013_1_40cm (SPAdes) (version 2) | ecosystem: Environmental > Terrestrial > Soil >...
GTCCCGAACGGCCGAAAGATGAAATCCACAGCGTCGTACCCAGTGGCACCGAGACGCAACCATTGGAAACTTCTCGGGTCGAAACTCACGCAACCTCTGACGCGTTAGCACAAATTCCACCGCGTGGTACGCCGTTTGGTGCGCCGGTGGTGCGCGAGTTGTCGCCCGATCCAGGTCCGCACGAGTTCCTTCTGACCGCGAACATGGTTGCAGCGCGCCTCGGTGTGTGCACGGCCGTCGTGTACAAGCTCTGCGCCAATCGTGCACTCTCGGTACTTCGGATCGGAGGAGCGCTGCGCTTCGAACCGGATGCCGTCCGGAGGTACATCGAGCGGATACGGACTACTCCTCAGCCGGACGTGGGAGGCCGCGCTCCGACCTAAGCTTGAAGAGACTCGAACGGTCCTGTCGTGGCTTGGAGGCCCGAAAGAGGCGCTCCCCGCGACAACGTCTCGATCAATCGGTGCCTTCATTCTTTTCTGGCGCACCTACGCGCAGTGCGCGCCGCACCCGCGCGATCGCCTTCTTACGGCCCGGGTCCTTCGCGTCGAGCAGGTTCGCGACCACGACCGTGACCGGTGTCTTCCTGCCCCGATAGCCGAGGATGTCGTTGAACACCGCTTCGTCTTTGCGTAGCCGACCAATCTCCGCTGCGAGACCTTCGCCGCGTTCCCGTTCGCGATCACCGTGTACGTTGATCACGACGAGCTGCGCGTGCTCGATCCCTTCGTAGCCGGCGGCGAGTCCCCAATGCTGGGTCGGCTTCGGCGGAGGCGCATAGCGCACAGTGGCGATCCCAGCCAGAAGGTCCCCGCGCATCTTCTCCAGTAGCTCCGGGCGGCGACGGGCGAACGACGCCAGCGGCGCGCCGACCATCTGACCCAGGAGCTCGCCGGCCCCGTCGGGCTGGCGCAGCAGCCGCTCGAGAGCATCCGCCTTGTCCCGTTCCTCCTTCGCGCGGTCTCGCTTGCGCCGGACGAGCATCGTTTTGCCGTCAGGGAGCGGAGGCGCGATGAACACGTCGAGGTCCACGAACTCGAGCGGGCTGTCGCCCTCGATGACAACCGCCTCAGAGTAGTCGCTCATCAAGTCGGTCTCGAAGAATGCGTCGTGGCCATCGCTCCTCGGAAACGTGAAGATCGCGACTCCGGACGCGCCGGCGTCCCGGTAGCGCCGGAGTTCGGGATCTGTCTTCGGAGTGGCCTCGCGCGATCGCGTCAGCGAATCGTCACAGACGCAGCGAGCCGCGAGGATGAAGCCGCCCTTGTCTTCGAGGACAGCCTCGACGAACTTCGTCTTGCCGGCGCCACGGGGACCGCCGACGTGTATGAACGCGCGCTGCCTCACAGCCTGAGCTCCCGGCCGAGGATCTGCGCGACGAACCCGCCGGGCCGGTCGGCGACGAGCTTTCTGATGAGTTCGCGCATCTCGCTGGCGCCGCCATTCTTCTCGGCGGCCTTGATCGCGCTGTTGTAGGCGGCCCAGACGTCGGCGCCACTGATCTCGTAGCCGTATCCCTGGGCGAGCCAGTGGAGCGCGAGGAGCCCGGCTCGAGCGGCGAACGCCGGCTTCTCGGAGGCGAGGTCGCGCGCCGCGCGGGTGAGCGTCTTCGGATCGCACGGGGTGCGGCTCGCGAGCGCGAGCGCCTCGTCGTAGAGGCCCGCCTCCTTCGCCGCCGCGAACCACTTGCCCTCGTCACCAGGCGTGGTCTTCACGAGGTCGGCGAGGATCTGGTCCGCCGACTTGTGCGGGTATTTCTTCGCGATGGCACGGAAGGTCGCGAGATAGGTGCCGCCCTGGTGCACGCGAACGCCGTAGCGCTCGTAGGCCTCGTCGACGAGGCCGCCGGAGAGGAGGATCTCCTCGCACAGCGCGTCGACCTCGCGGTCGTACGTCCATGGTCCGCGGCAAGACTCAGCGTGCTTGATGGCCTCGGACTTCTTGCCCATCGCCGCGAGCGCCTTCACCGCCCGGCGCTTGTAAGGCCAGATGATCGGCTCGGCAGCGACCAACTCAACGATTTCCGCATACCGCTCGGCGTGGAAGAGGGCGCTCAGGCACGCGGACGTTCCGTGGAAGTGGCCGCGTAGGTCCGGGTCGGGGCTGAGCGCCATCCGCGTGATACCGACGAGGCGATCGGCCCAACGCGACGCGAGTTCCTTCGAATCGCAGAGCTCACCCCAGTAGTCTCCGAGACGCTCGATGTACGGGATCTGGTCGGCCCCGTGCGCGTTCCACAGCCGCTCGAGCCAGGTGTCGCGGGTCTTCGTATCGGCCGGTGCGCTGGCGATGATCTCAACGAGCTCTACGAGCGCGTGGTTGACGGCCGTGCCGATGGCGCCCGAGGAGCTGTCGACGTGCTCGAGCGCGGGCGAGATGCGCTCGATGAAAGCCGTGGCACCTTCGGCGGCGAGCACGGGGTCCTTGCGCGACACCTTCTTGATCTCTGCGACCGCCTGCTTCACGCGCTGGATCGCCGGCTGCGACTTCCAGCCGAACGCGTGACGCCGGAACCGGGCCTTGAACTTCCACTTGTGCGCCTCAGACTTCGCCATGTCCGCGAACTGTACCATTCGAGGTAGGCGGGCTCTCCGGCCTGTTCAACATCGGGGCCGGAGAGAAGGGAAGAACGATCGACGATCGCGCGAACTTCGAAGGTACGATCCGTCTTACAGCCGCCGTCGAGATTCGCGAGGCGGTGCGCGCGCCTTCGCGGCCTCGATCTCCACGCTCGCGCAGACCAGCGAACCCTCGCTAGAACATCGAAGCCCCCGACCACCTCGCGATGATCAGGGCTCCTGTTCAACTGGCGGTCGCCCGATTTTGAAAGGCCACCAAATGGCTCCCTGACCTCGGCTCGAACTGGGGACCGACGGATTAACAGTCCGCGGCGGAACCTGGCCAACCCCTCGAGATGACGATCGAATGCGGCACCTACGACGGCACGCTTCAGCAGAAGCTCAGCAGTAGGAGCTGACGCTTGTGAGTTTAGGCTCATTGGATCCAAGGCGGCAGAACCTCGAGCCGCCTGGTCCCGAACGGGCACCGGAGAAATCCCACGGCGTATCCTCGGCTGGTACCGCGGAGCAAGCGCCGGAAAAGACGAGCGAGCAGGAAGCGCCACTCCGAAGAGAAAATCAGTCGATAGCCCCTCAGCGAGGATCGAATCAATCTGGCGGTGACGGGTCGTCGTCGAGCACGAGGACCGACTGGGCGCCGTTGGGCGGAGCGAGCTCCCGTAGAGTACGCTCACACTATGGAAGGCGACCAGGGTAGCGTGACTGCGGCGCGCTTCTCTCGCGGAGCCGAGGCGTACCTGCGGCTGTGGAGCCCCGTGTTATGCCCGCATGCGGCGCGACTATTGGATGGAATGCACCTAACAGATGCGGAGCGCGTCCTCGACCTCGGTACCGGCGTCGGTGCGCTGCTGCCGGAGCTGGGGCGCGCGGCGCCGCGTGCCTCGCTCTTCGGCGTCGACCTCGCGGTCGGGATGCTCGCGCTCGCTCCGAAGTCGATCCCCGTTTTGGCGATGGATGCCGCTCGACTGGCATTCCGGTCGAGCAGCTTCGACGCGGTGGTCATGGCGTTCGTACTGTTCCTGCTGCCAGACCCCATCGAGGCTCTTGCCGAAGCCCGCCGGGTCCTGCGGCCCGGCGGTATTCTGGGCGTCGCCACCTGGGAGGGAGAACCGACATATCCTGCGCTAGAAATCTGGCGAGAGGAGCTTGCTTCACTGGGTTTCCCGCTCGTCCGCTGGCCCACGCTGACTGCCAACGAGGAGGAGCTGTCGCTGCTGCTCGCACGCGCTGGGTTCGACCGGACCCTTACCTGGAACGGTCGGTTCTTGTTTCAACCGACTCTCGACGCCTTCTTGGAGGTGCGCGTCGGTCTTGGGAAGGTCTGGCTCGACACCCTCACGCCCGACGCACGGAGTGCGCTCCTGGAACGCGTGCGGCGGCGGCTGTCGATGCTGACCCGGGAGGGATTCGCACATCGAGCCGTGGTTCTTTACGCGGCCGCTTGCGCCGATTAGAGGCCGCGGAGCTATAGTGGCCCGGTTGTTCGACTGAGGTTGCAGCGAGGGGGACACGTGGACAGCGACGAGATCGGTATCGCTGCGGCTGCCATCGAGCGGCGCGCACTCGCGGTGCTGCGCGTGGCACTGGGTGTGTTGTTCGTCTGGGTCTTCTTCGAGAACCTCGGCAAGGGCGCGTACACGTCGTCGGGGTACAAGGGAGTCATCGACTACTACCTGAAAAACGGACACGCACCGGCGGCCTGGAAGTCCGTGATGTCCGTCATGGCGGCCAACGCCGCCGTGGTGGCTCCGCTGCAAGCCGCATCCGAACTGATGTTCGGGGTGTGCCTTCTGTCGGGCACGGCAACCCGGCTGGTCGCTGCCGCAGCCGGGGCGTTCCTGTTCACGCTGTGGCTCTCTGAGCTCGGTGCCGCCTGGATCTGGGAGCTCGCGATACCGGTCGTCGTGGCTTTCTGCCTCGCAGTGTCGCGGGCCGGCCGCACCTGGGGCGTGGACGCCGTGCTGGCGCGACGCTACCCGACGTGGGCCATCTGGTAGGGCCCAGTGCGCATCACGGTCGTCATCCCTACGTGCAACGAGGCCGGCTCAATCGCCCGGGTCCTCGAAGACATCCCCACCTCGCTCGTGAGCGAGGTCCTGGTCGTCGATGCGGTATCGACGGATGGGACGGCAGACATCGCAGCGGCGCATGGCGCTCGCGTGATCTTCGAGCCGCGCCGGGGCTATGGTCGCGCCTGCCTGACCGGCCTCGCGCAGGCGCGCAGTCCGGACACGATTGTGTTTCTTGACGGAGACTATAGCGATCGACCAGGCGAGCTGGGACGGCTGGTGGAGCCGATCCGGCAGGGACGCGCTGACATCGTCCTCGGATCCCGGATGACGGGCGGACTCTTTCCCGGCGCGATGCCGTGGCACGCGGTGTTCGGCAACCGTCTGGCGGCGGGCTTGATCCGGTGGCTTTATGGCGTTTCCGTGACGGATCTTGGCCCATTCCGGGCTGCGCGGTATGAAGTGCTGCGTTCCTTGGGCCTTCGGGAGCTGACGTACGGGTGGGCGGTCGAGCTCGTGACCCGCGGCGCGAGGCAAGGATACCGGGTGACGGAGGTGCCGGTGAGCTACCACCCGCGCATCGGCGTCTCGAAGATCAGCGGGACCGTGCGAGGGTCGATCGGAGCGGCCTGGTGCATCCTCGCCGGCATAGTGAAGAACCGGCTCCGCGCGGAGCCGGCTCCAACCCAACAAGGACCCGTAACATGAGCCGACTGCACGTGCTTTCGCGACCCGCCGGAATGCGCGGGGCCCTCGTCGTCATGGCGAAGGCTCCTCGGAAAGGCTTCGTGAAGACCCGGCTCGCCGGTGCCTGTCCGCCGTGCGACGAGGTCCGGCTGTCCGAGTGCATGCTGCAGGACACGCTCGCCCTAGCGCAGTCGCTTTCCCGGGTACACGTGGCCGTCATGTGCCCGTCCGAGGACGTGTTTGACATCCGCGCGCGGATCCTCCCTGGCCTGCACGTGGTCGGACAGGACGGCAAAGGTCTGGCCGCCGCGCTCGCCTCGGTTTTCCGACGGTTCGTACCCGATTTCCAGCGCGTCATTGCATTCGATAGTGACAGTCCCCATCTGCCGCGGGCGACCCTCGAGTCGGCATTTGCCCTGCTCGACACGCACGATCTCGTGATCGGCCCCACCGAAGACGGCGGGTACTACCTCGTGGGCGCCTCGGCGATCCACCCGGGTCTATTCGACGCGGCGCCACTCGGAACCTCCAGCGCCTGCGATGCGCTGCGCGCCAGGGCGCGTGCACTCGGGCTTTCGGTGGGCGTCACGGACGCGTGGTACGACGTCGACGTGCCCGCGGATCTCTCTCGGCTCGCTGCGGATCTGCGCCTGGCGCCGGGGCGCGCGCCGCGCACGGCGGCGTTCCTTGCGTCCTGTATGTCCCGCCCGCGCGATGAGAAGCAGGCCTGATAACGTAACGGCATCGATCCGCGCCCCGTGGGGGCTATGGGCCGGAGGCGTCATCATCCTGTCCGCCTTGCTCGCTTTCGCGGCGCTGAATCCGGGCAATGGGACAGAGATGTTCTTCCTCCTGCTCGGGCTCGCGAGCGTGGGGTACTTCGCGGCGATGCGCACCATCGCGAAGGGGTTCCATCCTTCGGGACGCGTGCTGGTCGCGTGCGCTTTCATCGCGGCCGCATGGCGCGTGCCGCTCGTCCTCGCGCCGCCCGAGCCGGCCGCGGACCTGCGCCGCTACGTGTGGGATGCTCGTCTCGTCCGCGCCGGCCTGAGCCCCTACACGGTGATTCCGGCCGATCCCGCTGTCGCGCATCTGCGAACGCCGGAGAGCTGGCCGCTCAACAACCCCGAAGTGCCGAGTCCGTACCCTCCCGGCGCGCAGGTCTTCTTCCTCGCGGCGACTGCGGTCGCTGAATCGGCGCTGTCCATCAAGACGGCTGCCCTCTTCTGCGACGCGCTCCTCGGCTTCGTGGTTTGGCGATGGCTGGCTGCGCTCGGCGCCAACCCGGGCTGGATTCTCGGGTACCTCTGGAATCCGCTCGTCTCGCTCGAGGTCGCCCGACATGGACACCTGGACGTGGTCGGAGCGCTGTGCGTCATCGTCGCCGCCCTCGCTCTCGTCCGGCGGCGCTCGCTGCTCGGCACTGTGGCATTCGCCTTGTCCGTCGCGGTGAAGCCCCTGCCCATCGTGCTGGCGCCGCTGCTGTGGCGACGCATCTCGGGCCGTGATCTCTTGGCGGGCATCGCGGTACTGGTGGCGCTCTACTGGGCCTTCTGGGACGGCCACCACCTGCCGATCGGGTCCATGCCGGAGGTGGTCGCGCGTTTCCGTTTCAACGGCGCGATCTTCGCCGCGGTGGCCTCGCGCGCGGGGCCGATGATGGCGACGGGGCTCGCGATCGTGGCGGGCCTGGCGGTCGCGGCATGGGCGCGCCGGCGGCTGTCGATCGAGTCGTCGGCCGCGTGGGCCTGGCCCATGGCAGCTGCGCTCCTGTGCTCACCCCTGGTGTACCCGTGGTACCTCGTCTGGCTCTCGCCTTTCCTGGTCGCTCCGGCCACGATGCTGTTGACGCTCTGGACAGTGTCGATCCTGAGCACCTACGTCGTCTGGCAACGCGCGCTGGCTGGCGCGCCGTGGGCGGTGCCCGGATGGGCACTCCTCATCGAGTATGCGACGCTGGGGCTTGCTGCCCTCTGGCTGTGGAGAAGGCGCGTGACCGCGGCAGCCGCTAACCCGCCGCCGGTCCGATCGTCGTGGACCGTGCCATGACGATGGTGGTACAGGCGCTGCCCGCTTTGGGGAGGTCGCGCCCGGGTGCGAAGTGCACTTCCAATCGGCGGCGTTCGCCCCTGATCACGGGGCAATATCGATCGGGTCGATCCAGCGCTCCGTCGAGCCGCCTGCGGCCGGCGCAGCCGCCGCCGCAGGCGTCGCGCAGCTCGCAGCCCTCGCACGCCGCCGGCAACGTCCGGGCAGCGCGAAAGGCTGGCGTCCTGATCACCTCGGGGCCGGTTTCGATGAGCACCGCTAGCGGGTCGCCCGCTCCGGGCCAGTAGACGCACGGCTGGACAGTCGCCCTCGGCGTCACCCGCACCGTGCCAGCGCCGCACCCGCCTTGTCCGCGAGGCAGCCCGGCCATGGCCCGCACGAGCGGTTCACCCACCGCGAGCACATCGGTTGCGGCGAACAGCAGCTCGAATCCTTCCCAGTACTGCTCGTACGTCAAGGCGAAGGCATCGGTACGCACTGACTGGTAGACGTTCACGCGCAGCGGCGCGCCATAGCGGCCCGCGATGCGCGCCAGCTCGACGAGACGGCGGAAATTCGTGCGCATCATGACGGCGATGATCGTGACCGGGACGCCGAGCCGGCGGCATCGTTCAGCTTGCGCATGCACCAGGTCCCAGTTGCCTGGGCCACGCTGGGCGTCTTGCTCTTCACGCGTCGGGTAGTCGAGCGAGAACTCCAGATCGTGGAAGGCTCGAAGCTCCTCGTCCGTCAGGAGAGCCACGCTGAGGCCGTTGGAGGTCATGGTCAGCTTGACGTTCCGGCTCCGCAGGAGCGCCAGCATCTCGCGAAACTGCGGATGCATGCCGTTCTCGCCGGTGCCGAGGTTCACCGAGTGCACGGGGAGCCGGTCGAGCACCGCTCGGACCTGTTCCTGATCGAGACGATCCGCGCGCGTGGGGTCCCGATAGCAGAACGAGCATGACAGGTTGCATTCGTTCGTGAGACCGAGACCGAGCGCAAAGCGCGGCGTCTCGGCGGGCGAACTCCCAGGCGGCGGTTCGATCTGCTTCATGGTGCGACCAGTGCGAGCCGAAGCGCATGCAACGCGGTCGACAACTCGCGCGATCCCGGAGCGGGAGCAACTCGCGGGGAGCCTACCATATGCGCTCTTACTCCGTCGTTGTAACGGGTCGGCAACGTCGACCGACTGAAGGCCATGCGCCTCACCGTTGTCGGCATCACCGCGGCATGCCTTCTGTCGAGAGTCGCGGCGGCCCAAGAGGACACGCGACAAGGACCATTGGCGCTGACCGTCGAGGGGTACGCGAACGTGACCGGCGCTGCTCGCGCCCGCATGGAGCGGGCCGAGACCGGCTTCGATTCCGCTGACCGTCGTCTCGATGCGGCCGCCCGGCTCTTTGGGCGCGTCGACACGGAAGAGTGGACGGCCGGCGCGCGGGTCGTGCTTCAGACGATCGGAGCATCGCGCCCCGAATTCGGCGATCGCAGCCTGGTGCTGAGCCACGCGAAGCTCGGTCGTCTGGAGGTTGGTTGGCGCCAAGGGTTGCCGGACACACTGACGGGCTATGCACCGAACGTATACACCTTCACTGCGGTCGAATTCGGCCCCCCGACCGGGTTGAACCTCTTCCCACAAGGTGGCCTGCAGACATCGTTCCTTCCTCACTCCGTCGGCGCAAAGATCGCTGGACTTTCGTATCTCGGCGCGAGCGCGGCTTTGGCTGGAGACCAGTCGCCGAAGCTGATCTATGTCGCTCCCCGGATCTCCGGTTTTCAGCTCGGCTTCTCAGCCAGCCCGAATGCGGACGACGCGGCCGGGGGCGCAAGTTTCGGCGCATCGGCACAGGCGGGTGTGCTGCATGAGACCTACTTCGGGCAGAACGTCCTGCGAGTCGGCGGAAGCTACACCTTCGCGCGCGGCGAGAGCGACCGGTCTCGCGGACTGATCACCGGCGACCTGCATTCCGGGAATGTTGGCGTCACCCTGGTGCTGGACGATGAATTGTATTTGGGGTTGAGCTTCACCGCGGACGGTCGCTCAGGTGGGGTCCACTCCGTGCCAGCGGCAACGTCACCGTTCTCGGTCGGCGCGGTGGCGAGCGCAAGCTACGAAGTCGGACGCTGGGCAGTCGGGGGATTCCTTCAGTGGGCGCGCGGCGGCCGCGATGTCGATGGAACTGGGTCGGCCAGGCTGCGCTCCCTCGAGATCGGCGGCTCGTACCGCGTCGATACGCGGCTGCGCTTCTACGCCGCCGCTTACGGCTACCGGCTCGATGACCAGGCAGGTCCCGCATCCTTGGGAAGCGTGTCGGGGACCGTGCTGCTCGCCGGCATCCGAGCAACGCTCTGATCGTACAAAGGAGGAGCTGCACATGGCGGACAAGACGAAGGCGATTACCTCGGCTGCTCTGGCGTCTGCGCTGTCGCTCGGATTGGCGGCCGCGGCGCGCGCACAGGTGCACGTGGAGAAGCCGACTTACACGTTCGAGAAATGCTACGGCGTGGCGAAGGCGAGCAAGAACGACTGCTACACGTCCACGCACTCCTGCGGCGGGGTGTCGAAAGTGGATGGCGACAAGGCGAGCTGGATTTACGTACCCAAGGGCGCCTGCGAGAAGATCGTCGGCGGGAAGCTCTCGGAGGAGAAGTAGAGGTGGCGGACCCTCGCATTGGTATCGGCCTGCGCGGGCCGCATTTGCAGGAACTGCTTCGGGGCCCAGGGCGCGTAGGGATCCTCGAGGTGCATACCGAGAATTACCTCGGCGGTGGCCCTGCGCGCCGCGCGCTCGAACGGCTGCGCCGCGACCACGCTGTTTCCCTGCACGGCGTCGGGCTATCGCTCGGAGGCGCCGGACCAATCCACAGCCCGCACTTGCGCCGGATCTGCAAGCTGGCGGACGAGATCGAGCCCTCCCTCATCTCGGAGCACCTTTCCTGGAGTGGCTC
>Ga0209237_1002967_pt1 | contig 10251 bp, 11 predicted proteins | sample GraSoi013_1_40cm_2_FD_185820 | JGI IMG/M metagenome (GOLD analysis project Ga0209237, IMG submission 185820) | Grasslands soil microbial communities from the Angelo Coastal Reserve, California, USA - Sample 10_02_2013_1_40cm (SPAdes) (version 2) | ecosystem: Environmental > Terrestrial > Soil >...
CGCACCACATCGTCGCTTGGACGCGAGGCGGTCCGACAAACCTCGCTAACGAACTCCTCCTCTGCTACTACCACCATCGTCTCGTGCACGAGGGTGGTTGGCAGGTGATCAAGGCGGGACGCGAGTTCCGATTCCTTCCGCCGGATCGGCTGGTGATGCGAAGGGCGCGCGGACCCGGAATGCGCTGGGCCGCTTAGGCCGTCCTGCTCCTAACGGCGCTCAGCTCAGCCTCCGTAGGCGGCGCCGTCTCCCTCACCCCCGGGTCAATCTGCACGGGCCAGCCGGTGTGCTCGCGCACTTCGTCAACCGTATGACCTGGATGAACAGTCGCAACGTACGCCTCCCCGCCCCCCTCGGGAAACCGAAGAACACAGAGCGTCGTGATGATCGCCACCGGTCCTCCGCCGAGGATGCCGTTCCGCTTGCGCCAGCCGGGCGAGCCGTCGCCGTAGCCCGGCGACGTAACAAAGGACACACGCTCGACGAGCCGCCGCCGCTCGTGGTTCATGAGGGTCACCCAGCGCCGGCTGAGGATGGCGATGTCGGCCCCACCCCCACTCCCCGGCAGTTTGACCTTCGGCTTAGCGGGATCGCCGACGTATGAGGTGTTCAGGTTGCCGAAGCGATCCACCTCGGCCCCGCCGATGAATCCCAGGTCGACCTGGCCTTGCGCCATGAGCGCCATCACGTTGGACATCCGTGTTGCCCACAGGGCGCCGGCGACGTTTGGCGGGTCGCCCATGGTGCCAAGAAAGGCGCCGGCCGGGCGATCGCGCATGAGCCCGACCTCGAACAGCCCTCGCGCGTTGGGCGCGTGCGTGCTTATAGCGACCGCGTACGCGAGGATCGGCAGCCGCATGCCGACGAACACGACGTCGCCGTCGCGGATCTCTCGTGAGGCCACTGCCACCATCAGCTCCTGCTCGGTGTAGGCACCATTACTCATCGCCGAAGTCCGCCGGCGCCGAGTACTGGTGGTGGTGGATCCGCAATGAGTCGACGTCCACGCGCTCGAGATAAGTGGCGCGGTCCGGCACGTCCAGGACCCAGCGCTCCAGCCACTCCGCGAAACCATCCGCGGTGCGCGATTGCTCGGCGTAGCCGGCGTAGAACGCGTGGTCGCGTTTGAAATGACCCTGCACCGGCGATGGGTGCGCGCCCCCTGGCTCGTGCACTACCGCTAGGACCTTTGTCTCGGGAAAGAGGATGCGGTTCGGGTCGCTGAGTGTGACGCTGTCGTCGACGAGCTCCTCGCAGGTGATGATCACCACGCCTGCGGCCAGCCCCGCCTCCTCGGTGATCCCGAGCGGACCCCAGGCATGCGCGCGACCCTCGGCATCGGCTCGCTGCACGTGCACGATCGCGATATCCGGACGGACAGCGCCGACATGCACCATGCCAAAGCCGATCGACAGCGTGGGGTTGGTCCGCAGGATATCGCTGCCGAGCAGCGTTCGCGTCGGAAGACTGGGCACGTTCCAGGCCGCGGCCCACAGCGCGAGCGAGATCGAGAAGTTGGAATGGTCGTACACCTCGATCGCATTGGGGACGCCCTGCTCGCAGGCGCGGCGGTAGCAGTGGCCGAGTCCTTCCGACACGTTGCCCACCCACGCCGCGGCCACGCGCCGCACGCACCCGGCGCCGATCAGCTGATCGAACAGCGCGTCGGATATCGGTCCGACGAGCTCGAGGTCCCGGCGCCTCTGGCGAATCAGCTCATGGCCTGCTGCGAAAGGGATGAGCGGTTCGAGCGAAGTGCCCATAGCTACAGTCGATCCATCGGGTACGAAACGCTCGATGGCCTCGGCCATGGTCATCACCTTGCCGCTCACTCCGGTCAAGTTACCTTGTGGGAATGGGCGTGAGAATCGAGCCGTGGGGCGAAGGCGACCTGCCTCTGCTCGAAAAGCTGCTCGGCGACCCGGCGATGACAGAGCATCTCGGCGGGCCCGAGACACATGAGCAGCTCGTCGAACGCCAGAAGCGATATGAGCGGCTATCGGAATCTGGCACGGGTCGTTGCTTCAAGATCGTCGACGACGCAACCGGCGATGCTGTCGGCAGCGTCATTTACTGGGACCGACCATGGCGCGGCGACGACGTATATGAGATCGGGTGGTCAGTTCTCCCGCCGTTTCAGGGACGCGGTCTTGCGGGCAAAGGAACCGCCCTCGCGATCGAGATGGCGAGATCCGAAAAGAAGCATCGGTTCCTCCATGCCTTTCCATCGGTCGACAACCAGCCATCGAACGCGATCTGCCGCAAGCTTGGGTTCACGCTGATCGAGGAGACCGAGTTCGAGTACCCGAAGGGCAGCTTCATGCGATGCAACGACTGGCGCCTGGACCTTTTCGGGTCGAACTAAAGACCGAGCGACTCCACGTATGAGCGGTGGTTGCGCTCGAGCTCGGCCATCGAGTCGCCGCCGAACTTTTCCAGGAATGCGTCGGCGAGCGTGAGCGCCACCATGGCCTCACCAATCACCCCGGCCGCCGGAACCACGCACACGTCACTCCGCTCGTAGTGAGCCTCGACCTTCTCCTTGGTCTTGAGGTCGATGGACTGCATGGGCTTTTTCATGGTCGATATGGGCTTGATGGCGACGCGCAGGTCGATCGGCTCACCGTTGGTCACGCCGCCGGTGAGGCCGCCCGCGCGGTTGGTGAGGTGGCGGAACTTTCCGTCCTCGTAATCGATCTGGTCGTGGAACTCCGAGCCCGGTCGCGCCGCGCCCTCGAAGCCGGCACCGAATTCGACGCCCTTGATGGCGTTGATCGACAGAACGGCTTGCGCGAGGCGGCCGTCGAGCTTGCGGTCCCAGTGCACGTAGCTGCCGAGACCAGGCGGAACGCCGCGCGCGATGATGCGGAAGGTTCCGCCGAGCGTGTCGCCTCTCTCGGCCACCTCGTCGATGTCGGCGACCATTCGCCGTGAAGCATCAGGATCGGGGCAGCGCACCGGCGATGCCTCGATCTCCTCGACCGTGATCGTGTCGGGATCGACCCCTCCGAATCCGATGTCGGTGCGGCCGATCGACTGCGTGAAGCTGAGAATCTCGACCCCAAAATGACCGAGCAGCTTTCGCGCCACACCACCGGCGGCGACGCGGGTGGCCGTTTCGCGAGCCGACGAGCGTTCCAAAACGTTGCGAACGTCCGTGTGGCCATATTTCAAGGCGCCCGCCAGGTCGGCATGTCCAGGTCGCAGCCTCGTGATCGGCTTGGGCGCGAAACCCTCCGTAGAAGCGGTCATCTCGGCGGTCCAGTTGACGTGGTCCTTGTTCTCGAGCACGAGGGTCACCGGGCTGCCGATGGTGAAGCCACCGCGTACGCCGCTGGCGATCCGCGCGAAGTCGGTCTCGATCTTCTGCCGCCCGCCGCGCCCGTGGCCGCCCTGCCGGCGGGCGAGATCCTTACGCAGGTCGTCCTCGGAGATCGCCAGCCCGGCCGGCAGCCCTTCGATCACGACCGTCAGCTGCGGGCCGTGTGATTCGCCGGACGTCAACCATCGAAGCATTTGAGGCGATGATAAGACCCGCCGGTACGCATGCCAGAGCACACGCCCCTCTCCCCACCCCTTCCCCCGACGGGGGGAGGGAGGATTCTTAAAGCCGCCCTCTTCGACGTCGGCGGCACACTGTGGCCCAACTCGTGGCCGCTTCGGGCCACGGACGGCGATGGCCGGCGGGCAAGAGTCGGTCACGCCCTCCCCACCCTTCCCCGCCCGACGGTGGAGGCGCTCGTGCTGGACCTCATCGAAAAGAGCCGCCTCGGCGACGAGGCCAGCACTATCTCGACGGAGCTGCGCGTCGGCGTCGACGCCGACACCCTGGTGACGGGCTGTCTGAACTACCTCGGCCTCGACGCTTCTGAGAACACGGTGGCGCGTGTACGGCGGGCCATGGCCCTGCCCGTCCACGACCGGTTGCGGCCACTGCCGGGAGCCATCGAGCTGCTGGCCGAGGCCCACGAGCTCGGGCTGCGCACCGTGATCGCCAGCAACACCTACTGGCGCGACGCCGACAGCTATTGGGAAGATTTCAAGCTGCTCGGCATGGCCGACCACGTCGATGCCATCGTCACGTCCAACGATGCCGGCCATCTCAAGCCACACCCCGCCGTTTTCGAGATGGCGATCCGGGCGTCGGGCGCTGAGCCGGCTCGCTGCGTCGTCATCGGCAACAAGGAGGAGAACGACATCCTTCCCGCGCTCGCGCTCGGGATGCGCGCGATCCTGGTCCATCCGGACGATCCCGTGCCGGCGTCGAGCCGCGCCCACGCCGTCGCCCCCGACCTCTGGGAGTGCGCCAGGGCCCTCAGGGCTATGCTCGAAGCGCCTTGAGGCATGAGGTAGAGCGCCCAGTCGACCGGCACGTGGTGGCCCTGGAGGTGAATGGAGAGCGGACCGAGCTCCTGCTGCCCGTGCACAAGACTCTTCTCGAGGTGCTGCGAGAGGACATGCAGCTCACCGGCACCAAGCACGGATGCGAGCTTGGCGAGTGCGGCACGTGCACTGTCCTCGTCGACGGGAAGCCGGAGCTGAGCTGCCTTCTCCTTCCGATCCAGATCGAGGGGCGCGCTGTAACAACCGTCGAAGGGTTGGCTAGCGGATCACGGCTGCATCCGCTCCAGCAGGCCTTCGCCGAGCTTGGCGCCGCCCAGTGCGGCTATTGCACGCCCGGCATCCTGCTCGCGTCGAAGTCATTGCTGGATACCAACCAGCGGCCCACGCGCGATGAGATCCGCGAGGCATTGGCCGGCAATCTTTGCCGCTGCACGGGCTATATGAAGATCCTCGAAGCAATAGAGCTGGCGGCCGAGAGGATGTCGACGCATTCGCCTTCCCCGCTTGCGGGGAAGGAAGGGATGGGGAGGATCAGTGACCGATAACGGCCGATACGCAGTCATCGGCAAACCGCTCCCCAAGGTCGACGCTGCTTCGCGCGTGACCGGACAGGCGGTCTACGCAGACGACATGCTCCTTCCTCGCACTCTGCACTGCCGCATTCTTCGCAGCCCGCATCCGCACGCCCGCATCGTGTCGATCGACACGTCCGCGGCGCGCCGCATGCCAGGCGTCCATGCGGTGATCACGGGCGCGGACCTGCCGATCAAGTTCGGCATCCTGCCCGTCACCCAGGACGAACGCGCGCTGGAGCACGAGAAGGTGCGTTACGTGGGAGATCCAATCGCCGCCGTTGCCGCGACCGACGAGGAGATCGCCGCCGCCGCCTGCGACGCGATCGCCGTCGAGTACCAGGTGCTCGAACCGGTCATGTCCATCGACGCCGCGCTGGGGCGTCCAAAAGACGAGCGCATTCAGGACTACGGCGGACCCAACAACATCCACAAGCTGGTCGCGCTGGAATTCGGCGACGTGAACGGAGGGTTCGCGCGCGCCGACCACGTGCGCGAGGACGTCTTCTTCTTCCAGGGCAACACCCACCTCCCGATGGAGCAGCACAGCGCCGTCGCGACCTACATCGACGGAAAGGTCACGCTGTGGTCCTCGACCCAGGTCGTCCACTACGTGCACCGCGCCCTGGCCAAGGTCCTGGAGCTGCCCATGAATCGCATCCGGGTCATCGGCGCCGCGCATGGCGGCGGGTTCGGAGGCAAGACGGATCCCTTCGCTCACGAGATCATCGTCGCCAAGCTCGCCATGATCACCGGGCGCCCGGTCAAGTGCACCCTCACGCGCGAGGAAGTCTTCTACGCGCATCGCGGCCGCCATCCCGTGCTGATGTGGGTGCGCACCGGCGTGACCAGCGACGGGCGAATCACGGCCATGCACTTCAAGAGCGCACTCGATGGCGGCGCCTACGGCTCTTACGGCGTCGCCTCTACCTTTTATACAGGCGCCCTGCAGACGGTCACGTATGACATCCCCGCGTACCGCTTCGAGGGCTGCCGGGTGTTCACCAACAAGCCGCCGTGCGGACCCAAGCGCGGCCACGGCACGCCCCAACCGCGATTCGCAATCGAGCTGCACCTGGAGAAGATCGCGCGTGACCTTGGCATCGACCCCGTGGAGATGAAGCGCGCCAACTTCGTCAAGCCGATGACGCGCACCGTGAACTGGATGCGCGTCACCTCGTGCGGCCTAGAAGAATGCACGGAGCTCGTGATGAAGGCATCGGGCTATCGCGAGCGCGAGCGGCGGTCGGGCCGCGGGATGGGATTTGCCATCTCGTCTTATCTCTCGGGCGCGGGAACCGCCATCTATTGGAACGACATGCCGCACTCAGAGGTGCAGATCAAGGTCGACCGGGGTGGCGTGACCGCGTACTGCGGCGCGATGGACATCGGCCAGGGCTCAGACTCGGTGCTCGCTGCCGTCGTCGCCGAGGAGCTGGGGCTGCAGCCGAAAGACATCCGGCTCGTCACGGCCGACACCGACACGACGCCGATCGACCTCGGCTCGTACTCGTCCCGCGTCACGTTCATGGCCGGCAACGCCGCCCTGGAGGCGGCGCGCAAGATGCGCGCTCTGCTCGTCGAGGCCGTCGAGGCGAGCGGACGCAAGTACGAAGAGGTCAGCTTCGAGGAAGCCAGCGTGCTCGCCGAGGCGCGCTTCGGCACTCTCACCACCGCCGGGAGCTATACGCCGCCGAAGATCGCAGGCCCCTACAAGGGATCCGGCGTGGGACCCAGCCCCGCATACAGCTACTCCGCGTGCGTCGTTGATCTCGACGCCGACCCGCGCACGGGGCTCATCCACCTCAACAAGGTGTGGATCGCGCACGACGTCGGCCGCGCGATCAACCCCCTCCTGGTCGAAGGCCAAGTGGAAGGCAGCGTGTACATGGGCCTCGGCGAAGCGCTGATGGAAGAGCAGACGTTCCGCAAAGGCCTGCACAAGTGGCCGTCGATGCTCGAGTACAAGTCGCCGACCTTCCTCGACATGCCGGACGTCGAAACCTTCATCGTCGAGACCAACGATCCGGAGGGGCCGTACGGCGCGAAGGAAGCCGGCCAGGGTCCGCTGCTGCCGGTGATCCCGGCGGTGAACGCGGCCGTTTTCGACGCGCTCGGTATCTGGGTCGACGAGGTCCCGGTAACGCCCGAGAAAATCGTTGAGGCGCTGCGCCGCAGGGACAAGGGCGAGCCGCCTCGATATGGACCGCAGCGCTTCCCCGAAATCCCTTACCCGCCAACCATCAAGGTCGACCCACCGCCTAGGGATCTGGACCGTGCTGCGGCTGCCTCGATTTAAGTACCTGCGCCCGAAAACGGCGCGAGAGGCCGCGCAGATGGCATCGGACCTCGGCCCTCGCGCGATGTTCGTCGCGGGTGGGACGGATCTCTTCCCGAAATTGAAGCGGCGGCAGTTCGAGGTCGATGCGCTGATCGGGCTCGACTTTCTTCCGCGCACGATTCATCGCGGTGACGATGAGACCATCGTGGATGCTGGCGTCACTCTGGCTTCGGCTTCGTCCAGCGCGGAGCTGCGCGGTGACTACTCGGGCTATGCGGAGGCGGCCGGGCTTGTTTCGTCGCCACCCCTTCGCAACGCCGGCACGATCGGCGGCAACCTCTGCGTGGACACGCGATGCAACTACTACGACATGACATACGAGTGGCGAAAGGCCGCTGGATTCTGCATGAAGAAGGACGGGGACATCTGCCTCGTCGCGCCGAGCAGCTCGCGATGCTGGGCGGTCTCGTCGTCGGACACGGCGCCGATGGCGATCGCGCTGGGTGCGCTCGTCACGCTCGCCGGACCCAACGGCGATCGCGAGCTGCCGGTCGCCGCGCTTTATAAAGACGACGGCATCGACTACATGGCCAAGCAGCCGAGCGAGGTCGTCACGTCACTGCGGCTCCCTGCGGCCGGCGCGACCAGGACCGCCTACGTGAAGCTGCGGCGCAGAGGGTCGATCGATTTTCCGATCGCGGGCGCGGCAGTCGCGCTCCGGCTGGACGGTCCACTGGTGACCAGCTGCCGCATCGTCCTCTCAGCCGTCGCCTCCCATCCGCTCGAGGCGGCCGAAGCCGGCGAGTTCATGATCGGCAGGCGGGTTGACGAGGAATCGGCCAAGGCCGCGGCGGAGATCGCCGCCAAGCCGGCCAAGCCTTTGGACAACGCCGATCTGAGCCATTTCTGGCGCAAACGTATGGTCCGGGTGGTCGTCGAGCAGGCCCTGAAAAGAGCCGGCGATCGGTAATTGCTGCTCGACCGTTAAGCTTCTAGGTCGTTAACGGAAAAATGATGTGGTTTCAGAACCGCCAATCGGGACAGGGAATGGTGGAGTACGCCCTCATTCTTGCGCTGGTCGCGCTGATTGTGATCGTCGCACTGATTGCGACAGGCGGGCAGCTGATCAACCTTTTCTCAAACATCAGCAAAACTATGTGCAGCTACCACGTGGGGTGCTGATTCGGTCGAAGTCTCGTCAGTACGCCCAGGGTCTCGTCGAATACGCCCTCATCCTCGCCCTGGTCGTCGTGATCGTTATCATCGCCCTGGTCTTGACGGGCGGGCAGGTCGGGAATCTCTATTCAGACATCATCACAAACATTTGCCGAGCTCGCCTGGGCTGCTGAGCGTCTAGTCACCTCGCGCGGCTGCTGCAGCGTCGGCCGCCCGAGCCGCCCTTTCCCTGACAGCTTCCATGTCTCGGCGCGCCAGAGCTTCCGCGGGAAAGAGCGCGCCCGTAAGACCCACGGCCTTGACGCCGAGCCGAAGGTAAGCCGGAATTTGCTCGATCTCGACGCCGCCCGACGCCCACAGCGGCACGCCGCCCATCGGCCCCAGAAGCGATTTGATGTAATCAGGTCCACCCACCGGACCGACGGGGAAGATCTTGACCAGGTTCGCGCCGGCGAGCCGCGCGTGATAGATCTCGGTCGGGGTGAGCGCCCCGAGGACGCACAGGACGTCCTCCTTCCGACACGCGTCGGCGACCTCTGGCAGCAGCACGGGCGTGACTATGAAGTCCGCCCCGGCCTCTTTGGCGTCCCCGACCGCGCCAGGGTCCCAAACCGTGCCGACTCCGATCGGAATCTTTCCCAGCGTGGTGCCTATGAGACCTCGGACGATCTCGTACCAGGAAGGCACGGTGGTCGTGACCTCGATCGTTCCGATGCCGCCCTCGATGGCGGCGAGGCAAGCCTGGAAGGCGGCGTCGGCGTCGTCGGTGCGTATGACCCCACAGAGCCCAGTCGGAAAGACACGATCGATGCTCTTCACGCCCTCCGAAGGATAGAACCTCCCCACCCCGGCCCTCCCCACTGCCTCCCCGCTCCGCGGGGAGGGTGGCGCGCTCGCGGAGCGAGCGCGCCGGGTGGGGCGGAGCGAGCGCGCCGGGTGGGGCGGAGCGAGCGCGCCGGGTGGGGCGGAGCGAGCCCGCCGGGTGGGGAGGTACACGCCTGAAAAGCGGCGGTTGTACAGTAGTACATACGTATGACCGGGGCCACTGCTACCGAGAGCACCCGAGATCAAATCATCCATGCAGCAGCCGATTCGCTGCTCGAAAACGGCTACTCCGGAACCAGCGTCCGCTCCATCGCCTCCAGGGCCGGCGTCGCCATCGGCAACCTCCAGTACTGGTTTCCGACCAAGTCCGAGCTCCTGGTCGAGGCTTGGCGCTACCTCACCGCCCACTCGGTCGAGGAGCTGCGCACGGCCCTCAACCAGCTCACCGACCCGCTCGAGGTCCTCGAGATCGGGGTCGAGTCGCTGTGGGACTCTCTGCGGCGCCTGGGCGACATCCAGCTCGCGGCGTTCGACCTCCTGGTACAGGCGCCCCGGACGGAGCGGCTCCGCGCCTACCTGCCCGAGCTCTTCACCAGGTACCGCGAGGTCATCCAGGAGCAGCTCGACCGCCTCGAGGCTGACGGCCGGATCCGGCTCACCGTGCCGCGCGAGGTGCTGGTCCCGCTGGTGCTGAACACAGTCCTGGGCTTCGGCCTGTACTACGTCGTGACCCGCGATGACGAATCCTGCGTCCGAGCACTGTCCGCCTTCCGCCAACTGGCGGGCACCCTGATCGAACCCGTATGAGCGTTCAGGCACCCGATCGAGAGCTCGACCGGCTCGAGGGCCTGTGGGCAGACGGCCTTTCCGAGTCATACCGGTCGTACCTGGAGGCTGTGAGCGATTACGAGGCCGACGCCCAGCCCAAGCTGGCACTGGCTGCAGCGCTGATCGAGGCCGGCGTCCGGCTGCAGGGTCTCGGCGGACGCGCGGCTCCCGCGCCCACGCTGCTGATGGGCGACCTCTGCCTGGCGCGCGTCCGCCGAGACCCTG
>Ga0209237_1002968_pt1 | contig 10250 bp, 9 predicted proteins | sample GraSoi013_1_40cm_2_FD_185820 | JGI IMG/M metagenome (GOLD analysis project Ga0209237, IMG submission 185820) | Grasslands soil microbial communities from the Angelo Coastal Reserve, California, USA - Sample 10_02_2013_1_40cm (SPAdes) (version 2) | ecosystem: Environmental > Terrestrial > Soil >...
GCGGCGGCGAGCTGACCTTTGTCGAAGTTGCTTGCGGCCGCCCTGATCACCACGGTGCCGGAGGTGATCCCTACGATGTGACCGGCGTTGTCGACCGTCGCGATGCTCGGATTGCTCGAGGACCAGGTGAATACGACGTTCGGGATGGGCTGCGAATCGGCGGGCCCGAGGATGCGCCAGGCGGTCGCCTGCGCGGCCGTATCATTGCCGCGCAGCAGGATCCCGATGTGGGTCAGATCGACGTGCACCGCCGAGTCGTGCTCGGTGGGATAGACGCACATTGCGACGACTGCACTGATCCCCACGATCGTCAGGGCGGCAAGACCGCGACTGCGTCGCATGCACTAGTCCGGCGGAGGTGGGAGTCAATGTAATAACCGCCGGGTGGACACCCAAATGACCTGCCTCACCTAGAGCCGCCCTCGGCGCTTCAGATCGACGTATTTAGCCACCACCGCCTCGGCCGCGCGCTCGGGAGGCACGTCCAGGACTAGCACGCCGGCGCGCCGCATGTGCCCCAGCGCTTCGTCCCGGGCGCGCAGCAGCTCCTCGGCCGCTGCTTTGCGAAACGCGTCGTGCGCGAGGGCGGGCCGGAGCGCCGCCACGGCGTTCAGCTCGGGGTCTTGGAGAGTGACCGCGAGCGGGAGGTGGCGCGGCCGCAGCGAGGCGACGTTCGCCACCAGCGCGTCCGACGCGAAGCGATCGATCACGTCGGTGAACAGTACCGTCAGGGCGCGCTTGCGGTTGCGCCCCGCGAGGTAGCGGAACGCGCCCGGATAGTCGGGCTCGACCAGCTTCGATTGCACCCGCGCCAGCACGTCGAGCACCCGCCGCAGCGCCAGCCGGCCGCGCTGGGGGACCACGAAGTGCTGCACACCGTCGGCGAATGCCATCACCCCGACGTTGTCGTCGTGCTGGACCGCGGTGTAGGCCAGCTCCAAGGCCGCCTGTACCACGTAGTCGAGTCGCGACACACCCGCCGCTTCGGCGGTCATGAGCCGCCCCAAATCGAGCACCAGCAGCACGTGCTGCCGGCGCTCGGCCTCGTACTGGCGCGTGATGACCTTGCCGCGGCGGGCCGTGGCCTTCCAGTCGATGTGCCGGAGGTCATCGCCCGGCCCCCACTCGCGCAGCGATTCGAACAGCCGGCCCTCGCCGAGCCGGCGCAGCGGCGCGATCCCCTGCTCGTGACGCCGCTGCGCCCGCGCCACCGACGCGCGCAGCCGCACCGTCACGAGCGGCGGGTACACGGCGGCATCCCACGGCAGCGCGATGGCCGCCCGGCGGCGCCCCAGGCCGAGCGGCCCGATCGAGTCCACCGCGAACCCGCTCTCCGCCTGCTCGCGGCCGCGCCGCACGGGACGCACCGACACCGCGTCGCGCACTTCACCATGCGGCGGGACGGTGACCGGCCGAGGCGGTTGCGTGCCCCCGAGCAAACCGGGCCGCACCTCCCGCACGTGCAAGCGCGCCAGCCGCGTGGTGGCATTCACCCAGCGATAGGACACGTCGCCCGCGCGACCCACGGAGAATGCCGGGGGCGCATCCCGGAAGACGTCGATCGCGGGGGCGCGTGGCCGTGTCGCCAGTGCGGCATCCAGCCAGACGGCCCCGATGAGCAGGGCATCGGCAATGAGCATCGCGTCGAGTGCCCACGGGAAGCGCAGGCCCAAGACCCCGCACAGCGCAACCGCGACGCCGGCCGCCAGGCCGCGGCGGGTCCAGAGAAGGCCGGCCCACGCGCCGACCAGATACCACACGCCCCAGAATCCACCGACCACGGCGACAGACGCCAGCCACTGAAGAAAGGTCACGCGGTGGGAACTTCCGTCTTGTCGAGGATCGCCTTCAACGCGGCGTCCGGGGTCACGCCCTCGAGCTCGAGCTCGGGAGCCACGCTCACGCGGTGGCGCAGGACCGCGGGCGCGAGCTGCTTCACGTCATCCGGGATCACGTAGTCACGCCCGTCGAGCAGCGCCGCCGCGCGCGTCGCCTTCAGGAGCGACACCCCCGCGCGCGGGCTGGCACCCAGTGTGAGCGACGCCGCCGCCCGCGTGGCGCGGACGATTCCCGTAATGTACGCGGCGATCTGCGACTCGACGCGTACCGCCTCGGCGGCCGCGCGCAGTCGCTCCAACCCGGCCGCGTCTGTCACGCGCGTCACACCGTACGTCGCGGGTCGATCCGCCTCGAATCCCGTCACCGTGCGGGCCAGGATCCCCTGCTCCGCCGCCGCGTCGGGGTAGCCCACGAGCACCTTCATCATGAAACGATCCAGCTCGGCCTCAGGCAGAGGGTAGGTGCCCTCGAACTCGACGGGGTTCTGCGTCGCGAACACGGTGAAGGTCGCAGACAGGGGATAACCGGTGCCGTCGACGGTGACGGTGCGCTCCTGCATCGCCTCGAGCAGCGCCGCCTGCGTCTTCGCGGGGGCGCGGTTGATCTCGTCCGCGAGCACGAGATCGGCGAAGATCGGCCCCGGCCGGAAAGTGAACTCGCGCGCGCCGGTGAGCAGCGTGACTCCGGTAATGTCCGCGGGCATCAAATCGGGAGTGAATTGGATGCGCTGGAACTTGACATCGAGCGCCAGCGCCAGGGTGCGCACCAGCAGCGTCTTGGCGGTGCCAGGCACGCCTTCGAGCAGGACATGCCCCCGACCCAGTAGGCACACCAGCGCCTCGCGGGTGGCCGCGGCCTGTCCCAGCACCACATGATCCAGCGCCTCTACGACCCGGCGCGCGTCGTCTGCGGGCGAAGCTCCTCCCACACATCCTCCAAGGCTTGGGCGGCGACGAGCGCGCGCTCGGCGCCGCCGGGTTGGGTCTCGGCCTGTTGCAGGCGGCGGACGGCATCCCGCGCGCGCGTCGTCGGCAACGCCAGCTCGAGCGTGCTGAGCCAGGCGCGCTGCTCGTCGAGTCGCAGCACGCCAGCCCGCCCGAGACGCCGTCGCAGTCCGGCCACGATCAGTCCAACCGCGGTGTCGACGCCGCCCGCGCCCTCGAGGCTCACCGCGAGCGCCTCGACGTGCTCGAGCGGAGAACGGCGCCGGCGATCGATCGCCGAGCGCGCCGGTCCGAATCGGACCGCGGCGACCGCGAGGGCCACGAGGCCCACCGCGACCAGCTGCAGCAGCGCCCAGCCTGCGGGGGTTCGCGCCAACCAGTCGAGCACCGCGCCCTCGAGTGATCCGCCGCGCCCGAACCCCTGGTGGTACTCGTCCCAGGTGACCCGCCCCCGCGTGGCGGGGGTGAGCAGCGGCAGGACGAAGAACGGCACGTCTGTGGTTCTCCAGGCACGGTTGCGAAAGTACCCGGGGTCCGCCGCCAGCGTCACCACGCCGCCGCCCGGGTAGCGCAGCCGGAGAATGACCGGCTTGCCGCGCTCGGTCTGAAGCAGCGTATCCCGCTCCGGAACCGCCAGACCGCTGCACCCGGATTCGCGGTCGAGATTGCGGCGCACCCGACGTCTCATGTCCAAATCCTGCACCGAGAGCAGCGAATCGAGTGGTCGGAGCACGGCTGTGACCGGCGGCAGCTCGAGGTCCGAGACGGGTTGCTCCACCGGCTGGCTATCGGTCGGATCACCCTTGAGGAACGCGGTGTGGGCGTCCCATCCGGTGCAGTGCGTGATGCCCCCGCCGTCGCCCGCGGCGAGCACCGCCCCACCGGAGCGTACGTACCGGACCACCTGCTCCAGCTCGGCCGCGGTGAGATCGTCCGGCGGATCGAGCACCACCAGCAGCGCGGGAGGTCGCCGCGCGCGGGTGAGGTCGTACAGCGGCGTGCGGCGCCGCTCGAGCGGGCAACCGAGGCGCTGCAACACTTCATAGACTCCCTTCGCCCCGTCCGGCCCCGCGAGATAAGCCGACGGCGTCCCCCCCCCGGCCCCGCCCACCGCGTTGCGCAACCCCGCGAAGATCGCTACCGCGACCGCCAGCGAGAACAGCGCCACCAGGGCGAGCTCAGCCCGACGCGACATGCAGGGTGATCCAGTGTGCTGCGACCCCGAATTCGTCGTACGCGCGAGCGTCGCAGGGCTCCGCGGCGAACACATGGCGATACAGCCGCTCTACCAGACCGACGAACGACGCGCGGGCCTCGGCGTCGAGCCGCGCCTCCCCGATGTACTCGGCGGGCGTTTTCGAGGGATCGAACTGCACGGCACGGGCGCGCTCCAGCTCCAGCAACAACGCGTTGAACCGGTAGGCCAAGGCCTCGGTATAACGGCCGGCGCGCGCCAGGGCGTCGGCGCGATCGTGGTAGGCGCGGGCGTCTTCCAGTCGCATGCCGGTGGGCGCCGTCACCGCGCCCGGCGGGCGCGTGGTCGCGCGGTAGATGCGCCAGGCCACGTATCCGAAATGCACGAGGATGGCCACCAACGCCACCACGGCGGCCCAAAAGATCACGCGCGCGAGGATGGGGTGGCCGGCGTCGAGCGATCCGATGGCGAACATGAGCTTGCGCCACCAGGACTCGACCCACTGCAGCAGTTGAGACCGCTCGCCCCAGTGATACTCGGACCGGGCGAACACCTCCCGCACCGCGCGCCGCACCGAATCCGGCGGCACGCCCTGCGCGGACACGAGGAACCACGCGCTCACGGCAGCGTCGTCGTCCGGCGCGCTCGGATCACCCGGCGCCGAGGTGCTGGCTCAAGAGCTCCAGATCGAAGGCTTCCCGCCGTACCCGGAGGTCGTAGTACATCAGCGTGAAGACGCAGGGCAGCACGGGCGTGAGGATCAGGGGCAGGACCGCGGCGAGCACCAGCAGGACCGAAGCCCAGGAGGATGCCGAGAAGCGGAGGGCAGCCGCGAGTGCCCCGATGCCGACCGACGGAACGGCGACGAGAATGAACGCGACGAGCGCGAGTCCCAGCACCTTGAGCTTCCGGTCGCGCGTCAGGTCCCACGAGCGCCCGAACGCATCGAAGCTCGAACCCAGCGGCTCGAGGACGACGACCTGGGTCGTGACGCCATACCCGCACGCCACGAACGTGGCGAGCCAGGCGGCGCCGCCTATCAGCCGAGCCCGCCGGTCTTGGCGAGCAAGGGGATGGCGATCGCCGCCAAGAACCCGGGCACGATGAAGACGAGGCCGATGACGATGGCCTTGCCCAACCCGACCACGAAGAGCGGCCACACCTTCTGCGCGCCGAGCGCGAGGGCCTGCGCGAGACTCGCCTCGCGGCCGAGGTAGAAGTCCGAGATGACGCGGATGACGCCGGCGGTGAGCAGCAGTCCCGCGAAGTACTGCATGACGGCCGCGAGGAACAGGATCACCGGGTGCTGCTGCGGACCGGAGAGCTGCGCGTAGATCGTCAGCACGACGGGCAGCCCCAACACGATCACGCCGAGCGCCACGAAGGTGATGAAATGGCGACGGTAAATCGTGAGCGCGCCATCGAGGATTTCCCCGACGCCCATGGGCCTGAGATCAGCCATCGACACTCGCTCCCGCGGAGGGATAGCGATAAGATGAGGACGTGACTGCGCCCGCGCGAGTCCCTGTGCCTTCCGGCCCGCCTGATCTGCGCCAGCAGCACGGCGTGGAAACGCCGGAGCACGTGGAAGTCAGGTTCGAGCTGGCCGGGCTGGGATCCCGGGCGGCGGCCGCGATGACGGACGCTATTCTGCTCTTGCTGCTCCTCGTGCCGCTCCAGCTCGTGGTTGACCGGCTGGGACTCGAGACCGCGCTGGGACGGTGGGCCAGCGCGCTGATCTACCTGCTCCTCAGCTTCGCGCTGTTCGGCTACTACATCCTGTTCGAGGGCCTGAACCGCGGCCGCACGCCGGGCAAGATCCTGCTGGGAATCCGTGTCGTGATGGATTCAGGACGCCCGATCACGCTGGCGGCGGCGACCCTCCGCAACCTGGTCCGCGCGGCCGAGTACGCTACGCTGCTCCTGCCCGCGGCGCTCACGGTGCTGCTGCATCGCAGCAATAAGCGCCTGGGAGATCTCGCCGCCGGCACCATCGTGGTCCGCGACCACGCGACCGAGTGGGGACTCGCCCCCCCCGCGCGGGCTCTCGACGAGCCCGTGGAGGTAGGTCCGCCGGAGCTCTCCGAGGAAGAGTTCCGGCTGCTGGACCGGCTACTGGCGCGGCTCGACGACCTCACGCCGGAAGTGCAGGTGCGCATGACCGTCGACCTGGCCCGGCGGTTCGAAACTCGGGTGCCGCGCCGCACCACCGATCCGCAGGAGTATTTGGTCGCCCTGTTCGAGGAGGAGCGACGCAAGCGACGCAGCCGCTTCGCGACCCGGGCCGCGACCGGCGCGGGACGCACCACGGTGACCGCGGAGCGCTTTGTGGCGCGCAAACAGGACGCCTGGGAAGCGTTCCGTGACACGGCGGCCCGAATCGAGCGGGTGGGGCTGCACGCGCTCGCGGCGGCGGAGATTCCGGCGTTCGCGACTCGATATCGCGAGGTGGCCGCCGATCTGGCGCGGGCACGCACCTACGGTGTGAGCCCGGAGGTGGTCGCCTACCTGGAGCGCCTCGTCTCGGCAGGACACAACGCGGTGTACGGCGCGCGGTCGCGGGCACGCCCGCCCGTCGCGCGCTACGTCCTGCGAGACTTTCCGGCGGCGGTCGTGGAATCGTGGCGCTACGTGCTGGTCGCCTTTCTGCTGTTCGCGATCCCTGCCGCCGTCGGGTACGCGGTGCTGCGCGAGCGGCCTGAGCTGACCGAAGCAATCGCCCCACCGGTCATGGTGAGCCGCGCCGAGCAGGCGGCGGAGCGCCAGACCAGGGGCATCGGCTACGCTCAGACGGAGACCGAAGACCGACCGGTGCTCGCCTCGTGGATCATCAGCAACAACATCATGGTGTGCTTGGCGGCGCTGGCGGGCGGACTGGTCGCGGGTGTCCTCACGGTGCTCGCGCTGGTATACAACGGTCTTTCACTGGGCATCGGCTTCGCCGTGTTTGCGAATCACCACGCCGCAGGCTACCTGGGGACGTTCATCGCAGGCCACGGCGTGCTCGAGCTCACGGCCATTTTCATCTCGGGTGGGGCGGGGCTCCGGCTGGCCCAGGCGCTGGTCGCGCCCGGCGATCTCACTCGCAAGGACGCCCTGGTGCTGCAGGGCGCGGTTGCCTTGCGGATGATCGGGGCGGTGGTGTGCCTGCTCGCCGTGGCCGGCGCGATCGAGGGGTTGATCTCCGCGAGCGATGCCGCGCCGAGCTTCAAGTTCGCCGTCAGCGCCGCATCGGCGGTGCTGCTGGTGGGTTATTTCGCGAGCGGGTGGCTGTACCTCAGGACCAGCGGGCCCGCCGCGGCGGCCAGCGGAGCCACGGGCACGACTTCACGCTGAAGCGGCGGCGGGACCACCACCGCGGGGGCGGAGAGAAACGCGGCCGGTGGCGCCGGCTCACCTGTCCAAAGCTTCGAGGATGTCGCGCATCTTGCGCGAGAGCGCTTCGATCTGCGTCAGGCCCGCAACCGTTTCCGCATCATATTTGTCTGCGCCGAGCAGCAGCAGCTGGGTTTCAGCGAGGATCGCGGCCAGGGGGTTCGACAGGTCGTGCCGCAGCCTCCTGATGGGGTCCAGCGTATCGGCCATCTACAGCAGGGAGCGGTAGAGATCGCGGAGGTGGTGATCCCGCAGGTCGCGCACCGCCTGCCACAGGTCCGGCTCCGACGTGGCGCAGAAGATCTCCGCGGTGGAGCGCTCGGCCTCGGTGTCCGGCGCGCCGAACAGGACGCGCCCGCGCCAGATCCCGTCCTCGGACCGGCGTACCTGGAGGCGAATGGCGATGAGTTGTCCGTCGAATCGGATGGGGGGAAGGTCGTGGACGACCGCTTCGGGCGAATCAGGTGCGTTGTAGCGTGCCGGTTGTCCGGGCATGCTGACCCTAGGGCTGGTTTGCGCAAAGATATAAGAACGGCGGACTTACGCAATACATGAAGGTGGGGGAGGTCAGATTCTAAAAGGCGCCGGCGCGAAGGTGATGATGAACAGCAACAACGCCGCCCAGGCCAGCACCCGGCGCGACGCCGGCAGCGGCCGCTGCACATCGAGGACCGGAGGGTGGCCGAGGCGGCCCCGCGACAATAGCAGCACGAGTCCACCCCAGAGGTACCAGCCGGACCATAATGAGCCGAGCGCGACGATCAGGAGCCAAAAGGCGAACGCGACGCGCTGGTGCCACCGCGGCAGTCGCGCATACAGAATGTGTCCGCCGTCCAGTTGGCCCATGGGAAGCAGGTTGAGCATCGTCACGAACATTCCCACCCACCCGGCGAACGCAACCGGATGCACGTCGATCGTGGTGGCGTGACCGAGCAGCAGCCGACGCAGCACGAGACTCACCAGCGAGTCCCCGAGCGGGATCTGCGGCGCGCCGCCGAAATACACGACCAGCCCGCGCAACCCCTCCTCAGGAGCGCCCGCATGACTCAGCGTCAGCCCGAGGATCAGGAGCGGTAGCGCCACCACAAATCCCGCGATCGGGCCGGCGACGCCGATGTCGAGCAGCTGGCGTCGGTCGGATACGATGGTACGAAGACGAATGAACGCGCCCATGGTGCCGATGAACGACGGGATGGGAAGCGGGATGAAGTACGGAAGAGACACGTCCAGCTGGTAGTATCGCGCCACGACGTAGTGCCCCATCTCATGCGACAGCAGGATCGCGATGAGCGAGAGCGAGAACGGGAGCCCGGTGGACCAGGCGTGCAGAAACCCGGGATAGCCGGGGTGACCGCTCGTGAAAAACGCCAGGGGACCGGAATAGGGAATCCCGCCCGCGAGGACGGCACCGGCGAATGTGATCGTATAGAGGGTCGCGAGAAACAGCAGGATGTGGGGCGCCCAGCGCTCACGGCGCCGGGCGAGCGGGCGTGTGAGGATGAGGTGCCGCCCATCAGGCTCGTCGGACCAGTAGTAGTTGCCGGGCCACTGGGCGAGCACGGCGGCGAGCGCGGGGGAGGGCCCGACGTGCCCCGGATGTACAAGTCCATCAACGACTTCCCGATCAGGGAGGGTCGTGGTCCGCCACGCGAGCAGGAACCCGGTCAAGTCCACGGCGCGCCCTTGACTCGAGGTCGGTGGAACCCTACTATAGCTCTCTCGCACCCCTTCGAACTCCCTGATTCCATTTTCGACGCGTTCACTTCCCCACCCCGGGATTTCGCCCGCCGTAGAACTACGGAGCAAAGACACACGTGGATATCGCTGAACTGAAGAGAAAATCCGTCGCGGAATTACACGCGATGGCCGAGACCCTGAACATCACCAACTACTCAGGGCTCCGCAAGCAGGACCTGATCTTCCGCATCGAGCAATCCTTGCTCGACTCCGACACCGTGCTGCGCGGCGAGGGCGTCCTCGAGATCCTCCCCGAAGGCTACGGCTTCCTGCGGAGCCCCGATTGGAACTACCTGTACGGGCCCGATGATATCTACGTCTCGCCGAGCCAGATCAAGCGGTTCGATCTGCGCACCGGGGACACGATCATGGGCCAGGTGCGGCCGCCCAAGGAGGGCGAGCGCTACCTCGCCCTGCTGAAGGTCGAGGTGGTGAACGGCGACGAGCCGGAGAAAGCGAAGCACCGGGTCGCGTTCGACAACCTGCGCCCGCGCTATCCCGAACGGCGCATCAAGCTCGAGCGCAAAGACGGCGACCTGTCGATGCGGGTGATGGACATCTTGAGCCCTATCGGCATGGGCCAGCGCGGACTCATCGTCTCGCCGCCCAAGGCCGGAAAAACGATCCTCCTCCAGAAGCTTGCCAACTCCGTCATCAAGAACCATCCCGAGGTCTACCTCATCGTACTGCTCATCGACGAGCGGCCCGAGGAGGTGACGGACATGGAGGAGAACGTCAAAGGCCCGAGCGTCGAAGTGATCTCTTCCACGTTCGACGAGCCGGCCGACCGCCACGTCCAGGTGGCGGACATGGTGATCGAGAAGGCCAAGCGCCTGGTGGAGCACGGCAAGGACGTGGTGATCCTGCTCGACTCGATCACCCGTCTGGGTCGGGCTCACAACGTGGTCGTGCCGCACTCGGGTAAGATCCTGTCGGGCGGCGTGGACGCGAACGCCCTGCAGAAGCCCAAGCGCTTCTTCGGGGCGGCGCGCAACATCGAGGGCGGCGGGTCGCTCACGATTCTCGCCACGGCCCTGATCGACACCGGCTCCCGTATGGACGAGGTGATCTTCGAAGAGTTCAAGGGCACGGGCAACATGGAAGTGATCCTCGACCGTCGCATCGCCGAGCGTCGCACCTTCCCCGCGATCGACGTGCAG
>Ga0209237_1002973_pt1 | contig 10248 bp, 11 predicted proteins | sample GraSoi013_1_40cm_2_FD_185820 | JGI IMG/M metagenome (GOLD analysis project Ga0209237, IMG submission 185820) | Grasslands soil microbial communities from the Angelo Coastal Reserve, California, USA - Sample 10_02_2013_1_40cm (SPAdes) (version 2) | ecosystem: Environmental > Terrestrial > Soil >...
CGCTCGGGGCAGGCGGCGTGTGGCTCAGCCTGTCGTCGCTCCCCGCCGCCCCGCCGCTGCAGCGACGCCTGGGGGCGGGACGCCCGCCCGCGACCGCGTCGGTACCGATCCCGCCTGGGCCTGCGGCGGCTCCGCTCGAGAGTGCACCGCGCGACACCCAGCCGGCGCCGGTGACTCCAAGTCCGCCGGCCGGTCGCCCCCTGCCCCCGGCGCCCCAGCGGGCGACTGCCCCGCGCGTGATGCGCACCGCGCCCCCCCCGCCGGCGGTCAAGAAGCCCGCGCCGCCGCGCGCCACCGTGCGGCGCGGCATGGAGCTCGGCCGCCTGTCCGTCAACGCGTTGCCGTGGGGCAACGTGTACGTCGACGGTCAGCTGCTCGGCACCGTTCCGCTGACCGACCTGCCCGTCTGGCCCGGGGCGCACTTGCTGCGCGTGGAGCGTGAGGGCTTCCAGCCGTACGAGCGCACCTTCGAGATCGCGTCGGGCCAGCGGTTGAAGATCACCGACATCGTCCTGCGAGAGCTCGCACCATGATTCGCCGCCTGGTCACGACGCTCGTAGTCGCTGTGCTCGCGCTCGTGACGCGGGGCGCCACGGTCGCGGCCCAGTCCGCCACGGACCTGCTCACAGCCGGAATGCGCTCGTATCAGAACCTCGACTACGAGGCGGCAGCAGCCACGCTGCGTCGCGGCCTGATGCGCGCGACGAGCGACACCTTCTCCACCCCCGAGCGGCTCCAGGCGCTGACGTATCTCGGCGCCACCGAGCTGTTCCGGGGCCGCCGGGACTCCGCCGTCGCCGCGTTCCGGCAGATCGCCGTCACCGATCCGAGATACCGGCCCAGCGCGATCATCTTCCCGCCGCAAGTGACCAGCATGTACCAGGAAGTCCGCCAGGGGACGAAGACGGTCTTCATCCAGGTTCCGCCCGAGACCGAGTTTCGGGCGCGGAGCGAGCACTTCACCGCCCGGCTGGTGGCGAGCACGCCGCACGACATCGCCGTCGCGGTTACCCGCGAGGACGGAACTGTGGTGAATTCACTCTATACCGGGCCGATTGACGACAGCCTCGCGGTGACATGGGACGGCACGGAGCGGGGAGACCCGGTGAAGAGCGGCCACTACCTGCTGCGAGTCACCTCCCGGGCGGCAGCCGGCGCGCGTCAGCTGGTCCGCCAGCTCCCGCTCGAGATCGAGCGGGCGCGGCCGGACACGCAAGCGTGGCCGTCGCCGGGCGATGCGACGTCGCCGGGAGTGCGTTCCGGGCCGGCGGTGCGCTCGCTCGCGGGGGGCCTGGCGGCCGCGGTCGCCGTGATCGTGCTACCGTCGATCGTCGCCCACGACGCCGACGGCATCAAGGGGCGATTCGCAGTCGCGGCCGCCATCGGTGGGGCCGGGCTCGCGAGCTTCTTCGCGCAGCGGTCCGCGCCTCCCATCGACGTCGCTGCCGGGGCGAACGCCGCGGTGCGCGACGCGGCGAAGCGCCGCCTGGAGCAGGTGCGGCAGCAAAACGCCAAGAGCCTCGCCGAGGTCCGGCTGCGGGTGCGCGCCGGACCGGCGACGCTGCTGGAACAGGGGGCGCAATGAAGACCTTGGCGCGCGTCGCCTGCGCCCTCACGCTGGTCGCATCACCGCTCGCGGCGCAACAGCGCCCGCGCGGCACGGTCTTCGCCGACGGCGCCATCGTGCGGTTCGGCGAGGTTTTGGGAACGCCCGCCGGGTCTTTCAGCGGACCGACCTTCGGCGTCGAGGGCGGCGTCAGTCTCGGCAGCCTCAGGCTGGGCGCGGGCTACCTGGAGGGCCGGGTGCAGCCGAGCAGCGGGAGTTCGGATTCGGTGGCGCGCGATCTCGTGGAAGCACGCGCGTTCCTGGGTGTGCAGCTGTTGCCGTGGCTCCGATTGAGCGTGGGGCCGCACGTGCGCGCGTTCGTGATGGACGCCGTGACCGAGCGCTGGGTGCTCTGGCCGCTGCGCGCCCGGGCGCAAACTGCCCTGGCGTCGACGCCGCTGGAGACGTACGTCGAGCTGTGGCGCGCCCTGTCGGCCAAGGTGAACCTCCCCGAGGCAGTCGACCACGTGCAAGGCGGGGAAGCCGGCGTGGTGCTGCGGCCGCGCGGGTCGGCGTTGTGGATGCGGCTCGGCTACCGCGTGGACGGCGCTCAGCTCGGGGGCGGGAGTCGCAGCGAGTCAGTCGAGGCCGTGAGCTTCGCCGTGGGGATCGGGTCGCGCTAGCGGAACCGCCGGCCGCGTGCGGCGACTACCTGGGCAGCGGCGGTGCCGCGTCCGCTTGTGGCACCAAGCGGTAGAGGATTTCCCCCTTCCGAATCATGCCGAACTGCTCGCGCGCCGCGCGCTCCTGCGCGGCGGGGTCGGTCTCGAGCGCGCGGGCGAGCCGGGCGAGCGAGTCGAGCTCGACCTCGAGATCGCGCACCGCCCGGCGCTCGTCAGCGAGCTGGCGCCGCAGCTTCAGCCAGTCGACGGTACCGTACTCGCCCGCCTGAAACGCGAGCCCCGCGAGCACGACGGCGCCGGCGAAGCCGGCGATGCGCGTACGGGTCATAGACCGTACAGGTCGCGGCCCGGATAATACGCCACGTCGCCCAGCTCTTCGGCGATCCGGAGGAGCTGGTTGTACTTCGCGACGCGGTCGGTGCGCGAGGCGCTCCCCGTCTTGATCTGCCCGACGCCCGCGCCGACGGCCAGATCGGCGATGAAGGTGTCCTCGGTCTCCCCCGAGCGGTGCGAGATCACGGCGCCGTACCCGTTGGAGCGCGCGTGCTCGATGCACTGCAGGGTCTCGGTGACCGAGCCGATCTGATTCAGCTTGATGAGGATCGCGTTCGCGACCCCCTCCTCGATCCCGCGGTCGAGGCGCTCGACGTTGGTGCAGAACAGGTCGTCTCCGACGAGCTGGACCCGACTGGAGAGGGCCTCCGTGAGCTTTGCCCACCCGGCCCAGTCGTCCTCGGCGAGCCCATCCTCGATCGAGACGATCGGGTAGCGGTCGATCCAACCCTTGTAGAGCGCGACCATCTCCTCGGCCGACTTGGTTCCGGCGCCGCTCTTCTTGAAGACGTAGCAACCGTCCTGATAGAACTCGGACGCGGCCGGATCGAGTGCGATCGCCACGTCCTTGCCGGGCTCGTAGCCCGCGGCCTCGATCGCCGCAATCACCGCTTCGAGCGCCGCCTCGTCGCTCGGCAGGTTGGGCGCGAAGCCGCCTTCGTCGCCCACCGCGGTGGAGAGGTTGCGCTTCGCGAGCACCTTCTTGAGCGCGTGGAATACCTCCACACCGATGCGCAGCCCTTCGGGAAAGCTCTCGGCGCCGATCGGCACCACCATGAACTCCTGGAAGTCCACGGTGTTGGCGGCGTGCGCCCCGCCGTTCAGGATGTTCATCATCGGCACCGGCAGCACGTTGGTGACCGGCCCGCCGAGGTAGCGGTACAGCGGGAGCCCGGCGTCCTGCGCCGCCGCCCGCGCCACGGCCATGGACACCGCGAGGATGGCGTTGGCGCCGAGGTGGCCCTTGTTCGGCGTGCCGTCGAGCTCGAGCATGGCGTAGTCCACCGCGATCTGCTCCTCCGCCGACATCCCCTCGAGCCGCGGCCCGATCACCTCGTTCACGTTCTTGACCGCCTCGAGCACGCCCTTGCCGAGGAACCGCTTCTGGTCGCCGTCGCGCAGCTCGACCGCCTCGTGCTCCCCGGTGGACGCGCCGCTGGGCACGGCGGCGCGGCCGGCGGCGCCGCTCGCCAGCGTGACGTCGGCCTCGATAGTGGGGTTGCCCCGGCTGTCGAGGATCTCGCGGGCGTGCACGGAAATGATGGTACTCATGGTGGCCCCTACCCTAGCGGGAGCCGTCCCCCGAGTCAACGCGCGCCCGGAGCGCGAGCAGGGCGGCGCGGGTGCGCTCGGCGAGCCCCTGCCGGTCGTCGAGGGACAGGCCCTTGGTGGGAATCGGCTCGCCGACCAGGATCCGGATCGGCCGCGGGTGCAGCCGCACCCCGCCCTTGGGCAGGATCTCGAAGCTGTTGTGCACGTACACGGGAATGACCGGCACGCCGGCGGCGATCGCCAGACCGAACGGCGCATTTTTGAACGGCAGCAGCTCGCCGGTGCGGCTGCGGGTGCCTTCCGGAAACACCACGGCCGAGATACCGCCCCGGATCACCGCGGCCGCCCGCTCATACGCCTCGAACGCCCGGGCCCGATTGAAGCGGTCGATGGCGACGTGACCGGCGGCGAGCATCGCACGACCCACCAGTGGGACCTTCACGAGCTCCTGCTTGGCGACGAAGCGCACCGATCCGGGGAGCGTCGCGGCGAGCGCCCAGATGTCGAACATCGAGGAATGGTTCGAGGCGTACACGACGGGCTGGTTCAGCGGGATGCGGTCGACCCCCTGCAGCTCCACCGGCGTGCCGGCGGCAGCGATAATGTCGCGCGCCCAGTCGGTGGCGCCCCAGTCGTAGATCCCGCCCGGCCGGCGCTTCACACCCAGCACGGCCGCAACGATCACCCCGCCGGCGTGGATCACGCTCGACACCACCAGCACGACGTAGAACCAGATGGTGCGGATCATCCCGCTGGAAAATGATCGAAGCCTTTGGGAGGCGCGATCGCCTGGCCGTGGTCGGTGAGCCGTACACCCGACCCGCGCACACAGCAACCGATCCGGGTGAGCGGAACGCGTGTCGCGACCCGGAACGATCGCGCGTCCCGATCCGTGAAGCCGGGCGGCAGTACAACCAAGAGCTCGAACTCCTCGCCGCTCGCCACGGCGACGTGCCGATGGACGCTGCGAAAGCACGGCACCTGCTCGAGCGCGATCTCGACCCGGATGCCCGACGCCGCGGCGAGGTGGGCCGCGTCCGCCGCGAGCCCGTCGGAGACGTCGATCATCGCCCGCGCGCCGCTCCGGGCCAGCCGCAGGCCCGCGGCGATGCGCGGCACGGGGTGCGCGTAGCGACGCCGCAGCCGCGGCGCCGGCCGGCGCCCGGCGCGCAGCGCCGCGAGCGCCGCCCCCGCCCCGCCCAGCGTCCCCGTGACCCACAGCCCGTCCCCCGGGCGCGCCCCCGCGCGCTGTACGGGGCGGCGCGCGCTGCCGAGCACGCACACGTCTATGACGTAGCGCGCCGCACGCACCAGATCGCCGCCCAGCACGACCGCCCCGACGCTGCGCGCGACGGCGGCGACGCCGTGCATGATGTCCGCGGCCGTCCCCGCTTTCCGCTTCACCCTTCCCCGGCCGTTTCCCGGCATTCCCAACGAGACGAGCAAGCCGAACGGCTCAGCGCCTTCCGCGGCGAGATCCGACAAGGCCGCCGCGGCCGACCGCCACCCGATGTCGGCGAACGAGAGCCAGGCGGTCCGGAAATGCACGTCCTCGAGGCTCAGGTCGATGCTGACGGCAAGCCAGGTGCGCCCGACGCGAACCAGCGCGCAGTCATCGCCCAGGCCCCGCCCAGTCCGCCCCAACCGAGCGAAGATGCGGCGCAGCTGGTCGAATTCCCCGCCACTGCCGAGACGCAGGTTGGCGCTCACCGCAGCGCCGCGTCTCGCGCGAACCGTACCAGCCCGCTGTCGGTGGCGACCCACACGTAGGGCGGATCGACCGCCACGTCGCGCGCGGGTGACGGCACGTCGAGCGGCACGCCGAGGACGCGGAACGTGGCGCGCGCGATGTCCCAGAACGCCAGTCCGTTCGTTCCTGCGAGCCAGACCCCGGGCCGCCCGCGCACCAGCGTCCAGCGTCGCGTCGCGGGATCGCGCCAGCCAAGCTGGTCGGGGGTGACGGCGACGAGCGTGTCGCGCAGCAACGCCAGCGCGACGATCGGTGCCCGCAGCGCGGGCTGCTCCGCCACATCGGGGGGCACGAGTGGGTCGGTCGTGCCTGGCGCGAGCAGACCGAGACCGGCCGCCGTGCCGACCCAGAGGGTCTCCCGCACGGCAACCAGGCTGAGGACGGGCATGTCGCTCCCCAACCCCGGGGCGCGGCCCCGGGGTTGGCCGACCCGGACCACGTTGCCGTCGTTCGTGACCACGAAGAGACCGCGTGCATTGCCGACCCAGACGCCGTCCGGCGCCCGGGCGAGGGCCGAAGGCGCGTCCAGCTCGAACAGCTTGATCCGCGAGCCGCCCGCGTCGATCCTGACGACGCCGCGCTCGCACGCGAGCCAGAGCGATGGCCCGCTCGCGATCAGCCGGCGCCCCTCGACGCAGGGGAACCCGAGCGTGCCCGAGCCCTCGATCGCCGTATCGGCCGAAAGATCCGCCGCGACCCACGTCAGCCCGCGGCGCTCGCCCACGCGCCCCGCGGACGCCACCCACACGCCCCCCCCGCCCCCCCCGCGCCCCCCGCCGGGCCCGGCCGCGACCGCCCCGGCGCGCGCCGCGACCAGCCCGAACCCGAGGCGGTCCCACTGCCCCGTCGACGGATCAAGGCGGATCAGGCCCACGCCGTCCGAGCCGAGGAACAGCTCGCCGCGGTCCGGGGAGCGGGCGGCCGCGGTGAACCGGTAGCTGGAGAGGCGCGGGTCGGTGAGGATGAGGGCCCGCATGGCGTCCGCCAGCGGCGTCTGGGCGAGGGCGGTGCGGGCATCGAGCGGGACTACGCGCTGACCCGGCGGCGGCAGCGGCCGGTCCGGCACGGGAAAGAGGGCGCCGCGCGGGAGGAACCCCCAGCCGAACGCGCCTTGCACAAAGATGCCGCTCGCCGGGTCGCGCGCGTCGAGCATCAGGTTCGCTACGCCGCCGGGGATGCGTCCCTGCTCCCACGTCCGGACGTTGGCATCGTAGCGCGCCCACCCGTCAGTCGTGCCGAGCCATACGGCGTTGTCGACCACGTCCGCCAGCGCGGCGGAGACCCGGGCGGCGGGGTAGCCGTCGAGCGCGGTGACCGGCAGACGCCACGTCCGCGCTTGGCGGTCGTAGATCGTGAGCCCGTGGGTCGTCGCGGCAAACACGGTGAAAGGGGAGGCGGCAACGGCTTCGATGACGGAGAAGTCGCTGATGAGGACGCGATCCTCGGGGCGCCAGCGGGGAGACTGGACGGTTAGTCGGATAGACGGGTAGACGGCTAGTAGCACCGTTGCCAGCACGGCCAGGCTAGCCGTCTGACCGTCTACCCATCTAGCCCGCTGCCTCACTCCGTCTCCGGAAGCTCGAGCTCGGCGAGCACCGGAGGACCGAGCGGCCTCGCGCTGGCCCAGGCGCGCCAGATGTCGGGGAGCGCAGCGAGCACGTCCGCCGGCCGGAGGCTACGCGCGGTCCACTGCAGCGCCCCCTGCTCGGCTGCCCGCCCCAGCACGTGCGCGCCGAGCGCCGCCGCTTCGGGGCCCGGGCTACCGCGGGCCAAGAAGGCCCCGATGAATCCGGCGAGCAGATCGCCCGAGCCGCCGGTCGCGAGCCCAGGGTTGCCGCTCGCCACCACGTGGATCGGCCCGCGGAGATCGGCGATCACGGTGGGGACGCCCTTCAAGAGCACCGTCCCTTTCACCTTCTGCGCAGCCTTCGCAACCGCGCCCCACCGGTCGTTCGCCGCCGCGTCGGCCAACTGATCGCCGAACTGGGTCCGGAACTCGCCGAGGTGCGGCGTGAGCACCACGGGGCGCTCGGCCGGTGCCGCGAAGAGCGCGAGGGCGTCGGCGTCGACCACCGTCGGGACGGGGCGACGCGCCAGTACCGCCTGGAGGAACGGGGCGCGCGGGGGCGCGCGGCCGAGCCCGGGTCCCACCACCAGCGCGTCCGCCCACTCGAGCGCCTCCGCCGCGGCCGGCTCGAGGTCCGGGCCGAGCGCCGATTCCACTGTGAGCACGTCGGGGAGGCTCGCCCGGGCGGCCTGGATCGTCTCCGGCCCAGCCACGAGCTTCACGAGCCCGGCGCCGGCGGCGAGCGCCGCGCGCGCGGCGTGGAGCGCGGCCCCGGTCATGCCGTTCGAGCCGCCCACCACGGTCACGCGGCCGCGGTCGCCTTTGTGCATCGTGGGGCTCAGCTTCGGTAGCCGCGCGCCCGCCCACGCGTCGGTGACGAGCACCGGCCATGACGGGTCGGCGGGCGGCAAGCCGATGTCCACGACCACGATCTTGCCGCACCACTCGCGCGCGAGCAGGTGGCCGCGGCGTGGGCCGCCGAACGTGACCGACAGCGCCGCGCGGACGGGCCCGTGCGGCTCGCCGCTCGACAAGTCGAGCCCGGTCGGTCCGTCGACGGCGACGAGGGTCGCCCCGTAGGTGACGAGCCGCTGGGCCAGCGCCAGCACGTCGCCGCGCGCGGGGCCGGCCGCCCCGGTGCCGAGCAGCGCGTCCACGGCCACGGCGGCAGCGGGCCACGGCTCGTCACGGCCGATCTCGCGCACGCCGTCCACGCGCGCCAGCGCGCGGTTGTCGATGGCGTCGTCGGTCTTGGGATCTACGCCGGAGACCCAGACGGCCACGCCCGCGGCGTGGAGCGCGCGTGCGACCACCCACCCGTCGCCGCCGTTGTTCCCCGCTCCCGCGGCGACCAGCACGCCGCGCGTGATCACCTCGGGGAATTCGCGCGCGATCACCTGGGCGACCGCCCGGCCGGCGGCCTCCATCAACACGCGCGACGGGATGCGGTACTGCGTGCGTGCCACCGAGTCCCACGTCACGGCTTCAGTCGCCGAGAGCACCGGGATCGGGTTCACGGGATCACCACACCGGCGTAGCCCACCACCGCGGCGTCGTCACCCGTCACCATGCCGGAGTGACTGTAGTGCACGACCTCCGCACGCGCCGCGCCGAGCGTCCGGGCCGTGGCGATGACCGTGGCGGCCGGCGCGCGGCCGCACATCGAGATGCCCTCGCTCTGGCAGCGGCGCAGCAGCTCCGCGCCGTCCAGCGCCGCGACGGCCTCGAGCGCCCGCCGGTCCTTCCGCTCCGAGACGGCGGCGGGCTCGTAGTGGGTGAGGTCGCTCGAGGCGAGCAGCAGCACGGGCTCGGACCAGCGCGCCGTGAGGCCCGCGAGCGCCTCCCCCAGGCGGCGGCAACCCTCCCACGCGTCCCAGGCGAGCACCAGGGGGACGATCCGCACGTCGGCACGGCGCACCTGGAGAAAGGGCAACTCCACCTCCACCGCGTGCTCGCGGGCGTGAGCGGCATGATCGACGGCGACCAGGGGCGACGCGTCGAGCAGCGCGCCCGCGAACCGCTCGTCCACCGCGACGTCGCCGAGCGGGGTGCGGAACGCACCGGCTTCCCACAGCGATGCGCCGCCCCGCGCGCCCCCTAGGCCGGTGTGGTTGGGTGCCAGGATCACGACGACGGGCGGGATGTCGAGACGGGCAAACACATGGGCGGCGGTCAGCCCCGAGTAGACGTAGCCGGCGTGCGGCGCCACGGCCGCGCGGGCGGGTGCGGGGCTCGTCGGCGGCACGGCCTCGAAGAGCTGGCGGACGGCGCGCTCCAGCTCGCGCTTCGTCCCCGGGTAGAAGCGCCCGCTCACCGCGGGCGCGCGCACCGCGTCCAAGCCTTACTTGAAGCTCTGGCCGATCGCGCGACCGAAGGAGATCTCCCCGTTATCGATGCGGATGTTGAACCCACACTCCGGGTTGCTGCAGACCCAGGCCTTGTAGGTGATCGGCGCCCCGTCGCGGCCGTAGTCCGATAGCGGGATGAGCAGACCTTGCTGACATTTCCGGCAGGCGGGCCATTCCCTGGCGTCCGTGCTCATGCGGCACCCCCTTCCCCCGATCCAGCGCCCGCTAGCTGCGCTCCAGGCCGGGCCAGCGGTACCCGACCCGGAACACTTCCGTGAAATCGTACACCCGATCGAAATCCTCGAGCTTGTCGCTCGGTTGCCGCGCGAGCAGCCCCACGTCGATCAGGGAGAACACGATGCGCCCGAGATCCTCGGTGCTGGTGATCCTCCAGAAGCGGAGCACGGTCGGCGCCAGCAGGCCGAACTGGTCGAGCGCGAAGTCGCGGCAGGCCCAGGCGAGCTCAGCTCCGCTCAGGTGGCGGCGCGCCGCCAGCTTGCCCTGCGCGTACTCGAGCGCCGCGAGCACGAACAGATAGCCGCGCTCGTGGTAGCGGCCGTCCTGTTGGCCGATCCGCTCGAACGCTTCCTGGAGGGTCGCGAAATCGCTCACGGCCGGACCTCGAGGCTCCCCGGCTTGCGCGCCCGTACGTCGAGCGGCCGCGGCGCGCGCGACTCGAGCAGCGCGAGCTCGAGCACTTCGTCGATCGTCTCCACCGGCTTGATCTCGAGCAGCTTCTTCACCTCGTC
>Ga0209237_1002975_pt1 | contig 10247 bp, 9 predicted proteins | sample GraSoi013_1_40cm_2_FD_185820 | JGI IMG/M metagenome (GOLD analysis project Ga0209237, IMG submission 185820) | Grasslands soil microbial communities from the Angelo Coastal Reserve, California, USA - Sample 10_02_2013_1_40cm (SPAdes) (version 2) | ecosystem: Environmental > Terrestrial > Soil >...
CAACGCGTCGATGTCGAGCGCGAGGAGGCTGTCGAGGACGTAGAGGCCCGTACGCGTCGGCGGCGGCGCGACGAAGGTGTCGAGCCGGCCTCCGCCCGGGAGCCAGCCGAGCTGGTAGTAGAAGAGACCGATCACGATGAGGCCGAGCCAGAAGACCGGGATCGAACCGCCGATCAGCGAGCCCACCCGTACGAGATGGTCGGGAAGCCGACCGCGCGAGATCGCAGACCAGACACCCGCCGGGATGCCAACGAGGATCGCGACGACGAGAGCCGCCAGCGAAAGCTCGATGGTGGCCGGAAACGAGTCGAAGAGATCGTCGGCGACGGGACGGCGGGTCCGGATGCTTCGACCGAGATCGCCGTGCACGAGGCCGACGACGTACGTGAGGTACTGCTCAGGAAGCGGCCGGTCGAGCTGGTACTCCGCCCGGAACGCCGCGATCTGCTGGTCCGTCGCGTGGTCGCCGAGCGCCGCGGCGACCGGATCGGCCGGGATCACGTGCGAAATCGCGAAGGTGATGATCGAAACGCCGATCATCACCGCCGCGATCCCGACGATCCTTCGGGTCAGGAACCCGAGGAACCGCATGGCGCCTTTGCGACTGCTACTTAGTTACTGACGCGAGTTCCGCCCATCCGATCGCGCTCCAGTTGAAGCCCTTCACGTTCGAGCGAAATCCGAAGAGCTCGCTGGGCTGGTAGAGCACGACGTACGGGCCGTTGTGGAGCACGTAGTCGGTGATTTCCTTGTACGCCGCCGCGCGCTTCGCGGGGTCGGTGATGAGCGCTGCGTCGCGGCCCTTCTGCGCGATCGCCGGATCGTCCCAACCGTTGCGCCACCCGATGGACTTCGCCTTGTAGTCGGTGAAGGGGCCTACGTTCGCGTCCGGGTCGGGATAATCCGGGCCCCAGTTGATCATGACGAGCTGGCCCTTCTGCGCGCGGTAGGTACCGAGAAGATCGGCCGTGGTCGTCTGCTTGATGTTTACGGTGACGCCGATTTTCGCCCAGTCGGATTTCAGCTTGGCCGCGATGTCGCTCCATGCGGCGCCGCCAGGCGCCGGCCCGGCCGGTATGAGGAAGTCGAGCGTGACGGCGGTCTGACCCGCCTGCTGCAGGAGAGACTTTGCCTTGTTCACGTCGGCCTGGAAGGGCGTCGACTCGTTGAAGCCGGCGAGCCCCTTCGGCACGATGCCCTGCACCTTCTTGACATTCCCCTTGAGGAGGTCCTTCACGATCCCGTCGTAGTCGACGGCCGTGCGGAGCGCCTCGCGAACGTTGACGTTGTCGAGCGGCTTGACCGTCGCGTTCATGCCGACGTAGACGAGGAGCAGGCTGTCCGCCGCGGTCGTGGTTACTCCCGACTTGCCCTGGAGCGCGGCGATCTGCTCGGCACCGAGATCGTTCGCGATGTCGATGTCGCCCTTCTCGAGCGCGAACTGCTGATTGGTCGGCTCCGGCACGTGCTTGAACAGCACGCCGCTCAGCGTCGGCTTCGTGCCGCCGTAGTTGGGGTTCGCCTTGAGCAGAACTTCCGTGTTCTTCGTCCAGTGATCGACGAAGAACGGCCCGCTCCCGGCGGAGTGGTCGAGCAGGTAGGCCGAGCCCGAGTCGCCGCCCGTCTCCTTCGCCTTCACCTCCTTCGAGTCGACGACCCCGCCGATGGTGAAGGTCAGGATCGCGAGGAACGCCTGAGCGCTCGCGGTCTTGGGCAGGCTGATCACGACGGTCGTCGGATCGGTTGCCTTGATGCTCTCGGCTTTGAGGCCGGCGATGTCGGTGAAGAGGAACGCCGGTGACTTGTTCAGCTTGATGGCGCGCTGGACCGAGTAAACGACGTCGTCCGCGGTCAGCGGATTGCCGCTCGCGAACTTGACGCCGGACTTGAGCTTGAACGTGATGTCGTTCGTGCTGCCCGCGTCTTTGATGTCCCAGCTCGTGGCGAGGCTCGGTTTGATCGTGGAGAGGTCGGTCCCCTCGAACTTCACGAGCGTCTCGTACACGTTGTGGGTGGCAAAGACCGCGCTGAACTCGTAAAGCACCGCGGGATCGAGCGAGATGAGATCGCTCGTGTCGCGGTCGATGACGAGCGTGCTCGCGGCTCCGCCAGCGGTCGGCGAGGCCGAGGGCGCGGCCGAACCGCTTGCCCCCGGAGTCGTGGCGGGTCCGCAGGCCGCGGCGACGAGCAAGGCGATAGCAAACACAATCGATAACTGGCGCAGTGAAGACGACATAGCTGCCTCCCCCGATACGTAGAGCCTGAGCCTAGCATTTGACTCGGGCGAATCCTCTGCTACTCCTCTGTAGTAGCTCCGCAGAGGTGCAAGATGCTGCGACTTGGAACGGCAAGCGACACAGTCTCGCGGTGGCGGCGGCGGGCGATCCTGCGATTCGCCTTCCTTGCTGCGCTCGGCCTCGCCGCGACAGAGATCGCGGCCCTGGTGGCTCCATTCATCCGCGTCAACCGGATAGAGGGACTCGGAAATCCGGTCAGCGTGGGAACGAAAGCGCAGCTTCTCGAGCTCTTCTCCGCAACGAACGACCGGCCGATCCTCTTTCGCGAGGGTCGCTTCTTCCTCCTCCACGCGCCCGGCGGGATCATCGCGGCCTACCGCAAGTGCACGCATCTCGGTTGCGCCGTGCCCTGGAGCGACGGCGAGGATCGGTTCCACTGCCCCTGTCACGGATCGCAGTACGACAAGCGAACCGCGGTCGTGCTCCGGACCCCGGCGCCGAAGCCGCTACAGCTCTTTCACATCGCCGAGAACGAGCAGGGTCAGCTCGTCGTCGACACGAACCCGCTTCGGGCGATCGACCGCACCGGCGAGGACTGGGACCCGCGGGTGATCGAGATCACCGACAGCTAGCCATCAGGCGCGCCCGCCTGCCGGCATCGGGATCGCGGCGGTGCGGCCCTCCACCTCGCGGCGCACGATCGGCGCGACCTTGGTGCCGAAGAGCTCGATCGAATGAAGCACCAAGTCGTGCGGAAGCGTGCCGACGCTCATCTGGATGAGGAAGCGATCGAGGCCGAACAGCTCGTGCTCGTACAGGATCTTGGCGGCGACCTCGTCCGGCGTCCCGACGAGGTTCGCGCCGAGCGGGCCACGCTCGGCCTCGAACTGCTCGCGGCTCGGCGGTGGCCAGCCGCGCTCCCGTCCGATCTTCGCCATAACGTAGGAGTACGCCGCGTACGCATCGTCAGCCGCCCGCTTTGAGTCGTCCCCGATGAGACCGTGCGAGTTAATACTCACGCGAAGTTTCGCCGGATCGTGACCGGCGCGGCGACCGGCTTGCCGATAGAGGTCGACGAGCGGCACGAAGCGGCGCGGCTCCCCGCCGATGATCGCCAGCGCGAGCGGCAGACCGAGCCTTCCGGCGCGTACCACCGACTCCGGATGCCCGCCGACCGCGATCCACACCGGCAGCGGATCCTGAACGGGGCGTGGAAAGACGGGGAGGTCATCGATCGACGCGCGGTGGGCGCCGCGCCACGTGACCCGCTCGCTCTCGCGGATCTTCAGGAGAAGGCCAAGCTTTTCCTCGAAGAGGTCGTCGTAGTCCGCCAGGTCATAGCCGAACAAAGGGAACGACTCGGTGAACGAGCCGCGTCCCGCCATGATTTCGGCGCGTCCGTCGGAGACGAGATCGAGCGTCGCGAAGTTCTGAAAGACCCGGACGGGATCGTCGGAGCTGAGAACACTGACCGCGCTCGTGAGGCGGATGCGTTTCGTGCGGGCGGCCGCGGCCGCAAGGACGACGGCGGGAGCCGAGACCACGCCGGTGATGCTCCCCCACGCCGTACACGTCGAGGCCGACCTTGTCCGCGAGCTCGATCTCGTCTAGGAGCCGCCTGACGCGCTCGTGGGCGCTGATCGTCTGACCGGTCTCGGGATCGGGCGTCGCCTCGCCGAAGCTGTAGATCCCAAGCTCCACGTCACCCAAACCAAGAGGGCGTCGAGATCATTCCAGCTTCAACCGACCCACTCCGCCACTTCGAAGGTGCCGCGCTGAACGACGAGCTCCTTCTCGTTGGACGCGAAGCTCACCACGGTGCCGCTCGCGAAGTCGAGAACGCTCGTCAGCGTGTAGCCGGATCCCGAGAGGTACGAGACCGCGTAGACCTCGTCATTGACGGGAGCGACCTCGTAGTGCGCCTTGGTATGGGCCGGTTCCTGATCGTTCTTCCGTTTGCCTTTCGTCGGTGCCCTCGTCCCGGCCTCTTCTCGACGCCCGCTCGTCTCGATCCACCTGACCGTGCCATCTTCACCGAATGCGTGCTCGAAGGTCTTGCCGGCCACCGGTCCATCGTCGTAGGTCCACCGAATGGTCTTGCCGCGTACGGGATCGGATTTCATAAAAGGCCTCCCTTCTTTGTTTCCACGTCAGGAGCCTGCAGCCGTTGCGAGCAGCGGTGTTTCCTGTGACCGCATGTAGCGAAGAGTCGCGAGAAGCCCGAGGTCGATCAATACATCGACAACGGTGACAAATCCGTCGCTCAGAAACGCGAACGGCAGGTAGAGCATGAGGTCGATCAGGATCGCGAGCTCGAACGCGCGGTACGCACGGGTTCGGGATCGCCATAACAGGATGACCCCGCGCACCACCAGCAGCCCCGCGACAACTCCGGCAACCGTCTGGATCCAGGAAGCGAGCGTGCTGCCCGTTGTCGCCTCGTCGAACGCGACGCGCGCCTCGGCGACGCCCAGTAGGGTGCCGGCTACGAGCGCGGCCGAGGCTACGGTGCTGAGGACGAAACCAAGCCCCTCCGCCACAAAGATCGCCGCGATCACCCAGCGGAACCACTGGTTCCCCACGAGCCTCGCGTAACCACGTGCCAGCCAATCGCGCCTCCGACTGAGGCGAGACGGCCTGCCGTAACCAGGTTGCGCTGCGAGGAACCGTTCGCGAAGAGCCGCGACCAAAGGGTTCGTCTGGTCCGCTCGATCGAGCAACCCAAGCGCCTGCGCCCTCTCGGCCTCGCCAATGTTCGCGACCGCGAGCTTTTTCGAGAGCTCGACGGCGTTCACCAGGTTCTCCTCGGGGCTGAGCATCCGAAAGTTTCTGATCTCACGGCTGACGAGAAAAAGAGCGACGAATACCACGTAGACGAGGGCCGCCGTCGGCTTGAAGAAATAGTTGTTGTCCGACGTAAGAAATTTCCCGAGCTCGTCGATGAACGCGCCAAACCCGAAGCCACCGACGACAGCTGCGACATGACGCGTGGTCGAGGCAAGGAACACGAGCAGCAGCACGATGGCTATGAGCATCCCGAGGCCACCCCAGAGCACGTGAGCGATGTGCAGGCCCTCGCCCCCGAGCTGCGGGTAACCGCTCGCCTCGAGGTAGATGCGGATGACAAGCAGCGTCGCGACCGCCGAGACCAGGAACGAGTCGACGAGCTCGCGGTCGGCCGATCGGATCGGCGTCTTGATCTTGATGCCCAGAGACGTCATGTCGGTCGAACCTCAGCTCCACAACCAGGTCGAACAACGGGCAACGGAAATCGACACCTCAGGCTAGTGCCGGACCGGAAGCCCCGCCGCGGCAGTCCCCTACGATCCCAACGTGAAGCGCGTGCTTCTCACCGGCATGTCAGGAACCGGCAAGTCCGCGGTCATCTCTGCATTCGCCGCCCGCGGTTACAAGGCCATCGACATGGACTACGACGATTGGTCGGTGCTCGTCGACGTTCCCGTGAGGGTTGGGCGCTCCGGCCTCCGGGAAGATAAGGATTGGCTCTGGCGAGAAGACCGTGTTGCCCGGCTCCTCGCCACCGAAGATGCCGACCTTCTGTTCATGGGCGGGGGCGCGACAAACCAGGTGAAGTTCTATGAGCAGTTCGACCACATCGTGCTACTCAGCGCACCGACGTCGGTCATGATCGAGCGACTCGCGAGCCGAACGAACAACCCGTATGGCAAGCACCCGGACGAGCTCGCCCGGGTACTTGCGCTGAAAGAGACCGTCGAGCCCATGCTGAGGCGCGTCGCGGACATCGAGGTCGACACGAGCATCCCGCTGGACGAGGTGGTCGAGAAAATTCTCGCGTTCGTGTCGCGCTAGCAGGGGTAGCGTTGCCTCTCAGCCGTGGAACGGCACGCCGTTCGTTGGGCTACGGTCCAACACGCAAGGATGCGGAGAGCCAGTCAGTCCCCGGGATGACCGCGCTCCGGCCGCTCCCGAGCTCGACCGCCACGTAGCTGGTCGTCTGCCCGTACCTACCCACGAAAGCGGCGCTGCCATCGATGCGGAAGAAGAACGGGCGGAAGTCCGACGGCGATGGCGGGAGCTGTACGCGCCGGCGCATCCCAGAGCTCGAGACGGTCGCCAAAGAGAACGCCAATCTCCGCGGTGCCGGGGCGCCATCGCGCGGGGGCGAAGACTTGCTCGCCGTGTGGACTCAGCACGACGGCGCGTTCCGGCGACGCGATCGGCCAGACGCGGACGACCTGGCCGGGACTTGAGTACTCGTGGGCGAGCACCTGCTTCGCGTCGGAGCTCGCCTCGACAACGACGGTTCCGCCAGCTCCGATGACCATCGGCGTTCGCCCGATAGCCCCACTTTCCTGAACTAGGTCGTACGCGAGCACACGCCCGCCTCCCGAGTCGAACTCGAATGCTGCGGCGAGGCGCGCCCGACGATCCCAGGCGACCGGGACAAGGCTTCCGCCTTGGATTCTCGCGATCTCGCGCGGCTTTCCGCCCGAGGTCTCGAGCAGGTAGAGCGAGGCGTCCTTGGGTGGGCAGGGCGGACCATCGGCGCCACATCGGAGCGGCGATGAGCCCACCCCGATGACCAGCCCCGTTCCGTCGCTTGACCAGACGACACTCTCCCCGACCACGTCGCCGAATTCCTTCGTGAGGGTGACGAGCGTGCGCGGACGGGCGCCCGGTGCGAGGTCGAGGACCTGCAGCTCGAGCGGGAACTGGTCAGCTTGGACCGTCCAGTAGGCGAGACGGCGGCCATCCGGCGAGATCGCAAGCCCGTAGGAAACCGGAATCTGGTAGTTCGACACGACGCTGCGGCCGCCGAGGCCATCCAATAGATCGTGTGTGGGGCGCGCGTCGCTCTCCTGACGGACCCCGGCGCGCAAGACCGGCGGTGGGTTGGCGAAGGATACCGAGACGAAGCCGAAGCGGTCGTCGAGGACCGCGGCGGACGAGGGGCTCGCGGTCGACGAAGGACTCGACGAGGGTGGTGATGGACTCACGGCGACGCGCCCGTCTTGTGGCTGAGCGGTCTGGAGGATCGCCACGACCGCGACGAGGACCACCACGGCTAGCACGGCAGCGGCGACGAAGGCGGACCGGCGCATTACCGCCACATTCTGGCGCGTCGAATCACCGGCTCGAGCAACGCGTCATCGAACGGGGTGAGCACATGGCCGGCGGGCTGGGGCGGTTCTGCACGCCAGCCCATCGCCAGCAACACGGACTCCGCTTCGTAGTAGTCCCGTAAGACGAACGCGATGAGCGCGCGAAAAGCTTCGGGCATCTCGGCCTCGACGTGCCGCACGGAAGCGATGCGCCCTGCAGCATCCGCGCGCACGAAAGCTTCCTCGCCGTGGCCCGCACGTGCGATCGCCGCCAGCACGGTGTCGTGGGCGGTGCCGCCGAGACGCTCCAGCCTCGCCGTCACGCCCGCGGCAGTGCCCGTCGGAAGTGGCATGGCGCTGTGATCGCCGGGAAGCAGCGTGTCGACGATCGCGCTCAGAAACTCGGGCGTCACCCAACGACCTCGCGCGCGAGATCGTCGGCGATCTTGAGAGCGAGGGCCGCGATCGTCACGCCGGGATTCACCGCGCCAGCTGTCGGGAACAAACTGCCGTCGGCGACGACGAGGTTCGGCACGGCATGGCAGCGCCCGCGAGCGTCCGTCACCGATCGACTTGGATCATCACCCATGCGCGCGGTGCCGAGCAGGTGCCATCCCGACCACGGCGCGAGTGGAACACGAACCACGCGCAGCGCGCCGACCGTCCGGAGCATCTCCTCAGCGCGGTCCAGGCCGAAGTCGAGGATTCGGCGCGAGTTCTCGGAGACCGTGTAGTCGATCCGCACATCGGGGAGCCCGTCCGCCGCGACCGTATCGGTGAGCGCGACGCAATTCCGTGCCTCAGGCAGATCCTCAGCCATCACCATGACGGAAAGCGAGTGGCGAAATTCTTCACGTAGGAGACGGTGCGCCGAAGCGCCCCACGCCGGCTCGAGGCGCGCGGCCTGGAGCAGCAGCGCGTTCTCGCGCGTGACTTGTAGCTGCAGGCCCCGCGTGAAATTGCGTCCCGGCCGGTGCTCGTAGAACTCGTGGCTGTAGATGCAGGCCCCGACCGGGCCGCGCGGGCCATCCAGTTCTTCGTCGAACATGCCGCGGGCGTAGGCGACGGGATGGAACATGAGGTAGCGACCCAACGCGCCGTCCCCTCCGCCGATGTTCGACGCGAGCAGCAAGCGCGCCGTGCCGATCCCGTTGCACGCGACTACCGTGAACGCGGCCGGCTGCTCCTGGGTCGCGCCGCTGCTGTCGCGGTAGATCATCCCGATCGCGCGTCCGCCCTGCACGAGCAGTTGCTGCGCGACGCAGCGGGTCCGCAGCGTCACACCGTTCCTCTGGGCCACCGGCCAGTACACGAGGTCGGCCGACGCCTTCGCACCGATGGGGCAACCCTGAAGACACGGGCCGGCGTTGTTGCACGCGCGACGCCCTTCGCGATCGACGGTGTTGATCGCGGCCTCCGCCGGCCACCAGTGCCAGCCGAGCGCGTTGAAGCCGCGCGCCGCCAGCTCGCCCATTCGACCGATCGGCAGTGGGGGCATCCGTGGCGAATGTTTCGGTGGATAGGCCGGGTCGCCGGCGAGGCCGGCGATTCCCATAGCCGTGTCGTTCAGGTCGTAGTAGGGCTCGAGATCGAAATAGGAGAACGGCCAGTCGTCCCCGACGCCGTCCAGGGTCCTGGTTCTGAAATCGGAGGGGTGGAGTCGCGGAACGTGCGCAGCCCAGTTGATCGTCGAGCCGCCGACGCCACTCCACATGAGCGGCTTAATTGGTGAAGCGGAGTCGTCGATGGCGTAGTCGGCCGATGGCGAGGTCGGATCCGCCGAAAGGCGCGCGTTCGGTGAGGTCGCCCACGCGCCCAGCGCCGCCCTCTGCCAGTCCTGTCGATAGGCAGGCATCGCCGAACGGTCCACCCAGTCGCCGCGCTCGAGACAGACGATGCGCAGGTGTGGCGCGCGCTCGGAGAGCCGAGCGCAGAACGCGGAGCCACCGAGCCCCGCTCCGACCACCACCACATCGACCGGATCCAGCCTGGCCACGTTGCGAAGCTACGCTCCCCTGGCCTTCACGAAGTTTTCACACAGCAGTGCGAGGGTGGCTTCGCGGTAGAGCCGCGAAGTGCTATCACGGCGCACATGACAGCTACACGGGAAGCCGTCGAGCGGGTTGCGAGGGAACATCTGCCGGCAGATGTCGCCAAGTCCTGGATCGGACTGTTGCGCCCGGCCGCGCGACTGGAGCACGCAAATCCCGGGGACCGGCTCGTTGGTCAACTGGGAGGTGTACCCGCCCTCCACGAGTCGGCGGTCTGGCCACATTGGAGTGAGCACGGCCCGCTCACCTTCGTAGCCTCATTGCACTGCGGTCAGCTGGCTTCGATCGACCTCGACATCCCGCTTCCGAAAGAGGGCACCTTGGCATTCTTCTATTTCGATGGCCAGCTCGACGGAGGGCAGTCCATTGTGTTCTACGAACACCCGGAGAGCCTCGAAGGGAGCCGGGTTCTCTACATCCCCGCCGGGGTGACGGTGAGCCCTCGTTCGTGTCCCGCGGGAATAACCCCCTACCCGCGGATCGAGCTTGCGGCCCAGCAGGTGGCAACGTATCCGAATGTCGAGCACAGAGCTCTGATTGAAGCGTTTCATACGCCCGGCGATGATCCCATCAGTTTTCAGAACCATCCCGTCAATGACGAGCGATTCCGGGAGGCGCTCTGGGAACTGGAGACTGGACCAGCTCATCAGGTGGGCGGGTATCCCTACCCCGTGCAGGGGCCGATCGAATACGAAGTGGCCCAGGCACAGCTCGGTGGGAAGACACCTTGGACCGATCCAGCGCTCGAACGGGAAGCCCGCATGTGGACGTTGCTCGCGCAGTTCGAGAGTGACGACCGCACGAAGATGATGTGGGGTGACGCGGGCGCGCTCTACTGGATGATGAGGTCGACTGATCTCGTTGCCCGCGACTTC
>Ga0209237_1002977_pt1 | contig 10245 bp, 9 predicted proteins | sample GraSoi013_1_40cm_2_FD_185820 | JGI IMG/M metagenome (GOLD analysis project Ga0209237, IMG submission 185820) | Grasslands soil microbial communities from the Angelo Coastal Reserve, California, USA - Sample 10_02_2013_1_40cm (SPAdes) (version 2) | ecosystem: Environmental > Terrestrial > Soil >...
GGGACGAGGAGTGTGGAGTGAAAGGATATTTCCCTGATCGTCAGGTTCCGCGTGGGCTGATCGGGCAGGATCAGCGTGACCGCCTCCACCGACTTGGTCAGGGCATCACTGTCTTGAGACGCATAGGTGGTGGTTACGGCGTGGAGCATCTCGATCACCCGACCATTCGGTTCGGACGCCTGAGCCGCCTCCTCCACGAGCTTCAGCACCTCTGCCGCCCTCTCGGTCGGACTGAAGTTGTCCAGCCGCTCTTTGCGCCGCAATGAGAGCAGATCGTTATCCAGGTCCTTGCTGAAGGCGCCATAGGCGTACCGGAAAAACTCGAAGTGGAAGCCTCGGATGCGCTCGTCGAAGAACTTGAGCTCGCAGAGAAACGCGAGCTGCTGGAGCTTCACGTCGCTCATCAGGCCCTGCGGCCTGTCCTGAGCGCGGCCGAAGGACTCGGCCACGTGGAGCAGGGAGACCAGCAGGGCCCGGTCGGTCATCATTTCGTGGGGTTTGCGCATCGCTCTCAGAGAGGTTAAGGCTGAGGCTAAGGTTGAGGTGAAGTCTTTCCGGAATTCGATTTCCGCGCTGAGGCCCTGCGCCATCACGATGGTCGTATCCAGGTTATAGGTCACCGCCTTGGGGTGGGTGAGAACAGGGATCAGTCCCGCGGCTGAGGGGATCAGGTTGCCGGACTGTTTCACTCCCCCGAAGGGCAACCGGACGCCGGCCCCGATGCAAGGGAGGTTCCAGTAAAAGATCCCGCACTGCATGTGTTCCTCGGCATACTTCGCTTTGCGGTAGTCCTCGGTGATGATGGCGCCGGACAACCCGTACTTCGTATCGTTGTAGACCGTCACGGCCTCCTCGACCCCGCGCACCGGCACAATGGCCACATGAGGGCTGAATGCCTCCTCAGTCAGACAGACGCTGTCACTCCGCCAGGGACCGGCGTAGACGAACGGCTTCAGCCAGTAGCCATCCGGTGTCGGGGGTGCTTCGGTGTTTCGGTCTAGCAGAACCTCGAATCCCTCCTTGCGCGCCATCTCATTGAATCGCCGCCCCTTCTCCACGCCCTGCCGATTGATCATGGCCCCGTAAAAGACTTTGTCGTCGAGGGGATCGCCGACCCTGACCCGTTTGGCCGTCTCCACGAACCGATCCCTGAACCGCTCCACGACCCGGGAGTCCACGAGCAAACGGCCCGCGGTCACGCAGCGCTGGCCGGCGGTCTTGAAAGCCGAGAGCAGACTGGCCGTGACCGCCATGTCCAGATTGGCGTCCTCCATGACCAGCACGGCATTCTTGCCGCCGGTCTCGATCGTGCACACCTTGTGCGCATGCTTGGCCACTTCCTGTTTGATCCGAAGGCCCACCTCGTAGCTCCCGGTAAACAAAACAACATGGGTCCCGGGGTGGGAGACCAAGGGTGCCCCGGCGGTTTCGCCCGCCCCGTGGAGGACCTGAAACACGCCGGCCGGCATTCCGGCCTGTTCAAAATAGCCCGCGATCCTGGCCCCGCACATCGGCGTATACTCACTGGGCTTCAGGATGACGCAGTTGCCCAGAACGAGGGACAGCCCGGTCAGCCAAAACGGGAGCGCCACGGGAAAATTCCAGGGCGTGATGGCCACGACCACACCGCGCGGCTCCAGGATCTCATAGCATCGTTTGCTCGGCACCTCATCCCCCAGGACCCGTCCGTATTGACCCAGATGCCCAAACGCGAAGGCGTACTGGGCAGTATGGATCGCCTCCACCACGTCGGCGCGGGCCTCGTTCACCTGCTTGCCGGCTTCGCGGGCGATAATCTGCGCCAGGGGCTCCGTGTCTTCTTCCATCAATCGAGCCACCCGAAGAAGGTACTCGGCCCGCTTGACCAACCCCAGTGCACGCCAGCTCTCCTGGGCCCGGTTGGCCGAGTGGACCGCCTCTTCGATCTCGGCGGTTCCGGACTGGGGAAAGACCCCGATGAGTTCCGCGGGATGAGCCGGATTCCGACTTTCGAACCTGTCACCAGACTGCGCCGCTTTCCAGGTCCCATTGATAAAGTTCTGCATCTGTCGCGTCGCCATCCCAGACCTCCCGGGCAACATCCCGTGCTGTCGAGCTTCTTCCTGCTGCTCAAGACTATAGACTGTTGATCCGGAGCCAGTCAAACGCACGGTTCCCTTTCGTCCTGCCATGTCCTCCCCTCGCTCCAGCGCTGCGCTGAGCCTTGAGGGAAGTCCCGCTTGACCCGCTTCACCATTTGGTTTTAATATTCATTATCACTGACCCGATGGCTGCTGCCATGAGCAAAAATCTGAGGGACATCAAAGTCCTGAAGGACCACCTCGCGAAGCATCAGCTCAAGTTGACCCGCCAGCGCGAGCACATCCTAGACATGTTCCTCAAAATGGAACACATCACCGCGGAGCAGATGTATCGTTCGCTGGCGAGGAAGGATCCTCACATCGGCCTGGCCACGATTTACAGGACGTTGAACCTGTTCTGTGAGGCAGGCTTAGCCCAGGCGCGCCATTTCGGCGCGCAAACTCATTACGACAACGTCGCTCACAAGGGGCACCACGACCACCTGATCTGCACGGCCTGCGGGAAGATCGTGGAATTTGAAAACTGTGACATCGAACGCCTCCAGGAGGAAGTCGCCCGCAGAAACGGGTTCACCATCCAGACCCACAAATTGGAGCTGTACGGATTGTGCTCGAGCTGCCGCCATTGACGGCAGCCCCCCTTTTTTGGTAGCTTGTTGAGAGGATAACTCAATTTCAATTTCATCCATGTCCAATCGTATGCCCGGAAGTGATGGCGAGCGCCCGGTCATCCGTGAGCGTTGCGGGTATCGAAGCCCGGACGGGCCGGTTCGCCTCCTGACCATGCTGGCTGTCGTCGGCGCCATCCTGGTCACGACAGCCTACAGCGAGCCGGCTGACCGATTGGTCGTCTACTCGGGCCGCGCGGAGCGCCTGATCAAACCGGTGCTCGACGTCTTCCAGGCCAAAACCGGAATCCACATAGACCTCCTCTCCTCGGGCACGACCGAGCTCGTGAACCGGCTGCAGGCCGAGGGAGTTCGGACCCCGGCCGATCTCTTTCTCACCAACGACGCCGGGAGTCTGGAGCGCGCACGCGAACTGGGACTGTTGCGCCCCTTGCCCATGAGGGAAATCGAGCGGGCCGTCCCGGCACAGTTCAGAGCTCCAGACAACAGTTGGGTGGGCCTATCGGGGCGGTTCTGGATCGTCGCGTACAACACCACGCTGGTGAAACCGGAAGAGGTGAAGTCGATCCTGGACCTGGCCGATCCACGCTGGAAAGACAAGGTCGCGATCCCCAACGCCGGCAGCGAATATCTCCAAGCCGGAGTTTCGGTCATCAAGGCGGTCCACGGGGAGGAGCGCACCCGTCAGTTCCTCCAGGGTCTGAAGACCAACGCGGGGACCCAGGTGTACGGCAAGAGCTCCCAAATCGTGGAGGCGGTGGCGAAGGGCCAGGTCGCGGTGGGCCTCGTCAATCACTATTACATCTACCGGCACCTGGCGACCCAACCACAGGCGCCAATCGCCGCGCTGATGCCGGACCAGTCTGAAGGAGCCATGGGCGCGATCATGAATGTGGCCGGAATCGGGGTGGTCAGGCACACCCGCCACCTTGATTCAGCGAAGCTGCTCGTGGAATTTCTGGTGTCTCAGGCCGGCCAGAAAATGTTCGCGGATCTGGACAAGGAGTACCCCTTGCACCCCGAGGTGAAAGCCGACCCTGCCCTGCCGGAACGAAGGAGTTTCCGCGCCGCCATGGTCCCGCTGGCGCGTCTCGCCGAGCTCCGTGAGCCGACGATGGCGCTTATCGAACAAGTGGGCCTCCGGTAACATCCGTGACGACAGCAGTACGCCAGACGGTTCCTCCTTCCATCTCGGTCGTGGCGCTGGGAGTCGCGGGGGTGATTTGTGCGCCGCTGATGTACATCGTCTATCTCGCGCTGTCCGCAGACTCCTCGGTCTGGAGCCGACTGTGGAATACGCGTATCCCCGAATTGCTCTTCAACACCGTCTCCCTGGCCGTCAGCGTCTCGGCGGGTACCTTTGTCTTGGGGGTCTCGCTGGCATGGCTCGTGGTCCGTTACAACTTCCTTGGCCGACAGGTCTGGGAATGGGCGTTGGTCCTCCCCCTTGCCATGCCTACCTATGTGCTCGCCTATGTCTATACCTACTTGCTCGGCGCAGGCGGGCCGGTCGAGCAGGCCTGGCAGATCTGGGCAGGACCGGAGGGACGGGTGTTCTCGCCACACAGTTACGCGGGCGCGACCCTGGTCATGACGTTGGACACGTTTCCGTTCGTCTACCTGCTCACCAGGGCCGCCCTCCTCAACTTTAACCTGTCCTATGAAGAAGTGGCACGGGTCTGCGGCGCCTCTCGCCTGCGCAGGATGCTGACGGTGACCTTGCCCCTGCTGCGCCCGGCCATCGTCGCCGGTCTGTCGCTCGTGATCCTCTACGTGGTCTCGGACTTCGGGGCGGTCTCTCTCTTGCGCTTCCAGACCTTCACGTACGCGGTGTATCAACAGATCACCGGGAGGTACGACCAGACCGCCGCCGGTGTCCTGAGTCTGCTGTTGGTCCTGTTTGCCCTCATCTTCCTGGTCATCGAGCGTTGGTTCAGAGAGCGGAGCCGCTTTTACCAGACGACCGGTCGATACCGGGTGCCGGCGCGAAAGCCATGCGGCCCGCTCGGGACTGGGCTCATCACCCTGTACATGGTCGTGGTGTTCGGCATTGCGTTCGGCCTGCCGGCGCTCTTGCTGATCCACTGGAGCGTGTCTGCGGTGGCGGAGGGTGCGGTGGATGTCAGGTTTCTCGGGTTCATGCGCAATAGCGTCTTCCTCTCCGGGTTGGCGGCGACCTGCGCCTTACTGATCGGGACCCCCCTCGCCTATCTTGCCAGCCGGTGGCCGTCCAGGCTGAATGTGCTCTGTTTGCAGGCCGCCTATGCCGGCTATGTGTTGCCGGGACCGGTGGGGGCCCTGGCGCTCCTTGTCCTGTTCTCCCACCTTGCTCCGTTCTGGTACGGTACCGCGGTGGTGCTGATCGTGGCATACATCGTGCACTTCCTGCCGGCCGGATTGCAGACGATGGAGCCGGCGCTTCAGCAGGTCACACCGAATTTGGAAGAGGCAGCCAGGAGTCTTGGTCTTGGACCCGTCCGGACCTTCCGCGAGACCACGTTGCCGTTGGTCCAGGGCGGCTTCGTTGCGGCGTGGGTGCTGATGTTCCTTCAGTGCATGAAGGAACTGCCGGCCACGCTCCTGCTCCGCCCCGTCGGGTTCGACACCCTGGCCGTCCGGGTCTGGCTCGAGGCCAGCGAGGAATATTATAAACTTGCGGCCCCTTCGGCACTCTTGATCGTGATCATGACTCTGCCGGCTCTTCTGCTGCTGGTGTCGAAGGACTGGCGTGCGGCCTGATGAAGGGAGAGAAGGCATCAGAATGAAACCTATCGGTGCGGACGAAAGGACCGCCGCCCAAGAGGGGTCAGCCCACTCCGATGAGCAGGCTCGCCCGCTGGTCCTGGAACTCCGCAAGGTCACGTGCGCCTATGAGGTCGGGCGCGCAGCGATCTCGGATGTGTCCTTTTCTGTCCGCGAGGGAGAAATCCTCTGCCTGCTCGGCCCGTCCGGATGCGGGAAGACCACGACGCTTCGAGTGATCGCCGGGTTCGAACCGGTTGTCGGGGGAGAGGTCTACCTCAAGGGACAATTAGTCTCAGCGCCGGGGGTTCTGCTCCCGACTGAGCGGCGGCGCGTGGGGATGGTGTTCCAGGAATATGCGCTGTTCCCTCACCTGCGCGTGTCCGAGAACATCGCCTTCGGCCTCAGGGACCTGCCTTCCGTCCAGCGGGAGACACAGGTGCACGCGATGTTGGCGATGACCGGGCTGACCGGTCTCGAACGACGCTACCCCCATGAGCTTTCAGGGGGCCAGCAACAGCGAGTCGCGCTGGCCCGAGCCCTGGTGCAGAAGCCGGTGGTCCTGCTGCTCGACGAACCGTTCAGCAATCTGGATCCTGACATGACGCGAAAGATGAGGGAAGATGTGCACGACCTGCTGAGACGTACCAAGACGACGGCAATTCTGGTGACCCACGACCATGAGGAAGCGTTTGCGATGGCTGACCGAGTCGCGGTCCTGAACAACGGCTGCCTCGAACAGTTCGACACGCCGGAGACGATCTACCATACCCCGTCCACGCCGTTCGTCGCCGATTTCGTGGGTCAGGCTGATTTCATTCCTGGCACCATCGCGAATGGGAAAGTGTTGACGGAGATCGGTGAATTTCCGAACCAGGGCGGCTATCAGGGGGGCGCCAGCGTCGTGGTGATGGTCCGCCCGGACGACATCCACATCCTGCCCGTCGAACACAGCGGGGCCCGCATCCTGGCCAGGCAGTTTCGCGGATCGGAAAATTTATACACCATCAGTCTCCCCTCCGGCCGCGTCGTACATAGCAGCGAAACCTCGACGAGCGTCTTCCCCGTCGGGGCGCCGGTGGAACTCCAGATCGTCGCGACGCATACCGTGCTCTTCGAACGGAAACAGACTCAAGAACTCGGTGCCTAGCTCCCCCAATTTCTCTTAGCGTCCGTAAGGCATCGCCTGGAATCAAAGCAGACCGCGCCTATCAAGTTCTCAATTGACAGCCCTGCTGGATTTCTGATAGGCCCATACATATTGAAGAGTGAACTGGCCGCCTGTCTCTGACGAGATAGGGTTGGCTCGCGAGGTGATACAACCATGGAAGCCTTAAAAGATATCGTTGACTTCGGGGTAATCGGATTATTGCTGGTTCTGAGCGTCTGGTCGGTGGCGGTCGCGGTGGAGCGGTGGCTGTTCTACCGCCGCGTGGACCTGACCCAGTTCCCCAACCAGCAATTGTGTGAGATGACCCTGACCAAGCGCCTGGTCGTCATCGGGACGGTGGCGGCGAACGCCCCGTACATTGGACTGTTGGGTACGGTCTTGGGTATCATGTTAACCTTTCACACGATGGGTACCTCCGGAGCCATCGCGGTCAGCACGATCATGATCGGACTGAGCCTGGCGCTCAAAGCCACCGCGGTTGGCTTGCTCGTGGCAATCCCCTGCGTGGTCATGAACAATGTGCTCCGCCGTCGAGTCACTGAATTGATGACGCTGTACAAGGTGCAACATGGAGCATGAACTGGACCAGATCAACGTCATCCCGCTCGTTGATGTGATGTTGGTGCTACTGGTGATCGTGCTGACCACCGCAACGTTCATCACGACCGGACAAATTCCGGTCGAACTGGCCAAGGCGAAGGAAGCCGGTGACCGCCGGGATGTCCCTTTGGTGATCACCTTGACGGCGGACGGCCGCCTGTTCATGAATGAGCAGCAGGTCTCCGACGACGGATTAAGAATCCTGCTGACTCCCCACCCCAAGGATTCGCCGGTGGTCGTTCGCGCCGATCGCGTGACCATGCTGGAGCGCTTTGTCGAAGTCGTGGATGAAATCCGTGGCCTGGGGTTCCGACAGGTCAGCCTGGAGGTAGCACGGTTGTGAACACCCTGCCGTTGTATCATGGCGGCGAGCACTTCCGGTACCTGCAGGGCTGGATGCTCTCGGTGCTCTTCCATGGCGCCGTCATCGGTGCGGCGATCACGCTGGTCTCCGACCTGCATGTATCTCCCCAACCGGAGGCGTTTCGATGGGATGTATCGGTGGTCGAGGCGCCGGAGCATGTGGGTACGCCACGACCATCCCCAGCAGAGCCGACCCCCACGGTGGCGCAGCCGATCGAGCCGCAACTCGTCACGAAATCGGTGCAACAGGTTACCCCCCGGGAAGTGAGACAAGAGGTCAGCCCGGTCGTGCCGACACCCGTGCAGGCTACGCCAGCGGTTGACCGGCCAGTGCAAGCTGTCGAGACGCTACGGCAGATCGTTCCGTTGGAGACAACCGAGCCCGCACTCACCTCGGAAGCCCCTCCGGCGGTCCGAGAGGCTGAGGCGCCGGCCACGCCAGCGGTGAGTGCCGAGGCGGTCCCCGACTCCCCGCCCGAGCCAACGGTCGTTTCCAGTCCGGTCGTGGAGGAGACTCGGACGGCGGTCCGTGAGTTCCCGGCCCGGCCGATGACGGCCATGAAAGCGGACTACGGCTGGTTGGCTGAAGCGCTCTGGAGCAGGGTTGAGCAGTTGAAGCGGTATCCCCACCTGGCGCGGATGAACCGGTGGGAAGGAAGGGTGGTTCTGCGAGTGGTCATCCAAGAGGACGGCCATCTCCTGGATCTGGCTGTCTCAGAGAGTTCCGGGCATTCCGTACTGGATCAAGATGCCCTGGAGGTCCTCAAACTCGCGTCCCCGTTGACGCTGAAGCATCCCTTAGGGAAGCCTCAGGTGGTTGTGCAGGTGCCGATCAGTTACCGCCTGGAGCGATAGCGGGGCCGGTGAGGCCCTGGACTAAGGTTCAGCCTCAGTAGCGCTTGGCCACCTTCTCCTGCGTAACCTCGTTGACTTGGTCCTGAAAAGCAGCTCCTATTCATTTGCATCTGTCACTCTGGACTAACCCTGGTCAGCGTGTCTACTGTATAATTTGAATTCTATCCTTCAAGCCGGACGAGACGAGAACCTTGCCTGCCTGATCGACAATAATCGCCTCAACCCCGGCAAGCTTCTCAACCAGCTCCATGCCTCGCTGGGGACCCATCACAAAAATTCCGGTATCGAGCCCATCCGCCATGACCCCTTCCCGCGCGACGACCGTGACACTCTGGCACCCGTGCGCAGGCTGGAGCGTCTGGGGGTCCAGAATGTGGTGATACCGGACGTCGTTCCACTCGAAGTAGCGCTCATAATCTCCGGCAGTGGAGATCGCTTCGTCCTGAAGTTCCACGCGAGCCAAGATGGCTCCTTCTTTCCGTGGATGCTTGATACCAAACACAAAGCGCGTGCCGTCCGGCGTGAGACCAAACGTCTTGATATCTCCCGAGAGCGCCACCACTCCACCGAGAGCACCCGCGTTCTTCATCACCTCAACGGCCAGGTCCGCTGTAAACCCTTTCCCGATCCCGCCCACATCAATCCGCATACCGGGTCTCACCAAATAGACTGTCCCGGCGAGCGGATCAAGGTGGATTTGCTCGAGATCAACCAACAGCTGCCTCGGGAATCTGCGACCGCCCGTAAAAGCCCCACGCGTCAATAGCCGGTCCGATCGCGATGTTAAAGCCCCCTTCTGTCAGGCCGGCGACCTCCTGCGATCGTTTCAACAGCCTCATGGTATCTTGACCCACTTTCACCGGCTCCCGGCCAGCCGCCTGGTTCACACGTGAGAGCTCGCTTGTCGGGATCCAGGTGCTGAGCAACTCTTCCAGTCGGCGGATCTCTTGAAAACCGGCCGTCATGGCGGCCTGGGCGACGGCCTCCGTCCGGGCCGTCGCGGTGATCGTCACCAGTGTTCCCATGTGCATCTGAGCCCGTCTCAGGAGGACAGGCTCTGTCTTCCCGGGGATGGACGCGCAATTCTCCAGAGTCGACATGGCAACAAGAAGTGCCGCACCGACTACCCGAGCGACGACTGCGTTGGAGTCTTGAGAGCTTCGTCGCATAAGCAAGGTGGGACTCCGTCTCACAGAACGATCATCCGTTCATAGTTAGCCGAATCGACCCCACACGGCGAGGTCTCAACGTCAAGCAGCTGGTCGACACCAAAAGGATTATCCAGGGCGCGCGTTGGTTCATAGACCTGGCCTCTTTCCACCGGCGCGTCCAGGTGGGAAGGCAAGACCCCCACACAATCCAATCGGTTACGTCCCTCCGAGCCTAGCATCCTCCCCCAGCCTTTTCAGCAGAAAAAAGCGCTTGACAGGATCTTTGTGATTAGGATATTAATAATCGTTCTCAATTTTATCAACACAACCATGCTACCCCCAACTCTATGAACTCAGCAAAAACGGGGTCAACAGACCGCGCCGAGGCGCGCTGCGAGTGTGGCCAGTTGATCGCGAAGCTGCGCAACGACGGCGTCGAGCTGAAGTGCAAACGGTGCAAACGGATCGTCGTGGTCCCCTACTCCATGGCGGGACGCGACGCCGTAGTAGTCCCGAACATTCATCTGTGAGGGAAGCAACAGCCGCGACTCAGCGGCGAACCATCTAACGAACTTTAGCCACAAGACCAGAGACCGACAGAGTCCCGAGTCGAGATTCCCCGACACAAGGGGAAGGAGGACACACCATGAGGT
>Ga0209237_1002980_pt1 | contig 10243 bp, 6 predicted proteins | sample GraSoi013_1_40cm_2_FD_185820 | JGI IMG/M metagenome (GOLD analysis project Ga0209237, IMG submission 185820) | Grasslands soil microbial communities from the Angelo Coastal Reserve, California, USA - Sample 10_02_2013_1_40cm (SPAdes) (version 2) | ecosystem: Environmental > Terrestrial > Soil >...
CCGTCGCGAGCCTCAAGATCAAGGTCCGCAGTCGCTGGAGCGACCTGCTCGTGACCGCGCTGACGCTGGGCCTCATCGTGCCCCGTTCGGTGACGTTCGAAGGCGTCGTGGTGGGCGGCCGCTAGGGCTCGACGATGTCGATCGTCTGGCCGCTCGCGACGGGGCCGGCGACCGTCTGTCGCCGACCCGACGGCCAGCGCACCTCGAGCGAGGCGGCGTGGTCCGCGTCGCCGAGCCCGAAGTAGAGCGGCAGCTCGCTCTGGGACAGGTAACCCGACTTCCCGTCCATCGCCTTCAGGATCCGTCTCCCGTCGGGGAGCACGACGGTGACTTGCGCGCCGAGCCCCTCGCGGTTCGAGCGCGTCCCGCGCAGGCGGACCTGGAGGAAATTGACGCGGCGCCGCTGCGCCAGATCGCTCACGAGCACCTGCGGCGACGCGTTGAACTCGTTGGTCACGACGTCGAGATCGCCGTCACCATCGAGATCGAGGATCACGGCCGCGCGCGTGCCGAGTGAGCCCATCACCCTCACGTGGCCCCCGGCCTCGTGCCGACACCCCAGCGCCGCTCCGCCCGGCTCGAAGCACGCGGCGCACATGAGACTCCCCCGATCCGCGCCGCCGCAATCGAGCGTGAACCACACCTGCTGCATCGCACCGTTGGGGCGTGGCTCGACCCCGAGCAGAAACTCGGCGGGGAGGAAGTGGCCGCCGGCCTCGTTCAGCAGCACGGAGTTGATCCCGTAGCGGTGGGGGAAGTTCATCCCGGCGGCGATGAAGATGTCGTCCCGGCCGTCGGCGTTGAGGTCGTCCACGCTCGGCCCCCAGGGCCAGTACGTCTCCACCCCGACCGCGTCAGACACCTCCTCGAAGCGGCCGCCTCCCCGGTTGTGGAAGAGCGCGTTGCCGAAGATGAAGCGCGCCTTTCCCCCCGGGAAGAAGTCGGCGGGCGCGCGCGCGGAGTCGGCCTTGCGGCCCTCCGCCGCCCAGTCGCCGGGAGGGATGTTGACCCACATGTCCGAGTGCATGTCGGTGACGAGGATATCGAGCCGGCCGTCGCCGTCGAAGTCGAACGCCTTCACCCCCATCGCGCCCCACGGCGTCTTCGGGAAATAGCTGCGGGTCGCATCGCGGAAGCGCTTCCCGCCCTCGTTGAGCCAGAGGTGGTTCTCCCCCTGCATGTCGAGCACGTAGAGGTCGGGAAACCCGTCGCCGTTCACGTCGATGACCGTGGCGTCGCCGCTCCAGCTCAGGTCCACGAGCCCGGCCTCGCGGGTGACGTCCTTGAAGCGATCGCCGCCGAGGTTGTGGTAGAGGATGCTCGCCTCGGCGCGCTCGGGATGGGTGTGGCCGTGGAAGGCGTCGCTCAGGCCCACATAGTAGCCGCCGGGCCCCTTCTCGTCCGTGGTGTAACGGCCCACGTTCGTCACGAACAGGTCGAGCAGGCCGTCGCCGTCGTAGTCAAAGAAGACGGCGCCGGATGAATGGCCGACGTAGCCCACGCCCGCCTCCGCCGTGATGTCGCGGAACGTGCCGCCGCCGAGGTTCTTGAAGAGCCGGTTGCCGTGGCGCACCGTCGTGACGAAGAGGTCGGGCAGGCCGTCGTTGTCGATGTCGGCGAAAGCGCACCCGGCCGCGATGGCGTCCGGCATGCGGAGCCCCGCCCGGTCAGTGACGTTCTCGAACCGCCCGCCGCCCAGGTTGCGCCACAGCTCGTTGGTGCCGAGCTGGGTGACGAAGTACAGGTCGGGCCGCCCATCGCCGTCCACGTCGGCCGCGCACAGTCCCGTGCCGTGGTCGTAGTGGACCTTCTTGTAGGCCTTGCCCGCGTCGTCCACGACCCGGTTCACGAAGGTGATGCCGCTCGCGTCCCGCCGATCGGTGAACCGGAAGTCGTGGAACGCGCTCGAGTGCGCGGCCAGGGCGGCTTCCTGGCGGGCGCGCTCGAGCAGCCACGCCGGCGCCGCCATGGCGGGGCGCTCTGCGACCGGCACGAGAGCAGGAGGGGGAGGGGGAGGGGGAGGGGGAGCGCCGTGACCAGGAGCCGGGCAGCCCACCAGCGGAGGCGCGGCATGGGTACAGGGGACACTACCCCGCCACCAACTCGAGCACCAGCGCCGTCGTCCGCTCGGCCGCCCCGCGACCGGCTAACACCATCTTCTTCCCCGCTTTGCCTGCCTTGCCGCGCGCCGCGTCGTCGTGGTGCCACACCAGCCACTGCGCATGGAGTGGTCGCCGGCCGTCCGCGGGCAGAGCGACGGCGCCGCCGCGCTCGATCAGGAGCGCCGCGTCCCGGCTCATGTGCCAGTGCGGCCCGACGATCACGGGCACGCCGAAGACCGCGGGCTCGAGCACCGAGTGCAGCCCCGCGCGGTGATACCCGCCGCCCACGAAGGCGACGTCGGCGAGCGCGTAGAGGTCCGCCAGGATACCGACGCGGTCCACGACAATGAGCGGGGAGGGGGCCGCGTGCTCGAGCTGCGACAGTCGGACGGGCCGCGGCAGGTTGAGGCGCCGGGCCACGACGGCGATGCCCGCCAGGTGATCGGGGTGGGGCTCGTGGGGGGCGAGGATGAGGCGGGCGGTGGGCACCTGGGCCAGCAGGTCCGCGAAGGCGGGGAGCACGACCGCCTCGTCGCCCGGCCACGTGGACCCGGCGACGATCGTGAACGCGTCCGCCCGCACGGCACCGAGGCGGAGGAACGGCTCGCGCGTGCGATCGAAGCGCTCGGCGCGCTCGACGACGCTGTCGTAGCGCGTGTCGCCCGTCACCTGAATCGCCTCCGATCGGGCGCCCAGCGCCCGCAGCCGCCGGCCGTCCTCCTCGCTGATCGTGCCGATGCGGTCGAGCGCCCGGTAGGCGGCCGCCGCCCACTGGCGCGCCGGCCAGCGCAGCCGCGAGCTGTGCGAGGCGACCGTGGCGGCGATGAGCCCGAGCTTCACGCCGCGGCGCGCCGCGGCGAGCGTCAGCTCGGGCCACACGTCGAGCTTCGCGAACACCAGGGCCGCGGGCTCGAGGGCCGCGAGCACCGCGCCGACGTGGGCCGGTCGGTCGAGCGGCAAGTAGTCGGTGACGTCCGCCGGCAGGGTGCGGGCCAGGCGTTCCGCGGAGGGAGAGAAGAACGTGTAGGCGAGCTGCCACTGCGGTCGCTCAGCCCGCAGCGCTTCCAGCACCGGCTTCGCCTGCAAGCCTTCGCCCACCGAGGGCGCGTGCACCCACACGAGGGGACGTTTGGGGTCACGGTGGGCGCGCGCCCAGGCGGCGAGGCGCTCGGTCACGCCGCGCCGCGCTTCGAGCCCCCGCTTGATCTTCTTGTCGAAGCGGGCGGCGAGCGGGAGGGCCCGCTCGGCGAGGGTGACGCTGAGCCGGTAGACGAGGGAGGGGCGGGCCATCAGCGGACGCGCGCCGTCTTGCTGCGGTAGATCGAGTCCAGCACCTGCCGGAACGCGTCGACGGGCGCGGCTCCTTCGAGCAAGCCTCCTTCGATGTAGAACGTCGGCGTGCTGTGCGCGCCCGCGCGGACCGCGCGCGCGGCGTCGGCCCGGATCTCGGGCTCGGTGGCCCGCGAGGTCAGGCACTGCGCGAGCTGCGCGGTGTCCGCGCCGGCCGAGTCGGCGAGCGCGAGGAGATAGGATCCGGGCTCCTTCTCTGCGGCCCAGCGCTCCTGCCGTTGGAACAGGAAGTCGTGCACGGGCCAGAATTTGTTCTGGCGCGCGGCGCACATCGCCACCGCCGCGGCGGCGATGGCGTGGTGGTGGATCGCGGGGAGCGGGAAGTTGACGTAGACGAAGCGTACCTTCCCCGTTTGCACGAACTCGCGGTCGAGCGTGGGGAAGACGGTGAGCGCGAACTGGCGACAGTAGGGGCACTGGAAGTCCGACATCTCGTACACGACCACGGGCGCGTCGGCGCGGCCCAATGAGCGGGACGCCAGCGGGTCGGACTGATGGCCACTCCACGCCGGCAGGGCCAGAAGCGCGAGGGCGGCCGCGATGCTTCTCAGGGGTAGGACTTGGTCCAGATCGCGATCACGCCACACCCGGAGTTCGTGCCGCTGAACTCGCCGGGGATCTCCGCGCCGCCGCGGTAGACCTCGATTCCCTGAATGTCGTGCGGCGGCGTGTTGCGTGCGAAGTAGGCCGTCGATTCACGCCCGTCCAGAAAGTATTGCGGATAGCATCCCGGCGGCGACCGCGCCATCTTCGCGATGCAGTCGTTCGTGAGGCACACCTGCTGCACGCCGCGCACCGTGACGAGGATGTCGATGAGCGTGAGCGCGTTGGCGTGTTCGATCTGGTCCTTCGTGATGAAGTACCCCATTCCTGAGGCGCGCCGCCGCTCGAAGTCGGCGAAGCGCCGCGCCGCCTTCCTCGCTTCCACGACAACTTCCGGCAACTCGTAGGCCAGGAGGTCGAGGTCGAAGCGGTGCTCGATCACCTGGCCTAGTTTGAGGGTGAGGCGCCAGTTGCCACTGGCGTAGCCGACGGCGCGGACCTCGAGCATCACGAGGCCCGGCGGCACCCGCGGGAGCGTGAAGCGACCGGTGGAGTCGGTCGTCGCCGCGAGGCGAGTGCCCATCACCTCAACCGTGGCTCCCTTGATGGGCGCCCGCGTCTCGCTCGCCACGACCTGCCCCGTGACCGCAGCCGAATCGCCGGCCACGGCGGCATCCTGGGCGGCGCGTGCCGGGGCGGCCCCCCAAGTCCCGACATAGCCGACATAGAAGAAGGAAAGGGCGATGCAGAAACGGTGAGCCGTCATGGGGTCGAGCCTCGCGGTCTCCGCTAATCTATTGCGGGGGCCGACAGGCGGAAAGGCCGGTAGAACCGGGCTTTTCCCCTCGCGGGGAACGACCCCGGGCTCGGTTGCGAGGGGGGGGATTGCGGTATTGCGGAGTTCCCCGATACGGTGCAGTATAACCGATGTTGTTACCGCTCGGCCCCTGTCCGAGCCGTCCGGAGTTGAAGCGCAACTTCCATCCGCAGGGGGCGTCAATGATGAAGCGTGCCATGTTCAGCGCACCGCTCTGCGCCACGGCGTTGCTCGCGCTCTTCGCTGTGAGCTTCAGCGAAGCGCAGGCGCAGTCGGCGGTCATCACCGGTAAGGTCACCGGCAGGCAAGGGGAATCGCTCGGCGGCGCGATCGTCGTGATCGACGAGTTCGGCACCGCTGTCGCGACCACCACCCAGGGGACCTACACCCTCACCGTCGCGCCGGAACGCTCAAAAGGGCAAACGGTCACGCTCCGCGCGCGCTACATCGGGTACTCGCCGGGCACGAAGCAGGTCACGCTGACGCCCGGGACCCAGACGCAGGACTTCGAGCTCAAGTTCGACCCCATGACGCTCGACGCCGTAGTGGTGACGGGCGTCGCGGAGGCGACTGAGGCGAAGAAACTGACGTTCTCGGCGGCGAGCGTGAACGCGGAGCAGCTGCACCAAGCGCCGAGCGTCTCCGCCTTGGGGTCGCTCGAGGGCAAGGTGGCCGGGGCGCGGCTGCTCTCGGCCAGCGGCGAGCCCGGCAGCGAGCCGGCGATCCGGCTCCGCGGGGGAACCCAGCTCACGTCACCCTCGGCCTGCACCGCCGAACCCTGCGCTTCCACCTTCGTGGCGGGTCCGCTGGTCATCGTGGACGGGACGATCAACCGGCACGGCCTGGCGGACATCAACTCCGAGGACATCGAGCGGGTGGAGGTGGTGAAGGGCGCCGCGGCGTCGTCCTTGTACGGCTCGAACGCCGCGGACGGCGTGGTCCAGATCTTCACGAAGCGCGGCGAGCGCATCCCGGACGGCAAGCTCTCCGTCACGGTGCGCAACGAGTACGGCCAGTCGTTCCGCCCCAAGTCGATTCCGGTGTCGGGCGCGCACCCCAACCTCGCCGCCGCGACCGACTACATCGACGCCAACGGGAACCAGGTGCGCGCCGGGGACTACATCAACACCAACGGCACGTTGCGCTCGATCAACTCCAAGCCCGTGATCAAGCCCGACCGCATCGCGGACGTGCCCTATACGCCGTTCTATGACCAGCAGGCGCGGATCCTGACCCACGGGCCGTTCTACACGAACTACATCTCGATCGGGCAGCGACGGGGCAACACGAACTTCAACGTCTCGTTCCAGAACACGAAGCAGGACGGCATCATCATCCTGCTGAAGGGCTACAACCGGCAGAACTTCCGGGTGAACGTCGATCAGGCGCTGACGCCGCGGCTCGATCTCTCGGTGGGCGGCTTCTTCGGCAAATCGAACAACAACCAGACCCTGCAGGGGCCGGGCGCCCCGTTCTTTGCGGTGACGTTCGTCGAGCCCAACATCAACCTGTTCCTCACGAACCCGGACGGCTCGCCGTACCGGGCGAAGATCCCCTACCGGCTGTCGAACGCCCAGAACCCGCTGTACCAGCTGGCCAACGAGAAGATCTTCACCGACCGCACCCGCTACACCGGGAACATGAAGGCGACTTACCGGGTGCTGGACTGGCTCTCTTTCGAGGGCACCTACAATTACGACCAGGAGTCGCAGAACTACTCGGACGAGCTGCCGAAGAACTTCCTCGATGGGCAGGGCCGGGTCACGGACGGGAACCTGTTCAAGCAGGACATCAGCGGCCGGACCATCAACTACGGGACGACGCTCACGAGTGTGCGGAATTTCCGCGCCGGCTCCTGGAACATCCGTAATACGACGAGAGCCGCCTTCAGCTACGAGGACGAGACGCGCACCACGTTCAGTCTGAACGGCACGTCCTTCACGGTGGCGAAGGTGCCCGAGTTCATTGCGGTCGATCCCCAGAAGGTGGACCCGAGCTCCGAGGACATCCAGACCCGGACCCGGAACTTTTACGTCGTCTCCGGCTTCGACATCAAAGACCGCTACCTGATCGACGGGCTGGTGCGGCGCGACGGGTCGTCGCTGTTCGGCCCGGACAGCCGCTGGCAGACCTACTACCGCGTGTCCGGCGCCTGGCGCGTGACGGAGGACATCCCGATCAAGGGGATCGACGAGCTGAAGCTGCGCGGGGGCTACGGGACCGCCGGGCTGCGCCCGATCTTCAGCGCGCAGTACGAAACCTTCACCGTCGCGGGCGGCGTGCCCGAGAAGTTCACGCTCGGCAACCGCAAGCTCAAGCCCGCGCGCTCGGGGGAGCTGGAGGTCGGCGCCAACGTGGACTTCCTGGGCCGCTTCACCCTCGAGTACTCGTACTCCCGCAAGGAGACGAAGGACCAGATTCTCCTGGTGCCGCTCTCGGCGTCGACGGGCTATAAGAACCAGTGGCAGAACGCGGGGACGCTGGTGGGCAAGACGCACGAGCTCTCGCTGGGCGCGCTGATCGTAGACCGGCCCGACTTTTCCTGGAGGCTCAACGTCGCGGCGGACCGGACGCGCCAGAAGATCACGAAGCTCAACGTGGCGCCGTACTTGGTCGGCCCGGATTACGCCGGCAACACGGACGTCACCTCCCACTTCAAGATCGCCGAAGGGGAGACGTTCGGCGTCATCTACGGCACGCGCACGGTCCGGAGCATCTCCGAGCTGTACGACGATCCGGTGAAGAAGGCGGCCTCGGGCCCGGGCCAGACGTACGACCCCGCGAATTACGTGGTGAACGAGGAAGGGTATGTCGTGCTCGCGGCCAACAAGGGGACTGTGGACGAGAGGCCGATTGCCTACGTGGATCCCCAGGGGAACAAGACGGTCAAGATCGCCGACGTGAACCCCGACTTCAACATGAGCGTCACGACGAACCTCCGGTACAAGGGCTTCAGCGCCTACGCGCTGGTGGACTGGGTGCAGGGCGGGAAGATCTACAACGGCACGCGGCAGTGGCCGTTCTTCGACTATCGCGACCGGGTGTACGACCAGCGGAGCAAGCCGCAGTCTGCGAAGAAGCCGATTGACTACTACAACTTCTTCTACAACGGGATCAACCCGGTCGACTTCTTCGTCGAGAACGGGACGTACGTCAAGATCAAGGAGATCAACGTCAGCTACAACATCGGCCGCAGCACCTTGGAGAAGATCGGCCTGGGCTCGCTGAGCGGGATCAAGGTGGGAGTGATCGGACGCAACCTGTTCACGTTCACGAGCTACTCCGGGTACGACCCCGAGGTGGCCGGCCTCACGGGTGACCCGTACTCGTTCCGGTTTGACGGTTTCTCGTATCCCAACTTCCGGACGTTTACGGGTGCGGTGGAGATCAGCTTCTGACCCGCGGACCGACCTTCTGAGGAGCGTGCGACTTATGAGCCTGACCAAGCGTATCCCGGAGGTGCTGGGCCTGGTGGTGGCCCTGGTGCTCGCGGGTGGGTGCGAAACCCTCAATGTGAAGAATCCGAACGCGCCGGACACCAATCGCGCGCTCGGCGACCCGGCCACTGTGCAGGCGATCGCCGCCGGTGCGTTGCGGTCCTGGTACAACGTGACGCTGAACATGGATCCGGACGGCATCCTGATCACCCAGGCGGACAGCCACACCGCGTCGTGGAACAACTTCCAGATCCGGTTCTACTCCGGATGCACGAGCGGTCCGGCGCCCACGTTCGGCACGTGCGGCGCGTTAGAGACGGACGCCACGAAGATCACCAGCGGCACGTACCCGCGCACGTCGTGGCAGAACGACCTCGCCGCGGCGGAGCGCTTGCAGATCGAGAGGTACTGGTACGGGTACTACTCGGCGCTGTCGTCGGCGACCGACGTCGTCAAGGCGATCCGCCAGAACGCTCTCGTCATCACGGACGCCTCGAACACGAAGATGGTAGAGACGATCGCGGTCTTGGTGCAGGGACTGGCACTCTCCGGCCTGGCGCTGAACTACGACAAGGCGTTCATCGTCGACGAGACCACCCCGCTCGATGCGAACGGGTCCCCCATCGTCTCGTTCAGCCCCCGGGCAGCCGTGCGCGACGCGGCGCTGGCGAAGTTCAACGACGCGATCGTGCTTTCGAGCGATCCTGCCTGGGCTACCTCGCTCAAGGTCCCGGTGAGCTTCTTCAACGACCCGGGTGTGTCCTATGACAAGGTGCAGATCCGGAAGATCGCGAACACCATGGCGGCGCGGACGCTGGCGTACTACCCGCGCAACTTGGCGGAGAATCTCGCTGTCAACTGGACGACGGTGTTGGGCTACGCGTCCGCCGGCATCAGCTCCGGGACGGCATTCGACTGGATCTTCAAGCACGATGGCTGCATCAACTACTGCGACTATCTGAAGCTGTGGAGCAACGACATGGGGACGATGCGAATGCACACCCGTGTCGCGCACAAGCTGGATCCCACGACCCAACCGGATCCTTGGAACGTCAATACCAACTCGCAGCCGGTCTGGACCTGTGTGGGAGTACCGCCCCCGTGCACACGGACGTCGTTCGACAAGCGGCTGGGCGACGGGACTTACGGGACGAATCCGTTCGCCAGCGACATCACGGAGACCAACCCGGCGACCGTCGACGCGGGGACGGACTTCGCCTGGAGCTTCGACCAGGAGCTCTTCCCGGCCGCCCGGGGCGCGTGGCACCAGAGCGCCATTGGCCAGATCCGCTACATCACGCTGAGCGACATCGATCCCAACGGCACCGCCAACGGGTTCGGGCCCTCGCCGATCGTGCTCGCGGCCGAGAACGACCTGATCTGGGCGGAAGCGCTGATCCGGGGCACGCCGCAAAATCTCGTCACCGCGGCGACGCTGATCGACAAGACGCGGGTGGGCCGCGGCGGTCTCGGGTCGGCGGCAGGGTTCAGCACGGCAGCTATGCTCGACGCGCTGTACTACGAGCAGGATGTCGAGCTGCCCGCTTCGAACGTGGCGCCGTTCTACAACCAGCGGCGCATCGACGGGCTGGAGGGCCTCACGGCGCACGAGATGCCGGTGCCCGCGAAAGAGCTGGGCGTGCTGCAATTGCCGTTCTATACGTTCGGTGGGACGCAGCCGCCCAACAGCAGCCCAATGGCGCCCGTGCCGGCCCTCAGCGCGCAGAACGTCCAGCGCATATGGGCCAACGTGGAGCACGAGACGCTCATGAACGTGAGATCGCGAAGCTTCCGGCGCTAGGCCGGGCTCGCGGCAGTGAGTCGTCGCCGACAGGCGCGTCGCGTAGCGGCGCGCCTGTTTGCTAGCTGGCCTCCAGCGCGGTAAATACACGGACACGCACCCGAGGCAGGAGCCCGCCACATGGCCGTGCAACGTTCGCTGCTGCAACGACGCTTCGTCGGGTGGGGGATCGCGTGCGTGGCGGCCGGTGCGG
>Ga0209237_1002988_pt1 | contig 10235 bp, 12 predicted proteins | sample GraSoi013_1_40cm_2_FD_185820 | JGI IMG/M metagenome (GOLD analysis project Ga0209237, IMG submission 185820) | Grasslands soil microbial communities from the Angelo Coastal Reserve, California, USA - Sample 10_02_2013_1_40cm (SPAdes) (version 2) | ecosystem: Environmental > Terrestrial > Soil >...
CTGCCAGCGCGCACGCCGTAGCAACAGGAGAAGCTCATGGGAAGCGCGACCGCGCCGTACCGCTCGTCGTTGCCGGCGTCCGCTCCAGGGCGCGGGCTCGTCTCATACCTGACCAGCCGACGTAACCTGACCGGTTCTGCCCTGGCGCTGGTGGGCGGTGGGCTCATCCTGGTTGACCCGGTCGGCGTACAGGGTCTGCTCCTCGTGGTTGGCCTCTACCTCGCCGGCGCCCTGGCCGTCCGCGGCAACGGACGCATCAGCCGTTTTGGATTCGATCCCCAGCGGGTTCAAAAGTCGCTCGCTCAACAGATTGGGACGGCGGCGGGCCGTGTGCCCCCAGAGATCCTCGCCAGAATGCAACGGATCGAGCTGACGATCCGCACCGAGATCCTTCCGCGCCTCGATTGCTTACCGCTCGGTGCGCCCGAGCTTTACCTCATCGAGCGCACTGTGTCGGACTATTTGCCGACGGCGGTGGAGGCCTATCTTCGTCTCCCACGCGGCTATGTCTCGTCCCAACCGGGTAGCCAGGGCCGCGCCGCATTCGACGTCCTGGTTGAGGAACTCGATTTCCTCGACGCAGAGATGCGACAGGTGGCCGAGGTGGTCCACCGCAGCGATATGGACCAGCTTCTCGCGCACAAGCGATTCCTGGCCGATCGGTTTCGGCGCGACGCCACTGGGGATTGATGCCGTCAGCGAACGCGACAGGAGAGCTTGCCGCAGCGGCGGCTAAGCTTGAAGGATGAGCCAGCCGGTCGACCTTTCGCCGCTGCAGCGTGAACTCGACAACCTCCGTCTGCAGCTCTGCCACTGCAACAACGCGGGCACCTGTCTCGGCTGCCAGGGGGTGGAGATGCTCCGGCAGCAGGCGACGATGATCGTCTCGGCGGCGAGCCAGCCGGTGCTGCTGCAGGTCGCGCAGGAGACGCAGGCCAAGGAGCTGGTCAAGCAGGTACAGGAGATGCAGGAAGAACTACTGAAGTATTTTCAGGAGCCGCCGCAAGAGACGAATCACTAAGCCGTCGCGGGCATCGCCGTGACGACAACCCGCTGGGTGTCGACCCAGTTGGGCCAGCAGGTGAAGAGGGTGAGCCGCACATCGTTGGTCGGCTGCAGGATCTGCACGGCGGTCGGGGGGACGATGGTTGGTTTGCCGGTGACGTGGTACACGGTGCGGGACCCGCTCGCATCCGCAACGTCCACCTCGTCGCCCGACTTGAGGTCCTTGATGCTGGCGAAGACACTGCCCTCGATGTCGTCATGGCCGTAGAGGACGGCGTTGCCGCTGCCGATGGGGGAGGAGAAGGCGTAATGGGTGACCGAGTAGCCCTTGGCGATCAACATGTTGCCCTTGGCGTCGACGCCGCGGTCGAAAATGGGGGCGTTCTTGATGCCCAGCCGCGGAATCGAGATGTACGCCACCACCTGATTGGGGCCGGCGCCGGTACTGTTGGTGTTGGGGAGGAATTTCGGATGCTGATGGGGCGGAGAGAGCGGATCGTTGAGGGCCGGGATCGGCTGCGCCACTTCGGGCGAACCGAGTCGGATCAGGCCACTCGCGGGCAGTGAGGTCGCCATCAGCGCCAGGCCGACGGCAATCAGCAATCCCGCTATCAGATTTCGGCGCATCGCTCCCATCATAGTCAGGCGAAATCGGGAGCCTGTCAAGAAAGCAACAGGGCGCCGGTCCGGCCCGGCGCCCTGCCTGTCGAACGGTCTGCTTAGGCGGCCTTGCGGGCGGCCTGGCGGATGTAGGCCTCGCGGACGGCCTTGGGGAACGACCAGCGCGGCTTCTTCGAAGCCGGCCGGGCCTTCAGCATGATCGACTCGCCGGTGAAGGGGTTGGTGCCTTTCCCTGCCTTGCGAGCCTTGACGTCACGCGACGCGAGAGCGCCGATCTCGGGGAAACGCACGCGCATCCCACGGGCGCCGGCCGCGACGGCCGCCTCGAAGGCGTCCTTGACGGCCCAGCTCAGGTCCGACTTCTTGACCTTGTGACCCTTCTCGGTGAGATTCTCGTGCACCATGCTGACGAACGTCGACGCGGTCCATTTTTGGGTTTTCGCCATCGTGTCCTCCGTTTTGTAAATCCGATGGGCCAGTGCCCTGTCGTGGGTTGCAAACGGGCCGAGGGCCGAAAACGTGCGTTATTCCGGCGAAATTGCCAGAAAATGGGTCGGGATGCCCGCGCTGCAGTTTGACGGCCGCCTCGAATCCGACCAAGGGGCCTGCTTCATCCGCGTCCCGCCACAGACGCTGACGGCACTGGGCGAGGGGAAGCGCGTGCCCCTGAAGGTGACCCTCAACGGCTACACCTACCGAACGACCATCGCCGTCTACGGCGGAAAGTCCTACATCGGCGTGCGCCGCGAGGTCCGCGAAGCCGCCGGCGTGGCGGCCGGCGACCCGCTGACTGTGGGCCTGGAGTATGACGCCGGAGTACGGACGGTGGACCTCCCGCCGGCGCTGCGCGCGGCGCTCGAGGCGGATGGCGCCATCGCTGCCGCGTTCGAGAAGCTCTCCTACACGCGCAAGAAAGAGCTCATTCAGTGGGTGACCGGGGCGAAACGCGCGCAGACCCAGCGGCGGCGGATGGAGCAGGCCATGGGGATCCTGCGTGCGCGTCCAGGGGGGCGCTGACGGGTCAGGCGGCCTTGCGTTGCCGAAGGGAATAGGCGATCCGGTTGTCGAGCTGCCACTCCTCTTCGAGCGCCAGGATGCTCAGGAGCAGCTCTTCGTGGATGTCCTCGAGCTCGCGGCGCCGCTTGATTCCCTCCGCATCCAGCGGCTGTGGAACGAGCGCCTCGAACTGCGGGGAGGCATCCATTGCTGAGTCACATCCTTCTAGCCTCCGTTCTAGCGCCCCAGCATTAAGGTCGGTTTTGCGGTCGGAGGATGGTGCGATCCGCCGCAGCACTGTGCCGCGCCCGTCACCGGCTCGTCTTACTCCGAGGGGCGCGCCGTCGCCGGTGCCTTGAGCGCCTGCTCGCGCATCACCTTTTTGTCGAATTTCCCGACGCTCGTCTTGGGGATTTCATCGACAAAGCGCACTTCGTCCGGCAACCACCATTTCGCCACCAGCGGCGTCAGGTACCCGATGATCTCGTCCTGGGTGACCGTGCCTTTGAATTCGGGTTTGGCCACCACGTACGCGACCGGCCGTTCCTGCCACTTCGGGTGCGGAAGGCCGATGACGGCGGCCTCGAGCACCCTGGGGTGCCCCATGATGGCGGACTCCAGCTCCACCGAGGAGATCCACTCGCCCCCGGACTTCACCAGGTCCTTGGTGCGGTCGACGATCTGCGCATAGCCCTCCGGATCGACGTTGGCCACGTCGCCGGTGCGCAGCCAGCCGTCCGGGGTGAAGCGTTCGGGGTCGACTCCGCGGTAGTAGCTGGCGGTGACCCAGGGGCCGCGCACCTGGATCTCGCCCACACTCTTCCCGTCCCACGGGACGGGCTCGCCGCTCTCCACGTCGGCGAGGCGGAGCTCGACGCCAGCGATCGGGAGTCCCGCCTTGAGGCGGACCTGCTTGCGATCCGACTCCGGTATGTAGCTCTTCATCGCGGCGACAGCGGCGACCGGCGAAGTCTCGGTCATGCCCCACCCCTGGTTGGTATCGATGCCGTGCCGGGTCAGGCCGTCGTAGAGCCCCGCGGGGAGGGCCGAGCCACCGACGAACATCCGCAGTCCGTCGAGGTTGGTCGCCGTCTTCTCCAGGTGCTGCAACAGGGCGATCCACACGCTGGGCACACCAGCGCTGAAGGTGACCTTCTCCTCTCGGATGAGCTCGGTGAGGCTGACCGGGTCGAGAAACCGATCCGGGAAGACCTGCTTGGCGCCCAGCATGGTGGCGCCGTAAGCGAGTCCCCAGGCATTGGCGTGGAACATCGGCACCACCGGCAGGATGCTGTCCGACTCCTGGAGACCGATGCCGCCCCCGATCGCGATTCCGAACGAGTGCAGCACGGACGATCGATGGCTGTACACGACGCCCTTCGGCTTCCCCGTCGTGCCGGACGTGTAGCACATGGCGGCCGCGTCGCGCTCGTCGAGGTCCGGCCAGTCGTAGTCCGTCGGCCGGCCGCCGATCAGCTCCTCGTACGACGCCGCCGGCGTGAGCTGCCCGTCCGGCGAGGGGCCGTCCGCCATGACCACGAACTGCTTGACACTCGTCAGGTTCTTCGCGACTCGCTGGAGCGCCGGCACGATCGAGGCGTCGACGAAGATGACCTTGTCCTCGGCATCGTTGATCACGAACTCGAGGTGTTCGGGGAACAGGCGCGGGTTCAGGGTATGCAGCACCGCGCCGGAGCAGGGCACCGCGAAGTACAGCTCGAGGTGGCGGTAGTTGTTCCAGGCCAGTGTGCCGACCCGGTCTCCGTGGGCGATGCCGAGCTCTCGGAGTGCGTGCGCCAGCTGGGCCACCCGGCGTCCGAAGTCGGCGTAGGTGTAGCGATGCCGGCCGCCCTCCCGGCGGGTGACGATCTCCTTCCTCGGGAAGAGGGTGGTGGACCTCCAGAGGAAGTGCTGGAGCGTCAGGGGAAAGTCGGGCATCGTACTACGCATTTGGGTGACCCCTCCTTCGGCCGGTTTTGGCCGTCGCAATACCACCCATGATATGCTTGATCGCGGGCGGAGTCAGCCCGGTCACGGCACGCCCTGGAAACGCAGTCCGGCCGGGGATAACTTTGCGAAGGAGCTAGCGACAGACGTGGCGCAGAACGGAACGATCAAGCGGCTGGTGATGGATCGCGGATTCGGATTCTTGAGCGGCAGGACGGCAAGGAGTACTTCTTCCACCGGTCGTCCGTCGAGGGCTCGTTCGAGGGGTTGCAAGAGGGGCAAAAGGTCAGCTTCGACGTCGAAGCATCAGCTCCCAAGGGGCCGCGGGCCTCTCGGGTGCGCGTCGCCTAAAGACTCACAAACCCAGAATCCAGAAGGCCCGGGCTGACTGCCCAGGCCTTTTTGTTTAGAGGGGCTTGCTCCCCCGAATGAAGGCGCTGGCGATCTTTCCCGAGCCCTCCGGGAGGCCGGCCTCGCCGGGCCCAAAGCTGTTGGTGATTTCGATCTCGACGCGATCGAAGCCCGCCTCGGCCACGGCGGCGCGATAGGCGCCGACCGGGATGGTACCGGCCACGCAGCCGGCCCAGGCGTCCATCGCCGACTTGACCTTTGCCGGCAGTGGTTCCACCTCGACCATGTCGGAGACGGCGAGCCGTCCACCGGGCTTGAGCACGCGGAACGCCTCTTTGAGCACGACCATTTTGTCGGCGGCGAGGTTGATGACGCAATTGGAGATGACGACGTCGACCGCGGAGTCGGGGAGGGGAATCTCCTCGATCGTACCTTTGAGAAAGCTGGCATTCGCGACCCCCGCTCGGGCTTTGTTTTCGTTGGCCAGGGCCAGCATCTCGTCGGTCATGTCCACGCCGTAGGCGTGGCCGCCGGGACTGACCCGCCGTGCCGAGAGGAGGACATCGAGGCCTGCGCCACTCCCCAGATCCAGGACGATCTCACCGGGATGCAGCTGCGCGAGCGCCGTCGGATTGCCGCAGCCGAGGCTGGCGCCAAGCGAGAGTCCGAGATCCTCGACTTCCGCCTTCGAGTATTCGTCGGCGGCGATCGGTCCGCTGGCCGCGTCCGATCCACCACAGCAGCTCGGGTCACAACAGCTGCCGCCATCGCGTAACGTGATGGCGGTCTGCGCGTACTTTGCTCGGACGGACTCCCGAATCGTGTCCATGTCACCCTCTCTTAAGAGATTGATGTCGGTCGATGGAAGCCTAGCAGACCCATAGACAGTTGTCAATGGATCTGATACACTAGAAGCGTGAAAGCCGCGACCCCTGAGCGCGTTGAGCGCGTCAAGGGCGTCTGCTGCCCACCCGCGATGCCGATGGCCCTTGCCAAAGTGGACCAGTCGGTGGAGGTGCTCAAGGCGCTGGCCGATCCCACGCGCTTGCAAATGATCGGCATCCTGAAGCGCTCGCCCGAGCCGGTCTGTATCTGCGACTTCACCGCCGCCTTCGATTTGAGCCAGCCGACCCTCTCTCATCACATGGCAAAGCTGCGTGAAGCCGGGCTGGTCGACGTGAGCAAGTCCGGCATCTGGGCCTACTACCGGCTCGCGAGCCGTCTCGAGCCCAAGACCCGCGCGCTGCTCGATGTCCTCGTCTGAGGTTGGGGTGGCGCGGGTGCTGTTCGTCTGCAAGCAGAATGCGGGCCGCTCGCAGATGAGCCAGGCCCTGTTCGAGCGCGCGGCCAACGGCCGTCACCAGGCTCGCTCCGCGGGCACCCGACCGGCCGAGCATGTTCACGCGGTGGTGGTGGATGCGATGCGCGAGCGGGGTATCGATCTGTCGGCGCGACAGCCACAGAAATTGACCGACGATCTTGGCCGGTGGGCGGATGTGTTGGTCACGATGGGGTGCGGCGACGAGTGTCCGTACATCCCGGGGAAGAAATACATCGATTGGGAGCTGCCAGACCCCGATGGCAAATCGCTCGGCGAGGTGCGCGCGATCCGGGACGACATCGACGCCCGCGTCGGGCAGCTGGCGCGAGATCTCGATAACGGTTCCGTCGCGGAGTCGCGCAGCTCGGCGAGCTAGGGAAGCCAGATCTCGCTGGCAGACTGGACGTCGGTGATCCACCAGCGCCCGTCGATGTCCACCAGCGTGTAGTGGTAATAACCCAGGAAGCGGTGCGTGGTGCGGCGCCCCAGGCCGACGCCCTTTTCGGCATCGGGAACCAGGCGGTAGATCCACTCCTCCTTGGTCGTCACGTTAACGTTTTGCGGGCTGGCCTCCAGGCCATAGGCCGACAGCTCGACCTTGCCGATCTGTAGATAGGCGGTGTAGGAAACGTCGAGCACCTCACAGGTGATGTCGAGGCGAGCCGCCGGGAACGATTCGAAGTCACCGGAGAGGTCGTGCGCCACCTGGGAGAGCATCGGCTCCAGGTAGACCTCGCGAAGCACATCGGCGTCGCGGTTGTTATACGCCTGCTGGTTGAGCTTGATCGACCGCAGGACGGTATCCTTGATCGCCGAGACGTTGAACGCCGTCTCTCGCTGCACCTGTAGAGAGTAGCAAAGGTGGCGAACCACATCCTCGTGGTTCGGGGCAGGCGACGGTCCAGTAAACCTTTGTAAAGCGCCTCGCCGCCGCGCCGCCAAGCAGGGTCGTAGTGCGAAGCAATGCCCTGAATCCTCGTCAAATCAATGCGCGCACTGTGACGAAAGAGGGCTCGACCAAGCGGCGGCATCCAGCATCCACCTCCCGGGTCCGGTTCAATTGGCGGCTCTGGGTAGTCCTTGGCGCCCTGACGGAGCTCTTCCTCATCTACGTGGCGCGCTGGTGGGCGCCCTCGCCGGTCACGTACTTCCTGGCGGTGCTCTTCCTGCCGGTCATGGTGCTCACCGGCTTCTGGTCCTTCAAATACTTCAAGCTCGTCCAGCAAAACCTCGAGCTGTCCCGCCGCGCTGACCAGAATCTCCAGGAACTAAGCCACTTCTTCGAGGTCGCCACGGCGGTCTCCAACCTCACCAAGCTCGGCGAGGACCTCGGCACCCTGACCACCAAGCTCGCCGAGCTGCTCGACGTCGAGATGTGCGGCTTCTTCCTCTACCAGGATGGGTTGGAGGCCCTGATCGCCCCGGCGGCCCCCTCGGGGATGCGCGAGAGCCGGCTCTTCAACCAGATGCGGCTCAACCAGCTGCGCTTCGGTGCCAACGCCTCGACCCTGATCGGTCGGGTCTTTACCACCCAGCAGCCCACCATCATCGCCGACTGCCTGCACGACATCGAGGCCGGTCAGCTCCTGCCCCAGACCTTTGGGTACCGCGACCTGCTGCTGGTCCCGCTCGGATCGGGCGGTCGGCCGCTCGGCGTGCTGATGCTCGCCAACAAGCGGCACGGCGATTTCAGCGGCAACTATGACGTCAAGCTGGCCGCCTCGCTGGGCGCCGAAGTCGCCGTTTCGCTCGAGAACACCTTCCTGTTCGAGCAGACCCGCCAGCAAGCCCTGCGGCTGGACGCCTCTATGGCGATGCTCCGGCAGGTCTCCCAGGCGCTGACCGCGACGACGGTGGGACCGACGGCCCTGCTGCAGGGCGTCGCCCAGGCGTTGATCGGTGTCTCGGGCGCCGTGTCCTGCCTGATCACGCTCACCCAGTCCGGCAACCCCGCCGAACAGGCGGTCGAGGTGAGGGACGGCGTGCAGCCACGTGTTGCGGAAGACAAGCTGGCCCGCGTCGCGCCGGGTCTGATCACCCAGGTCGTCATCGAGCAACGTCCCGTCTTCTCCGAGGACGTCCAACTCGACGGTCGATTTCCGCTCGATCCACTGGCCCAGCAGTACGGCTGGCGCGCGGCCCTGGGCCTACCGATGTTCCTCGAGCGGGAGTTCGTCGGTACGGTGTCGGTCTATTTCCACGAAGTCCGCGCCTTCGATCCCACGCTGATGCAGGTCCTGCAGATCCTCGCCAACCAGGCGGCGGTTGCGCTCGACAACGCGCGGCGATTCCAGCGGGAGCGGCAGACCATCGAGATGTTGCAGCGCGCGAACCTCGAGTTGCAGGAAGCCGACCGGATGAAGTCGGAGTTCCTCACCAATATGTCGCACGAGCTGCGCACCCCACTCAACGCGATCATCGGCTTCTCGGAGATCATCCAGACGACCCCGGAGCTGTCCGAGGCGGAACGTGCCGAATTCGCGGAGACGATCCACAGCAGCGGCCGCCAGCTCCTCACGCTGATCAACGACATCCTCGACCTGACCCATATCCAGGCCGGGCGGCTCGAGCTCCATCCGGCGCCCTGCCTGGTGGCCGAGGCGGTGGACGCCGCGCTGTCGGAGAACGCGGCGGCGGCGAGCCAGAAGGAGCTGACGGTCACCTCGCAGGTGGACCGGACGATGCAGGTGGTGTTCGATGCTCGCAGCCTCCGCCACATCGTCCACAACCTGGTCAACAACGCCGTGAAATTCACGTCGCACCACGGCAGCGTCACGATCAGCGCGATGGAGACCCCCACCGGCACGGTGGTCGAGGTCCGGGATACGGGGATCGGCATCAAACCGGAAGATCAGCAACGCCTCTTCGAGGAATTCCGCCAGGTCGACGGCTCGACCTCGCGCGGGTACGAGGGCATCGGGCTCGGACTGGCGCTCTCCAAGCGCCTCGTCGAGTTGCAGGGAGGGCAGATCTGGGTGGAGAGCGTCCCCGGAAGAGGCAGTGCCTTCCGCTTCCTGATCCCGCGGTTGCCGCGGGTCGCCCCACAGGAACCGACCGGCCGCGCACCGCTGCGGAGGGCCGGATGAGCGAGCTGAGCAGCACCCGGCGGATCCTCGTCGCCGACGACGATCCCGAACGCTTGCAGGCGCTAATCGGGCGGCTTCAGCGCGAGGGCTTCGACGTCCTCTCCGCGCAGGATGGGCTCGAGGCGCTGGACCGCGCCCGTGAGGAACTGCCGGACGCCATCATCCTCAACCTCTTGCTCCGCCGGATCGATGGGCTTCGCGTCTGCGAGATCCTGAAGAGCAATCCTGCGACGACGAACATCCCGGTGCTGCTCATGGCCGGCGTGCACGTCGACGCCGACGAAGGCAAGCGGGCCCTCGCCGCGGGCGCGGACCGCTTCCTGACCGACCTCGGTCCGCTGTCGACCGGCTCCGGCCGCGAGCTGGGCTCAGACCAGGACCTGGTGCAGGCGGTGCGCGGGCTGCTCGGAGCGGAGCCGGAACAGGAGGTGCGGCCGGTCCTGCTCGCCATCGACGACGATCCCGACAACCGGGCGTTCCTCACCAAGGCGGTCACAAAACAGGGCTTCGACGTCGTCACGGCACCAAACGCGACCCAGGCGCGCCGGCAGCTCGATGGCCGCCGCCCCGCCCTGATCTTCCTCGACGTGCAGATGCCGGAGGAGAGCGGGCTGAGCCTTCTGCCCCAGATGTTGCGAGACTATCCCGAGTCGGTCGTCGTCATGATGACGGCCTACGGCTCGGAGCAGGTGGCCGCCGAAGCGCTGCGAGGTGGCGCCGACGACTACATCGCGAAACCGATCGACCTGCACCGTCTGCGTGAGTTGCTGGAACGTAACCTGGAGAAGCAGCGGCTGCGAGCGGAGCGCCAGAGCCTGGTCGCGCGGTTGAAGGACTCGAACCGCTACCTGATGCGCCAGCATGCCGCACTGCGGCAGGCCGACGAGGAGATCCTCCAGGTCAATCGT
>Ga0209237_1002989_pt1 | contig 10234 bp, 9 predicted proteins | sample GraSoi013_1_40cm_2_FD_185820 | JGI IMG/M metagenome (GOLD analysis project Ga0209237, IMG submission 185820) | Grasslands soil microbial communities from the Angelo Coastal Reserve, California, USA - Sample 10_02_2013_1_40cm (SPAdes) (version 2) | ecosystem: Environmental > Terrestrial > Soil >...
GCGAGGCTCTAATAGTCGCTTTTGCTCATCAGGAAAAGCGATTTGCTCATGAGCATTTCGCTTCTGCTCGTGAGCAAAAGCGATGTCCTTGTAAGCAATTCACTTTTGCTTGTGAGCAAAAGCGATGTCCTCGTGAGCATTTCGCTTTTGCTCGTCAGCAAAAGCGATTTCCTCGTTGCCGACGAACTGGCGTCGTTTTCCGAGGATCTGTCCCCCTCCGGCGGACCCCAGCCTGGCCAAGCGCGACGGTCCGCCGGCCACCTCACTCCAACTATGAATGCGACATCGATTCTTCTTGCCTCCGGGCCCACCCGAAGCTCCCAACACGCGCTCAAATTTCCTACAAGATTCCCGTACTCTCCGCGCTGGCGCTTAAACCGCTACGGTCGCATCGCCAGGTCCGCCTCCAATCAACTCCGCGACGTCCAGTTGCCAATTACTTACATAAAACTGACGGCATGACTTGAAAACTTCTTTGCCTAAAACGGAGAATGTAGAGACAAAGGATCCGCATGGCTTCACGGATGCCGGTGGCAATGCTGTTCATTCGCGGGAAGGGGTCAGTCATCACGGGATGAGACTGTGAAAATTGACGATGTCGCCTCATCGCTGGACGTAAGGCGGCAGTTCATAGAACATCTTGGATCACACTATGCATCAGCTCGGGCTAACTAAATTAGCTCTGCCGGTCCAGACATGTTTAACACGTGTGCAGGGCCGCTTGGCGGCCTCTCCACTCGGACACAAACTTCAATGGCCGCCTTGATTCCCAGGATGGCCTTCGTATCCTAGCAATCCATTGCCCTGGTTTCCGGGTTGTCCTTCATAGCCGAGTTGACCATGCGCGCTTGGCGCCACTTTCGGCTCCAGTTCCTCAATTTCGATCTTCAGTTCTTTCATAGTTGCGTCACTCCTTTTCTGCATTGATATTGAAAAACCTGTTCCCAAAAAACATAGGGACAAACAAGAGTGGCGCGCATCGGGAGATTCCCCGTTTCAGAGTAGGGAAGCACCTCCCTTTTTTGGGCGTAATCGATAGGAAGTTTTACTGAGAGAATCCAGATAAGATCATTTGAGGCAGGCGCCGCAGGATAGATAATTGATCCAATGATCCGGAAAGTTCTGATCGCGAATCGCGGCGAAATTGCCATCCGGATTTCTTACACGCTCCGCGAAATGGGTATCGACGCCGCAGCCGTCTTCACTGCAGCCGATGAAGGCGCACTGCATGCCCGTCTGGCGAGGGAAGCGCACCTCGTCACAAGCTATCTCGACATCGACGAGATGATCCGCACAGCGACCGATGCCGCTGCCGACGCAATACATCCGGGATATGGTTTTCTTTCGGAGAACGCCGCGTTGTCCGCTGCGTGCGCGAAAGCCGGAATTGTCTTCATCGGGCCCGCGCCCGAAACAATTCGCAGAATGGGCGACAAGCTGGAATCCAAGCGCATCATGCAGGAAGCCGGTGTTCCCGTGGTTCCGATATGGGAGGGTGAACCGCCGGATTCTGAATATCCCGTTCTTGTCAAAGCTGCGGGCGGGGGCGGCGGCAAGGGAATGCGCCTGGTCGAACGTCCGGCAGATTTGGCCGGGGCCATGGCATCGGCTGCGCGCGAAGCAGCGGCTGCGTTTGGCGACAGCCGGGTGTTTGTCGAAAAATACATTCGTCGGCCGAGGCATATCGAGTTCCAAATCCTTGGCGACTCTCACGGCAACTACCTTCATGTCTTCGAGCGCGAGTGTTCGATCCAGCGGCGGCATCAAAAGATCATCGAGGAAACGCCTTCGACAGCAGTGACTGCCGAACTCCGGGCGGAAATGGGAGCGGCGGCATTGGCGGCCGCGCGTGCCGTCAAATACCGTGGCGCCGGAACGGTCGAATTTGTTCTCGATCCCGCGGGCCGATTCTACTTCCTCGAGATGAACACCCGATTGCAGGTCGAACATCCGGTGACAGAGATGACGACGGGATTGGATCTGGTCCGCGAACAAGTGCGGATCGCATCCGGCGAAAAGTTGCCCTACCGGCAGGACGGCCTGGGGCAAACCGGCCACTCCATCGAGTGCCGTGTCTATGCCGAGATTCCCGAGGAAAATTTTCGACCCTCGATTGGAAAAATCGAAATCTATGAGCCACCGTTGGGGCCCGGCATCCGGCTAGATAGCGGCGTTACTCGAGGTTCTCTGGTGAGTTACCACTTTGATCCGCTACTCGCCAAGCTGATCGTTTGGGCGCCCACTCGCGAGTCCGCGATTGATCGTATGAAGCGCGCTCTTGATGATTTCGTGCTGCTTGGAGTTGGCACAAACATCGAATTTCTGCGCCGTATCCTTGCGACTCACGACTTCGCTCTCGGTAAACTCGATACGGCCTTTCTAGATCGTCACCCTGAAGTGTTCTCGCCCCCCTCAGAAGTTCCGGTTGAAGCCATTCTCGCGGCATCCCTGCCGCTGGGAGAGGGCAGCCGCGAAGCGCGCGGAGCGCGAACGCGGCAGGGAGAAGCCTCAAGTGAAGGTGCGGGTTCAGGCACGGCGTTCCCCGATGCCTGGACTTCCGGTCCCTGGCGCAACTCATGACGTCCCACGAACTACACTGGGAACTCCCCGGCAGAGAAGTTGCGGTGCGCGTCGAGCATTCAAAGGGCACTGGCACGTTCCACATCGCCGGGCAAGCAATTCCCTTTCGCCTTCTCGACCGCAATACGATTGAAATCCTCGGCCGCCGTGTTCGCTTTTACGCGATACGTGATGGCAACTCCTATACCGTCTGGCTCGATGGACACACGTATCATCTCAAGCGCGCCGGCAAGTCTCGTCTCTCCGGAACAACATCTCTTACATCCGCGGCCAATGAGGTCAAGGCCCTGATGCCTGGCAAACTCCTGCGCCTCGAGGTTGCCGTAGGCGATGTGGTTTCGGAAAAGCAGATCGTTGCGCTCATGGAATCCATGAAGATGGAAACCGCGCTTTATGCACCTCAAGCAGGTCGCGTTGCGGAAATTTGCTGCCAGCCTGGACAAGTCGTGGAGCTGGGCGAAGTGATCATGGTTATTGATTGAACATTCCCCTCTCCTCGCAGAGCAGGGGTGGCGCGACAGCTTAATACAAGCTGGCGCGCCGGGCGCGAAGCGCGAGCCCGATAGGGCGAAGCCTCAATTGATGGTCAGCTCGGCTGAAACATTGCGCCGACCTGACCACCCCGTCTGCGCCTTCGCTTCGCTCGGCGCATCCACCCCTCCCCTGCGAGGAGGGGAATGTCCCCCGCCTTGGTAGAATGGTTAAATGAGATCCCTACCGAAGAACGTCCGGATCGTCGAAGTGGGACCACGCGACGGGCTTCAAAACGAATCGGCGATTATACCAACTCCGAAGAAAGCGGAATTCATCCAATTGCTTGGGACTGCGGGGCTTCAGGATATCGAGGTTGCATCTTTTGTGCATCCCAACCGGGTGCCGCAGCTCGCCGATGCAGACGAATTGGTTCGCCAGCTTGAACTTGTCCCGAACGTCAGGTATTCCGCGCTGGTCCCGAATATGAAGGGTCTCGAGCGCGCGATTCAAAGTGGAATCCGGCGCATTGCCGTTTTCACGGCCGCGTCGGAGACCTTCAACAAGAAAAACATCAACATGGGTATTCAGGAGTCGATTGATGTTTTCAAGCCGGTTGTCGATCGCGCGTTAAAAGAAGGACTATCGGTTCGAGGATATGTCTCGACCTGCTTCGTATGCCCGTACGAGGGTCCTGTCACTAAAGAAAAGGTTGCCGATGTCGCCGGGGCGCTCTTCCAACTCGGCGTCGACGAGGTCTCGATCGGAGACACGATCGGTGCGGCCACTCCGCGTGACGTCGAAACGACGTGTGGGTATCTGCTTCAACAATTCGCCGGACACAAACTGGCAATGCATTTCCACGACACCTACGGAATGGCGATCGCAAACGTCTATCAGGCCCTCCAAATGGGATTCACGATTTTCGACAGTTCAGCCGGGGGACTTGGCGGCTGCCCTTATGCTCCCGGGGCTTCGGGAAATCTCGCAACAGAGGACCTCGTCTATCTTTTGGATCGTCTCGGTATCAAGTCCGGTGTTTCTCTCGACCTCGTCCGGCGCGCTTCGTATTTCATCGCCCGCGAACTTGGGCGCGATCTGCCATCGCGTGTCTTGAAGACGGCCTGATGCCCTACGTCTGCCGAAGCCGCTTTCGCGTACGCTACGCCGAAACCGATCAGATGGGCATGGTGTATTACGCCAACTACTTTGTCTGGATGGAAGTGGGGCGCAGCGATTTCTGCCGCGAGTGCGGATTCAGTTATCGGGACCTCGAACGCGAAAAGCAGGCATATTTGAGCGTCGCGGAGGCAAACTGCCGCTATCTGGCTCCTGCCCGTTACGACGATGAGATTCTCGTGGAAACTACATTGAGCCGCGTTAAGAGCCGCATCATCGAGTTTTCTTACCAGATCAAGACCGGTGACACAGTCCTAGCTGAAGGGCGGACGGTCCACGTGGTGATCGGCGCCGACGGAAGGCCGCGGTCGTTGCCGCAGCCATACCGGGAGCTGCTCAAATCGAAAACGTAGCCCTCTGCCAGCTGATCCTTACCCATAAGTCTTGACTGGACACAGAGACCAGCTTCACATGTCAACTGTCAAATGGCCTGTCACCAGCACGTATATGCGCAGATCTACCAGCGGGAGAGCGTTATGATTATTACTATATGGATCCGCTGTTGATCGACGGTGAGAGTCTTACGATCGAAAATCTCTATGAAGTTGCTTTCGATCGACGGCGTGTAGCAGTCCATCCGGCTGCGCGCCAAAAAATGGCACGATCACGAGCGGTTGTTGAGGGCATCGTCAGCGAACGCCGTCCCGTCTACGGCATCTCGACCGGCTTCGGCAAGCTCTCCGATGTTCATATCGGCGAAGACGACATTTCACAGCTGCAACACAATCTCCTGCGCAGTCACGCATCGGGAATCGGCGGGTCTTTCAGTGAAGAGGAAGTGCGCGCTCTGATCCTTTTGCGCGGCAACGTTCTTGCAAAAGGCCTGTCCGGGGTGAGACCCGTGATTGCCGAGCGCCTCTGCGATTTGCTCAACCATCATTTGTATCCCGTGATTCCCTGCCGCGGCAGCGTGGGCGCAAGCGGAGATCTTGCTCCCCTGGCGCATCTCGCTCTGGTCCTCATTGGTGAAGGCGAAGTCTTCACCGCTACGACCAGGATTACGGGGCGCGAAGCGATGGAAGGACTCGGGATGGCGCCGTTGAAGCTCCAGGCAAAAGAGGGTCTTGCGCTTCTGAACGGAACCCAGGCGACTCTGGCTGCCGGCGTTATCTGTTGGCGCCGCGCCAGACAATTACTCGACTTGTCGGATCTGGCCGGCGCCATGTCCCTTGAAGCATTGAAGGGATCGCCGGTTGCGTATGACCCCCGCATTCACCAGGCCAGACCGCACCGGGGACAGATCGAAGTCGCCAAACGCCTGTCGCAATTTCTTCGGGAGAGCGAGATCCGGCAGTCGCACATCGACTGTGGGCGGATACAAGACGCCTACAGCCTGCGTTGTATACCGCAGGTCCACGGACCGGTCCGCGAATCCCTGGAATATGTAAGGAACGTGACGGCTGTGGAACTGAATAGCGCGACCGACAATCCTCTCGTATTCGCCGATGGCAAAAATTCCTCCGAAGTTCTCTCCGGGGGTAACTTTCATGGCCAATCACTGGGCCTTGCTTTTGATTTCATGGCGATGGCGCTCGCCACGCTGTCGAATATCTCCGAGCGGCGTATCGAACGCTTATTGAATCCGGAATACGGCGACTTGCCGGCGTTTCTCGCGGATCATCCCGGGCTGAATTCCGGATTCATGATTGCGCAAGTGACAGCGGCAGCTCTTGCGAGCGAAAACAAAGTTTTGTCGCATCCCGCCTCGGTGGATTCGATTCCGACATCGGGTAACAAGGAAGATCACGTTCCGATGGCAATGGGGGCGGCGCTTAAACTCAAACAGGTAATTGCGAATCTGGAACATATTATCGCGATCGAATTCTTATGCGCCGCGCAAGGTATGGATTACCTCCGCCCGCTGAAGGCTGGCATCGCCGTCGAAGCGGCGTATCAGTACATTCGTCGAGGAATCTCTCACGTCTCAGTCGATCGCGTTCTCTCAAAAGACATTGAGCAAATGGTGGGGATCATGAATGAACCTGAATTCATGTCGTTCGCGACAACATGACGGTGTAAACGCGAAATATTCCCTTCCTCTGCGAGGAGGGGAATAGCTCTATCTATGACCAAATACACCCCTGTGAAAGCACCACGCGGCACCACGATCTCCTGCAAAGGATGGCAGCAGGAGGGGGCGCTTCGGATGTTGATGAACAACGTCGACGAAGAGGTCGCCGAGAATCCGCGGCAACTGATCGTCTATGGAGGTTCAGGCCGCGCCGCCCGAAGTTGGGACGCATTTCATGCAATCGTTCGCGCATTGCGTACTCTGGAAAATGACGAGACGTTACTCGTCCAGTCCGGGAAACCTGTTGGCACGTTTCGAACGTTTCCTCATTCGCCGCGCGTGTTGATTGCGAACGCGAACCTGGTGCCTCACTGGGCCACGCGCGATGAATTCAATCGGCTTGAAGCCCTTCAGCTGACGATGTACGGGCAAATGACCGCGGGAAGTTGGATCTACATCGGCACTCAAGGCATCGTGCAAGGAACGTATGAAACATTTGCTGCGGCCGCCCGCAAGCATTTCGGCACTTCCCTCGAGGGCCGGATTCTCGTCACGGGGGGACTGGGAGGCATGGGAGGCGCACAACCCCTGGCAGCCACGATGAATGGCGCCGCATTTCTCGGAATCGAAGTCGATGTAACGCGCATCCGGCGCCGCATCGAGACCGGTTATCTGGACATGATGACTGAGCGCCTCGACGAGGCGTGGAAGCTCGTCACCGAGGCCCGCGATCAGCGCCGGCCGTTATCTGTTGGCCTGCTGGGAAACTGTGCCGATATTCTCCCCGAAATGGTCCGCCGCGGATGGATCCCGGATGTTCTCACAGACCAGACCAGCGCGCACGACCCTCTGAACGGATACATTCCGCGCGGGCTCTCGCTCGACGAAGCGGCGAAGCTTCGCGAAACCGATCCCAAGACATACACGATGCGGGCGATCGAATCGATCGCCATTCACGTCGCCGCCATGCTCGAAATGCAGAAGCGGGGTTCGGTGGCGTTCGATTACGGCAACAATATCCGGACCATGGCGTTTGAAGGCGGCGTGAAAAACGCCTATGACTTCCCCGGCTTCATCCCGGCATATATCCGGCCGCTGTTTGCTGAAGGCCGTGGACCGTTCCGCTGGGTCGCGCTGTCGGGAAACCCGCTGGATATTCAGGTTACGGATGATCTGGTTCTGGAGCTTTTTCCAGAAGACCAGGTTCTCAGCCGCTGGATTGGTCTCGCGCGTCAGAAGGTGCATTTCCAGGGACTGCCCGCGCGGATATGCTGGCTTGGATACGGCGAGCGCGCCGTGTTCGGCGAACGCATCAATCATCTGGTAAAGACCGGCAGGATCGAAGCGCCGATCGTGATCGGCCGTGATCATTTGGATTGCGGTTCAGTCGCCTCTCCGTTTAGGGAAACGGAAGCGATGAAGGACGGAAGCGACGCCATTGCCGATTGGCCGATCCTGAATGCGTTGCTCAACACGGCGTCGGGGGCGAGCTGGGTTTCATTCCATCACGGAGGCGGCGTGGGCATCGGCTACTCGTTGCATGCGGGCCAGGTGATCGTCGCCGACGGCACCAACGAATTGACTCAACGGCTCAACCGCGTCCTGACTAACGATCCCGGCATCGGTGTCGCGCGCCACGCCGATGCCGGATACGAGGAGGCTCGAGAATTCGCGAAGCGGAAAGCCATCAAGATCTAAACATCATCCATGCGGCTCAACTCGTCACCGTTCGAGGCCCGCGGCGTACGCGGCGCGGGTCCGAATTGTCGGAACTCGGCATCATCCGCGACGGCGCCGTTCGAATTCGTGACGGTGTGATTCAGTGGGCCGGACCAACCGACCGGCTTCCGGACAAGCATGCGCCGGAATTCGACGCGGGCGGCAAAGTGATTCTGCCGGGTTTTGTAGACTCGCACACGCACGCCGTCTTTTCACGCACGCGCGCCGATGAATTCGAATGGCGGATTCAAGGCACTCCGTACATGGATATCCTTGCTCGCGGCGGCGGGATTTTGTCGACCGTGAAAGCCGTGCGGGAAACCGCGCCGCTTCGCGTGCAGTTCCCAGACCGGTTTTTCGAGTTCGGCACGACGACGATTGAGGCCAAAAGCGGATACGGACTGAATCTCGAAACCGAGATACGAATACTGGAAGCGATCCGTTCCGTTGAAAAGTTAGAAGCTGTTCCAACCTACCTTGGGGCGCATGCATTACCGCCGGAATTCCGCGACGACCGTGATGGGTTTGTCGATCAAGTAATCCAGGACCTTGAAACGATTCACGCGCGGAAACTCGCGGAATTCTGCGATGTGTTCGTCGAGCCCGGCGCCTTCAATGCGAACGAAGCACGGCGCATAGTAGCCGCAGCGCGATCGCTGGGTCTGGGAATCAAGTTGCACGTGGATGAATTTGAATCATCGGGAGGAGCCGGGCTCGCCGTGGAAGTGGGCGCAACTTCCGCTGACCACTTGGGTGCGATCGCGGAGGCGGATATTCCACGAATCGCTGCTTCGGATGTGGTGGCCACGCTCTTGCCGGCAACTTTATTCATGCTTGGCCAAGGTCATTATGCTCCCGCTCGTAAGCTCATCGAGAGCGGGGCGGCAGTTGCTCTGGCGACGGATTTCAATCCCGGGACGTCGCCGACGCTGAATATGCAATTCGTGCTTTCCCTGGCGTGCACGCAAATGAGGATGATGCCCGCGGAAGCGATCGTCGCAGCAACGATGAATGGCGCTTGCGCTGTCCACCGCGAGCAGCGGTTGGGCTCGATTGAACCGGGCAAGGATGCCGATATGGCCGTCTACGATTTATCGGACTACCGCGAGATTGCTTATTTTGCCGCGGTAAACTTCTGTGTGGCGACGTTTAAGCGAGGAGAATTGGTTTACTCCCGATCTATCACATGACTCCACTTGTTGAGTGTGTTCCCAATTTCAGTGAAGGCCGCAGAATCGACGTTGTCGATGCAATCTTAAACGCGATGACTTCGGTTCCCCACGTTTACCTTCTCGGACACGAGATGGATGCGGATCATAATCGCGCCGTGGTCACCATCGTGGGATCTCCAGAAACCATCGGCGAGGCTGCGATTCGCGGCGTCGAAACGGCGATGCAGCACATCGATCTGACGACCCATCAAGGAGAGCACCCACGAGTCGGCGCCGCCGACGTGATCCCGTTCGTGCCCATTCGCGGCGTTTCACTCCTCGACTGCGTGGAGATTGCGAAAAAAGTCGGCCGCGAGATTGCGAGCCGGTTCAAGATTCCCGTTTACCTGTATGAAGCAGCCGCTACTCGTCCCGAACGAATAAACCTTGAAAAGATCCGCCGCGGACAATTCGAAGCGCTTCGAAACGAGATTCAAACAAACCCGGATCGCTATCCGGACTTCGGCGAACCCAGGCTCCATCCAACCGCAGGCGCCACTGTGGTTGGCGCGCGAAAGCCGCTGATCGCATACAACATTAACCTCGATACGTCCGACGTTTCGATCGCAAAGGAAATTGCGAAACGCGTCCGATTTTCGAGCGGCGGACTTCCTTTTGTGAAAGCCATGGGGGTTCTGCTCAAAGATCGAATTCAGGCGCAGGTTTCGATGAATCTCACCGATTACGAACAAACCCCAATGGAGCTGGTCTACGAAGCCGTAAAGACGGAAGCCGAACACTACGGTGTGAGCATAGCCGGAAGCGAAATTGTCGGTTTGATCCCCCAGAAAGCGATCGAGCAGGCCGTTGAATTCTACCTTCGGGTCGAAAACTTCAAGCCTGAAATGATCCTGGAGAACCGCCTTGCGGAAGTGATGTCCCGGGCGCCGGTCCAGGCCGCGGCGCAACCCCCGGCCCAACCGGCGACGATGGCGGATGCGCTTCGTGGTTTTGTGGACCGGGTTGCTTCAGCCGAACCCATCCCGGGCGGAGGCAGCGTGGCGGCGCTCGCCGGTGCGCTCGGGGCGGCGCTCGGTCAAATGGCGATCCGAATCACAAGGGA
>Ga0209237_1002990_pt1 | contig 10234 bp, 10 predicted proteins | sample GraSoi013_1_40cm_2_FD_185820 | JGI IMG/M metagenome (GOLD analysis project Ga0209237, IMG submission 185820) | Grasslands soil microbial communities from the Angelo Coastal Reserve, California, USA - Sample 10_02_2013_1_40cm (SPAdes) (version 2) | ecosystem: Environmental > Terrestrial > Soil >...
GTGGATCGACATCGGCGACACGCTGGCGACGAAGTGCGCGTCGCTCAAAGCGCACGTCTCCCAGGTGGGCAAGGGCGAATGGGTCGACGGTCTGCTACGAGGCTGGGCTGTGCGCGATGGCAAGCACGCCGGCGTCGAGCACGCCGAGGCGTTCCGCCGCATGGTCCTGTGGGACGGGAAGTAACGGCAAAGCGACGCCGTTCGTCGTCGTTGGAGGGTTTTGACCCTCCGACGCCTCGAAAGGGTGTCACGACCGGCGCTAGCGCTGCGTGATCGGTGAGGCGGACACGCCCTGAAGCGTCTGTCCGGCGGGCCGGAAGAGCAGACCTGACGTCGAAACCCGGAGCTCGAGCTGCGTGGGCTCTCGCGTCGCGATGAACGTGGCCGAACCATACTCGGCATCGACCAGGCGCGCGAACCGTCGCAGGAAGGTGAGACTCCGGGCGACCTGGAACATGTCGACGGGCGTCGGGCGCGAAAGGGAGAAGATCCGCCGCGGCTTCGTCTGCTCGTCCTCGAGCCGGTCGTAGCGCCCCGACACGCGGTCGAGTTGATACGCCGTGTGAAGCCCCAGGATGTTGGCGCGCGGGTGCCACTTCACGATGTGGGCGTCCACGTAGAGCGCGTTCCCGGTGATCTCGTACTGCTCGCGCCGACCCTCCGGGAACGTGAACGTGGCCAGGAATCGCTCCGGACCGGTCGGCCGGGTCACGACGGTCGCCGCGACGACCTCGCGGGTGAGTGCCCGGTACCCTTGCATCGCGACGCCAAGGGTGGCGGCCAGCGCTGCCAGGGCCAGGAAGAAGACGGCCAGCATCAGCGACATCCCGGTGCCGAGCCAGCGCTGCTTCCGTAAGGTCACCAGCGCGGCCACGAGCAGGACGACTCCGAGCACGGCGAACACCGCCATCACGATGACGAGTGGCTCAGGCATACCACCAGGCTAGCGTGCGGCGCGCGCGGAGAGCAAATTTCGGGTGCCGAGGCTGAGCGCACCGGCCTGGATGGGCTGCAGATTTTAGATCTGCGACCCAGCCCCTCCTTACTGCTCGCGAAACCTCGTCCCTGCTAGTGGCAGGTGTGACCGCCGCCGGTCGCGGGGACGAATGCCCCGTTCGGCGGGCTGAGCGATGGATGGTCGAAGGGAGCTTCTTCCCTTGCCACCCGACAATCGGTCAGCGCGTTCTGGAGGAAGTCCACCAGGGCCGCCTGGTCGTCGGCTTTGAGGTTGAGCTCCTTCATGCGCTTGGACGGGTTGGGGAAGTCGCCGCCGCGGCTGTAGAAGTCGACGACCGCGGCCAGGTCCTTCTTACCGCCGTTGTGCATATGTGGCGCCCGCAACCCGACGTTGCGGAGGCCGGGCGTCTTGAAGGCGCCGTTGTCTACAGGCGAGCCGCTCTCCGAGAACGACGCGCCGTTGGGGCCCAGGCCAGCCCGGCCCGCGTCTTCCGCGGCCGGACGGACCCCGATGTTGTGGAAGCCCTGATCGCCGCCGTCCTCGTTGATGGCGCCGTTCTTGTTGAAGAAGCTGATCGACGCGTCGGTCAGCTCGGGTCCGGGGTGACACTTGCTGCATTGCCCCTTGCCGGTGAAGCGGTTGAGACCCTTCTCCTGGTTGGAGGTCAGGGCCTTCTTGTCGCCGGCCAGGTAGCGATCGAGCGGCGTCTGGTCGGAGATGAGGGTCGACATGTAGGCCTGGACGGCCTCACCCCAGATTCGCGAGAACGTGTTCTGAGCGTTCGCCGCCACGAAAGGACCGAAGGCGTCGGCGATGAGCTGGGAGTAGCTCCGGTTCAGTCCTGGGTTCGGCCAGTTCGACAGCCCACCCAGCACGCTGTCCTGAGGATGAACCTTCTGCAGCCGCAGCGGCTGGCGCGCGAGCAGCTTGGCGGCCAGGCTGTTGGGGCCATTGAATGGCCGGCCCTTGCACGACATCTCGACTTCGTTGTTCGGCGGACCGACGGCCTGCGAGGCGAGGCTGCTGTTCGTCACCGTGGGACCGATCTGGCCCAGCTGGTTCTCGGTGTTTCCGAACGGATCGTTACCGTTGAACTTGTCGTTGGCCCGGCCGTCCCAGAAGTTCTGGCGATTGAAGACGGCGTCGATCATCGGAGGGGTGTTGCGGCCGGTCACGCGACGGTTATGGAAAAAGGGCGCCGTCTGATCAGGAGTGCAGAGGTCGGCGGCATTGTTAGGATTGGGATCGATGAATTGGAAGATGGACCCGACGATGCCCTGCGAGCCGACCCGGTCATCGTTGACGATGTTCGCGGGGAAGAAATTTTGCCCGGCCGCGGTCACGCCGCCGCTGGCGAAGATGCCATCGGGGCCGGGATGGAGGGTGTTGAGGGTCCGGTTATCGGCGCCGTTGTGGAAGTGACAGGTGGCGCATGCGATGCGGCCATCACCGCCGGTCTGTTCGTCCCAGAACAGCGCCTTGCCGAGTTTGATCGCGGCCGCATTGTTGATGATGGTGCCGCCGGTCCGCTTTGGGACGCCAACGGATGAAAGCGGGGCGAGGTCACCATCGGCGCGAACGACCCGGGCATCCATGAAGAGGAGCCCGAGCGCCAGCACTGAAAGCACCAGACCGGCGCGTGCGAGGGGATGGCTTCTACAGCGGGAACGTGTGTGGCCAGTTTCCATTGAACGACCTCCGTGCCGCTACCTGTGAAGGATTCACAGCAACCCGAGCACGGTTGGAAATTGGCAGGAGGAAGCGAGGCCCGAGACAGACTCGAACCTCCGCCACGATGGCGGGAGTCCTCAGCATTTCTCGCGCCACGGCAGTGAACTCGCAGGGTTGACGGCGGAGCGAATCGCGAAAACTGCGACACGGAAGCTTTCCCGACAGCACCGCGCCAGCGGCGGTCTATCGCTCGAGCGGCGTCGTAGTGGAAGATCCCTCGGTTATCGACGCGGCGGCGCAGCGACGGGCTTGCCGGGTGATCGGGTCTCTTGCTGGATCAGCCCGATGGCCTGGAACTTCTCGTCGCTGAGCATGCCGTACACGACGATCGGCGCGCCGGGCGTGAGCGACACCGCGGCGCCGCGGAGGCCGGAGAGGTCGACGGCTACGAGCTGGCCGTCCTCGGCCCGCACCACGAGCTCCTGGCCGGCGACCGAATGCACCGCGCCACGAACTTCGGACCAACGGGATGTGCTCGCTGGCCTGGCCGGCGCCGTGACGGACGGTGGTGACGGTTCCGACGGAGGCGTCGTCTTGAGCGCGGTGACCTTTTCCTTGTGAGGTTCCGGGCTGGAGGTCGCCGGTGCTTTGGCCACGCTCTTCGCCATCGGCGCTACGACTGCAGGGGTGGGCGGCCTGGACGACTCGATCGGTGAAGTCGGTGAAGGCGAGGGGGCCGGCGTCGCCGGCGTGGGGCTCACGTGAGACATGAGCGCCAGCACGAGAGCGGCGGCATCTCCGGAGCTGAGAGCGAGCGCCGTGATCTCGTGAGATCGCGCCGCCTCGGTGCCGAGCACGGTGACACGCGCGCCCGCGGTGATCGCGGACGATTCCAGACGCTTCGCTCCGTTCACGTCGACGTAGTACCAGTGCCCGTCCTCGGAGCGAACGATGACGAACGGCTCGACGGTCAGCTTGGGCGGCCACTCCAGTACGCCCTGGACCAGGCGAGCGTCGCCGGGAACCGCGTGAGCGGAGGAAGCGGACGCGAGCACGAGAGCCAGGACGACGATCGATCGCCGCATGAGATCCTCCCGCATGGTGGATGGTGCAAAGATCCAACCACGCGCGGTCACGATGGCATTTGCTGCCCTTCCGGTCGCGGCTCTGCGGCGTTTTCGAATCGCTGTCAACGCTCCCGACCGTACCGTTCGTTCAATAGGCGCGTCGTCGAGCCGATCACCGCGGTTCAGGAGCATGCGAGCCGAGCGGGCCTGCGCGATCTCGACGAGGAGGGGCGGAGGGCGGGACCGTGCTTCGATCCCTCGAGCAGTGTCAGATAACTCGACTCGACCGAACGTGGACTCAGCGCACGCCGGCCGGCAGGATCTCCGTCTCGCCGACGTATTCGCGGCGATACAGGTCGGTGATCGACGCCCAGCGCAGCATGCACGCCTGCTCCGCCACCTCGAGCGCTCGGGCCTTGAGAGCGTCGGTGTCGAGGTACTTCAGGCACAGATCCGCCTGACGGTTGCTGTGCTCGATGTCGGCTTCGGCGTGCTCGGTGAAGAACTCGATCGCCGGCGAGCCGGGCGGGAAGTTGTAGTGCCTGGCGAGCGCCGGCAGCACCACGTCCTTGTTGAGCGCGGGCTGCTGGCCTTCCTGCGTGGATTGCATCGCGAGGACCACGCCGATGGGCTCGTGCGCCGTGGTGTGGTAGTAGTGCAGCGCCCGCGCCCACCACGCCGGAGTCATCTTCGTCGCACGCACGTCGTCCGCGGAGAGCCCGGCCGCCTTGCAGAAGCGAAAGATGAGCTCGCCGTGATCGTGGGGCTGGTGGCCCTCGCGCGGGATCGCCTTCAGACCTTCCTCTTCCGAGAGGTTCTCCACGACGGCCTTCCGCACGTCGGCGTGCTGGTACGTCCGCGCGTAGAAGATGCCGAAGCTCGCGAGCGCCTTCTGCAGGAACTGGTAATGCATGGCCTTGTACACGCCCATCGCGCGGAGCGGCAGCTTGCCCTCGGCGAGCGCCTGGAAGAACGGATGCTGCTTGGTGTGCCAGCGCTCCCGGATCGCGCGGACGTCGTCGACGATCTGGGTGGCCATCATCGGACCGCGAACGTGACGACGCTCAGGATCACGAGCGCGCCCGCGACGATGAACTGAAACACCTTGGACTCCTGCAGCAAGGCCCGGAGTTGTGTGGCCACGGAGTAGGCAAGGAGGGCGAGCCCCACCCCGACTCCCCCGCCGAGCAGACCTGCGAGCCACCATCCGCCCACGGCCGCGACAATCAGCAGGATGAGGAACATGACGGCTCCCTTTGGCAATGACGCCCGACCAGAGGGCGTGATGATGCCCTCCGGAATCGTCATCGTCAAGAGAGGCCTGGCCGCCGAGTCTCGCTCTAGAGCGGCGTCCGCGGTGTGCGCTGAAAGCGCGCCTGGCTCCCCACCTCATCGAGCGCGTCGATCACGGCGCTCATCCGCAACGGCTTCGGGATCAGACGGTCGACGCCGTGATCGATGCACTGGTCGTCATCGAGCAGGAGATCCCAGGCCGTGAACATGACGACCTTGACCGATGGACGCTGGCGGCGACACGCCTTGGCGACTTGAAGGCCGCTATAGCCCGGCATGGCGAGATCGGTGAGCACGATGTCGAAGTCCTGGTCGCGAAACGCCCGGATGGCCTGCGCTCCGTCCTCGACCGCGGTGACCGCGTACCCATGTTCGCGGAGGGTGTCGCACAAGAGATCGCGGACATCGCCCTCGTCCTCGGCGATGAGCACGCGAACATGGGACTCTGATTTGGGCATCGCTTGCATTGAGGTCTGTCCTCCTGCCACGAAGGCGCCGAAACCGTTGCTCCATTTCCCGCCGCCGAGATTGCGAACGTCTGTGCACGCCGGGTGCCACGGAGCGTGTTGATTCGTAATGCGCGGTATGGTCGCGACTTGGGGTACGTGTGGCTGATTTCTGGGCGGCGCCCTCCGGCGCGAGTTGTCACGGACCCCGGAGGATCTCCTGCCGAAGAATCCCCGCCCGATCGCCGCGCATCCAAGGCATCAGCGGGAAGGAGGTTCCCCATGGGAGCGAAGGGCGAGGCGCTGGCCAAGCAGTTCGAGGGGAAGGTTCAGGAGGCGACCGCAGTCGTCGAGAAGTTGAGCGACGCGGACTGGAAGAAGGCGACGTCCGCGGAAAAGTGGACGGTCGGGGTCGTGGCGCACCACGTGGCCATGAGTCACGAGGGCATCACGCGGATCATCAAGACCGTCTCGACCGGCCAGTCGGTGCCGAACTTCACGATGGACATGCTCAACGCGATGAACGCCCAACACGCCAAGGATCACGCCAACTGCACGAAGGCTGAGACCGTGGCCCTCCACAAGAAGAACGCTGCGGCGGCGACCGCCGTCGTGCGCGGTCTCAGCGACATCGAGATGGGAAAGACCGGCACCGTGCTCGCGGGGATGCCGTCGATGAGCGTCGAGCAGATCGTCAGCGGGATCCTCATCAACCACATCGACGAGCACCTGGGGAGCATCCGGGCCACCATCGGCCGCTGATCGGAGCCGGTCGCTCGCCGTCCCGATGTGATCGCTGACCCACTTGACATCCGGGCTCGGCTGTCGCAAATAGTACGGCCATGTCCATCGATCCGAATGTCGAACAATCCTACGTTCCAGTTCCGATCAACCGTGAGAGCGTCATCTCGAAGGCCGCCGACGAGATTCGCCGGCTCATCGGCGCCGGCAATCTCAAGCCCGGCGATGCGCTGCCGGTCGAGCTGAAGCTCTCCAAGTCACTGGGGATCAGCCGCGGCTCGGTCCGGGAGGCGCTTCGGGTCCTCGATGGTCTCGGGCTGGTGGAGAAGCAGCCGGGTCGGCGGGTGATCGTGGCCGACCGGTCGAGGCTCTACACGTCACCGCCGATCGGCGAGGCGGCGTTCCTGAAGGCGCTCCCCGTAGTCTATAAGGTTCGGGGGCTCGTCGAAGAGCGGTGCGCGGAGCTGGCCGCCCTCCACCGCACCGAGGAAGAGGTCGCCGAGCTGGAAAACTACCTGGCCCTGTTCCAGGAAGCCCGCAAGCGGGGAGACCCGGTCGCCGCCGCCCACAACCACCAGGCCTTCCACTCCGGGATCGTCGCCGCCGCTCGGAATCCCGTGCTCACCGCGTTGTTCCAGCAGGTTCGCTTCTCGATTGCGGCGGTGGCCGAGCGCCTGCCGGAGAGCCTCAGGGACTCGCGTCAGGCCAGCATCCACACGGCCGTCCTCGAAGCGATCCGTGGTCGCGACGCGCGCCGGGCCAGGACCGCTGCGCGCCGCCATTTCCGGATGATTGCACCGCTGATCGAGTTCGTGACGCGTTCGGGCGAGCAGGAGGGGCCCCGGATATGACGGTTCAGGTGAGCGACCGGTTCGTCGACACCAACGGGACCCGGCTCTTCGTAATGGACCGAGGACGCGGCCGGGCGCTCGTCTTCCTGCATGGGCTCGGGTGGGACCACACGCTCTGGCACGGTGTGACCCAGGCGTTCGCCCACGAGTATCGCGTCATCGCGGGTGACACGCGCGGGCACGGGCGCAGCGCGAAGCCGGACGGACCCTACACGATCGCGCTGTTCGCAGAAGACTGGTTCGCCGCGTTCAAGAATCTTCGAGTTCGGCAGGCCTGCCTCATCGGCTTCTCGCAGGGAGGCATGATCGCCCAGACTCTGGCGGTCCAGCATCCCGAGATCGTCTCGGCGCTGGTACTGGTATCGACGTCGTGCCGGAGCGATCCGGGGGCGTACGACAAGCTCGAGGAGCGGATCCGTGTGGCCAGGACCGAAGGGCCGGTCGCCTCGGCGCGCCTGGCCGCGCAGTCGATATTCTCCAAGGCGTACATGCAGGCGCGGCCCGACGCCGTCGAGGAGTTCGTCAACTGGCGCGCCGGAATGGACCAGGAGCCGCTGGTGCACGCCACCCGCGCCGCGCACGGGTTCGACGTCTCGGCGCAGCTCGCGTCGATCGGGGTGCCGACACTCGTCATGTACGGCGAAGAGGACGTGCTGACTCCGCCCTCCGTCGTGACGAGCGTCGCGTCCCACATCCCGGGCGCGGAGCTCGTCGGCATTCCGGGCGCCGCCCACATGATCCCGGTGGAGAAGGCCGAAGAGTTCGAGCTGGCGCTCGACACGTTCTTGAAGAAGCACTATGCACCGAGCCTGTAGGAGGCGTCGATGACCACGTCGGAGCTCGAGCTCATCTTGCGCGGAGGGCGCGTCATCGACCCGGCCCAGGGGATCGACGGCGTGATGGACGTGGGCATTCTCGGTGGCCGCGTGGCCACCGTCGCACCGGCCCTGGCACCGGCGCCGCGCACGAAGATGATCAACGTTCGCGGCAAGCTCGTGCTCCCTGGTCTCATCGACACGCACGCGCACATCTACGAGCACGTCACCGGCATGTTCGGCCTGAACGCCGACCTGGTCGGCATTCGGTCGGGGGTGACGACGGTGGTGGACCAGGGCGGCGCCAGCCCGCTGACGTTCAACGGGTTCCGGAATTTCGTCGCCCAGCCGGCGAAGAGCCGCGTGCTCTCGTTCATCTCGATCTACCTCGCCGGCGGCCTGATGGGGCACTCGCACGCGGGCCTGTATGGACCGCACGGCATCGACGTCGGCGCCACCGTGCGCGCCATCGAGGAGAATCGCGATCTCGTCAAGGGCATCAAGACTCACGCGGAGATCGGCGGCTACTCCCGCTGGGGCATCGAGGTGCTGAAGCTGGCCAAGGAGGCGTCGCGTCGGGCACGCGTGCCGGTCTACGTGCACCTGGGTGGCATGTGGCCCGTGGTCAAGGAGTCGGAGCCGGATCCCGACTCGATCCTCAATCAGGTGTTGCCGCTGCTCGACGAGGGCGACGTCCTGGCCCATCCGTTCACGCGGCATCCCGGCGCGTTCGTCGCCGCCTCGGGCAAAGTCCATCCGATCGTCACCGAGGCCGTCATGCGCGGCGTCCGAATCGACGTCGGCCGGGGCGTCCATTTCAGCATCGAGAAGGCGCGGATCGTTCTCGAGGCCGGCATCATGCCGTTCACGCTCGGCGCCGACCTGCACGGCTACGCGGTCAAGCGCGTCAAGGCCGACGCGGCCGACGCCGTCCCGGCCCCGAAGGGCCGGCGGTCCCGAGGCAACGGCGAGCAGCTCACCGCGACCTTCAATCTCCACCAGGCGATGAGCGAGCTGCTCGCCCTGGGCGTTCCGCTCGGCGAAGTCGTCAGCATGGTGACGTCGAATGCCGCCGTGCTGCTCGGGCTCGACGGCCAGATCGGGACGCTGGCGCCCGGCGCCGTCGCGGACGTCTCGGTCGTCCGCCTCGAGCGTGGTGACTGGACCGTGCGCGACGCCAGTGGGGTCGAGCTGCGTCTCGCGGAGCGCATCCGTCCGGACTTCGCGCTTCGCGAAGGTGTGATGTACAAATCGAACTCGCCGCTGGTCCCCGAAGTCATCACCGCCGCTGCCTGAGGCGACCACCGGAATTCGTCGACGAAGGAGAACGGTGATGACACGAATCAGTCGCCGAGAGTTCCTGGGGTATTCCCGCTGGGCCGTGGTGACGACCGCCGCTGGCGGCTCGATCCTGGCCGGCCGTCCCGGGCGCGCCGTGGCCCAACCGTTGACCAAGGTACGCTTCACGCTGCCCTGGGTCGCGGAAGGCTCGCTCATCCATACCTTCATCGCCCGCAATCGGGGCTTCTGGAAGAAGCGCGGCCTCGACGTCGACATCGCCCGGGGCTACGGCTCGCTCGCCGCGACCCAGGCGCTGGCCGGCGGGCAGTTCGACGTCGGCCAGGCGGTGACCTCCGTCATCGTGCTGCAGAACATCAAGGGCCTGCCCCTCACGACCATCGGCGTGCTCGGCTACAAGACGACCATGGGCGTGGGCGTGCTCGACGATTCTCCGATCAGGACGCCGAAGGATCTCGAGGGCAAGACCGTGGGCTGGACGCCGACCTCGGGCGAAGTCCCGTTCTTCCCCGTCTTCGCCCGGCTCGCCGGCGTCGATCAGGACAAGATCAAGTTCGTGAACATGAACATCGACGTGCGGTATCGCGCGTTCATGGACAAGCAGATCGACGCGATCACGGACTTCGCCGCGAGCGCCATCCCGCCCATCTCGGCCAGGGGCTACAAGGTCCGCTGGATGCTGTACGCTACCCAGGGCATTCACCTGTACGAGTCGGCGTTCTTCACGACGCCCAAGATGATCAAGGAGAATCCCGAGGTCTGTCAGGGGATGGTGGACGGCATCATGGAAGCTCTGGCCTTCAGCTACCTGAACCCCGAGGAGTCCATCGACATCTTCTTCAAAGAGGTGCGGGAGGCCGGGTTCGTGGCCAAGGAGCGCGAAAACGTCCGCATGGGCTCGGGGATCGCGAACTTTTCCGGCCTGGCCGAGGAGGCGCGCGTGAACGGGCTGGGCTGGTCGGATCCGAAGCGCTTCTCGGAGATGGCCGATCTCGTGCTGACCTACCTGGCCAAGGGCGCCCAGAAGCCGAACGTGGACGAGCTCTACACCAACCGCTTCGCCGGACGCATCAAGTTGACGGAGACGCAGTGG
>Ga0209237_1002992_pt1 | contig 10228 bp, 9 predicted proteins | sample GraSoi013_1_40cm_2_FD_185820 | JGI IMG/M metagenome (GOLD analysis project Ga0209237, IMG submission 185820) | Grasslands soil microbial communities from the Angelo Coastal Reserve, California, USA - Sample 10_02_2013_1_40cm (SPAdes) (version 2) | ecosystem: Environmental > Terrestrial > Soil >...
TTGACCATGTGCAGCGTGATGAGCGTCACGCCCTCGCCGTTCTCGTCGTAGGCGTCCACGTCGGAGACCAGCGCGACCTCGGCCAGGAAATCCTCCAGGCCCAGCGCGGGATCGCGGTCGTCGAAGCTCTCGGCGAGGCCGCGCAGCTCGTTGATGTTCTCGATCCGCGCCTCGCCTTGCGGCGTCCCGTCGAGGTAGTGCTGGCGCAAACCCATCACCTCGACCACGTGGTCGAGCAGCTCGGTCGGGCGCAGCACGCCCATCACCGAGCGCACCGACTCCAGCTGCGCGCGAAACTTCTTCAGCGGCTCGACCGCGGGGCGAGGCAGGCCCGGAACGCGTGCAGGATCGGCGAGCAGCGTGAGCAGGTCGGATTCACTTTCGCGCGCAAACGCACTCAGCGCGTCGACTGTGACGCTGCCGATCTTCCGCGAGGGCACTGACACGATGCGCCCGAAGCTGAGCGAATCCTTCGGGTTGAAGCAGAAGCGGAGATAGGCGACAACATCCTTCACCTCGCGCCTCTCCCAGAACCGAATGCCGCCCACGAGCCGGTACGGGATGCGGCGGCGAGCCAGCACATCCTCGAACGAGCGCGACTGCGCGTTGGTGCGGTAGAGGATCGCAAAATCGGAGTAGCCGCGCTGCTCCGTCTTCCGCAAACGCTCGATCTCGTCGGCCACGAACTCGGCCTCCTCGATCTCGTTGTACGCCTGGGTCGCCATCACCTTCTCGCCGCCGGCGCGACTCGTCCACAGCCGCTTCTCGGCTCGCTCGGGGTTGGTCCGGATCACCTGGTAGGCGGCGTCGAGGATGGCCTGGCTGGAGCGGTAGTTCTGCTCGAGGCGCACCACGTGCGCGTCTGGATAGTCCTTGCGGAAGTCGAGGATGTTGCGAACGTCGGCGCCGCGGAAGCGATAGATCGACTGGTCGTCATCGCCCACGACCACGACGTTGCGGTGCTCCTGAGCGAGGAGGTTGACGAGCACGTACTGGGCGCGGTTGGTGTCCTGGTACTCGTCGACCAGGACGTGTCGGAAGCGATCGCGCCACTTGGCCAGCGCCTCCTCGTCGGTGTTGAACAGCTCGACCAGCTTCATGATCAAGTCGTCGAAGTCGAGACCTCCCGACCGGCGCAGCACGTCCTGGTATGACTCGTAGACGCGGCGCACGACCTCGTCGTGATAGCTGCGGTTCGGATAGTCCTCGGGCCGCTTGAGCTCGTTCTTCGCCTGCGAGATGGCGTTGCTGAGGCCTGCGATCGGGTACCGCTTGGGGTCGAGCCTCAGCTCGTCCAGGACCCGCTTCAGCGCCGCCCGGGTGTCGTCCTCGTCGAAGATGACGAAGCTAGGGACTATGCCGATGCGGGCCGCCTCCCGGCGCAAGACCTTGACCGCCGTGGAGTGGAAGGTGCCCACCCACATCTTGTCCGCCCCCTCGCCAACCAGGTCACCCACGCGGCTGCGCATCTCTCGTGCGGCCTTGTTGGTGAAGGTGACCGCGAGCAGGCGATCGGGCCATACCCTGCGGGTGGCGATCAGGTACGCGATCCGCGCGGTGAGCACACGGGTCTTCCCGCTGCCGGCGCCGGCGAAGATCAGGAGGGGGCCGTCGCCGTGTGTGACGGCTTCCTGCTGGGGCGGGTTCAGGCGCGCCAGCAGGGCTTCTACGTCAGGCGTCAACGCTTCGGTGGGAGACATCGGGTAATCGAGTTTACCCGCCACTGTGGATGCTCACTCCTGGCCCGCCGTAAGGAGGAAGGAATGCCGCCTGCGACCGTTAGACTGGGCCGGCACCATGGCCCGCGAGGTGGATTTCGGCATACGCGATCACCTGCTCTATGAGCTCGTGCGCGATCTCAGCTCCTCCCTCGAGCTGGACGTTGTGCTGCGCAAGGTCATGGACCGCGTGATAACGCTTATGCACGCATCACGCGGGTTCATCGTCCTCGTCGACCCCATCACGAACCTCATGTCGGTGCAGATGTCTGGCGGCGAGGCGGATGTTGAAAAATCGCGGCATTTCCTTGGCTCGCGAACCGTCATCGAGCACGTCGTCAAGACCGGCCAGGCGGTCGTTGCCACCGACGCGACGCTGGACGACCGATTCAAGGGCCAGCAGTCGGTGATCCTGCAGAACCTCCGCTCGATCATCGCGGTGCCTCTCGTGACCAAAGGGAACGTCATCGGTGCGGTCTACGTCGACAACCCCTTCCGAGCGTCGATCTTCGAAGAGAAGGACAAGGAGTTCCTGCAGGCGATATCGGACCTTGCCGCCATCGCTATCGACAATGCCCGCCAGTACGAGCGCTCGGAGTTTCTGCGCCGGCTGTTCGAGCTCCACGTCAACAAGCAGGTCACCGACTACGTGCTGGCGCGGTCCGACCCGGAAGCCATGTTCCTGGCCGGCGAGCGCCGCGAAGTGACGATGCTCAACTCGGACATCGCGGGCTTCTCGGCGCTCTCCCAGCGCATGGGCGCCGAGGAGCTGGTGGAGTTCCTCAACGACTATTTCCGGCGGATGATCGAGGTCGTCCTCGAGCATGGCGGCAACATCGACAAGTTCCAGGGCGACGGCATGCTGGTCGTGTTCGGGGCTCCAAACCCCATGTCGGACCACGCCGAACGGGCTCTGTCTGCCGCGCATTCGATGATCAAGGCGATCGACAAGCTGAACCGCGAGCTGGTCGACGCGGGCAAACCGTCGATCTCAGTCGGGATCGGGCTCGACACGGGCCAGGTGGTGGCGGGCCATGTCGGGTCAGAGCGCCGGCTGGAGTTCACCCTGATCGGCGTACCGGTCAACAACAGCGCCTACCTTTCGAAGGTTCGGCCGGCCAGGGTGCTGATGTCGGAGACCACGCGCGCCTCGCTGCAGAACGGGGTCGACATAGTCGACTTCGAGCCGCTGCTTCTCAAGGGCGCGATCGAGCCGCAGCCGATCTACCAGCTGCTGATCGCCGTCACCGCGGAGGACTGAGTCTCCCCACCCGGCGCTTCGCGCCGACCTACCCGCTCGCGGGGAGGTATCCCTCCTGTCCGTTACCCTTGACACGTCCAACGGCCGGGGCCGTAGCGGTTGTACAACCAAGCTGCAGCGTTGGCGTTGGCGACCGGGTCGAACGGCGATTGGTTCGCCCACGGCGTCCCCGACCACGTGCTCGGCATGAACTGGAACAGCCCTGAGGCGCCGCTGTCCGAGTTCACCGAGTTGGGGTGATAGCGCGACTCGCAGTACGCAACGTTCAGCGCCCACTGGAGAGCTCGCGGTCCGAGCGGACTGAACGCGTCGTAGATGATCTTGGCGATGTAGGGGGGCGGGCCCGGATGGTTGTTGAGGGCCGCCTGGGCGTCCGCGGCGGCCTGCGCCCGCGCCATCGCCTCCTGCTCGGCCGCGTATTGAGCCAGGCCCTGGGTCAGCTCAGATGTCCACTGCTGGACCTGGGCGGCCTGCGCGGCCTGCGTCCGCTTCGCCTTCAATTCGGTGAGCGCCGAGGTGCGGTCGAACGACCTCGACTGGGTCACCGCGGCGGTGGGTGTCGCCACTGGCGCGTCGAGGTGCGGCAGGATGACGGTCGCCAAGACCATGCTCCAAGCGACCACCGCCCTGAGCAGCGGAACCAAACCCCTGTGACGCTCCTTCCTAGAGTCGCCCTACCCCTGGGGCGCATCAGGCCCGAGCACGGAGCGAGGACGTCTGGCGGGACCGCTCAGGAAACCGGAGAGGGGTTACCTTAGCACGGCGGCGGCAACTCCGAGTAGCCGTTAACCGCGCACGCTCGGATTCACGACCGATGAGGGTGGGACAGAGCACGCGGGCAGCGCCATGGCTTTTGGTGCCCGCTGCGCTACCGCTTCGCTGCCTCCGCCTCGCGAAGGCGCCGGCTCAGCGTCTCCATCAGCCGGTACGTGACCTCTGGATGGTCGCGCAGAAACGGCTTGAAACCCCACTCGGGGACGGCAGCAAGGACCAGGTCCGTGGAGGCCGTCACGCTTGCGCTGCGACCCTGGTGGTCGAGCAGCGCCATCTCGCCGAAATGATCGCCAGGCCCGAGCCTGCGGTGGCGTCCGTCGGGCATTGCGACCTCGGCCTCTCCGTCCAGGATCACGAGGAATCCGACGCCTCCCTCGCCCAGGATCATGATCTCGGCGCCCTTCGGGTGCTTGATCTCGCGCATCTGCTTGCTGATCTTCTTGAGCTCGCCTGGGGACATGCCGTCGAAGATGCCGACCGGCTTGAGGTCCATCGGCGCGATTCTACTTCTAGAAGAGGTGGGTGAGCCAGTTGCGCAAGAGCTTCCGGCCGGGTTCTTCTTGGTAAACAGGCATGAGCTCTTTCATGCGCTGATAGCCGGCGTCGGTGAGCGATTCCGGTGTGTGGCCGGCGGGGAGGTTCGGCTCGCCGATCACGACCTTGATCCGCTTGCGAAACCACACGTCCTTCGTCCCCGAGAGGGCCACCGGGATCACGGGCACGCCCGCTTTGATGGCAAAATGCGCGAACCCCTTGTGGAAGGGCATGAGCCCGCCCTCTTCCGGCCCGTAGTTGCCCTCGGGGAAGATCGCCACCGATCCCCCGACTTCGAGCGCCCGGTCCACGTGATGGAACAGCCTCTGGTCGCCATGGCGCTCGCGCACCACCGGAACGAATCCACCCGTTTTGCGGACGATCCACCACTGCACCTTCCGAGTGACGAGGATCGTCGGGTCGGCCAGGAAGTGGACTCGCGGCTCGACCGGAAAGAGCAGGAGGATGGCGAACTCGTCCAGCCAGTTGAGGTGGTTGGCGATGACGATGTAGTTGCCCGATCGGGGGATGTTCTCCGTGCCCGTGACATCGAAGCGGAAGACCAGCCTCAGGAGCGGCACACCGACGAGCCTCACGAGCCGATAGGCGAAAGTCGCCTCGCGGCGCACCGGGAGGAGGTCAGCCGGCGGAAGGGTGGTCTGGGCCATGTACGTTGGCGCGGAGTCTAGTTGCCCAACGCTTCCAGGATGAACTCGGATTTGGCCTCTGTGTAGGCCAGCGCATCGGCCGGAAAGCGCTTCGCCAGCTCGCGTTTGAGTCTCGCATAGGCTGCTGCGCCGTCCGGATGCGTGCGCAGCCAGTCGCGAAACGCCAGGTGCCGATCCCACTCAGGGTGTCCCGCCGGGTAGCAGTGAAGGTGATACGAGATGGACGCACGCTTCACGAAGAAGTCCTGGTCCGGCAGCGCCGACTCGCCGAGGTACTCGTAGCCGATCGCGACCATTGCGTCGATGTCCTCTTCGCGGAGCGGCGCCGCCAGTGAGGCCCACATGTCGATGATCGGCTTGGCCGCCAGGCCGGGGACGGACGTGCTGCCGCCGTGCTCCAGCGCCACCACATGGTCGCCGAGCGCGCGCTTGATAGCCACGACCTCTTCTCGAAATTGATCGGGCCACGCCGGGTCGTAATCGACCACCTCGATCTTCCGTCCCCTGTTGCCATCCCGGATGTTCACCCACCAGCTCACCGGCCTCACCGTTCCGCTCGTCCGCGCTCCGATCGTCAGCTCCACGCGTGATGGATTCGACCGCAACGTGAGGGCGGCGGTGGGCATGCGCAGCTCGTCCCACGCAATGCTCACTGCCACGCCGCTAGACGGCCAGGCCAGCCGCACGGTGAAGGCGGGCTTGAGCTCGAGCGGGACGTCGAGCCCACGCGGCGTCACATCGTTGCCACGCGCCACCAGCTCCATGCCGGACTCATAGCGGAAAGGCCACACCATCGACTGGGCCAGCTCGAAGCGGGCCGGCTCGACCCGCACGCGATCGTCCTCGAGCGTGACGACCCAGGGCGCCGCGCCCTCGTCGACCGCCTTTGTTTCGCCCGCCAGCAGCTCGGTTCCGCGGAGGCGAAGCGAGACCAGGCCGCCCTGCGGACTTCGTTCGACCTCCCAGTCAGACAATTAATAGCTACGGGAGGCGACGGCGGGTTCGCCCACGACCGTCGACGTGGGGCGCGTACGTTCGGTCGCCGATCCACTCGGCGGGGACGATGGCAAGGCGGTCCGCCATCTGGATCAGCTGTGAGGCGTACTTGCCGCGGTAGTGCGAGAAGCTCGTCCACGCTTCGTCCAGCGGCTTGCACTTGTAGCCTGCCTTCTTCAGGCGCGCGACCGCCTCGTTGAATTCGTCGCGGCCGACGAGCGGCTCTTTGGAGCTCGTGTAGCGGAAGTACCAGGCCAGGTCTTCGACGAGATGGTTGCCCACGACGAAGAAGAGCCGCGCCGGCCCCTCTTCGTCTTCATCAACCGTGCTGATCACCAGGGAGGCCGCGTCCATGACGGCGCCAAACGAGTTGAGCCACGCCTCGTTGTCATGACTCGATCTGAAATAGAGGAGGATCGGATAGGCGAGGTGGCTTTCGAGCACAGCCGCCGACCACCTGCGCCAGTCGTCAAACGTCTTGACGAGCTCGTCCCGCAGCCCGCGCTCGAAAACTGTCTCCAGAAGCTGGATGCCAGACGGCGGAGCGCCGGCGATGGCGTCCAGCTGGACCACCAGCTCCTCCCGCTCCTGGAAGGACGCGTACAACGAGAAGAGAAGCGTGATCACCAGAGCCGCGATGCCGACGCCGGTGGCGCTTTCGAATAGAACCACCAGCCGCGCGCCGGCGCCCTCGGGCACGAAGTCGCCGTAACTGAGCGGAACGATGGTGGACGCCGAGAAATAAAGCGACTGGCCGAAGCTGTCGAGCGCCGGACGGACCTGGTTCCGAACCCCGTCGAGGATGAAGGCGTATCCGAGCAGAAAGGCCAGCGCCCAGGTGAGGAACATCGCGATCACCGCCGAGGGCCCGAAGGTCGCGAGCCAGCTTTCGCGTAGGGCTGGTCGTTCTATACGTCTGCCGACCCAGCGCCACATGGCCCAGAACCCTATGAAGAGGAGGCGGACGATGATGAAGCGGTTGACCGAAGGCCGGGGGAGGACGACGGAGTGGAAGAGGTCATAGAACGTCGCGAGGACCAGGACCAGCCCCGCAAACACCTCAAGCCAGCTCGCCGCCGTCACGTTCGCACCTCCAGCTTGAGCTCGCCCAATCCCATAACGACGATCCTAGTCTGAGCCGTGCAGGTTCGGATTCTCCAGCCTCTGCGCCATCGGGACTTCCGGCTGCTCTGGATCGGGCAATCCGTGTCCCAGGTCGGCAACGCCCTGTATTACGTAGCGCTCCCCTTCCAGATCCTCGCCCTCGGCGGCTCCCCGCTCCAGCTGGGTATCGGCTTCACGATCTTCTCGACCGCGCAGCTGCTCGTCATCTTGTTCGGCGGGGCCATCGTGGATCGGCTTCCGCGGCGCCAGGTGATCTTGGCCAGCGACCTCGCCAGCGGAGTCGTCGTTGGCGCGGTCGCCGTGCTCGGCCTGACCGGCCATCTGCAGATCGCTTATCTGTACGTTGCGTCGGCGTTCTTCGGCGTGGCCTTTTCCTTCTACACGCCGGCAATGAGCGCGATCATGCCGGAGCTCGTGCCTTCGGACGTCCTCGTCGCCGGCAACGCACTCCGCGGCCTGGCCGGGCAGTCGGCGCGAGTCGTAGGTCCGCTCCTCGGGGGATTGGTCGTCGCGAAGGCAGGACCGCCGCTCGCGTTCGCAATCGATGCCGCGACGTTCTTCTTCAGCTTCGTGGTCTTCTTCCTCGCCAGCCCTCCGAAACGCGAACCGCCGCCACGCCAATCGCTGCTCTCGCAGATGCGCGAAGGCCTGGCGTTCACGTTTTCGGTCCAGTGGATCTGGCTCACGATCGTCGGCTTCGGGTTCGTGAACGGCTTCTACTTCGCGGCTTTCACCGTCGCCCTGCCGCTGCTCGTCCTCAACGTGCTGCACGGCACGGCGGCAACTTTCGGCGTGATCGGAGCCGCCGGCGGAGTGGGTGAGCTGATCGGCGGCCTGGTCGTCGGAAACATTCGCGTGCGGCGCGTCGGCCTGGCGATTTATGCGACCCAGCTCTTACTTGGCCTCTCAGTCGTGGGCTATGGGATCGTGCCGCTGCTGCCAGTCGTTCTGGTCGCTGCGGCCGGCTTTGGGTGGGCCATCGTGGTCTCCAACACGCTCTGGGAGTCAGCTTTGCAGAGGCACGTGCCGGTGGCGCTGATTGGACGCGTGACGAGCATCGATTACTTCGGTTCGTTCCTGGTCGGCCCGGTGGCGCCGATCGCGGCGGCCGCGGCCATACCTTTGATTGGTCCTGCCGGGATCTTCCTCATCGGCGGCGCGATCGCGTGCGTCTTCTCGGTCGCCGCTCCGGCGCTCAGCCGCTCGATCCGGAAACTTGAATGACGATTCAGCTAACTCCCAACCTGCGCGTGGCCCGAGCGGTGCGCGTGGCCGCGATTGCTGCCGCTGTCCTGCTGGTGGGGTTCGGGGTCTACCTGCCTGTTTCGGCGGCCGCGGGCGGACAGCTCGGCAGGGCACTGCCTGGTGTTCTGCTGCTGGCGCTTTGGATCGGCACCGCGTGGTTCATCCTGGCACTCAGCCGGCCGCCCGTTGTGAAGGCGGACGCAATGCTTGTCACGGCCGACCGGCCGCTCAATCACCAGGCGATGCCGCGTTCGGAGCTGGCGCTGATCTTCCGCGGCCTGACCGTTTACCGCGGCCGCTACACGACGTGGGTGCGCAGCTACCTGTTCGTGGACAAGGACGGCAAGGTGCGAATCGTGGTCGCCGCCTTCTGGTTTCCGAACGAGGGGATGACGGACTTCGCGCAGCGTCTGGGCGTCCCCGCGAAGGGAGATTTCACCCGCCAGGTTCGGGGTCGTATGGACCTCAGATCCGTCTGAGCGGTGAAGGGGCGGACGCCCCCACCCCGGCCGTAGAGCGACCTCGGCCCCGACGCCCGTCCCCAAAATGCAACGTAATCCCGGCCTCGCCGGTTGTCTGTAGGACATTCGACCCGCGCCTACCAGGTCGGTTCGAGTCCGGCTCAGGCGCTGGCCTTGTCCAGACGTTGCAGGAGTTCATGTGCGGCGAGCTCGATCTCCTTGTGACGCCACTCGGCCGCCCGGTACTGGCACGCGATCAGGCCGGTTCGATGGACCCGGCGAAAGTCCCCATAGACGAATGCGTATCGGCTCTTGGTCTCGTCGGTCGCTTCGTCGTTGAGGCCGAGGTGCCATTCGGCATACTCGTCCCAGGTGTGTCCTTTGAGGAACGCGTTCTCATCATCCGCTCGGGGCTGAACCTCGCCCCATTCGCTCTCGAGCACGTACTGGCGAGCGTCGATGAGACGCCGAGCGTGGGCGATCGCGCGGTCATTGACTGAGTACGAGGCCACGAGGTCAGTATGAGACAGCCTCACAAATTACAAAAATTGGTGCCGGCGCGGGGACTCGAACCCCGGACCCTCGGTTTAAAGTCCGTCCCGACCTCCGCATGACGCCTCCTGAAGCCTCCTGCTGAATTGGATTCTTTGCATCTCGCCTCCCCGTGGCACCCCGGCTTGGCAATACAAAATGGCTATGCGTCGATGCCTGAACATTGCCCTTTGCGCTCGGTGGTCCTGCGAAAGGGGCCGAACCGTCCGCAGTGACCAACTAGCAATGGGCTAGTCGGGTTGAAACCAATCGGCACCCTCGGGCGTGTTTAGTACAGACATGGATGACGGTGAGGCAATCGATGCCCTGAGGCGAGGGAACACGGAGGGCATGGATACTCTGGTTGCCGCACACCAGTCACGGGCGCTTAGGGTTGCCTATCAGATCACCCGCGACACCCAGGCGGCAGAGGACGTCGTCGCCGACGCGTTCCTGGCGGTGTTCCAGCGGATCAAATCGCTAGACCCAGACAGGCCATTTCAACCGTGGTTCCTTCGGATCGTTGTCAATCGTGCGATCTCTGATACCCGCCGCCGTTCTCGCTTCCAGCGAGTCTTAGGTCTTCTCTCCCGTGCCACGGAACCTTCAGATCCGGTGCAGGTCGCCGAGACGAACGAAGAGATGCGCCGCGTGATAGCGGCGCTAGATCGGCTCCCGGTCAATGAACGGGCTGCTCTGTCTCTTCGATATCTGGAGGACTTCGACGAGCGATCGATCGCCGAGCTCCTCGGCTGCCCTATAGGCACAGTCAAGACGCGTCTCCACCGCGGCCGGAATCGCTTACGCCAGGAACTGATCGGAAATGGGACCGGCGCTGATGCGCCCGCCCTCAGCTTTATTGGAGGTTCGGAATGATCAGCGACGGTCAGTTGGACTCAGTCTTGCGCTCGGCAC
>Ga0209237_1002993_pt1 | contig 10225 bp, 8 predicted proteins | sample GraSoi013_1_40cm_2_FD_185820 | JGI IMG/M metagenome (GOLD analysis project Ga0209237, IMG submission 185820) | Grasslands soil microbial communities from the Angelo Coastal Reserve, California, USA - Sample 10_02_2013_1_40cm (SPAdes) (version 2) | ecosystem: Environmental > Terrestrial > Soil >...
AAACGGTTTCCACAAGCTCCCACAGCCTTTCTCACTGATTTCTTCTCATCGACAAAGACGATCTCAATGGTACAGGGGACCCCGCGCTCGCACCCCACCGCGCAGGCGTGCGCGGTGGGGACCCCGCGTTGTCGCGGCCCGAAGTTCGCCTTGAAGGCTTGTTGTAAGTAGAACTTGTTGAGCTCATACGGTCCGCTAGAAACGGCGCCGCGCTTCGAGATGCGCGGCGTGCGCAAAGCGTTCGGCGCGACGATCGCGCTCGACGGCGTCGATTTCCCCGTCCGCTCTGGCGAAGTGTGCGCGCTCGTCGGCCAGAACGGCGCGGGCAAGAGCACGCTGATGGCGATCCTGGCGGGCGCGCTGAAACCCGACGCGGGCGTCATGCGGGTCGAGGGCGCGCCGTACGCGCCGCGCCATCCGCTCGACGCGCGCAAGGCGGGCGTCGCGATGATCTATCAGGAGCTGTCGCTCGCGCCGCACCTCACGGTGATGGAGAACATCGTGCTCGGCGTCGAGCCGGCGCGAAGCGGTGTCATCCAGCGCGATCGCATGCGCGAAACGGCGGCGGCGGCGCTGACGGAGCTCGGTCATCCGGACATGTCACCCGACGCGATGGTCGGCGATCTCTCGCCGGCCGGGCAGCAGCTCGTTGAAATCGCGCGTGCGCTCGCGAGTGGCTGTCGCGTGCTCGTCCTCGACGAGCCGACGAGCAGTTTGTCGCACGGCGACGTGCGCACGCTGTTCGATCTCATCGGCCGGCTGAAACGACAGGGACACGCGATCGTCTACATCTCGCACTTCATCGAAGAGGTGAAGGAGGTGTCCGATCGCTTCGTCGTGCTGCGCGACGGCCGCAACGCCGGCGAAGGCATCACCGCACAGACACGCGCCGAGGACATCGTCGGCCTGATGGTCGGGCGCGCGCTCGAGGATCTGTATCCGCGGAGCGATCGCACGGCAGGCGACGCGATCCTCGAGGTCGAGGAGCTCATGCCCGGCTCGGCGACGTTCACGTTGAGGCGGGGCGAAGTGCTCGGCATCGCGGGTCTGCTCGGTGCGGGTCGCACGCGACTGCTGCGGACGATCTTCGGTCTCGAGCCGGTGAAGAGCGGCCGCATCAAGATCGCCGCGTACTCCGGTCCGGCCACACCGCAGGCGCGCTGGCGCCAGGGCATGGGCATGCTGAGCGAGGATCGCGCCGGCGAAGGACTTGCGCGCACGCTCAGCATCGCCGACAACATGACCATGACTCGGCTCGAGTCGTTGGGACCGGCGTTCGCCGTGCTGCCCGCGCGTCAGGATGCGGCGGCCGCGCGCTGGATCGACGGTCTCGCCATTCGCTGCTCCGGACCGCGGCAGGCCGTGGCGCAGTTGTCGGGCGGCAATCAGCAGAAGGTCGCGTTCGCGCGGCTGCTGCATCACGACGTCGACGTCCTCGTCCTCGACGAACCGACGCGCGGCATCGACGTCAGCAGCAAGGCGCAAATCTATAGGTTGATCGACGAGCTGGTGTCGTCAGAACCGCGGGACGGCCTAAAGGCCGTCCCCTACCGATACCGGGACGCCGACCACGAAACGACGGCGCCACGGAACGGTCTAAAGACCGTCCCCTACCGGGACGGGGACGCCGGCAGCGACACGACGCCACCGGAAAAAACATCGGTAGGGGACGGGCTTCAGCCCGTCCCGACGCGCGCGCGCGCCGTACTGCTCGTCAGCAGCTACTTCCCCGAGCTGCTCGGCGTCTGCGATCGGATTGCCGTGATGTCGCGCGGACGGCTCGGGCCGGCGCGGCCGGCGTCGGAATGGACCGAGCACGCGCTGCTGATGGAGGCGTCGGGCGCGCGAGCCGCGTCATGAAGGCGCGCCGTTTTCTAGATGAAAGCGGCGTCCTCGTCGGATTGGTGGTCGTCGCGCTGATTTTCGGCGCGCTGATTGGCCCCCAGTTTTTTCGCGCCGCGAACCTCGAGCTGATGGCGCGGCAGACCGTGATTGTCGCCGTCGCCGCGCTCGGGATGACGATGATCATCGTGTCGGGCGGCATCGACCTCTCGGTCGGCTCGATCGTCTCGCTGAGCACGGTGGTCGTCGCACTGCTGCTGAAGACACACGGCCCGGCGCTCGCCGCATTCGGTGCGGTGGCCGCGGGCGCGGCGTGCGGCGCCGTCAACGGTCTGTTGATCACGCAGCTGCGCGTCGTCCCGTTCATCGTCACGCTGGGGACGATGCTGCTCGTGCGAGGCGCGGCGAAGGGACTGGCGGACGAGCGGCGGATTGAAGCGCCCATCACGTGGCTGAACGATCTGCTGCGGACGGCGCGCGACGGGCGCGGGTGGCTGCTGCCGACCGGCATCTGGATCACGGTGGCGCTGGCGATCGTCGTGGCGCTGATGCTGCGCTACACGCGACTGGGCCGGCACCTCTTCGCGATCGGATCGAACGAGCGCACCGCGCGGTTGTGCGGAGTGCGGATTAACTACACCAAGTTCGCCGTCTACACGCTCGGCGGCGCGCTGGCGGGACTCGCGGGCGTGATGGAGTTCTCGAAGCTGTCGGTCGGCGATCCGACCGTCGCGGTCGGTCTCGAGCTCGACGTGATCGCGGCGGTCATCATCGGCGGCGGCAGTTTGCTCGGCGGCAAAGGCAGCGTCCTCGGAACGCTGGCCGGCGCGGCCATCATGGTGGTGATTCAGGTGGGCTGCTCCCAGCAAGGCCTGCCAAACTGGGTGCAGCAGATCGTGACTGGTACCATCATCATTGGGGCGGTCGCGCTCGATCGATGGCGGCAGAAATCAGCATGACGATGACGATAAATCTCCACCACGGGGGACACGGAGGACACGGAGCAATAAACATCGCCGATCGGCGATCGCGCAATTGCCAATCTTGCTACCTCCGTGTCCTCCTGTCCTCCGTGGTGGAGAGCTTCGTGTGCGGCGAGGTTCCGTTGTGACCATCCGCGACCTCGAGGTCCTCGATCTCCGCTTCCCGACGTCGCGGACGCACGCAGGCACCGACGCCGTCCACGTGGATCCGGATTACTCCGCCGCCTACGTGGTGCTGAAGACGGATGCGGGACTCGAGGGTCACGGCCTGACGTTCACGATCGGCCGCGGCAACGAAGTGGTCGCCGCAGCCATCGACGCCTTCCGCCATCTCGTCGTCGGTCAGCGGCTCGCGGGCATCACGGCGGACTTCGCCGCATTCTGGCATCGCCTCGCCAGTGACTCGCAGCTTCGATGGCTCGGTCCCGAAAAAGGCGTCATCCATCTCGCGCTGGCGGCGATTGTGAACGCCGTCTGGGATCTCTACGCGAAGGCCGAGCGCAAACCGGTGTGGAAGCTGCTGGCCGACATGACGCCGCAGCGGCTCGTGTCGTGCATCGACTTCCGCTACATCACTGATGCGATCACGAGTGACGAGGCGATCGCAATGCTCGAACGTCAGGCGCGCACCAAGGGCGAGCGCGAGGCCGAGCTCCTTCGGTCCGGCTATCCCGCGTACACGACATCGGTCGGTTGGATGGGCTACTCGGACGCGAAGATTCGCACGCTGTGCCGTGACGCGTTGGACGAGGGCTTCACGCATTTCAAGGTCAAGGTTGGCGGCGCGCGCGAAGACGACCGGCGGCGCGTGGGTCTGGTGCGACGAGAGATCGGCCACGAACACAAGCTGATGATCGACGCGAACCAGCAGTGGGACGTCGGCGAAGCGATCGATCGCGTACGCGAGCTCGCGCCGTTCGATCTCTGGTGGATCGAGGAGCCGACGAGCCCGGACGATGTGCTGGGTCACGCGACGATTGCACAAGCGGTGCGCGACCTCGGCATCGGCGTCGCGACTGGCGAGCACTGCGCGAACCGCATCGTGTTCAAGCAACTGCTGCAGGCGAATGCGATCGACTTCTGCCAGATCGACAGTTGCCGGCTCGGCGGCGTCAACGAAAACCTCGCCGTGATCCTGATGGCGGCGAAGTTCGGGGTGCCGGTCTGTCCGCACGCCGGCGGCGTGGGCCTCTGCGAGTACGTGCAGCACCTTTCGATGGTCGACTACATCGCGGTGACCGGCAGGATGGACGGCCGCGTGATCGAGTACGTCGATCACCTGCACGAGCATTTCGAGGATCCCGTCGTCATCCGCCGCGGGCGCTACATGGCGCCGGTGAAGCCGGGCTACAGCATCACCATCAAACCCGAGTCGCGGACGATGTACCGGTTTCCCGACGGCGAGGCGTGGGCGACGACGACGGCGCCTGGCGGTGGCACGGAGGTAGAGAAAACATCAGTAGGGGACGGGCTTCAGCCCGTCCCGCCGGGCTCGGCGGTGAGGCCGTGAGCGCGTCGCTCTATCCGCGCGTCGCATCGCTGAAGACGGCGGCGGCATTTCGCGCGCATCTTCATCGCTCGGCGATTCGGATTGCGTTCGACGACGAGCTCGCGGCGCCGAGTCAATCGCCGCTGGCACAGCCGATTGAGATCGATGACGTGCGCGTCGGCAATCGCTTCTGCATTTTGCCGATGGAAGGATGGGACGGCACGACGGACGGCGAGCCGAGCGATCTCACGCGGCGCCGCTGGCGCCACTTCGGCATCAGCGGTGCGAAGTTGATCTGGGGCGGGGAAGCGGTCGCCGTTCGTCACGACGGCCGCGCGAATCCGAATCAGCTGCTCATCACGCCAGGGACGCAGGCGTCGATCGCCTCGCTGCGCGAGGAGCTGATCGCGTCGCATCGCGAGCGCTTCGGATCGAACGCGGACGGCGATCTCTACGTCGGCCTGCAGCTCACGCACTCCGGACGTTACGCGCGACCGAACGTGTACGATCGTCCGGAGCCGCTCGCGGCCGCGACGCATCCGCTGCTCGATCGCCGATTTCCCGACGGTATCCGTGTCCTGGAAGACGATGAGCTCGATCGGCTCACCGATGAATTCGTTGCCGCGGCGCGCCTGGCGCGCGATGCCGGGTTTCAGTTCGTCGACGTCAAGGCGTGCCACGGCTATCTGGGTCACGAGCTGCTTGGCGCGCGCAGCCGTCCAGGACGCTACGGCGGATCGCTCGAGAATCGGACGCGCTTCATGCGCACCGTCATCGAAGGCATCAACGCGAATGTGCCTGGTCTCGCCATCGTCGTCCGCATGTCGGCGTTCGACACCGTCCCGTACCGGAAGCGACAGGACGGCGTCGGCGAGCCCGTAGGGGCGGACACGCGAGGCTTAGTTGTAGGGGGCCCAGGTTTCTGTGTCGTTGAGAACGATGATCGTCTTGACGACGCGCTGGCTGAGTGCCGCGAGGTGCTCGCGATGCTCGAACGTCTCGGTGTCCGGTGGATCTGCGTCAGCGGCGGCAGCCCGTACTACAACCCGCACGTGCAGCGGCCGGCGATGTTTCCGCCGCTCGACGGCTACGAGCCGCCCGAAGATCCGCTGCGCGGGGTGGCGAGACACATCGAAGTGACTGCGCGGTTGAAGTACGCGTGTCCGCGGCTCGTGTTCGTCGGATCGGCCTACAGCTATCTGCAGGAGTGGCTGCCGCACGTCGCGCAGCACAACGTGCGGCAAGGGCTCGTCGATCTCGTGGGCCTCGGCCGCATCGTGTTGTCGTATCCCGAGCTGGCGGCGGACGTGCTGGCAGGCGCGCCGCTGAAGCGCAGCCTGTTCTGCCGTACGTTCAGCGACTGCACGACAGGTCCGCGCCTGGGTCTGGTTTCTGGCTGCTATCCGCTCGACAAGTTCTACACCGCCAGGCCGGAAGCCATTCAGATTCGGAACGTGAGGACGCATGTCGCCACGTCTTAAGGCAACCGCGGAGCGCGCAAAGAACGCAGAGAAAAAGATATCTCTGCGCTCTCTGCGTCCTCTGCGGTTGCTTCCTCGACGGCAACTTCGGCGGGACCGCCGGCATCGCCGAGATGCTGCTGCAGAGTCACGCCGGCGCGATTCATCTGTTGCCGGCGGCGCCGAAGGCGTGGGCCGACGGCGAGTTTCGCGGGCTCCGCGCGCGCGGCGGCGTGGAGCTCGATCTCACATGGCGCGGCGGCAAGGCGACAGTGGCAATGCTGCGGCCGTCCGTGAGCGGCGTGCAGCGAATTCGCGCGCCGAATGGTCAGCGCGTGGCCGCGATCACGAGCGGAGGCGCGAGCGTGCGGTTCGCATGGGACGGCGACGGGGCCGTCGTGACGCTCGAGTCCGGCCACGTGTACGAAGTCAGCTTCTCTGCGATGTAGCGCGAGCGAGGAGGATCAGATGACGAAGTGTTCTCTGTTGTTGCTGGTCGCTATTCTCGTGGCCGTCGTGTCTGCGCACGCGCAAAAACCGAAAGGCGGCTACTTCGTGCAGCACGACGCGGACATCGCGAAGTCCGAGCCGGGCACCCACAACGGCGGCGGGCAGACCGTCGGCTATTCGTTCTTCGACAAGACGCCGGGGATGAAATTCGTGTTCCGCAAGCGCGCGCTGAAGCCCGGATCGGGCATCGGCTATCACGAACAGAAAGAAGACGAGGTCTATTACGTGCTCAGCGGGAAAGGCGTGATGACGCTCGACGACAAGCCGATGGACATCGGACCCGGGACCGCGATCCTCACGAGGCCGGGGAGCTCGCATGGTCTGAAGCAGGTCGGCAACGAGGATCTCGTCATCCTCATCGCATACGAGTTGAAGTAGCCGTCCAGACCCGGAGAACGCAAACGCCGCAAAGGCCGCTAAGGAAGTCTTGTGGAGGTCTTTCTTTGCGGCCTTAGCGGTCTTTGCGTTCTTCGTTTCGATGCCTCGGCCGCCGTGGCCGCTGTTTCGCCGACACCAGCCTGATGAGCATCTTCCGGCGGCCCTTTCGATTGAACGGCGTGTCAGAAGCTGTGATCGCCTGACCGATCAGCGCCTTGACGTCCGGCTCGTCGAGTGTCGACGCGTCTTCGAGACGGATGTGGCGCACCTGGTTGCCGTTGCCTTGAAGGATCTTCTGCGGATCGTCGAGCTCCGCGCCGAACAGGAAACACAGATTCACGCGTCGCGGATACAAGACGATTGAGAAGATCGCTTCGGACGGACGCTCGCTCGGGCCGAATCCGACGACCAGCGCGTTGTAGTTGTCGTAGACGAGCTCGATCGCGCCGGGCAGCCGCTTGCGCATCGTGGCCAGCGCCGCTTTCGCGACCGAGCGGACCTCGGGCGAGAACTTGGCGAGAAAGCCGGCGAGCTGCCGTTCCGGTGATGTTGTTCCTGGCACGCGTGGCGCTTAGTCTACTTCTCGGTGAAAAATGCAACCACGAAGAAATGCAACCACGAAGTCTCGAAGACACGAAGAACCTCTGGTACAAAGCCGCGTTCTCTTCGTGCCTTCGTGCCTTCGTGGTTGCGTTTAGTTAGCGAAGTCTAAGTGATAGTCTCGTGTCATGCGAGCGACCTGCGACCTCGTGCTCACCAACGCCATCGTCCTGACGATGGATCCGCGGTTCACGCTGCATCGCTCCAGCGCCGTGGCCATTACTGGCGACAGCATCACCGCGGTCGGACCCGACGCGCTGACGTACGAGGCGACTGAAACGATCAATTGTCACGGACGCGTGGTGATGCCGGGGCTCGTCAACGCACACACGCACGTGCCGATGTCGCTGATGCGCGGGCTCGCCGACGATTTGCGGCTCGACGTCTGGCTGATGGGCTACATGCTGCCGGTCGAGCGCGAGTTCGTGAATCCCGACTTCGTCCGGCTCGGCACGCGGCTCGGATGCGCGGAAATGATCCGGTCGGGCGTGACCTGCTTCGCCGACATGTATTACTTCGAAGACGCGATCGCCGGGGCGACGGCCGAGGCCGGAATGCGTGCGCTGTGCGCGCAGACCGTCCTCCGCTTTCCGACGCCGGACGCGACGAGCTTCGAGGATTCGCTCGCGCGTGCACGCGATTTCATCGAGCGGTGGCGCGGGCATCCGCTGATCGTTCCGGGGCCGGCGCCGCACGCGCCCTACACCTGCACGCCGGAAATCCTGCGCGCCTGCGCCGAGCTGGCCGTCGAGTTCGATGTACCGCTGCACACGCATCTGTCCGAGACGGTCCAGGAGGTCGAGGATTCGCGCCGCGTCCATGGGATGCCCGTCGTGCCGTGGGTGAAAAAGCAGGGCCTCCTCGACGCGAAGGTCCTCGCCGCGCACTGCGTGCACGTGGACGATGGCGAGATGCGTCAGTTGAAGAATTTCAATGCGGGCGTGGCGCACAATCCGACGAGCAACCTGAAGCTCGGCGCCGGCATCGCGCCAGTGGCGCGGATGTTGGAGCTCGGCCTGCACGTCGGCATCGGCACCGACGGTCCCGCGTCGAACAACGACTTCGACATGTTCGAGGAGACGCGGCTGGCGGCGCTGCTCGCGAAAGGGACCAGCGGCGATCCGACCGCGCTCCCCGCGCGGGACGCGCTTTCGATGGCGACGCGACTCGGCGCGTGTGCGATGCACATGGATCACCTGACGGGTTCGCTCGAACCCGGCAAGCGCGCCGACCTCATCGTCGTCGATGTGAACACGCTACACAACGTGCCGTCGTTCGACCGCGATCCCAACGGCATCTACGCGCAAATCGTCTACGCTTCGAAATCCACCGACGTCGTCGACGTGATGTGCAACGGCCGATGGCTGATGCGCGATCGCACGCTCCTCACACTCGACGAGAGCGAGCTGCGCGAGGCCGCGCAGCGCGAAGCGAAGCGCGTGGACGCGTTCCTCAGCAGCCGAGAGGTGAGCGTGCTGCAGAAGCTCGTCGCCGTCGGCGGCGCGGTGGAGCAGGAGAGCTTCGAGGTGCAGGTGAAGGCGCGCGTGCCGTCCGAGGCGCAAGTGCTGGCAGTGATTCAGAGCAAGAAGGTGACGGTCGTCCGATCGAGCCACTATCACCAGTACGACACGTACTGGTCGTTCGACGATCCGGAGCAAGGATGGCTGCGGTACCGCGAAGACGAGTTCCTCGACGAGGCCGGCAACGTGACCAACGCACGCGCGCGTCTCACCCTCACCGGCCGGACGCGTGAGGAAGAGTTCGGCGCGGTGCTGCTGTTCCGGTCGCGCTACTACGCGCCCGCGACGCACTCGACGCGGTTCTATCGTGAGTACTTTCGTCCGTCAGCCGAGCACGTGATCGAGAAGGATCGACGGCGGTGGCTGCTCGTCTACCGCGGCGTCGAGTTCTACGTGCACCTCGATCGGCTGATGAAACCGGCGAGCGATGACTATTTCATCGAGGTCAAGTCGCGCACGTGGTCGCGGCGCGACGCGGAGGACAAGGCGAGCGTCATCAACGAGCTGCTTGCGCTCTTTGGCAGCAGCCCTGACGACACGATCAGCGACGGTTATGTGGATCTCGTCGCGGGTGGAAGCCGGCGATGACCGGTGCGACAAACCATCGCCTAACGGGGTAGTCCGGCGATCTCTGTTCGTACCTTGTACAGAGTTTTGCCAGCGGTCACGTAGAGGGTTTTCATGTCTGCCCCACCAAACGCATTGTTCGTGATGAAGTCCTCCGCGATTGGAATGAATTTGAGCAGCTTGCCTTGCGGTGAAATGACATAGACGCCTGTCTTGGTATCAAGGGTTTCCGAAGTTCCGCGAAGCTGGTTCATGCCAGCCGAGGCGTACAGGTTTCCCTGCGTATCGATGCTCATGCCGTCGGCGCTTCGGCCCGGATAGAAGTTGTAGTGAACCCGCATGTTGCCAACGGTTCCGTCGGCGCGCAGATCATAGGCGCGGATCATGCGCGCGCCACCTTCCGCGCCATTCGCTTCGATGAGATACAGCTGCTTGTCGTCAGGTGAGATCTGAATCCCATTCGGCCGCTGAATGTCCGGAGCCGCCAGAATACGCGCCAGCTGCCCCGGCCCATCGATCCGATAGACGGCACCGCCAGGCAGATCGGTGAAGTACAGGCGACCTTTGCCGTCGATCGTGACGTCGTTTGGACCCACGAACGGCTTGCCTTGATAGTTGTCCGCGAGCACGTCCATCTTGCCTGTGTGCAAATCGGTTCGCGTGATCTGCGGCTTGAATGTTTGTCGCACGCCGGTTCGCTGCGATTCCGCGCCCTCGCACGCAACCAGACGGCCTTGCGGATCGATGAGCAGGCCATTCGCATTGTTGCTGCGCTCGCGAAACGTGGACAACACGCCACCGGCGGTCAGCTTCATGATCCGCTGCGTCACCATCTCCGTGAAATACACGGTGCCATCCCGATCCACCGCGGGACCT
>Ga0209237_1002995_pt1 | contig 10221 bp, 8 predicted proteins | sample GraSoi013_1_40cm_2_FD_185820 | JGI IMG/M metagenome (GOLD analysis project Ga0209237, IMG submission 185820) | Grasslands soil microbial communities from the Angelo Coastal Reserve, California, USA - Sample 10_02_2013_1_40cm (SPAdes) (version 2) | ecosystem: Environmental > Terrestrial > Soil >...
CACTTCGGATTCACGCTGCTCTCGAGCGCGGCGCCTGCCTTCGCCGATCTCACGCTCGGCGACCTGCGGCTCCTGCTGAGCGGCGCGAAGAGCTCCGCCGGCCGTCCGATGCCTGACGGTCGCCGCCCCGGGCCCGGAGGATGGAACCGCATCCAGCTGATCGTCGAGGACCTGCCCGCGGAGGTGAGTCGCCTTCGCGCAGGCGGGCTGCGCTTCCGCAACGACATCGTGACCGGACCGGGCGGATCGCAGATCCTGATCGACGACCCCTCGGGTAACCCGATCGAGCTCTTTCAGCCGGCTCGTCGGGACAGGGGTGCCTGAACCCGAGAGCATCCGGATCTCGCCGGGAACGTCGTGTTCCTTGCGTTCGTCGCAGCCGACGCGGCCTGGAAGCTCGCGTCGATCGGAGCGATGCTCGGCGGCGCGGTCGCAGGCGTTCTGCTCCTCGCGATGAATCGTGCGCCGAGCGACGGGCGCCAACCGGTGCCCACCCCGGCCCCTCCGCCAGGGCTGGTGGTCTGACCGTTCGCTGCCGACGCGACGCCGCGGGTTGAAACCCGTTCGATAGATGCTCGATCGCCAGGTCGCCGAGACGCGCTATCCACGGATGCTTGGGGCCCGGCGCCCTGGTACGGGCGTACTCCCCTGTTCGAATGGACCCGATAAGGATGCCCGCACCGCGCCGTTAGTGGGGCAGTGGAAGGCACTAAGACCATGCCCGTTCCGGCCGCCGAAGGCCACCAGGAACGGCAGCTCATCGCAGGTCGCTACCGCCTCGCGTCCTTCCATCGCGGGGATGAACGCACCGAGGTCTGGCGCGCTCTCGATGAGTCTCTCGGCCACGTGGTCACTCTCGAGTTCCTGCGCGATCGGGAGCCGGCCAACCGTGAGCGTTTCGTTGGCGAGGCACGCCGCTTAGGAATGCAACGGCCAACGGTGATGCGGGTGGCGGGGGTCTACGACGGCGCCGACGGGACGTTCATCGTTTTCGAGGACCTCGTCCAAGCATTAGCCGCACTTGACGCACAGAAGCCCGCCGCCGAAGTGCCCGCCGCGCTCGCGACGGCGTCCGAGCCGCCGGCCGTCGCGCCACCGAAAGTCGAGCCACCGAAAGTCGAGCCGCCGAAAGTCGAGCCGGCCGCGGCGACGCCCGCGAAGCCGATCCTCTCCGTCGCGGCCGCGCCGGAAGTCGCGACGCCCGACGTCTCGAGCGATGCGCCAAGCGACCAGGGCATGGCGACACTGGTCGCCGCACTGCGCGCGCGCAAGCTTTCGCTGCCCGACACAACGCTCTTGATGGAATCGGTGGTCGAGATCGCGGAAGACGTGCGCAGTTTCATCGAGGAGCTCCACCTCGAGGACATTCGCATCGTGGCCGCGGTGCGCTCTTCGCTCGAGGACCTGCACCTCGAGGACATCCGCATGGACGAGGTCGTCGCCGAAGCCCGCGCTCTGCTGAGTCGCGTCGATCTGTCCGTGCTCAGGTCGGCGTTCACCCACGCCACCGTTGCCGCGGGCGGTCTGGCGAGCATCCGCCCAGAATTACATGTCCCGGCCCCGCCGCGCGTGCATCTCCCGTCCCCGCCGCGCATACACGTCCCGGCGCCGCGCGTGCCACGTCCGCCGCGTGTGCACACCGCCCGCGTCAAAGTGGCGGCGCCCGCCAAGCCGGCCGTGCCGCGCGCGCCGAAGGCACCACGTCGGGCCGTTCGCCCCGTGCGCTGGGGGCGCGTCCTGTCGCGCGGCCTCAGCCTGGGAGTTCTCGCAGCCATGGTGATCTCGATGCCGCCGGAGTTGACGGCGAAGATCGAAGATGAGGTGCGCTCGACGCTCGACCAAATGTCCCGGGCACTAGCGCCGTCCGAGCCCGGGCTCGCGCGCGCCAGTTTCGAGCTTCCACCCCTTAGCGCATACGGTGCCACGTTCGAATCGCAGGGTCCCTATCCCACAGCGAGCCCCAACGGGACAGTGGAGTGGGTCGTTGCACTCCGCAACACCGGCTCCGTCGGCTGGTATCGGGGCATAGACGGCGCGCAGGCGTCGCTCGCCCTCGTGGACGGGACCAGCGCAGGCGTGCAATCGACACCGTATGTCGGGCCGGGGCAGGTGGGCTGGTTCGTCGTGCACTTCCCGGCGCCGCCCGAGCCTGGCACCTACAAGGTCTCGTTCCTTCCGCGCATCGACGGTCGCGGATCGCTGCCGGATCTCGGCATCAACGCCACCGTCACGGTGTCGACGAACCCATAGCCGGCACCGCGCGCGACGGATCCTGCGCTCGCGTTGCCGTCGGCAGCCATTAACGTTCTGCCGAAGCGGCAGAATGAAGTTGAAGGTGCTGGCGCGGCCGACTTCGCTCTTCAGCTAGCTCCAGCCTTGAAGCATCGACGCGGCCCCGGTGCTCCGGGACTGCTGAGATGATGAGTTTCCCTGCGCGTATAGTCCGGCGCGTGAGCGGGGAGGGGGCCTGGCAGATCAGGTGATATTCGAGTGAAGGCCGCCGTACTCCATGCACCGCGCACCCCGTTCGAGGTCGAAGATCTCGTCCTCGATTCGCCGCGCGCCGGCGAAGTGCTTGTGCGGATCGCCGCCGCCGGCGTCTGCCACAGCGACTGGCATTTCGTGAGTGGCGACCTCACCACGCCCCTGCCAGCCGTCCTCGGCCACGAAGGTGCTGGGGTCGTGGAAGAGGTCGGCCCGAATGTGACGAGCGTCAAGCCAGGCGACCACGTCGTCCTCCTGTGGCGAGCTGGCTGCGGCCGCTGCGAGTACTGCAGTGCCGGTAGGCCCGCGCTCTGCTCGGCCGGTCGCGCGATGCGCTCTGCCGGAATGTTGCTCGACGGAACGAGCAGGCTGCACGGAAGAGGAGGCGAGGTGAAGCACTTCCTCGGCGTGTCGTGTTTCGCCGAGCGCGCGGTCGTGCCGGAGATGAGCCTCCTTCCGATCGGCGCCGACGTTCCATTGGAGCTCGCGGCCCTCGTCGGTTGCGCCGTGATGACGGGTGTCGGCGCGGTCGTTAACACCGCCGCAGTTCGGCCCGGTGCGAGCGTCCTCATCATCGGAGCCGGAGGCGTCGGCCTGTCGGCGGTAATGGGCGCCAGGCTCGCCGGCGCGGACCCGATCATCCTCTCGGACCTCGTGTCCGCGAAGCTCGAGCTCGCGCGAGAGCTCGGCGCGACCCACGTCTTGGACGGTCGTGCCGATCTCGTGGAGTCAGTGCGCGAGGTGACCGGCGAGGGCGTCGACTTCGCGTTCGAGTGCATCGGCAATAGCGCGCTCCTCGCGCAGGCAGTCAAGGCGCTGCGACGCGGCGGCACCGCGGTCGCGGTGGGACTGCCACGCGTGGATGCCGAGGTGTCGGTCAACGTGGTCGAGCTCGTGACGCAGGAGAAGTCGCTGAAGGGCAGCATCTACGGATCGACGCGTCATTTCGCCGACATCCCTCGGCTCATTTCGCTCTACCGCCGCGGACGTCTACCGATCGACCGGCTCCTGGGCCGACGCTACCGCCTCACAGAGATCAACGACGCATACCGGGCGCTGCTGAACGGCGAGTTCGCTCGCGCCGTGATCGTTCCGAGCTGATGCGCTAAACGCTGACGTGAATGGTCAGCGGAACGACGTCGATATGCGCCGACGGCGTCACTGGTCCTCCCGTACGCGGTCCGCTCCGCGGCTCGCGTTGGATTGACCGCGTTAGGCTGAGGAGCCTAATCGAGGGACGACGACCTCGTCTCCGGGCCCTGTGCCCAGACCCTCGAGAGACGCCCAGATGGCGCTGGTCCCCGAATTGACGGCGACGGCGAAACGTACCCCGGTGAACGCGGCGACACGATCGTCGAGCGTCCGCACTTTGGCCCGGAAGTGCGGATCGTCATCCTTCCCGTACCGGCCGAGGCGCTGGTTGCGAAGGACGTCGAGCACTTCCGCGATCTCGTCTTCTCCGATGAGCCCGAGTCCGGGACCTGGCATCTGTTCACCACCTCTCAGCCGAAGGGCGAGCGTTCGCGCATTCTGAACGACGCTGCCCGTCGATGGGTTCGATTCCGCCGTCGCCTCAGCGTGTGATGTCTCCGGAGGTCGAGGACACGTGTCCCACGAGATTGTGAGCAAGTGTCGCTGCGCACGGGGCCGATAGTCGAGGCACGGATCCAAGGTCAGCCTTCGGAGCGAAAACTCCCAAGCTTGAACACCCAGTCAGGAGCAGCGAACTCCCGTCTTATTCTCCGAGTCGCCAGCGAGAGTTCAGCCAGCGGTCGACAGGCGCTCGCGGGTGGCCGGCCGAGCCCGACCCCGGCCGTTCGGTCATCATCTCGGTCTTGGCCAAGCGGCGGGGCGAACCTCGGCCGACCGGCGATGCGCGGGTCGGCGCCGTCACTAGCCGAAAGGGGAGAAGCCATGAGAGAACCGGTCGTACGCCTCATCGCGAGTGCCCTCGTCGTCGCGTTCTGCGTCGCGCTCGCCTCCGGGGCGCTGTCCCGAACCGCGGTTGCGCAAAGCAAAGGCGGTCGACAGCTCTCGAGCGTGCGAGATCTGTCGGTCGCGCTCCAGAACGAATCCGTCGGCGGCCCCTTCACCAGCGTCTGCGTCTCGAGCGCCGCCTTCGGCGCGAACGTCATGGCGAACTGCGATAGCACGCGTCTCCCGCACAACGAGACGTCCATCGCCGTCGATCCCAATGACGCCACCCATCTCGTCGGTGGATCGAATGACACCGAGCTGCCGCCGAACGGGGCCAGCGGCTCGGCGAAGAGCGTCGCGGGCTACTACACGAGCTTCGATGGCGGCGACAGCTGGCTGAACGGCCAGGTGCCGGCGGGCAAGTTCACGCAGACCGGCGACCCGACGATCGGATTCGATGCGCAAGGCAACGTGTATTACGGCGTCGTCGCGTTCGACCTCGGCCTCGGCGGCCTCGCGCTCGGCGGCGCGATCCAGATCTCGCGTTCCTCCGACGGCGGCCGCAGCTTTGGCGCGCCAGTCGTCATCGAACAGTCGACGTCACCGACCGCTGTCTTCGAGGACAAGCCCTATCTCGCGGTGGACACGAGCGCGACGAGCGCGTTCCGCAATAGCGTCTACATGACCTGGGCGCGCTTCCACTTCACCAGGTCGTTCACCTACCTCGAGTCACCGATCTTCTTCGCCGCGTCGCGCGACGGCGGGCAGACCTGGTCGCTGCCACAGGAGATCAGCGGGGCGAACCGCGCGATCTGCACGTTCTCGGGGACGCCGCTGGCCTATGACGGGAGGTGCAAGGAGGACCAGTTCGCGTCGCCGGTGGTCGCCGCGGACGGCACGATCCTCGTCGCCTTCGAGAACACCCAGGCAGTCGACGACGGGCAGTTCCGGAGCCAGTACCTCCTTGTGCGATCTCGTGACGGAGGCGCGACGTGGAGCGCTCCGGTCCGCGCGAGCGACGTCCTCCGGGACGGCGTGAACGACTATCCGATCAACGTCAACGGGAGGCAGACCCTCTCGAACTCGCAGTTCCGGGTGAACTCGGCGGGCAATCTCGCGATCCACTCGGCGAGCGGAGCGCTCCACATCGTGTGGTCGGACAACCGGAACGGCACCGCCGACGCGACGAACACGGACGTCTTCGTCGTCTCCTCCACCGACGGCGGCGCTACCTGGTCACGTCCGGCGGCCGTGAGCCGCTTGCGGAATGACCAGTTCTATCCCTGGGCGGCCGTTGCGCCCGATGGCACGCTCAACGTGATGTACATGGACCGGAGTTACGACCGCGGAAATTCGCGCTACGGCATCACGCTCTCACGGCGGGCGTTCGGAGCGAGCACCTTCAGCGGTCAGCGGATCGACACGGGCCTCTCCGACCCCAATCACGCCCGCTGGTTCGCCGGCTCGACCGGCGGCGAGACCACGTTCCTCGGCGACTACAACGGCCTCGCCGTGGGGTCCGACGGCGTCGCGCACCCGCTCTGGACCGACATGCGCCGCCTCGTGACGGTGAACGGCGCGAGCGGCACGAACGAGGACATCTTCACGGTCGCGGTCCCGTGAGGCCGCTCAGCTTCGAGGAGCGAGGGGGCCGCCTCCGCGCCGGCCCCCTCTTCGGCTGGCAGGCCATATCGCTCGGAGTCCCGCCAGAATCTGCGGCCGCTGCCCCTCGGAGTGAGACTTTTCGCGTCTCGCGTAGTCATTCACGACGTGGCAAAATCATTAGGAAATCCGCGCCGACGTAGCTCAGCCGGTAGAGCAGCGGTTTCGTAAACTTCCGCGTTCGATCCAGCCGGCGATCACGAAAAATCAGACGAAACGGCGCATCGACGGGCGGCAGGCACCGAATCCGTCACCCCGAACTCCCGTTCCCCTCTACGCGTACGCCGCGCGATCACGTCGCGGCTTCTTCTGGCTCAGTCACCTCCTTGGCGGCTAGACGACGTTGGGCCACAGGGAGTGGTTAGAAGATCGGACGACCGTTGCGTGAGAAGGCTGTCGTTTGCTGGTTCGCCGCGCCCACAGGATTTCGCGTACCGGAGCCCTCAAGAGCCGACGGGCCGGGCCGTTGCTGGTCCTTCTGTCCGCGGCGCAATGGAACATGCGATGAAGACAACTGCGGTTGCAACACCGTAGGCGCGGAGCACTGAAGAGGCGATCGACCCCGGGTGACGGCAGGGTTGCCTCGCCCCAACACGGCGACTCCTCGATCACTCTTCCCCGCTGCGACAGCGTAGAAGGGCAAAAAATGTGTGGTCCAGGTGTTGCCGGCGATCATCGATCGAACCCCCAACGCCACCGCCGACTACACCAGCGGTCCCTCGGCATCGGAGAGAAACGACCTGGCGCTTGGGGAGGTGCGAGGGCTGCCTCACCTATCTAGTTCGGATGCGGCTTGGGCTAGCAAGAGCCGACCGTCGCGTTCGGTCGATCCCGAAACCGCGCCCTTAACCGAGCAACGAGCGCGGGATCCTTCTCGACCGAGATCACGCGACCGGCGCGGCGGGCAAGTGCATCAGTAAGGACACCGCTGCCGGCACCGAGGTCGTAGACCACGTCCGTCGGCGCGATGCCGGCGCGCGAGACGAGCCGCTCCATCAATGCGCGGTCGCGCAGGAAGTTCTGCGTGCGCCAGAGAGCCGATTCGCGATGACGTGCCATGTCGGTCCTCCTTCAATTTCGTGGGTACCAAAAGGCCGCATGGCAAAGCCACGCGGCCGAAGCGGAACCCACGCCGAAGGCGACTACACGTCGCGCGCTCTAGACGAGCGGCAAGACGAGCAAGAGGTGCCCCGAGGGGCTCCGCTCAGTCTTGCCGAGAAACGATACCCACGTCGCAATCCTACTCACACTTCTCGACTCGCTCTAAGAAATCGAAGCGAAGACGGCCGGGCTCAACCCTGCGTCAGCGCAGTAGGCTCCGACGAGGTGCGGGTGCTCTTTCTCGGTGGAACCGGCCCGGTGGGCATGTCCGCCAGCCGGATCGCGCTCGCCCGCGGGCATGAGGTCGTCGTGGCGCACTCGGGAAAACACGAACCGGGCGACGTTTCGGTGCGGCACCTGCACGGCGAGCGTGATGCGCTGCTCGCGCCGGGCGGACCTGCCGCGCGAGCCAGACCGGACGTGATCGTCGACACACGCACCACGGAGGAGAACGTTGCGGCGCTCCTCCGATGCGCCCGCGAGGCCGGGACGCAGCGGCTCGTGATCGTCAGCTCGACCGATGTCTACGAATACTTCGTCAGCGGTTCGGGCGACGAGAGCGCGGGCGGACGGCCCGTCCTTCCGTCGCAGACCCTGCCAATCACTGAGGACGCGCCGCTCCGGATGGCGCCGTACCCGTGGGCAACACCAGGCCATGACAATGCGGCGATGGAGCGCGCCCTTAATGGAGCGCGTCGCGACGAGTCGGTCGCGGTGTTGCGGCCGGGGATGATCTACGGGATCGGCGCTGCCGGCCGGGAGTGGACTTTGGTGTCGCGTATCCATGCCGGCATCCGGCGGCTTGAGCTTCCGGACGGCGGCGCACAGTTCTTCGCGCGCGTTGCGCTCGACCGTGTCGGGGCGGCGGTGGTCGCTGCAGCCGAGCACGCGGCGGAAGGGTGTTGGCCGGTCAATGTCGTCGACCCCTATGGCTGGACATACGCCGGTCTCGCGAAGGAGGTTGGCCGGCTGCTGAACTGGGAGTGGGAGCCCATCATCGTGCCCTGGGACCAGGCGAACCATCCCTTCAAGATTCAGAGCCCCTACTTCTGTTCCGACGCGCGACTGCGTGAGACGCTTGCTGTGACTGAGCCGGATCCGCGAGACGCGCTCGCCCAAACCGTCGAGTGGCTCTGGGAGCACGGCGCCGAACACTATTCGGACCACCTCCGTGAATCGACGCCGACCGCGCGGGGACCCGAGAAAGGTGGATGAGGGGGTCCGCCCTGAATCGGATGCGGCACAGACAGGAGCTGCCAGTGGAATGCCTCGCGCGACGTCGCCGCCTCCATTCGCGCTGCGGCGGCGGCCGGGCGCTTGAGGTCCATGTGCCTATCGGCCATGGTCTGGCTGTCATCCGATGAGCGGAGTAGGGGCGGATGGCGTCCTGCGCGTCAGCGCGGCGGAGGCGCGACGCCTTGCCATCGCCGCACAGCGTCTCGTGCCGCCCAGAGGTGCGCCGACGCGGCGGGGCGTGCTCGAGATCCTGCGTGACCTGGGCTTCCTCCAGATCGACCCGACCAACGTGGTCGCGAAGAGCCCGCTGCTGGTGCTGTGGAGCCGCATCGGCCGCTTCGACCCGGCTATCGTGGAGGGCCTCCTCGCATCGCGTGACCTCTTTGAGACCGCTTCACTCATCGTCCCGATGAGCGACCTCCCGATCCACAGCGCCACGATGCGTGCGTACCGTGCGGCGACCTCCGGCCGGCCGACTCGATTCGCGCGGGGCAGTCTCGAAGGGGCGGGCGGCGGGACCTGGCCGGAGCGCGCGGCGGCGATGCTCGCCCGGAACCCGCAGCTTCGGCGGAGCGTCCTGTCGCGTCTGAAGCGTGACGGCCCGCTACCCGTCACTGCGTTCGAGGACCGCGCGATCGGCAGCTGGACGTCGGGTCGGTGGGACGACGAGCGGAACGTAAGCATGATGCTGACGATCCTCCAGCGTCGCGGCGAGGTCGTCGTCGCGGGGCGCCGCCGTGGGCAGAAGCTATGGGCGCTGGCCAACGGATGGCTGCCAGCGACGACACCGCTCTCGGAGGCGGCGCTCGCACGAGAGACTGCGACGCGCGCCCTGCGCGCGCTCGGTGTCGCGACTCTCACACAGCTGCGTCGGCATCACGCGTTCGGCACCCAGGTCACCCGAGCGGCGATCGATGAGCTCGAGGGAAAGGGTTTGGTCAAGCGTGTGACGATCACCGACGGCCAGCGGGCATGGTCAGGCACCTGGTACGCGCCGGCCGACGTGGTCGAGCAGCTGGCGTCAGTGCTCCGGAGTTGGAAGGAGCGCACCACGCTGCTCTCGCCGTTCGACAACCTCATCGCCGATCGCGCTCGTACCGAGCAGCTCTTCTCGTATCGCTACCGGACCGAAATCTACACGCCACCTCATCTCCGCAAGCTCGGCTACTGGGCGATGCCGGTGCTGCACGGCGATCGCATCGTCGGCAGCGTCGACCCGCGCTTCGAGCGCGCACGCGGCGAGCTGGTCGTGAACAAGGTCGTGCTCGATTCGCGGACACCGCGTGACGCCATGCGGCCGATCCGGACCGCGGTCGACGAGCTTGCCGCGTTCGTTGGTGCGACGAAGATCCGGTGGCCGTGATCGCGTGCCGGGACCGTGCCGAGACGCGTGGCATCCCGAGACAGCGAAAAACTCCCCGATGCGAACTCCCACCTGCGAAGCGCCAAACTCCCGGTCAGTCGCTCAGAGTGGGCGACCTTATCGAGAGAAAACAACCGCCGTGGGGTGACCAATGGAACGGGAGTTTTCGCAACCCTCGCTTCGTCGTTCAGGACGTGCCAAAATCATTCGGAAACACACGCCGACGTAGCTCAGCCGGTAGAGCAGCGGTTTCGTAAACCGCCGGTCGGCAGTTCGAGTCTGCCCGTCGGCTCAGAAAAATCGCGATCTTTCACGCGCTCGCTCGTGCTCTGACCTCAGTTTGACCGCAACCGGACGGGAACCTGCGTGACCGCCGGTCGTAATTCGCTGCTGGGTCAATTTCTCGATGCGGTTTCGGGCGCGCTAGAGCAGCGACAGTCCGAGGACCAAAACCGCAA
>Ga0209237_1002996_pt1 | contig 10218 bp, 11 predicted proteins | sample GraSoi013_1_40cm_2_FD_185820 | JGI IMG/M metagenome (GOLD analysis project Ga0209237, IMG submission 185820) | Grasslands soil microbial communities from the Angelo Coastal Reserve, California, USA - Sample 10_02_2013_1_40cm (SPAdes) (version 2) | ecosystem: Environmental > Terrestrial > Soil >...
GAGAGCACGCTGGGCGCGATGCGGATGCCGTTGTTCATTGCGGGCTCCGGGCCACGACGATGTCCACCACGGTGGCGGCGGCGGCGAGCGTCCCGGCCGCGGGCCGCTGGGCCACGACGGTGCCGGGGTTCGCGTCGGCCGTGCGGCGTCGCGTCACCGTGCCGAGCGTCAGCCCCTCCAGCTCGAGCCGGGTGCGCGCGTCCGCCTGCGACATGCCCAGCAGGTCCGGCACCGGAATGGTTGGCGCCCCCCGGCTCACGACGACGCTCACGGGCGCGCCTGGCGCCAGCACCGTAGTCGCCGGCGGGCGCGTGAGCATCGCGATCCCCCGCGGTGCGGCGGCCTGCACCGACTCCACCTGACTCACCGTGAGGCCGGCGGCCGCCACCAGGCGCTGGGCCAGGGCGCCGTCCAGCCCCGCCACGTCCGGTACCGGAATCTTGGGGGGACCGTCGCTCGCCACCAGGTTCACTCGCAGCCCCGCCGGCGCGGAGAGACCGGGCGGGGGATCCTGCCAGGTCACCGTCCCCTGCGGCGCCGTGGGATGCGGCTCCGAGCCGCCGTCCTGGACCTGCAGCCCGGCCTTGCGGAGCGCGGCCGACGCTTCGGCCAGCGACAGGCCGAGCACCCGCGGCACGACCTGGTGGCCGTGCAGGATCGGCGCCGGAAAGATCACCAGGTAAGCCGTCAGATATCCGGCGGCGAGCGCGGCGGCGATGGCCGCGCCCCAGCGCTTGGCGCCGCGCGCGTCCAGCCCCGGCAGTCGCCACTCGTGGATCGGCTGGAGGTGTCGCCGGAAGCGCATCACCGCACGCGCAGGCAGCGCGCCGCGTAGGCGCCGTCCATGCCGTGCCGCTGCGGGAGCGACTGGAAGTCGCCCTCCCTCGTCAGCAGCTCGGCCGGCACCGCGCCCGGCGCTGCCTCGCGCTGGAACTCGCGGTGTCGCCCCAGGAAATCGTTCACGATGTCGCTGTTCTCCTCCGCCTCGAGCGAGCAAGTCGCGTACACCAGCAGGCCGCCCCGCGGCACCAGGCGCGCCGCTCCGTCGAGCAGGGCGCGCTGCCGCGCCGCCGCGCGGGCGATCGCCCGCAGGGATATCCGCCAGCGCGCATCGGGGTGACGCGCCATCGTCCCCGTCGCCGTGCACGGAGCGTCCACGAACACGGCGGCCGGTGTCTCCGCCGCGAACGGCGCCGACAGAAGATCGGCCACGGCGAGCCGAATTGCCACTCCAGCGCGCCGCGCTGTCTGGGCGAGGCGCTCCATCCGGTCGCGGCGCGCGTCACCGGCCACTATCCGCGCCCCAAGCCGCTCGAGTAAGACGGCCTTGCCGCCCGGAGCGGCGCAGGCGTCGTAGGTGAGCGCCCCGGGCGGGATCGCCGCGAAGCGGCAGACGAGCGCGTGGGCGGCGTCCTGGACGATAAAGCCACCTTCCTCGAAGCCCGGTAACTGCCGGGGATGGGGGAAGGAGGAGGGGGAGGGGGGGGCGCGCGTCCCCCGCGCCAGCTGGAGTCCCGCCCCGAACGGTGCCTCTGTTACCCCGAATCCGGCTGCTTGGAGCCGGTCGCGTAGCGTGTCCGCATCCCAACGCGCCGGTTGCAGCGTGAGAGCCGGCTTGGCGTCGTTCCACGCAACGAGCCGCGCCGTCTCATTTTCGCCGAACTGCTTGCGCCAGCGGGCCAGGAGCCATTCGGGATGGGAGGGAACTGCTCCCTGCTCCCGGCTCCCGGACTCCGCGAGTCGTCGCAGCGCCTGATTGAGGTAAGCAGCCCCGCCTTCCCCAGCGACCTCGCGCGCCAGGTCCACGCTCGTGGACACGGCGGCATACGCTGGCACGCGGGCGAGTGCGCGCAGCTGGTAGGCGCCGAGTCGCAGGATGTCGTGGAGCCGGGGATCGGCCGTCGTAAGCTCGAGCGCCCGGTCGAGGTCAGCCCGGCTGCGAAGCACGCCCGCGGCGAGCTCGTAGGCGAGGCGGCGGTCGCGCTCGCGCAGTCCGGCCAGATACTGATCGCGCGCCGCCGCGAAGGTGGCGCCCGAGCGCACCGCCTGGAGGATCCGCAACGCCGCGCGCCGGGCGGCGGTGGCGTCGCTAATCCAGCATCCCCTCGAGCGGGGAGGAGGGCACCGCCACCTCGCGCCGCGGCATCCGGCCGGCGAGGTACGCGGTCCGTCCCGCCTCCACCGCGAGACGCATCGCGTGCGCCATCGCGACGGGATCCTGCGCGGCCGCGAGGGCGGTGTTCATGAGGATCCCATCCACGCCCTGCTCCATCGTGATGCAGGCGTCAGACGCCGTCCCGACGCCCGCGTCGACCACCACGGGCACCTTGAGTCGCCGCTTGATGGTACGGACGCTGTACGGGTTCAAGAGCCCGAGCCCGCTGCCGATCGGCGACGCGAGCGGCATCACCGCGGCGCAGCCCGCGTCCTCGAGTCGCAGCGCCGTCACCAGATCCTCGTTCGTGTATGCCAGCACTTTGAAACCGTCCCGTACCAGCAGCTGCGTGGCCTCGAGCAGGCCCTGGACGTCTGGGAGCAGCGTCTCCTGGTCGCCGATCACTTCGAGCTTGATGAACTCGTTGAAGCCCGCCTCACGGGCGAGCCGGGCGTACCGCACCGCGTCCTGCGCCGTAGCGCAGCCTGCGGTGTTCGCGAGCAGGAAGTGGCGTTTGGGGTCGAGGTGGTACAGCACGCCCGCCTGCTTCGTGCGGTCCAGATCCACGCGCCGCACAGCGACGGTGACGATCTCCGCCCCCGACGCTTCGATGGCGCGGACCATCGTCTCGTTGTCCGAATATTTGCCGGTCCCCACCATCAGGCGCGAGTGGAACGTGCGCCCGCCGATGGCGAACGGCGTGTCCCGCAGGGTCTCGACGGCTGTGGCCATCGGCTCACCCTCCTCCGACGAAATGCACCAGCTCGACCGCGTCTCCTGGGGCGACCCGTACGTCGCCCAGCGCGAGCCGCCGCACGATCGTGCGGTTATGCTCGACGACCACGGCGCGCGGGTCGAGCTCGAGCGAGGCGAGCAGCTCGAGCAGGGTCGCCCCCCGCGCCACGGCGCGGCGCTCCCCGTTCAGCGTGATGTCGATCGTGTCGTTCACCGTCTCAGCTCCTGCACCATGCTTCGAGCCGCGGCCTCCGGGTCGGTCGCATCCCACAAGGCCCGGATCGCCGCCACGCCGTACGCGCCGGTGGCGCGTAGCTCGGGGACCCGCTCAGGCGTCACGCCGCCGATCGCGAGCACGGGGAGCCCCAGTGCGACGATCTCCGCCAGCGGACCCGGTCCCAGCGGCTCGCGACCGGGGTGGGTGGCCGTCCGGTACACAGGCCCCACCAAAAGATAGTCGGCGCCGGCCGCCTGTGCGCCCAGTGCCTCGCGCAAGTCGTGCACGGACTTGCCGATCCACCAGCGCGGGTCGAGGTGGCGCGCGTGCGCGGGATCGAGACTCCCGGCGCCGAGCTGGACCCCACTGGCGCCCGCGGCGAGCGCGACGTCGAGGCGGTCGTTGACGAATAGACGGGTAGACGGGTAGACGGATAGACGGACAGCGAGATCGTAGTGCTCGAGTCCGGTGAGCGCACGGCCGCGCGCGTGGAATGCCAGCTCGGCACCGGCACCGGCGGCGAGCTGTCGCGCGACTCCGTCCAGGTCCGCACTCCGGGCGATGCGCTCGTCGGTGATCGCGTGCAGCCGCGGCAGGGGCGCGGGGTGCGTCACGCGAAGCGCTGGCCCACCTTCACGCCGCGGCCACGCACCCAATCCGCGACGCGCATCCGGGGCTTGCCGGCGGGCTGGACTTCCTCCACCTCCACCGCTCCGCTCCCCGCCGCGATCAGCAGTCGGCTGTCGGCTTTCAGCACTTCCCCGGGAGCGCCCCGCTGCTCCACGAGCTGGGGGCCGAACAGCTTGATTTCCTGGCCGTCCAGCTGCGTCCAGGCGCCGGGCTTCGGGTCGAGGCCACGGATCAGGCGCGCGACGCGATCGGCGGGCTCGCTCCAGCGGATGTGGGCGGATTCGCGCGTCAGCTTGGGCGCGTAGGTAGCGCGGGCGGAATCTTGTGGAATGGGACGGAGCGCGTCCCGCTCCCACAGCGCCAGCGCCTCGACCAGGGCTTGCGCGCCGACTTCGGCGAGGTGCGCCGAGAGCTCGCCCCCGGTTTGGTCCGGATCGATGCGGTGCGGGATCTGCAGCAGGACGGGCCCCGAATCGAGGCCTTCGTCGAGCTGCATGATGCTGACGCCCGTCTTCTCGAGGCCGTTCAGGATCGCCCACTCCACGGGCGCCGCACCGCGCAGCTCGGGGAGGAGGGACGGGTGCACGTTGACCATCCCGCGCCGGGGGAGCTGGAGCAGCTCCCGCTTGAGGATGTGCCCGTACGCCACCACGACGCCCACATCCGGCGCGAGCTCCCGGATCCGGTCGAGGAAGCCCGCATCGGTCGGGCGCTCGGGCTGTAGTACGGGGACGCCTTCCGCCTCGGCGGCCAGCTTCACCGGCGGCGGGATGAGCTGCGAGCGCGAGCGGCCCTGCGGCCGATCGGGCTGCGTCACCGCGGCGCGGACGTCGAACCCCTCGCCCACCAGGGCGCGCAGCGACGGGACGGCGAATTCCGGCGTGCCGAAGAAGACGATGCGCACCTAGAGCTCGCCCGCCGGCTCCGGCGTTACGTCCTTGATATAACCGGACTGCCCCTTGCGGGAGCGCTTCCACTTCGCGATCAGCAGGTGCCGCTTCACGGCGCTCAAGTGATCGAGGAACAGGATGCCGTCGAGATGATCGATCTCGTGCTGCACCGCGCGGGCTTTGAAGCCGGACAGCTCGGTGCGGTACGGGCGGCCGTCCCGGTCGAGCGCTTCGACGGTGACGGCGAGCGGACGCTCCACGTCGCCGTAGATGTCGGGGATCGAGAGGCAGCCCTCCTCGGCGGTCTCGGTGACGTCGCTCGCCTGGACGATGCGGGGATTCACCAGCACGAGCGGCGGCGGGAATTCCTCACCCACGTCGACGACGGCGATCCGTTGGGCCACGCCCACCTGGTTCGCGGCGAGTCCCACCCCTTTGGCCGCGCGCATGGTCTCGAAGAGGTCATCCACCAGCTCGCGCACCGCGTCGTCCACGGCGGCGACCGGTGTCGCGGGCCGGCGCAGCACGGGCGAGCCCAGGAGGTGGAGCTTCCGGACGGTCACTGCGGCTTGGCTTCGGTGGACCGGTTGAGGATGTTGGCGATGTTCGAGCGCGCCACGACGAGGCGCGCCTCGCCGCTCTTCACCGTCACCTCGTCGTCCTTCAGGTGCACGACTTCGCCGAGGATGCCACCGGACGTCAGCACCTTGTCCCCCCGCTGCAGCGAGGCGAGCAGCTGGCGATGGCGCTCCTGTTGCTTCTTTTGCGGGCGGAGGATCAGGAAATAGATGATGGCGAACACCGCCGCCAGCTGGAACACGAACCACCCTGCGGCGGGCCCCTGCTGGCCGGAGGGCGTGAAGAGCAGTGCATACATGGGCATGGTCAGTCCGATCGAGTGTAGCGGCGCCGCCATTCGGCGGCCCACCGCGGGAAAGTCCCGGCGCGGATCGCGGCGCGCATCGCCGCGGTGAGCCGGATCAGGAACCGGACGTTGTGCAGCGACAACAGCCGCAGCCCCAACAGCTCCTCGGCCGCGAACAAGTGCCGCAGGTAGCCGCGCGAGAACGTGGTACAGGTCTCACAGTCGCACGTCGCGTCGAGCGGCCGCGCGTCCTCGCGGTGCTCGGCGTTGCGGATGTTCACGGGACCGTCGGGCGTGAATGCGGAGCCGTTGCGCCCGTTACGCGTGGGCGCCACGCAGTCGAACAGGTCGATGCCGCGCTCCGTCGCCGAGACGAGGTCCTCGGGGAACCCCACGCCCATAAGATAACGCGGCCCGGCGGGAGGCAGCCGGGCCTCTAGGCCCGCGAGCATCTCGTACATCAGCGACTTCGGCTCGCCGACGGACAGGCCGCCGATCGCGAGGCCCGTCCAGGAGCCGAGGTCGCAGATCTGGCGCAGGCCCTCGTCCCGAAGCGCCAGGTGGGTGCCGCCCTGCAGAATGGGCCAGAGGGTCTGGGGGACCGATGGAACGTTGGAACGTGGGAACGATCGTTCCATCTTTCCATCCGTCCATCGTTCCTTCAGCTCCGCGTGCCTCTTGGCGCACCGCCCTAACCAGCGCAGCGTCCGCTCCATGGCGTCCCTCGCGGTGGCCTCATCCGCCCCCCCCGGCACCACGTGATCGAACGCCATCGCGATGTCCGCCCCCAGGGTCCACTGGATCTCGGTGGCGCGCTCCGGGGTCAGGTGCCGCCGCCTGCCGTCCACGTGGCTTTGGAATTCGACGCCGTCGTCGTCCACGCGCCGGAACCCCTCGAGTGAGAACACCTGGAAGCCCCCCGAGTCGGTGAGCAGCGGCCGGTCCCAGCTCATGAAGCGGTGCAGGCCGCCCAGTCGCTCCACCACGCCTTCGCCGGGGCGCACGTGCAGGTGGTAAGTGTTCGCGAGCACCAGCTCCGCACCGACGGCATGCAGGTCGGCGGGCGACAGCGTGCGGACCGTCCCCTGTGTCCCCACGGGCATGAAGGCGGGGGTCTCGACCGTACCGTGGGGAAGGGTGAGCCTGCCCGCGCGGGCGGGGCCGCAGGTGGCGTCGACGTCGAATTCGTACATCGGTGCCAAAGCTAACGGCGCGGGGTCACCCCTGCCGCGCAGATGCCCTAGCGGCGCTCCTCAGCCGGGATACTTTACAGGACAACGCGCACCGGCCGCCCCCTGCTCCGTCGATCTGTGCTCGCCCTCGCCTGCTTCGACCCGCGTACGCTGGCCCGACTCCGCTCCCTGTTGGTGTTTGCGGTCGTTGCCGCGGCGGCCACGTGCACGAAGGAATACATCACGAACGTGACCCCGCCGTTCACCGTCACCGTGACACCGACGTCCTCCGCCATCCTGCCGGGCCAGACGGTGGGCGCGACGATAACCGTCAGCGCCAGCACCATCACGATAGACTACCTGAAGATCACGACGACCGGAGTGATGGCGTCGAGCGAGTCGCTCGCGGTGAACGCGTCCGGAAGCTACACGGTCACCCGGACGTACCGTGCCCCGCTTGGCGCGGGCACCGGATCTCTGAACATTCTCGGGACGGCCGCTGCGGGAGGGGCGACCGCGACGGGCGAGACGCGCATCGCGGTCGCCGATACGGCCCCGCCCGTCGCATCACTGACCGTCACGCCGTCCGGGGTCGTCCAGCCCGGTGACTCGATCACCATCAGCCTGGCTGCGTCGGACAACGTCGGGCTCAGCTACGCCACGCTGCGTGTGTCCGGGGCGTTCAGCTTCACCGATTCGACGGACTTCAAGTTTGCGACTGTCGCGCAGCGCACTCTGGGCCTCCGCGTGCCACACACTGCCACGCTCCGGGCGGCGGTCACGGTTACCGCGAAGGTCGTGGATGTCGCTGGGCTCACCGCGACGAGCACCGGCCCGGCGCTCTCCGTCGACGACGTGTCGCCGCCCGTAGTCCGGGCCGTGCTCTCGAATACGCGAGGGACAGCCGGGTTCGCGCCGGGCGATACGATGCGACTGGTGCTGACGGCGCGCGACAACTATCGCCTCCAGTACGCGGGCTACGCCTTCGGGCCACCGGCCGCGGCGCGCGACTCGTTCTCCTCACCGGACACGACGCTGAGCCGCACAGTGATGCTGGTGGTCCCCTCCGCTTGGACGGGCACGTCGACGTACACGGTGTTCGCGCGCGATTCGATCGGCCATGGGGTGGCGATCCTGCTGGGCAGCTTCACCGTGGCGACCAGGACCCGCGCGCCGATCCGGAGTGTCGCGCTCGACGCCGCGGTACGGGATGTGGCCTTCGATGTAAAGCGCGGCTTGGTGTATCTCTCCCAGCCGGACAGTCAACGCGTGGCCGTCCTTGCCCTGGCGTCCGCTGTCTTTCAGGCTCCCCTGCGCTTCGTGGGCCAGCCCCGCGGGATCGACGTGACGTTGAGCAGCGACTCACTGCTCGTCGCGCTCCGTGCCACCCCATACCTCGCTGTGGTAGACCTGGCGACGGGCGCCCGCGACACAATTCGCGTTAACGGCGACAACTTTCTCAACCGCGGCCCGGACAACGTCCGCGTAACGGCGGACGGCAAGGCCATCGTCTCCATCACGTTCGATGGCACCGGCTACGGCGGGTCGATCGTGGCCGCGGACCTGGCGACCCGGACGTACAAGAACCAGTTGACCGTAACCGAGTTCGTGCCGGTGTGCCGGTCCGGTGACCGCTCCACGCTGCTGGTGCTGGTCGACGATTCGTGCTGCCCCATCGAGGGCATCGTTTACGATGCCCTCAACAGCACGTTCCTGCCCGGGCGAGGGACCGTCAGTCGCTACTTCAACGTCAGCTCGGCGGACTTCAGTGGCAGCCGGTTTCTCATCAACGAGACCATCTTCACGACCGCGCTCTCGTTGATCGGCGCCGTGGCGCCGGCGGGCTACTCTGGGGCGTCGGTCATCGCGCCGGACGCCGCCAGCGCGTTCTACGGCACGACAAGCGGGGTGAGCCACGTGCGGCTAAGCGACGGTGCGGTCCTGGAAACGTTCTCGCTCGGCGCCTCACCCAACCGGCTGGCGCTCGCGCCGGACGGTTTGACGTTGGTGGCGGCGACGAGCGGCCAGCTGTCTATCATCGATCTCTGGTAAGCGGATTAGAGCACCGCCATCGCATCGCCATACGAATAGAACCGGTATCCCTCGGAGATCGCTTCTCGGTAGGCCCGCATCACGTGCTCGTAGCCCCCGAACGCGCACACCAACATTAGCAGGGTCGAGCGCGGCAGGTGGAAATTTGTGAGGAGCCGGTCCACGGCGCGGAACGTGTAGGGAGGATAGATGAAGGCCCGCGTCTCGCCGGCCCCCGGCCGGATCGAGCCGTCGGCAGCAGCGCAGGTCTCGAGCGTGCGCACCACGGTCGTCCCCACCGCCCACAGCCGGCCTCCCGCCTTTCGCCTCTGGTTGACGGTCGCCGCCGCGTCCTCGCTCACCGCGTACGCCTCGGCGTGCATCACATGGTCCGCGAGGTCGTCCACCTCGACCGGCTTGAAGGTGCCGGGGCCGATGTGCAGATCGACCGCCGCGACGGCCGTGCCTTTCGCGCGCAGGCGTTCCATGAGCTGCGGCGTGAAATGCAGCCCCGCGGTGGGCGCCGCCACGCTGCCGTCGTGTGCCGCATACACCGTCTGGTAACGATCGCGATCCTCGGGGCGCGGGCGTCGGCGAATGTAGGGCGGCAGCGGCACCTCGCCGTACTTGGCGAGCGTGGCGGCGGCATCGCGCGCCCCCACGAACTTTACGCGCCGCAGCCCCCCGCCCAGCATCTCGACGATCTCGACCGCGCTGTCGTCGCCGAATCGTACCGTGCGCCCGGGCTTGAGCTTCCCGCCGGGGTGCCCCAGCGCGAGCCAGGTCCCGTCGGGGAGGGAACGCACCAGCAGCAGCTCCGCGGCGGCTCCCGTCTCCCGCCTCCCGTGGAGTCGCGCCGGGATCACGCGGGAAACGTTGAGGACCAGCACGTCCTGCGGCGCGACGAGGTCGACGAGGTCGCGGAACTGCGCGTGGCGGATGGCGCCGTTGGAGCGCTCCAGTACGAGCAGGCGACTCGCCGCGCGGTCGGGGAGGGGGTGCTGGGCGATCTGCTCCGGCGGGAGCGTGTAGTCGAAGTCGCTTGACCGGAACATCTAGTGCGGAATGCGGAGCGCGGAGTGCGGAGTGGATCCACGGGCCACCGAGCGGAGGGCGACCATCAGCTCCGCACTCCGCACTCCACACTCCGCATTTGGTTCAGCCGTCGAACATCGTCGGCTGCTCTGCGCTCCGGGGCGGAGTGAAGCCAAAATGCTTGTACGCGGCTCCCGTGGCGCAGCGGCCGCGCGGCGTGCGGGCCAGGAAGCCGCGTTGCATCAGGAACGGCTCGTACACCTCCTCCACCGTCCCGGGGTCTTCGCCCACCGCCGCGGCGATGGTCGTGAGCCCGACGGGCCCGCCCTCGAACTGCTCGATGATCGTCTTCAGGATGCGGCCGTCCATATCGTCGAGGCCGAACTCGTCCACGTCGAGCCGCTTGAGCGCCTCGTCGGCGACGTGGGCGGTAATCTTCCCGTTGGCGCGGACCTGGGCGAAGTCGCGCACCCGCTTGAGCAACCGGT
>Ga0209237_1002997_pt1 | contig 10218 bp, 7 predicted proteins | sample GraSoi013_1_40cm_2_FD_185820 | JGI IMG/M metagenome (GOLD analysis project Ga0209237, IMG submission 185820) | Grasslands soil microbial communities from the Angelo Coastal Reserve, California, USA - Sample 10_02_2013_1_40cm (SPAdes) (version 2) | ecosystem: Environmental > Terrestrial > Soil >...
CTGCGAAGGCCCGACCGGCATCGCGTACGATCGCAGCACCAACCGCATCTTCTCCGGGTGCGGCAAGACCTCCGTCGTCGTCGACGCCACCTCCGGCAAGGTCGTCGCGACGATCGCGAACGGCGACGGCGTCGACGCCCTGGGCTGGGACGCCTCGCAACACCTGATCTACATCCCCGCCGGACGCGACAGCAACGTCACCGTGGTGCGAGAGGACGCGCCGGACAGGTACACGGTGGTGGCGACCGTCGCCACGATGCGGGGCGCCAAGACCATCGCGGTGGACCCGGTGAAGCACGTGGCGTACCTGTTCCAGCCGGAATACGGTCCGGTCCCGCCGGGCTCGCCCCCACCGGCACCGGGAAGCCGTGGTCCCCGCGGTCCCGTGGTCGCGGCGTGGTTCTTCGCCATCAACCACTGATCGGCCTCCCGTCATGAACACACCAATGCCGACGGTACGCGCGGTGGGGGCGCTGGCGATCCTCGCCGCCGCGGCGTGCGCAACCGCCACACGGCAGACGTCGTCGGGCACCGTCCCGCCCGCGCCCGCGGCGCAGCGGCAGGCCGGCGGCGGCGGGGCCCCCTACACCGCGACGGACGTGTGGTTCATGGCCGGCATGATCGGCCACCACGCGCAGGCGGTCCTCATCGCCGGCTGGGCGCCCTCGCACGGTGCAAGTCAGGCCCTGAGCGCCCTGTGCGAACGCATCGTCGTCGGCCAGCGCGACGAGATCGTGCTCATGCAGCGCTGGCTCCGGGACCGCCATGAGACGGTTCCGGGGGTGGACACGTCGCGCCACCGGATGCCGGGCATGGATCACGCGCTAATGATGCCCGGGATGTTGACCGCGGAGCAGCTGGCGCAGCTGGACAGCGCGCGGGGTCCCGAGTTCGACCGGTTGTTTCTCAAGTTCATGATCCAGCACCACCAGGGTGCCATCACCATGGTGAATCAGTTGTTCGGCTCGCAGGGCGGGGGCGAAGAGGAGATCGTTTACCGGTTCGCCTCCGACGTGTACGCCGATCAGACCACCGAGATTGACCGCATGAATCGCATGCTCGATACCCTCAAACGGAGCCCTCAGTGAAATCCGCATCATTGTCTCTGTCGCTCGCGACCCTCGCGCTGTCCCTCGCGGCATGCGCCACGTCGAAGCTCGATATGTCCACCACGGCGCCCAGCCCCGACCGCCGGGTCGGACTGCGCGCAGGACAGTGGAACGCCGCGGAAGCGTCCTGGAATCTGCGGGTGGTCTCGAAAACGCGGCCGTCGGAGAAGTTCGCCGGCGTCACGAACTCCGATCTCTCGTTCTCCGGGAACTACGCCATCCAGGGAAACTACAACGGCTATCAGGTCTGGGACATTTCGAATCCGAAGAAGCCGATGCTGAAGATCGGGTATCTCTGTCCGGCATCGCAGAGCGACGTGTCCGTCTACAAGAACCTGCTCTTCGTCTCGGGAGAGGGGACGTCCGGCCGCCTCGACTGCGGCACGCAGGGGGTGCACGACTCGGTCAGCACGGACCGGCTACGGGGCATCCGGATCTTCGACATCAGCGACATCGCCAATCCGAAGTACATCGGGAATGTGCAGACCTGCCGAGGCTCGCACACCCACACCGTCGTCGAGGATCCGAACGACAAGGACAACGTGTACATCTACGTGTCCGGGTCGGCGGGCGTTCGGTCGCCGAACGAGCTGTCGGGGTGCTCGAAGCTGGCGCCGGACCAGGACCCGAACTCCGCGCTCTTCCGCATCGAGGTCATCAAGGTACCGCTCGCCCACCCGGAGATGGCGAGCATCGTAAGCTCCCCTCGGATCTTCAATGATCTCACCGAGGCCGCCACGCACGCTGAGATGCCGCAAGACATCGCCGCCGCCACCACGGCCGCCGCCGAGGCGCGTGCCAAGGGCGGGTTCACGGCGACGGTGCGGGGCATGGAATACGTCCTGTGGCCGGGGCTCATCCAGCCGCTGCTCGACAGCATCGTCAAGGCGCGACAGGGGACCGGGGCGCCGACGAGCGCGGACAGTGCCGCGCTGCGCGGGGCCATCCAGGGCATCGTGGACGCGATCGTCGGCGGCCCGCCGCCCGGCACGAAGAACGGCGTGCGTCCCGGGCCCACGCAGTGCCACGACATCACCGTCTACCCGGCGATCGGGCTGGCCGGCGGCGCGTGCGGCGGCTACGGCCTGCTGCTCGACATCCACGACGTGGCCCACCCCAAACGGATCGGCGCCGTGGCCGACTCGAACTTCTCCTACTGGCACTCGGCGACGTTCAACAACGACGGGACCAAGCTCCTCTTCTCCGACGAGTGGGGCGGCGGCGGGCAGCCCAAGTGCCGCGCGACCGACAAGCCCGAGTGGGGGGCCGACGCGATTTTCACGCTGGCGCGGGACACGATGACGTTCCGGAGTTACTACAAGATGATGGCCCCGCAGACGCCGTTTGAGAACTGCGTGGCGCACAACGGGTCGCTGATCCCGATCCCCGGGCGCGACATCATGGTCCAGGCCTGGTATCAGGGTGGCATCTCGGTCTTCGACTGGACCGATCCGGCGCACCCCAAGGAGATCGCCTACTTCGACCGCGGCCCCATGGACTCGACCAAGATGGTCGGCGCCGGGTCGTGGTCCGCCTACTGGTACAACGGCTACATCATGAGCTCCGAAATCGCCCGCGGGCTCGACATCTTCGCGTTGCAGCCCAGCGGGTTCATCTCCCAGAACGAGATCGACGCCGCCAAGCTGGTGCATTTCGACTTCCTGAACGTCCAGGACCAGCCGAAGCTGGTCTGGCCCGCGAGCTTCATGGTGGCGCGCGCCTACCTGGACCAGCTGGCGCGCTCGAACGGCTTGGCGCCGGACAGAGTACTGGCGGCGAGGACTGCGCTCGCCCGTGCCGAGAAGCTCGCAGGGCAGCCGCGCCGGGATGCGCTGACGCAGCTGGTGATGCAGCTCAACGGTGATGCGTCGGGCACGACCGCCCAGCTCAGCATCGCGGGGACGGGCGTGGCGGGCGCGGCCGATCAGGCGAAGGTGCGGCTGCTCGCCGCGGCGGTCATGGATCTGGCCAACGCGGAGCGCTGACGTCGGATCGGTAGCGGCGGGTGTGGCCGACAACTCCGCCACGTCGCGCTGGCCATGAGTGACATGAGGCACGACCCGCGGGCGGCCTTCATCGATGCCGCCACCTGGCACGGCTCACTGGAGCGCGCCGAGGCGATCCTGGCCGCGCACCCGGAGCTCGCGAGCAGCGACATCCATACCGCCGCCGTCCTCGGCGACGATGCCGCCCTGCGCCGGTTCCTCGAACGCGATCAGGCGAACGCCACGGCGAAGTCCGACTCGTATTGGACCGAGCGGTGCTCGCGCGAGTCGGTCAAGGCACTGCTCGACGCGGGCGCATCGACGAGCGGCGTCCCGTTCCCATCGGGCCACGCGGCGGTGGACGAGCTACTCCGAACCCACCGACCGTGACCGGGCCCCGTCCGCCTCGCTCGTCGCGCGAGCGCTATCGGCAGTTCGTTCAAGACTACAAGCAGCGGCGCCTCGATGACTCGGTGGAGACCGGCGCGGACGGAGCGCCGTCGGAAGCCCGGCGTCCGGCGCAGGGCGCGCGGCGGGAGTATCTGCGCGACTACGTGCGGTGGCTGTGGCCGCATCGGTACGCGGCCGGCGCCCTCTTTCTCATCGCCCTGGTGGTCGCCGGACTGCAGATGATCGAGCCGCTGTTCATGCGGTTCATCATCGACCGCGTGCTCCTGAATGCCGGGCTGGACACTACGTCGCGCCTGACCCGACTCCACCTGGCGGGCGCGGCGTTCCTCGGCGTCGTCATTCTCTCCAACCTGACCGACGCGCTCAGGGACTATCGCCAGCGGCTGCTCAACACACGGGTCATCCTGTCGCTGCGCCGGGCGCTGTTCCACCGGTTGCTGCACCTGCCGCTGCCCAAGCTGTGGGACATGAAGACCGGCGGCATTCTGTCCCGCCTCACGGGCGACGTGGAAACGACGACCGGGCTCTTGCAGATGGCCATCATCTCGCCCGCCATCTCGATCCTCCGCCTGGTCATCGCTCTGGCCGTGCTGCTGGCGCTGAGCTGGCGGCTGGCGTTGACGGCCATGGCCATCATTCCGGGCGCGATGCTGATGAGCTTCGTTTTCGCCCGGCGCGTCCGGCCCATCTACCGTGCGGTCCGCAAAGATGTGGAACAGATCGACGGCCGTGTGGGCGAAACGTTCTCGGGCATTCGCGTCGTCCGGGCGTTCCGGCGAGAGCTGTGGGAGCTGTTCGACTACATGGTCGGCCGGCACACCGTGCTGCGCAAGGAGCTCTTCGCGCACCGCCGGGAGCTGGTCCTGTGGACGTCCTGGGGTCTGCTGCAGGCGGGCGTCAACGTCGTGATCATCTGGTACGGCGGGTACATGAACGTCGTCGGCGCGGTCTCCATCGGCGACATCATGGCCTTCCAGTGGTACACGTTCATGCTGATGGGCCCGGTGTGGAACATCGTCAATTCCTTCTCCGAGCTGCAACGGTCGCTCGCGGCCATGGAACGGGTCTTCGAAGTGCTGGCCCTAGACCACGACAAGCCCGACCGGCCCGGCGCCCGCGACGCCCCACCGGTGGTGCACGAGATCCATTTTGAGAACGTCGAGTTCGCATACCGTGAGGGCCAACCGGTGGTCCGCGACTTCCACGTGGCCGTCCCCGGTGGATCCGTGGTCGCCCTGGTGGGCCGGAGCGGCGCCGGGAAGACAACGGTGACGGACCTGGTGGCGCGGTTTCACGACCCCACGCGGGGACGCATCCTGCTCAATGGCTCCGACATCCGGGACCTTCGTCTGCGCACCTATCGCGACCTGCTAGCCCTCGTCCAGCAAGACGTCTTCCTGTTCGATGGATCGGTGCGGGACAACATCGCCTACGGCGGCCGGGATGCGACGGACGCCGACATCGAAGACGCCGCCCGGCGCGCCAACGCGCACGAGTTCATCGTCAGACTGCCTGACCAGTACGAGACGTTCATCGGCGAGCGTGGCGTCAAGCTCTCGGGCGGCCAGCAACAGCGCCTCGCCATCGCCCGGGCGCTCCTGGCCTCCCCCCAGATCCTCATCCTCGACGAGGCCACCAGCAACCTGGACACGGAGAGCGAGCAGCTCATTCAGGCGTCGATGGCCACGCTGCTCGCCGGGCGCACCACGTTCGTGATCGCGCATCGCCTCTCCACCATACGCCGCGCCCACCTGATCCTCCTGATGGAGGAGGGCCACGTCGCCGAGCGTGGCACCCACGAGGAGCTCATGCGTGCCCACGGTGCATATTACCGCATGGTCCGGCGTCAGATGGAGTCTCACGGCCAGGACGGCGACGAGCTGTGGCACTGACACCCTCCCCCTTGCCCGAGCCGCGCGGTTCTCTTAGGTTGTCGCAGAGCGGCAGGTTTCTCAGAAGGAAAGGGATCGTCTCTCTCATGTACCAAATTCGCTGCACCTCGCCGATGCTGCGGGCCGCGCCCCTGAAGGGCGGCACCGGGCGTATTGCGTTCGGCGACGTCGCCGCGAGGAGGGAAGCACCCTAGAAGTCCCGGATTCCCACACGTGATCCGGCCTTCCGGGTGCTGCAAGAGCCCTGGAAGGCTGTTTTGTTGCGTCACTCTTGAGCAGGATCACGCACATGGAAACCGAACTGCTGCCCGCCGATCACCGGATCATCAGCCGGTACACCAACCAGCCACCGCGGCTGCCGGGCGAGCTCCGCCACCGCATCGAAGCGGGATGGGGCGGCGCCCCGGTGCAGCTCTACGCCCTCGCGGACCTGGACCACGCTCTGCGGCTCAGCGAGACCTGGGTGGCGCTCGGCGCCACCCACGTCACGCTCGCCCGACGGGTTGCGGGCGGCCGACGGGAGGAGGGCGGGGGGGGGGACGGGTCCTGGCACCTCCAGTCGTTCGAGCGCACGCGCATTGGGGCGGTGCGGGAAGCGCCGGGGCTGAGCGCGACCACGCTCACCGTCCTCGGTGTCCCGGACGACCCGCCGCTCGCCGTGGTGCGATACACGCATCGGCAGCGGCGCGCGTTCGAAAACCTGCGGTTCGTGCTGGAGGAGGCCCTCGCGGGGCGCGCGCTCGCGCCCGTGGACCCCGATCGCGAGTACGCCGACGCCGTGGCCCGTCCGATCCGCGATGCACAGGCGTACCTGGCCGGCCGGCGCGCGGCGGTGATCCGTCGCCTGCTCGGCTATCTGCGACCCTACCGGCGCGACCTCACCCTCGGCATGGCGGCCGCCGCCGTGATCACACTGGTCAGCCTGGTGCCGCCTTACCTGGCGGGACACCTCATCGACCGGGTGATCCGCCCGGCGCAGGAGGGGCGGCTGTCCCTGGCGCGCGCCAGCCAGTTGGCGTGGCTCGCGGTCGCCGCGATGGCGCTTGTCTACGTGCTGCGCCAGGCCGCGGCGCTGGTGCGGCTGCGGCTGATGTCGGTGCTGGGCGAGTGGGTGGCGCGCGACCTGCGCGCGGAGCTCTACGAGCACATCCAGCACCTCAGCCTGTCTTTCTTCTCACGGAAGCGGACCGGGAGCCTGATCACGCGCGTCTCGGCGGACACCGACCGGTTGTGGGAGTTCGTGGCCTTCGGGGTCGTGGACGTGTCGCTCTCGCTGGTGATGCTGACGGGGCTCGGCGCCGTGTTGCTCAGCCTCGACTGGCGCCTCGGCCTCGCGATGACACTGCCCGTGCCGGCCTTTTGCTGGCTGATCTACCGCCACGGCGAGGCGATCAACCAGCTGTTCCTGCGCGCCTGGCGGAAATGGTCGCGGGTGACGGACGTGCTGTCGGACACGATTCCGGGCATTCGGGTCGTGAAGGCGTTCAATCAGGAGGCGCGCGAGATCCGGCGCTTCGACGAGCACAACAGCGACGTGACCGCCGAGTTCAACCGCATCCACCGGCTGTGGACGACGTTCTGGCCGCTGCTGATGCTGGCGGTGCACGCCACCACCGTGGCTGTGTGGGTGCTCGCCGTGCCCCGCCTGTTGGGCGGGGGGGCGGCGCTCTCGGCCGGGACGTTCGTGTCGTTCCTGCTCTACACCACGATGTTCATCGCCCCGATCGAGATCATCGGGCAGATGGCGCGGACGATGAGCCGGGCGACTACCTCGGCCCACCGCGTGTTCGAAGTCCTGGACACCGAGCCCGAGGTCCGGGACGCGCCGGAGCCCTTGCGGCTGGAGCCGGTGCACGGGCGGGTGACCTTCGCGCACGTGAGCTTCGGATACGACGGCGTCCGGCAGGTGATTCGCGGCGTGAGCTTCGACGTCGTGCCGGGCGAGCTCATCGGCCTCGTCGGACCCTCGGGCGGCGGCAAGTCCACGATCGTGAACCTGATCGCGCGCTTCTACGACGTCACGAGCGGCGCGATCCGGGTGGACGGCCAGGACATCCGGCGGCTCGAAGCCGGGCACTATCGCCGCCAGATCGGGATGGTGCTCCAGGACCCCTATCTATTCCACGGGACGGTGCTGGAGAACATCCGCTACGGCCTTCCGGAAGCGTCGCTCGCGGACGTGATCGCCGCCGCGAAGGCCGCCAACGCCCACGAGTTCATCTGCAAGCTCCACCACGGCTACGACACCGTGGTGGGGGAGCGGGGCCACACGCTCTCGGGCGGAGAGCGCCAGCGCGTCTCGATCGCACGGGCGATCCTGCACAACCCGCGGATCCTCATCCTGGACGAGGCCACGAGCAGCGTGGACACCGAGACCGAGCGGCATATCCAGGAGGCCCTCGATCGACTCGTCGCGGGCCGGACCGTGTTCGCCATTGCGCATCGGCTCTCCACCCTGCGCAAGGCTTCACGGCTGTTCGTGATCGAGGACGGACGGCTGGTCGAGGCGGGCACGCACCACGAGTTGCTGGCGAAGCCCGACGGCCACTACCGACGTCTGCACGAGATGCAGTTGCAGTTGACATGAACAGGGGGCTCGGGATCGGGGCTCCGAGTCCCGAACCCCGAGCCCCCAGTCCCCAAGGAGGAGCCATGGACACGAGGGTCGTCAGGAGAACCGAGACCGCGGCGGCATCAGCAACGGCCGGCATGCTCACCCTGGAGATCCGCCCCGACGGTCGTTTGTGGGCGGTGCAGGGGGGAGGTGAGGACGCGGGCCCCGTGTGGGTGCGGCGATCCTTCCCTTGGTCGGAACCCGGCCGGTTCCTGTCGCTGCGCGACGACGACGATCAGGAGGTGGCCCTGGTGCAGGAGCCGGCCGAGCTCGACGCCGCCTCTCGGCACGCCCTCGAACAGGCCATGCGGGAGGCGGGGTTCGTGCTCGAGGTGACCCGCGTGCTCGAGATCGAGGAGGAGATCGAGATCCGACACTGGCGGGTGGAGACCCGCCAGGGGCCGCGTTCGTTTCAGACGCGGCTCGACGACTGGCCGCGCGCGCTGCCGCACGGCGGCCTCCTGATCCGGGATGTCGCGGGGGACCTCTATCTCGTCGCCAACCCGGCGGCGCTCGATCGCAACAGCCGGGCGCTGCTCTGGGCGTTCGTGGACTAGTGCCGTTCCAACTTGATTCGCCAGCCGTGCTGCGATCAGCGCACGCGACCGCCAGATAGCACGGGCTCCCGTACCTTGGCGCGAATAGTTGGAACGGCACTAGCGGAACTCCGCCACGCCGATCTTGATCACGGCGTGATGGGCCCGCGGCTTTGGGTTCGGTGCCGCGGCCGCCGTCGAGTCCACTTCGGTCCAGATGCCGAACACGCGACCCCCGAGGGCAGCGATCCCGGTGTAGTCCCCGATGAACTCGTTGCGCGCGTCGAAGGAGCTGTCCGTCCAGGCGTAGTTGACCCAGCTGTGGCCGCCGTCGCTGGAGCGCGCCAGCGCGATCAGCGATTTGCGGTTCGCCGGGTCGCCGCGGCGGTCGTAGAAGAGGATGTTGGCCGCGCCGTCCGTGGGGTCCACGGCAAGCCACTGAAAGAACTGGTCCTTGCCGTTGTGAAGGGAGTCGCCGTTTACGCGCACGGCCGCGCTCCAAGTGCGCCCGTGATCGGCCGAGCCGGCCACGAATACGTCGACATCACCGTTGCGGTAGTCACTCCAGGCGACGTACAGGCGGCCGCTCGTGGGATCGATGGCGATTTCGGGGAAGCCGTTGGCGCGGTCGACGTCGGACACCTTGAAGTACGCCGCCGCGGTCGGGATCACGGGCCGCGAAGGTGCGAAGGTCTTCCCGCCGTCCGAAGATGACGTGAACACCACGTTGTTGCCGTCGGCCCAGACCACGTACAGCGCGCCGTCCGCTCCCACGGCGCCCGTGAAGCCCTCAACGCTGCCGTTGTCGTCGCGCGGCAGTCCCGCCCGGGTGCTGATGCGGATCGGCGGCGACCAGGTAGTGCCGTGGTCGCTCGAGCGCGAAAACAGAATCACGGAGCTGTCGAGCGTGAACTCGGTCCAGCCGATGTACAGGGCGCCGGCGAAGCGGCTCGTCGGGTTGTTGTCGGCCACGACGTACGGTTTGTCCTCCCAGGGGATGCCGGGCCGCGTGGGCCACGCGTCCACGATACGGTACTCCTGCTCCCACGTCTCGCCGCCGTCCAGCGAGCGCCGCACGAAGATGCCGTTACGGGTGGCCCCGCTCGCCCAGTAGTCGGTCGTCCCCAGGCGGTCGAAGGCGATGAAGCACAGAATCGCGTCGCCCCGGTTGTCGAAGGTGATCGACACGTCCCCCGAAACGCGGTAGTCGGGCGGCTCAACGCCCTGAGCGATCGTCCAGGTGCGCCCGCCGTCTCGCGACCAGGCGGCATGGGCGTTGTCCTGATACGCCGCCACGAGATGCTGGGGGGTGTTCGGATCCACCGCGATGGACGGCTCGCTGAAGTAACCGGGGACCGTGACAGTGGTCACCAGTGCGTGGGGCGCACGGGGCAGGGCTTGAGCGCCTGCAGCGCCTGGCGCGAGCACTGTGAGGGCAACCATGGCGATGTGTCGCATACCGACTCTCCAGCGGTTGTGGGTGTCCCACGAGCGTCGATAGGTGATTTCGCTTACGCGCGCGCACCCTTAAGGCGCGCGGGTCCCAGGTGTGGGGGGAGCCGCGAGCCCGAGCACGGGGCTGTACGCCCCGAGCAACGTCCGGCTCCACCACGCTCCCGTCGCGCGCCGCTCGGCGGGCGTGGTGAAGCGGTAGTCGTACAGCATAGCCCG
>Ga0209237_1003000_pt1 | contig 10211 bp, 8 predicted proteins | sample GraSoi013_1_40cm_2_FD_185820 | JGI IMG/M metagenome (GOLD analysis project Ga0209237, IMG submission 185820) | Grasslands soil microbial communities from the Angelo Coastal Reserve, California, USA - Sample 10_02_2013_1_40cm (SPAdes) (version 2) | ecosystem: Environmental > Terrestrial > Soil >...
CAATCACTTCCACAACCCGCTCAAGCCCTGGGCCCAGGCAGGCGGACCTCTCGGGCAATCTTCTGTCTACTGGCAGCAGAACCTGAATCAGGGTATCGGCGGAACGTGGTCTTGGCCGATGGCTCGCCAGCGCTTTTTCGACTTCCTAACGCTGCCGAGTCTGGCGGCGCGAGAGCAAGCGCTCGCTAATACTGCCCGGGCCCTCGGGCACGTGATGCATTTGGTGCAGGACGCTGCCTCACCTGCACATACCCGCGAGGATCCGCATCCGATTCACGACGGCTATGAAGCGCGTATTGAGGAGCTACGGGCGAGCCTCGACGCCGCTCTCCGATCTCGCTTCGAGGGTCTCCTGGCCGCCCCGTCGATCTTGCCGGCAACATCGGTCTTCACTCCAACGGGAGATCCTCAGGCGCCGGTTCCAGTGGCCAGGTCGATCGACAGCGACACCTACCGGGGAACCGTGCAGTCGTATGCAACCGGAGACCAAGTCGGCCTGGCTGAATACACCAATGGCGGCTATGTAAGTGATGACACGATTTTCCTGGACTTCGCGCTTCCTCGACGCGAGAGCCTGGGCGCGGGATTCTTCGATCCCCCGGCCGGCACTTCCGGCGCGAGGCAATATTTCCCGAAGGTCAGGGAGGGCGATGCCATTCCGCACTTTGTGGCGGAGGGCGCGCTGCTCGAGCGTCTCCGGTTCCGGGGGCAACCGCTCGGCGGTTTCATCCTCGACGACAAGGTCTACGAGGACTACGCTGTCCAGTTGCTGCCACGTGCCGTGGGCTACTCGGCCGCCCTTCTGAACTACTTCCTCCGGAGCAATTTCGATTTCACGATCGAACCGAACGGAAACGACCCTACCAAGCGCGACTTGACGATACGCATTCCTCCTTCGCTCTCCGCTGAGACCATGGACGGGACGTTCACCCTGTACGCCGACGACCGGGACGGTATACGCAGCCCGGTCCCTGGGGCATCCATCACAGCAGCCTTACCCAGAGGAGCGTCAGCGCAGACCGTTTTCACTCCTGCCTCTGGCGTCCGGGCGTACGTCCTCGTCTTCCACGGTACCCTCGGCAATGAGCCGGCGGCGGTGGCCGGCAAAGTTTCGCCCGTGGGGCCCTTCGTGTTCGCGATCCAGGGAACAGCCGAGTTTTCGGGCGAAGAGGAGCGGGCCAGCGTCATAGAGGTCGACACCCCCTCCACCTTCAGAGCCGTGGAGAGGCGGTCCAAGGACGCGCGGAAGCAGCGGGCGAAGGGCACATTCTTCTCTCCCGTGACGAGCGAACCCGGTCAGCACCTGAAGCGGGTGTCGCTCGAGTTCGATCCGCGGATGGTGGGCACGGGGCCTGTGCAGTTCCTGCTGGATGATGTGGACGTGGGCGTCGAGTGGAATCGGGCAACGTCTACCGTTCAGGACCCGAGCAGGTGGGAGATTCGTGTCGACCTGCCGGCCTTCTATGGCGGTGGCGAGGGAATCCTCGTACCGAACGTTCCCCGGTTCGTGGTGATCGAAACGATGGGCGGAGTCAAGATCAAGACTCCTCTTGTCTGGTGGCGGAGCGTCAGCTCACTCGCCGAAGCCAGGGCGGCGCAAGAGTCCGTCACGGCGTGTCCGCTGGAACTGCGATGCGAAGAAGTGGTCAGCAACGGCACCGTCTTGCAAGCGCTCGTGTTCTTCGGTGACGGCAATGGAGAGGGGCGCGACAGAACACCGACGGGCCAACGTCATCCCCTGACGGCCGTCCATACTTCCGTCGGCTTCACCCCGACCGGGGTGGTCGCTGGTTACGGCGTGGGAACCGTCGACCAGAGCGGGAATCTCAACTGCTTCACCGGATGCACACCGGCTGCTTCGTGCTCGACCAGCACCGTCAGCATCTTCGCGGCATCGGCCAGTCAGGGGCCCGTGTGGACCAAGGATGAGTTTTTCGTCGGCCTCGCTGACTTGAGCGGCGGGCGGAAGCCCGCGAACACCTGCGTGCGGCCGAATCCGGCACGGCCCGCAGCCCCGGACCTCCCTGAGTTACGCTTCCGACGTGACTACCTGCCACCGGATCAGAGTCGGTTTCAGGAGTTCGCCGTGACGCCACCGGAGTACGAGATCACACTCAAGTGAACGCACCGAATAGGAGGTCGAGATCGATGGCGGGCGGTGGAAGCTTCTTCGCCTTCCTCTTCGGCCTGGCGCTCGTCGGCGCCGCCGGGTGCCTCTACCCCGGAGCGGACGTGCCGTACGTGCAGACCCCGAACGAAGTCGTGGTCGAGATGTTGCGCTTGGCCCGCGTGGACCAGAACGACGTCGTCTACGACTTGGGCTCGGGCGACGGACGGCTCGTGATCGCGGCGGCGCGCGACTTCGGCGCGCGTGGCGTGGGCATCGAGATCGATCCGCGACTGGTCGCCCAGAGCGGCGAATCGGCGCGGCACGCCGGCGTCGGCGAGCGGGCGACCTTCCGCGAAGGGGACCTCTTCCAGACGGAGCTCGCCGACGCCACCGTGGTGACGCTCTACTTGTCGCGCGAGCTGAACTTGCGACTACGGCCGAAGCTCCTGCGAGAGCTTCGGCCCGGCGCGCGCATCGTTTCGCACGTTTTCGACATGGGCGACTGGGTGCCGACCCGGACGATCCGCGTCGAGGCCCGAGAGCGTTCCGCACAAGTCTTTCTCTGGATCGTTCCGCCGAAGGCCTGAGCAGCGGCGAATCCGAATCTTCTGCGACTGAGCGAGCTGATTTTGGTGCCGCGGAGAGGAACTCGCTTGCCGGGGTCACGCCTCAGGCGTAGACGCGCTCGATCCGGCTGCCGACGCGACAGACGATCTCCCAGGGAATCGACCCGATGGTGTCCGCCATCTCGCGGGCATCGATCCGGTCGCCGCCCTGGCGCCCGATGAGCACGACCTCGTCGCCGGGCGAGACGTCGAGACCGGTCACGTCCACCATGAGCATGTCCATGCAGACCGATCCCACGATCGGCGCGCGGCGGCCCCGGATCAGGACGGCGCCGCGGCCCGCCAGCCTGAGGTCGAGCCCGTCGGCGTAGCCCGCCGGCACGATCGCGATCGTCGTCGGTCGCCCGGCGGTGAAGCGAGCGCCGTAACCCGTGACGTCGCCGGTGCGCAGGCCCTTGACGGCGGTCACCCGGCTGGCGAGCGTCATCACGGGCGTTAGCGCGATCGCGGAGGCGAGGGGCGGCGGCACGATACCGTAGAGCAAGAGGCCCGGACGCACGCGATCGAACCAGACGCGCGGGTCGCGCACGAGCGCGGCGCTGTTGGCCGCGTGGCGGTAGCGCGGGTGCGCGCCGAGCGCCCGCACGTCGGCGAGTACCTGCTCGAAGCGCCGGCGCTGCTCGTCGAAGAGCGTCGAGCCGGGATCGTCGGCCGTCGCGAAGTGCGTGAAGACGGCGTCGAGGTCGAGGTTCTCGCTCCGGAGCAGCTCGGGCAGCGTGCGCCGCAGGTTGTCGAAGCGGAACCCGAGCCGGTTCATGCCCGTGTCGATCTTCAAGTGGTAGCGGAGGCGCTGCTTGCGTCGCGCCGCGGCCGCCTGCACGGCGCGCGCGGCGCCCGGCGACGAGATCGTCGGCGTCAGGCGGCAGTCGAACAGGCCGTCGAGGTCGCTGACGCTGAGCGCGCCGAAGATGAGGATGTCGGCGCGCACGCCCGCCGCCCTCAGCGCCGCCCCTTCCTCTATATCGGCGCACGCCAGAAGGTCGGCGCCGGCGTCCTCGAGCGCGCGCCCGACCTGCGCCGCACCGTGGCCATACGCGTTGGCCTTCACGACGGCAATGACCCCGGGAATCCCCGCCGGCCGCTCCCGCGCCAGGTGGTCGACGATGGCCCGGTAGTTCGCCTTGAGCGCTCCGAGATCGACGCGCGCCACCGTCGGCCGAACTCTCTCAGCCATTCGAGTCTCGGTGGCGGCCGGGGGCGGGAGCGGCAAGGGGGCCGGGGGGTGCCCCATCGGCTCCGTCACCCACTCGCCCGAATCGCAGCTCTTCGAGCTGCGGACGGGACGAGGGGGTCCCACTACGCCGATAGGGCACCCCCCGGCCCCGTTGCCGCTCCCGCCCCCGCCCGTTAACGCGCCAGCTCATATTCAAAATCGCCGCCCGCTGCGTCTCCCGCTCGCCCGAATCGATCTCGTTTCTCGATGTCATCTCTAGGGCGAAGTCAGAACAATAGATAAACCGGCGACGGAAGGCGGGCGTGGGCGGCAGGGCCGCCGGGGGGTGCTCCACTGGCGGAGTGGGACCCCCTCGTCCCGCGCGCAGCTCGAAGAGCTGCGATTCGGGAGAGTGGGTGACGGAGCCGTGGAGCACCCCCCGGCGGCCCTGCCGCCCACGCCCGCCGAGCGCCCGGCATCGACGATCAAATCGATCCGTCGGCTTCGAGCGCGTTGATGTCGTCATCGCTGTAGCCGAGCTCTTTCAAGACTTCGCGGCGGTGCTGACCGAGGAGGGGAGCGGCGGAGATGGTCGTCGGCGACGCCGAGAGCTTGATCGGATTGCCCGCGGTGACGTAGCGCCCGCGCACGGGATGCTCGATCTCGACGATCATGTCGCGGGCCCGCAGGTGGGGATCGCTCAGTACCTCGCCGGTGTCGAGGCACGCCCCGCAGGGCACGCCCGCGCCGGCCAGCACCTTCATGACGTCGTGCTTCGAGCGCTTGGACGTCCACGCTTCCACCAGCGCGTTGACGTCGTCCTTGTGCTGCCAGCGCGCCTCGGCCGTCTCGTAACGGGGATCACCGACCAGATCGTCGCGTCCGATGGCGTGAAGCAGCGGATGCCACATCTGCTGCGGCACGAAGATGAAAACGTAGTCGTTGGCGCCGCCGGGATGGCAACGATACGTCGTCCCCGGCACCCCGGCGCCGAGCTGGTTGCCGGTCCGCTCACCGGGCTTCCCGAGGCGCTGGTGATCGCGCAGGCTGACCCGGATCAGATTGACCACCGCGTCCTGCATCGAGACCTCGACCTGCTGGCCTTCGCCGGTGAGGTAGCGCTGCATGAGCGCGGCGAGGATCCCGATCACACAGTGCATCCCGGTGCCCGAGTCTCCGATGGACGGCCAGACGTAGGTCGGCGGGCTGTCGGGGAAGCCCGTAACGCTCATGGCCCCGCCCATGGCCTGCGCGATCGGCTCGTAGCTCTTGTAGTCGCTGTAGGGCCCGTACGAGCCGAAGCCCTTGATGCTCGCGTAGACCAGGCGCGGGTTGAGCTGGTGGACGATCGCATAGCCGAAGCCGAGACGCTCGAGGACACCCGGGCCGAAGTTCTCGAGGAGCACGTCGGCGGTTTTCAGCAGAGTGCCGAACACGTCCTTGGCGCGCGCGTTCTTGAGATTGAGCGTGAGGCTGCGCTTGTTGCCGTTGAACGACAGATAGAACAGGCTGTCCGCGTCGGGACGATCCTTGAGCATGGTCCGGGCTGGGTCGCCCCGGGCCGGCTCTTCGACCTTGATCACATCGGCGCCGAGCCAGGCCAGCATCTGACCGCAGGAGGGGCCCGCCTGATTGTTCGTGATGTCGACGACGCGGATTCCGGACAGCGCCCCGCTCATTGGCTGGTCCTTTGTGTGGTCAGAGCCCGAAGACTTTCTTGAGAAATGTCTTCACATCCTCGGGCGCCCGCCGGCGCGCCTCGGTGTCGCCCCCCACCATGGCGCCCCGGGTCAGACAGCTGCGCCCGTACGTGGCCGCCGAGCGCGTGATGTCCTCGCCGGTCGCGCGAACCGTGATGACGAACCGGTCGAGGTCCATCTTCATGTCGCAGTTCCGGCCGGTGACGACGTTCTTGGCGTGAACGGCAGGACGGAGCGAGTCGAAGTCGTGATACGCATTCGCGTACACGATCACGTCCGCGTCGGCGCCTTTGGATTTGAACCATTGGGCGTAGTCACGGCAGGGCGCGGCCGGTGTGTAGTCGTCACGGCCGCCGAGCAGAATCAGCAGCGGCGCGCCGGTGATCTGCTCCGACACTTGCCAGTCGCTGCAGTAGGGATACAGCGGCACGTGCGCGGCGAACCGCGTCTGGTCCTCGATGACGGCGCGGCGGTACGGCTCCAGAGCTGTATAGAGGGCCACCTGTCCGCCTTTGGAGAATCCCATGACTCCGATGCGTTGCCGATCCAGGCGCGGGTGTGTCGCCAGGAGCCGCAGAGCCGCCAGCGCGTCGGCCACGTTGGCGGCGGTCGCGAGCTGCGACTGATCGGTCGCCGTGTCCTTGATGTTCCGGGACGTGAAGCTGTCCACGACGAAGGCGGCCACCCCGATGTCGCTCAGGTGGTCCGCCCACCAGAATTCGCGGTCGTGCGACACGCCGGCGCTGCCGTGCGCGATGACCATTGCCGGAACCGGACCGGTCGCGCCCTTGGGCAGGCGCAGCGTGCCGAAGATGACGGTCTGCTGGGTCGCCTGGCGCCTCGCCAGCTGAAAATATGAGGTCGGCGTCACGCTCTCGAAATAGATCTTGCCCGTGCGCCCATCGGCGAGGTCTCGGACCGGAGGGTCCTCTGCCGTCGCCGTTCCGGCGACGAGGAGGATCAGCAGGGCCAGCGGCGCGGCGACCGACCTCACGCCGTGTCGGGCGGCGCCGCGACCACGTCCTCGTACCGGTGCCGTTTGGTGATCAGCCCTGAATGCTGGAAGACGTCGAGCGCGACCTCGAAGGCCGGGCGCGTGATCTCGACGTGCGGTGTCCAGCAGCCGAGCTTCTGGTAGTAAGCGATGGTCGAGGCGAGGACGGCCCGATCGATCTCCGGGAAGAAGGCCGATTCGGCCTCGGCGACTTTGGCGGCCGGCGTGGCGATGAGCCAGGCGCGGGCCTTCCGGTAAGCGTGCATGAAGCGGCGGGCCATGTCCGTGCGCAGCCACTCCCGCGTCGCGGCGAGGCTCGAGAAAGCGCACGGGCCGATCGCCTCGCCGACCGAAGTCACGATGTGACCGACGCGGTCGTGTTCGAGCTGCTGCGGGGCCGGCCCCTGCTGGTGGATGTAGTCGCCCTCGCCCTTGCGGAAGGCCTGGTCCATCTGCCCGCTCGGAAGGTCGACGGCGCCGATGGCCGCATAGTCCAGGCCTCGCCGATGGCAGGCGTACTTGAACATGGCGAGCGGCTGGCCGCCGTGGTCGACGAGCACTTTCTTGCCCTTGAGCTTGTCCCAGCTGAACGCCCGATCGGGCGCGCGGGCGGTGAGGAAGAAGCCGTCCTTCTCATTGATCTGGGCGAAGTGGACGGCCGGCGGCGCCTGGCCCTTCTCGAGCGGGCCGAAGCCCTGCGAAGGCGCCGACTGGCAGACGTGCACGGTCCCGTTCTGGAGCCCCTCGATGGCCGACTTGCCCGGCGGCGCGATCGAGTGCTTCGGCTGGAGCCCTTCGTCCTTCAGGAATCCGCCGGCGATCGTCGCGATCAGCGGCGAGTAAAACGCCGAGAAGCGGGTGAACTGGATGTTGATCTCGTCGCTCACGGAACCCTCCCTCGTGCTGTCCGCCGAACCACAATCGCGCTCCCCGGCGGCGGAGTCAAGCGTGGACGACACCCGCTTGACCCCTGCTTCACGCGGCCCGTAGAATGCAGCCACCCGAGCGTGAAGGCTGAAGAGCTGCCCCTGATCGGCGTCACCGTCCTCGATCTGACTCGTGTCCTCGCCGGACCGTACTGCACGCGTCTGCTGAGCGACCTCGGAGCCCGCGTCATCAAGATCGAGCGCCAGGGCGAGGGCGACGAGATGCGACGCAACTACCTGCAGCTCGAAACCGGCCGAGGCGACCAGAGCAGCTACTTCACGCGGGTGAACGTCGGCAAGGAGAGCGTCGGCGTGGACATGTCGCGACCCGAGGGCCAGGCGATCATCCACGACCTGGCGAAGGTTGCCGACGTCGTCGTGGAGAACTTCATGCCGGGCGTCGTCGCCCGGCTCCACTGCGATTTCGAGACGCTTCGTGCCGCGAAGCCCGACATCATCTATTGCTCCATCTCGGGCTTCGGTCAGACCGGCCCCTGGCGCTCGCGACCGGCCTTCGCCCACATCATCAATGCCGTCTCGGGCCTCATGCACCTCGAGCAGGGCGACGAGCCGGCGCCCCGCCCGTCCAATCTGCAGGCCGCCGACGTCCTGGCCGGGACGCACGCCGCAGTGGCGATCCTGGGCGCGATCATCCGAAAAGGGCGCACCGGCAAGGGCGCCCATCTCGACGTCTCCATGCTCGAAGCGCTCGTCGCCGCGGACAGCGTGACCTACGCGGCCGTGCTCAACGGCGGCGAGGAGTACGGCAATCCGCGGCCCGGCATGATCGTGGCCCCGATCGGCGATCGCTACCTGGCCATGCAATTCACCGGCTCGGGAGAGCTCTGGCCCCGTCTCCTGTCCGTGATGGGCCGTCCCGAGCTCGGTCGCGACCCGCGCTTCGACACCAGTGAGAAGCGGCGTTCGAACTGGCGCGAGCTCCGGCCCATCGTCGAGGCGTGGCTCGCGACGTTCGCAACCGTCGAGGACGCGCGCTCGGTCCTGGCCGGGGCGCGTATCCCGTGCGCGCCGGTCTTGAAACCGGCCGAGGTGATCGCGGAGCCTCACATGGCCGAGCGCGGATTCTTCCCGACCGTGCCACACCCCGCGCGCGGCGCCGTGCGGGTGACCGCCAGCCCGTACCACGTCGACGGCGCGCCGGTTCATCCCAGAGGCCCCGCGGCGTATCGCGTCGGTGAACACACGCGCGCGGTGCTCGGCGACCTCCTCGGCTACGCGCCCGCGCGCATCGCGGAGCTGCGTCGGTCCGGCGTGATCGACGCCCCCGAAGCCGAATAGGGACCGCCTCACGATGAGACGTCGCCACGCGCTCGCGGTGATCACGCTCTGGATCTCGGCCGGCGTGGTGGGTGGCTGCGCCGGCGCGACGTCCGGCCTGTCCATCACGACGACCACCCCAAACGGAACCTCGGAGCAGATTCCGGCCACGCTGTCGAAGCCGGACGGCCCCGGACCGTTTCCCGCCGTCGTGATCATGCACGACTGCAGCGGGCTCGGCCCCCGCTCGAGCGGCGCTCCCGACCGCTGGGCGAAAGAGCTCTTGGCGCGGCGCTACGTCGTGGTGCTTCCGGACAGCTTCACCACCCGCGGCCATCCTGACGGCGTGTGCACCGACGCGTCGCCGAGCCGGAACGACGTCAGCTCCGTTCGGCGTGTTCGCGACGCGTACGCGGCGCTGTCCTATCTCCGGACGTTGCCCTACGTCGACGGATCACACGTCGGCGTCATGGGCGGCTCGCACGGTGGGTCGACGACCTTGGCCACGATGATCGCGCCGGCGAGCGACCGGGACCCGCTCGCGCGAGACAAGCGCGCGGGCTTCGCCGCCGCGGTGGCGCTCTACCCGGGTTGTGTGACGCGTCCGGGGCGTGCGGACCTGTCCGGCGTCTACGAGCCCCTCGCGCCGCTGCTGATCTTGATCGGCGACAAAGATGACTGGACACGGCGGAGCCCTGCCCGAGGCTGGCCGAGGCCGCTCAGCAGGCGGGATACCCGGTGACGATCAAGGTCTACCCGGGGGCGTACCACTCGTTCGACAGCTACAACCCTGTGCGCTACGTCGCGACGCGCGTCAACGCGAATTCCCCCAGCGGCCGCGGCGCGACGACCGGGGGAGATCCGGCGGCCTGGGCCGACAGCATTCGCGAGGTCGGCGCGTTCTTCGACCAGTACCTCAAGTAGGCGCGACTCTACGCCTGAGGAGAGACACATGGCAGCGACGGTGCGGGCCGCGATCCGTGAGCTGATCGAGCAGACGATGGTGACGATGGATGCGCTCCTCGAGGCGTCTGACCGCGAGCTCGCGATGCGATCGTCGCACGGGTGTGCGCAGGGGAAGGACGTCTGGGCGCTCATCACCAACGATATCGATCACGAAAAGATCCACACCGGGCAGGTCCTGGAAGGACGCTACGAGTCGCGGATCACGGCCTCACCGATGGAGCGACTCGTCGCCGAATGGCTCGTCGAGCGGGCGCGGTTCGCCAGCTCGCTCGTGGGGCTGACGGACGAGCAGTTCAACCGCGAGACCGCGCCGGGACAGTGGACCTATCGGGCGGTCGCCAAGCACGTGCTCGCGGTGGAGCAGGACTCGCTCAAGACGATGGCGGCGGACCAGGCGGCGAGAGTCGCGAGGTAGTCTGGGGCATCATCGCGCCGCTCCCATGCGCCGGAGCACCGGC
>Ga0209237_1003001_pt1 | contig 10209 bp, 12 predicted proteins | sample GraSoi013_1_40cm_2_FD_185820 | JGI IMG/M metagenome (GOLD analysis project Ga0209237, IMG submission 185820) | Grasslands soil microbial communities from the Angelo Coastal Reserve, California, USA - Sample 10_02_2013_1_40cm (SPAdes) (version 2) | ecosystem: Environmental > Terrestrial > Soil >...
GACACCGCGGTGCGCGATTACCGCCGCGAGGGATACCTGCCTGAGGCGCTGCGCAACTTCTTCGCTCTCATGGTGTGGCATCCTGATCCGGAACGGGAGGTGTATGCGCTGGATGAACTCGTGACGAGATTCCGGCTGGAGGAGCTCGGGAAGTCGTCGCCGATCTTCGATGTGGCGAAGCTCACCTGGCTCAACGGCCTGTACATGCGCGAGCTGATACAGCGGGACCCGCAGCGCGTCGTGGATGTGTGTGTGGAAAGCTTGAAGGCGGCGTCACTGCTGGATGGCGAGGTCACGCCGGCCACCCGCGCGTACGTGGCCAGCGTCATTCGGGTGCTTGGCGACCGGTTGAAGGTCGGCCGGGACATCCTCGCGTACGGAAGGTTCTTCTTTACCGACGACATCGTGTACGAGCCGGAGGCGGCGGCGCAGTTCCTCGATGGCCCGGCCACGGGCTCCATCCTGACCGCCCTCCGCGAGCGAGTGGCGAAGGTCCCCCAGCTGAACCGAGAGACGGCAGAAGAAGCGGTCCGCGGCCTGTCCGCGGACCTGGGCATCCATAGCCGGCAGATCATCCACCCCGTCCGTGTCGCGCTGACCGGCAAGACCGTCGGACCAGGACTCTTTGAGCTGATGGGATTGTTGGGGAAGGACCGCGTTGTCTCCCGCTTGGATCGCGCCCTGGCCTGGATCCAACGATCCGGCGGCAGCTCGTGACGGGCCCCGCGAGTCTCACCGGATTCTAGTCACCGCTGGTTCCTCTCGAATAGCTGGGCGCTCCATCTACCCGCTCCCTGCGCCTGCTGGCGTCCGATTGCGGACGGCTCGTCTGCTCCCGCCTATCCTGTGGGCGAGTTCGCAACGCGTGACCGGCCGGAGCGCGAACCCACCGCGGACTCCACGGGAGGCGAAGGCGATGATGACGAGAGGAGTTGCAATCTTGTTGGCAGTATGGATGGCTCTGCCAGCCGCGTTGCTGGCCTCGTCGGCGGCGTTCGGTGGATCTCGCGAATTCGATCTGATGGCACGTCCCTACGAGCGTGCTTACGAGCGCGTCGTTGAGACCATCCGCGAGGTGGAACGCGCCATCCGTGATTTCTTTGGCGGCGGGAGGGGGAGCAGCAAAGGTAGGGACAAAGAGTGCAGCTGTTTGTAAGGGATCACCGTGGGCCCCGGACCGGCCCGCATCGATAGCGGTCGGTCCGGGGAAGTGATCTGTTCATTGTCGTGCTACGATCCCTTGGACCATTGCCGGAACCCACGCTCCACGTCCCAGGTCATAATCCGCTGCTGGCCTTCTCCGAAGATCAGGTACGCGGCGCGTTCGATGTCCACCGAGAAGAGATGATACGAAGGTTCCTCAGGCGCCCAGTCGATCCGGGCCCGGATCGCGTCTCGAAATGCCGCGCGGAGGGCTGGAGTCCGCACATCAACCGCTTTGCCGTAGATCTTCACATCGCCGTCGGTTCCCTCTCGGTTGCAGGTGACACTGTGGACGGTTAACCGAGGGTCGCGGAGCAGGTCGAGCGCCTTTGTTGACTGCCACATCATGCCACAGAACAGATGGCCCGCCGCAATGTCGATCTCGCACGGGCTAACTCGCGGCCAGCCGTCTCTCCGCAGCGTGCCGACCATCACGAGCTGGTCTCTCGCAAAGCGTGCCCGGGCCACCTCAGAAATCTCTGGGCACGCTTTGACGAATAATTCCCATTGCATGGTCTACCGCCTCCTGGATGGAATCCTAGCAAGTGGGCCCCCGCCCCCATAGTCGCTCCGCTCCTCGGGACTAAATCAGGAGAACCATGATCCTCCGGTCAGGAGGCCCCCACGGCCGCTTCGCGGCCTCGGGGCAAATTTTCAAGGACCACCGCATGGACCCTAGCAAGAGGTCCCCACGGTCGCTGCGCTCCCTCGGGACAAATTTGAAGACCCAGCAATCGCTGGGTCTTCAAATTTGGCTGGGGGAGGAGGATTCGAACCCCCGCTAACGGGTCCAGAGCCCGTCGTCCTACCACTAGACGATCCCCCAGCGCAAACCCTTCTTCACTATATTATGCAGTGAAATTCCATACCGTCAATTGCATGGAAGATTTCGTGCGTTGCACTTCCCGCGTGCGTCGTGAAACGGGGAACGCCCGTCTATCACTCGCGCGCCCAGGGTACGGTGATGGCGGAGGCCTCATCTTCATAGTCCCCCCGACAACCGCCTGAACGGCAGCGCCCGCGTGCCCTCATATCTGTCCCGGGGGCGCGGATAGTGGGCGTGCGACCGCCGGGTGAGGCTCCGGGGTGTGAGCTATGTACCGGCCCAAAGTGGGCGAACGCATCATGCTGGAGTTGCTGCCCTCCGGTGAATCTTTTTCCAGCGCGGTGCAGGCGGTCGACGACGGCATTATGCGGCTGGCCTCCGCCATGCGTGGACCGGATCTGCCGGAACCAGGCTCCGCGGTGCGCATCATCTTCGTTCGCAAGGATGGTATTTACGAAGAGCATGGGACGATCACGGAGGTCGCCCGCGAGTCCGAGGTGCAGCTGACCATCCAGCTGGCCGGCGAGATCGCCCGGACGCAGCGCCGGGACTTCATCCGGAAAGATGCCAGCCTCAACACCGACATCAGCGTGCGCGGGCAGAACCACCGCGGCGTGACGAAAGACGTCAGCGGCGGAGGCGTCAGCCTGTTGTTCAACGAGGCTCCACCGTTTGCCCAGGATGAGGAGTTCGACATCATCATGAATGTCCCCGACGGGCGCCTGCCCGTCCGGGCGCGCTGCCAAACCAAGTATGTGCGAGAGATCTTGCGGGGATCGCGCTGGTTGGTCGGCAGTCAGTTTACCGTGATCGCCGACGAAGATCGTCAGCGGCTGGTCCGTTTCGTCTTCCGGTTGGAACTTGCGCAAAAGCGGGCCGTCGGGAAACGGTAGACTGCAGTTGGAGAGTTGGAGAGAAAAGGCTTTAACTCTCCAACTCTCCAACTCTTCAACGTTTCAACTCGGGGAAGAGCTGTCTAGCGGGTCGCCGAAATGACGTCGGGTTTAAGGACCCCAATAAAGGGCAGATTGCGATACAGTTGCCGGTGGTCCAGCCCGTAGCCCACCACGAATTCGTCCGGGACCTCAAACCCGCGATATTGAATCGGCAGCGTGTCCACGATGCGCCGCGCGGCTTTGTCGAGCAGCGTGCAGATGTTCAGGCTGGCCGGATCGCGAGCTCGCAACGTGCGCAGCAGATAATCGGCGGTGAGGCCAGTGTCGATGATGTCCTCGACCAGGAGCACGTGCCGCCCGGTGATTTTCTCGTCCAAGTCTTTGATGAGGCGGACCGCGCCGGTGGATGCCGTCTCGTCACCGTAAGACGTGATGGCCATAAAGTCGATGGTGATCGGGATGGTGATGGCGCGGGAGAGATCGGCCATGAAGTACAGTGCGCCCTTCAGCACGCTCACCAGGAGCGGCGCCGTCGCCGCATAGTCACGCGAGATCTGCGCGGCCATCGCCCGGATGCGATCCTGAATCTGGGCCTCGGCAAACAGGACCCGGGCGATGTCGTCGGCGAGAGCCATCAGACGGACGGCGTGCGGGCGGCGGCCTTGGCCAGGCCATACTTGAGAAGCAGACTGCGGTAATCGCGACCGTAGAAGATCTTCACGCGAATATTGGGGTACAACTCGCGGAGCCGGCGGAGTTTGCGGTTCTTTTTGGTCACGAGGCTTTGCTTGAGTGTGGTGAGTTCGATGTACAGGTCGATCTCCGGGAGATAGAAGTCCGGGTTGAAGCTCTCCACGACCCGACCCTGGTCGTCCCGCTGCAGCGGAAAGCTCCGAGGTTCGTACTCCCACCGGATACCGTAAAAGTCCAGGAGCCGGGCGAACTCAGCTTCACTTTCGTGCGCGAAGCGGGGGCGTGTCGTCGCAGCGTCGCCCTGGTCTTTACGGTCAGCCACCGAGTGGGTTCCACCCTCCTCGTCCCGCGCCGTGGTGGGCGGGCCACACCCCGTCCTGTCGTCGGGTGGCGCAGCGCCCACCGGCGGCCGGATATTTGCGTTCAGTATACCGACGTCCCCTAGGTGATGCAAGCAGAGGAGTCCCTACCGGGCCGGAGAAGTCACCTACGATATTAAGGAGATGGCCGTGGCCGAGTCCACCCCGATCCCAGAAGTCGACTTGAACCGGTGGCTGACGCAACTGCGCAGCAACGACGTGACGCTGCGCAGCGATGCCGCGCATCAGCTCGGCAAGCTGGGCGACGAGCGGGCTGTCCCGGTTCTGGTGGAAGCGCTGTCGGACTCTGACGAGTACGTGCGCAAGAGCGCCGTGACGGCGCTGCGCCGCATTGGGGGACCTGCGGCGATGGAGGGACTCCGGCAGGCGCTGGCCGACCGGTCCGAGCAGGTCGTGCTCCAGGCGGTCAACGGCCTCCGAGACATGCGCGACCGCGAGGCCGTGGAGCCGCTGATCCGTGTGCTGACGCGCCGCGAGCGGTCACTGCAGCTGGCGGCCACCGATGCGCTGATCCGCATCGGGGCTGATGCGGTCGGACCGCTCATGGAAGCATTCAAGGACCGGGCTGTCCGTCGGCGCATCGGCAACCAGATCTGGAAAATCCTGGTGGACATGGGCACGAAGTCTATTGATCCGCTCCTGCAGATGTTGACCGACGAGAACCAGTACGTTCGACTCACCGCCATTTCTGTGTTGGGACGCATCGGGGACCGCCGGGTGGCCGCCCCGCTCGTGCACCTGTTCCTCGATGACCCCCGCATGCAGGAGGCGGTCGTCACCACGCTGGCCCGGCTGGAAGAGCGCAAGGTCATCGAGCCGCCGGGATCCCATGCGGCCGACCGGGAGATCTTCCTTCCTAAGGATGTGGTGGATGGGTTTCTGGGTCGCCCGCGCGAAGAGGTGACGAAAGTTCTCACCGAGGCGCTGGAGAATCCCGGCGGGAAGGTGCGGCGGTTCGCGCTGAAGTCGATCTACGCGCTGTTTGGCGAGACGGCACTCGACCACCTCGTGGCGGCGTTGAAGGATGAGGACATCGACGTCAAACGGCTGGCGATCAAGATCCTCGGCAAGATGCGCAACAAGCGGGTGATCGATCCGCTCCTCCAGCTCATCCTGCACGATGGTGAGCAGGTCGAAGAAGCCGCCTGGAACACCCTGAAAGTGCTGACCGACCTGCGGGAATATGATGAGCTGCGTGCTCGCGTCGCCAAGGAGCGAGCCGGCGGTCGGCCGGCGGTGCGGAAATACGCGAAGTCGAAGGACGTGTCGCCTGACTGGTGGCGCGAGCAGGACTAAACAGTAGGCCGTAACCAGGAACCGGTCAGCAGTCAGCAGTCCGCAGTCGGCAGTCAACGCTCTAATCTTTGACTGCGGGCTGTGGACTGTGGACTGCTGACTTTTTCGATATGACAGCGCGGACGGTCGGTCAGACTGTGGTCAAAGTCGAACGCGGTGACATCACGATGATGGCCGTCGACGCCATCGTCAATGCCGCCAATAATCATCTGTGGATGGGCGGCGGCGTGGCCGGCGCCATTAAACGGGCAGGCGGTGCTGAGATCGAGCAAGAGGCCATGGGGAAGGGTCCCATTGAACCCGGCGATGCCGTCGTCACCGGCGCAGGGCGGTTGCCCTGCCGGCACGTGATCCACGCTGCCACCATGGCGCAAGACCTGATGACCAGTGCGGATCTGATCCGTCGCGCCACGCGCAGCAGCCTTCGCCGGGCTGACGCGCTGAAGCTTGCCTCCGTCGCCTTCCCGGCGCTGGGCACGGGGGTGGGAGGGTTTGGAGTCCGTGATGCCGCGCATCTCATGGTGGACGAAGTCGCCGGCCACCTGGGCGTGGCGACCACGTTGCGCACCGTAGTGTTTGCCGTGGTCACTCCCGACGCAGAACAGGCCTTTGCCGAAGCCCTACACAACGTTGAAACGTTGGACCGTTGAAACGCCACAGGGCAGCACGGTCGCTTCAACGTTTCAGCGCCTCGACGGTTCGACGGTAGTGCAACGATGCGCGTGCTGATCACCAACGACGACGGCATCGCATCTGCGGGCCTACAGGCGCTCGTGGAGGCCTTCGAATCGGGGGGCGAGACGTTCGTCGTGGCCCCGGAGCGAGAGCGCAGCGCCACCGGTCACGCCATTACGCTGCACAAACCCCTCCGCGCGCACGTCGTCACCGTGCCAGGATCGTCGGCACATGCCTGGGCGACCAACGGCACCCCGGCCGATTGCGTGGCGCTGGGGATGCTCGACCTGTTGCCCGCCAGGCCGGACGTCGTCCTCTCCGGCATCAACGTCGGACCGAATCTGGCGCGTGACCTGACATACTCCGGCACCGTCTCCGGTGCCATGGAAGGCGCGATCTTTGGAGTGCCCAGCATCGCGATCTCGGTGGGTTCGTTTCGCCATCCTACGTTTACGGTCGCCGCGGCATTTGCCGTCGATCTGGTGCGTGCGATTCTCCTGCATGGGTTGCCAGAGGATACCCTCCTCAACGTCAACGTGCCACACTTGCCTCCAGAGCGAATCGCCGGCGTGGCGATTACGCGCCAGAGCGCGAAGCGGTTCATCAGCCGGCTGGAGAAGCGCGTCGATCCCCGTGGTCGCACCTACTACTGGTTGACGGGAGACCCGTCGCCGGTGGAAGACCTTGAGGGAACCGACACCTGGGCCCTCAGCCGCGGCTATATCTCCGTGACGCCCCTCACCTTGGATATGACCGACGATCGCGCGGCCGCGGCGCTGCGCACCTGGAATCTTCCCTGGCGGCCGGCACGCGACCAATAAAGGAAAAGCTTCCGTGATCTAGAACCCCATCCACCGACGTCAGCGTCGCAGCACCAGTCGCACCCTTTCGTCGGAGCAGCGTATGGTCCAACTCGACGGCGTCACGAAAGTCTTTCCAAACGGTGTTGTAGCCCTTCGCCACGTCTCCCTCCGCATTGAGCCGGGGGAGTTTGTTTTTGTGGTCGGACCCACCGGGACCGGCAAGTCCACGCTCCTGCGCCTGGTCTACCGCGATGAGCTCCCCACCTCCGGTCGCGTGGTCGTCTACCGCCGGGACATCAGCCGCCTGCGCAGCCGGGGGGTGGCGTTGTTGCGCCGCAGGCTCGGCGTCGTCTTCCAGGATTTCAAACTCCTGCCCGCCCGCACGGCGTACGACAACGTGGCCTTTGCGCTGCGCGTGATCGGTACACCCTCGCAAGAGATCCGGCCGCGGGCCCTCCGCGCCCTGGCTCTGGTCGGTCTCGAGGATCGGGCTACCGCGATGTCGGTCGAACTGTCCGGCGGTGAGCAGCAACGGGTCAGCATTGCGCGCGCCATCGTGAACGACCCCCCGCTGCTGTTGGCCGATGAGCCCACGGGGAACCTCGATCCGGGCTCGTCGTGGGAGATCATCCAGCTCTTGTCGCAGATCAATACGCGCGGGACGACGGTGATCGTCACCACGCACAATAAGACCATCGTCGACGTCCTACGCCGGCGGGTCATCCAGCTGGCGGGGGGACAGGTGGTGCGGGACCAAATCCACGGCCTCTACGCGGTAGAGGCCTGAGGCCAGGGGGAGCAGTGCGCGCGCGCCTCGTGGCCGAGCAGGCCCTCTATTTTACCGCTGAAGCGACCGCCAGCTTCCGCCGCAACGGACTGATGACGATTGCCGCCGTGACGACGGTCGTGGTGGCGTTGCTGGTGGTCGGGACCGCGGTGGTCCTGGGACTCAACCTGTCGCACCTGGCAGCCACGCTGGAGTCGGAGGTGGCGGTGGTCGCCTTTCTCCACGATGGTCTGACGGCACCTGAGACGGCTCGTGCCCAGCGTGCCATCGCGGCGCTGCCCGAGGTGGCGTCGGTGCGATTTGTGAGCCGCAGCGAAGCGCTGCGACGCCTGCGACATCGCCTCGGTGATGCCGCAGCCTTCGACGATTTGGAGGCAGCCAACCCGCTCCCTGACTCGTTTGAAATCCACCTCCGCGACCCGCTGCGCGCCAAGGCCTTCGCCGGGATTGTCGCCGGCGTGTCCGGAGTTGAGGACGTCACCTATGGGGCACAGGTGACGGATCGGCTGCTGGCTCTGACCCGTGGGGTGCGGATGCTGGCCGCCCTGCTGACGCTGTTCCTTGCGGCCGTTGCGTTGATCGTCGTCGTGAACACGATACGGTTGACCGTCATCGCCCGCCGCCGCGAGATCGAAATCATGCAACTAGTCGGCGCCACGCGCTGGTTCATCCAGTGGCCACTGCTGCTGGAGGGGATCCTGGAAGGCGCAGCGGCCGCGGCCATGGCCACGGTGGTGCTCGCGGGATTGTATGCGCTCGGCGCGATGCGGGTCAGCAGCGCACTGCCGTTTCTGCCGCTGGTGTCGATCGCCGAGGCGCTGCAGACGGCAGCGACCGTCCTGTTCGCCGCGGGAGTCATCGTGGGGGCGACCGGCAGTATGATCGCGGTGCGCCGGTTCGTCACGCCATGAAGCGGGCGATCCTCCCCCTACTGGTCGCGCTGGGACTGTCGGCTCCGCCCCACACCAGCTGGGTGGGGGGCGGGTCGGCGCAGGCGGCGGCGCTGCAGGAAGTAGAGTCCCGGCTGCAGCAGGTCCTCACGGCGCTGTCCGCGCAGCGCAACAGGCTGCGTCTGGTGCGCCGCAAAGAGCGCCAGCTGCTCGGGGAACTGGAAGGCATCGACCGGACCAAGGACCAGGCGGAGCGGAACCTGACAGAACTGGGGGCGGATTACCAGCAGACGCAACTCCGCGCGAAAGAAGTCTCCGTGCAACTGCAGCGTGCCCAGGAGCACCTGACCGCACGTCGCCGGGTGCTCGACGGTCGGCTCCGGGACATCTACAAATACGGACGAACCGGGTATGCCGAGGTCCTGTTAGGCTCAGATGACTTCGCGGCGTTCGTGACGCGCTGGCAACTCATCTCCACGATCGTCCACGCCGACACGGAGGTCCTTGGTGCGCATGCCGCCGACGTGGCCCGCTACCAGCGGCTGCAGGCGACCCTGGCCCAGGACCAGGCCTACCTGCGAACGCTCACCGCACATACCGAGGCCCGGCGGCGCGAAATCGCTGCGACCGAGCTGGCCAAGCGTGAGATGTTGGAGCGCCTCCAGGTCGAGCGCGCCGCGTACGAGCGCGTGGTGCGCGAGCTGGAAAAGAACTCCAAAGATCTCGAAGCGATGATCCAAAAGGCTCAAGTCCCGCCGCGGCGGCCCACGATGGCGGAGGCGCACACCCCGTTCGCCTTCCTTTGGCCCACACGCGGTCTATTCACGTCGGGGTTTGGGATGCGTCGCCACCCGCTGTTCGGCATCTGGCACCTGCACACCGGAGTCGACATTGCGACGGCCTGGGGAGCGCCGGTCCTGGCCGCTGCCGAGGGTCGCGTGATTTACGCGGGATGGTTCGGCGGGTACGGGAAGATCGTGGTGATCGACCACGGGGAAGGCATTTCCACGCTCTACGGCCACCTCTCTAGCTTGCTCGTGGTCGCCGGCGACGAGGTGCGGCGCGGCCAGCCGGTCGGCCGTGTGGGGAGTACCGGGTTCTCGACGGGTCCACATCTGCACTTTGAGGTCCGCGTCAACGGCCGTCCTGTCGATCCGGTCCGCCTGTAGTGGATATCGAACCAATCGATCACGCTGCGCGCATGTTCGCTGTCCACTCATTCGCGTAGTAGAATAGGTGGGACTCCACGGCGGGCATCGCGTGGGGCGCCGAGGTGTGCATGGGCGGCCGACGGCAATTTGTCGCAATCGCGCTGGTGCTGGTCCTGGCGGCCGCCGCCGGTTTCGTGTGGGCCGCAATCAAACCGCGCGGTCAGGCAGCCGACGTACGCGCGCAGGGCCAGTCACTGCTCGATGCCATCGCCCGAGAAATCCGCACGAAGTTCATCGTGCGCTCGATCAACGAAACGGAGATCTACGAGGGGGCCGGCAAGGGGTTGCTGGACGCCGCGGGTCCGGCATGTTCGCGGCTGCTCAGCACCAGCCCCGCCCCGCCGGCGGCCGACGGGCGACAACGCATCGCCGTGCTCGTCGATGAGGCCACCCAGCGCTGCACCACGCCGCGGCCGGATCCCCAACGGCTGTACTTCGGCGCGGCCAAGGGCATGCTGGACTCGCTGGGCGATCAGTATACGCGCTTCATGGATACCCGTGCGTTCGATGAGTTCAAACAGGATTCGCAGGGGTTCTTCTTCGGTATCG
>Ga0209237_1003002_pt1 | contig 10209 bp, 7 predicted proteins | sample GraSoi013_1_40cm_2_FD_185820 | JGI IMG/M metagenome (GOLD analysis project Ga0209237, IMG submission 185820) | Grasslands soil microbial communities from the Angelo Coastal Reserve, California, USA - Sample 10_02_2013_1_40cm (SPAdes) (version 2) | ecosystem: Environmental > Terrestrial > Soil >...
GTTGCGCCCAGGGTCAGCACAGCTATCAGTGATATTACTCCATAAGCTTGCGAAAACGAGTTCCATACGTATCCCGTCATTATCAGATCGCGAATCGCGTTCACTGCAAAGCTAATCGGATTGTACGCGGAGACATTCTGCATCCATGCCGGCATCAATTGTGGCTTCATCAGCGCAGTACTCATGAATAGAAGAGGAAAGGTTAGGGTCCCGGCTATTCCGAACACTGTCTCAGCACTCTTGGTCCTGAGTCCCAGGGCCAAGGATATTCCAGACCAGGCAAGGCCGAAGAAAGCTACCGTGACCAAGATGAGGATGTAACCGATGATTCCGGTAGCAGGGAATACGCCAAGACCATAGGCTAGTACTAGTATGATGAGCGATTGGGCAAAAACCCTGAAAGCATCACTCAGCAGTCTACCTAGCAGGATAGAGGCACGACTGGCAGGAGTGGCAAGTATTTTGGCGAGAAATCCAGACTTGATATCGTCAACAATGGCTGTTCCAGACTGAAACGCGCTTGAGAACGCATTCTGAAGAACAATCCCTGCAGTGGCAAACAGAGTATAGTTTACGCCTAGGAGCACGCCGAACGAGCTGAATAGTTGTGTGAACAGGAGGAGGAAGATTATCGGTTGAAAGAGGGAGAAGAATAGGAGTATCGGGTTTCGTACGAGCTTCTTCATCCAGCGCAGGAACATGTAGTAGGTGTCAGAGATGAACGTCATCTTTCCGTTCTACCTCCTTCTCCGGCCGAACATTCCGGATGCCCTTGACTTGTCGATCTCCTCGGGCCTGATTCTCCTTCCCGTGTGTTTGAGAAACACGTCGTCGAGGGTCGGACTGGAAACTCCGATAGAAGCGAGCTTGATTCCGGCACCATCAAACGCCCGGACAATATCGGGGACCAAGAACCCCCCGTTCTTCGCGTAGATAACAATCCCTTCGTCAGAGTTGACGACTTCTGTGATTCCCCCTAGATTGGTTAGGACTTGCTTGGCTTTGTCCTTTAGAGCCCCGGCTTCCGGGTTGCCATTCTCAAATCCGATCGTGATGCGGTCCGCTCCGATCTCGGACTTCAGTTCCGAGGGTGAGCCTTGTGCAACAATTTCGCCGTGGTCTAGAATGGCTAGTCGGCGGCACAGCCGGTCCACCTCTTCCAAATACTGTGTTGTGATGAAGATTGTAATTCCTTCCTGGTTCAACTCCTTGAGATACGACCATACTGTTGCTCGTGACTGTGGGTCCAAGCCAGTTGTAGGCTCGTCTAGGAAGAGTATTTTCGGCCTATGAACAAGCGTAGAGGCGAGGTCAAGTCTCTTCTTCATTCCACCTGAGTAGTAGGCTGACCGTTTGTCGGCTGCATCCTCCAGGTCAACGATCTTGAGAAGCGTGTTTACGCGCTCCTTCAACTCTTGTCCGTGCATCTGATGCAAGTGTCCCTGCAGTATCAGGTTCTCCCGCCCGGTGAGATCTTCATCGATAACCGTGTCCTGCATCTGAACGCCGATTAGCTTGCGGACCTTTTGAGGATCGTGCTCGATATTATGTCCAGCTACGTTAGCCAATCCGGATGTCTTCCGCAGAAGGGTGGTAAGGATCTTGATAGTGGTGCTCTTTCCGGCACCGTTCGGTCCGAGAAATCCGAAGAATTCGCCCTCGTCGACTTTGAAAGATATTCCTTTAACAGCCTGTGTACCATCCCCGTAGGTTTTTACTAGCTTCTCAACTTGGACCGCAGGCAACTCTCTATTCCTCTATCGTATTAGATATATCGCATCCGATATGGATTTATATAAAGAATTCTTTGCGAAACGGGTTTATTAGCGAAGGGCTCTGTTGCAAAGGAAACGTATGCCTGGTTCTGGGGAAACTACGATCAAACGCCCAACGATCCACGGCGCTCTTGCACACCCGCAAGGGATTCCCAGAGGTTTTCTGCGTCTTTACGTCTTGCATAGAATTGCGGCGAGGCCAGCTCATGGATACGATCTCTTGCAGGAGATCGAGAGCAAGACTGAGGGTGTCTGGAGGCCCGGAGCGGGTTCCATCTATCCGATTCTGAAGGAACTCGTGAGGGGAGGATACATCAGAGCAGAAGCGCACAAAAAGACCGGAAAGCCACAACGCGTCTACCATATCACTTCCGAAGGACGCGCGTTGTTGCAGCAGTCCGGCGAGATGCTTTTGAAAACTGGACAAAACTGGGGAGCGATGAGATCCATACTAATAGAATTGGTCGATCCAAAAAACATTCCAACAATGTTCACCCATATGACTGCCGGACAATTCGCGTTTCTCCGCGGAATTCTCGAATCGAAGAGGGACAAGATCCCGCGCAAAGAAATCCAGTTCATGCTGAAAGAATATGCTCTTAATCTTGAGAGACAGCTCGATTGGACAAAGCGAATGCTAAAGAAAGCATGAAGATCCGTGAATTCAAGATCCAAGACTACGACACAGTACGCGCGCTGTGGCAGGCGGCGGGCCTGATTTTGCGTCCGGGAGACGAACTTGAAGATGTCAGGTTGAAACTCCAACGAGACCCAGATTTGTTCCTCGTTGCTGAACAAGTCGATGAGATCGTGGGTAGTGTAATAGGCGGTTGGGACGGAAGACGTGGTTGGATCTACCATCTCGCTGTGAAGCCTGAAAATCAACGGAAAGGGATCGGGGTAGGACTCGTTCGCGAAGTGGAAAGGCGTCTTGTGACCAAAGGAGCGAAGAAGGTGAACGCGCAAGTCTACAAGTGGAACGAGCGATCCTCTGAGTTCTTTAGGGCAATCGGCTACGAAACACAGCCCGACCTCATGATGATCGGGAAACAGCTAAGAGAATAGGGAAGAGGGAGCCGCAAGCTCCACCCGCAAGCGGTCACATTTGAAACAGCATTTGGTTTGATATTCCAGTCTCGCTCCAGAAGTCCCTCCCTCGACAAGGTCCCAGAAGGACACGAACTGATCGGCAAATGGTTGCTGTGCATCAGTTTCTATAACGACGAGGCCAACGCAGTTGCAATCTGTGCAGTGGTAGAGAGATCCAATGGAACCTCCGAGCCATAGGGAGACCTCGCCGGAACCGCATACCAAACATCTTCGCATTTTAACGCACTCACCTCTACAAAGAGCGCATGGAGCAGAGGAACTATTCTGTTCTCCTAGGAATCCGCTTAAGTGTATAGGGTGGGCCGACTCGTAGAATATTCCAGAGAGAATATATTCCAACTGGAATGAGGGTAATCCTTAGCATGGGCAAGAGTCAATAGTCTCGACCCCGACATTTTTCTTCGGCGAAGCTTTTGCGGAGCCTTACTCCTCGAGACATTCTTCGCGGAACCCTGCTCGCAATCTTCCCGTGGGCACCGGCCTATCTCTTTGAGAGAGTGAATTTCTGGTTTGGACAAACCAACAATGGTTACTGGTATTACCAGTTTTCAGGCACGAGGCTCGAAGCAGATGTAGTCTCCTTCGCCCTCGGAGGGATACTTGTAGCATATCTTCTCCGCCCGCGGTGGGCGGTTATCGAAGTATTCCTTAGTGCTTCACTCATCTATGTTCTATTCTACTTTGCTTGTCCCACGTATATGGCTGGATCGATTTGGAGGTCCGAGTGCTATTCCCCTGGACCCGATGGTCTAGCAGGGGTCCGTCTTTGCACGATGATGTTTTCGTTCGGAGCGTTGCCCGCGATCGTCCGAGCATCGTACAAAGAAGACGAGCTGAACAAACAATTGCGTCCATGGATCGCGATATTCGGCGCCTTCATCACGTCCGTTGTCACGGCCTGGTTTCCGCTTACAGCATGGTTCTCAGGAGTCACCTATCTCGCACCACTCGTCCCGTTTCAGGCAGCACTCCTCTTTGGAGTCTCAGAGATCGCAGTTGGAATTCAAGCTGCAAAAATAAGCAGATCTATCCTGATCGCCGCGGCTTCCGGCGTCACTTCAGCGCTCCTTCTCTCCGGGTTTCTCTGGCCACTCCTTTGTCCATCTTGCGACAGGACACTGCTGTTTCTGATGGTTCCAGGTTGGGGGATTTTCGCCCTGATTGGCGGCGTCCTAGAACTCGGCCTCCCCAGGAAACTAAACGTTGGTCCCCTGAGGCATTTCAATCCGAGACTAGAAGACATCCGACGGGTTGGAATCGCCGTGGTCCTTCTCTTCTCTTTGTGGACTCTCGTATCCTTTGACTTCTGGGACCCGAGCGTCCTCTACGCCACAAACATCTCTCCTGGCCCCGGACAACTCACGCTAGGTGTCCCAACGTATCCATATGTTGCAGGCTACTACAACTCGACCCAGTATAGAATTTGCTGTGTTCAAATCGGAATAAGTTTCGCCAAAGTGGATCTGAACGCCCTAGCCCCTAACAATTTCCTCATGGCAGGGATGGGCGTCCAATCCCCCAACTGTTGCATTGACGGTTGGGATTTCGGATGGAGAGCAGACCTCTTCGTCTTACCCAACGGAACCCAATTGGTCTCCGGGTCGACCTGGGAGACTTGCGATGGAAACGCGAACTGTGGAGGCGTAATGTGGGAACACCTCAGGTATCACACTGAACGAGTCATCTATCCTGCAAACATCTCAACGCCAGTCTATCTCAGGATGATGTGGCAGAACGACCAACCAAACTTTCACGCAGACTGGTACTACAACTACACCGGGCACCCATGGACAAAGTTTGGAAGCTTCGTCCCAGACTTCAGGGAAGGCCGTTACTTCGACATTGGGGTTGTCGGGGTTGGGAATTATCCCTCAGCCTATGCGTTCTTCTACCAGTTCGGCGTGGCGAGCAAGACCCCTGTCTTAGGTTGGTCTGTTCAATTGTTGTACCCGTCGTTCGTACATCCCGATGGGTCGTGGCGGATAATGGAACGGGCTAACATCATACAAGGATGGCATTCGTATTGGAAGGCAAACTACCGCTGGGGAGGAGAACCATACAACGGTGTCTCTGCCCAAGCAAGCGCGAACGACAAGACCCTCCCCATAGGTATCCTCCAACTAACATATTCTGGAACAGGAACTCTACGGGACAAAGCCATTCTCTGGTAAAATGAAGGGTCGTAGACCACGGGACTCCCATCCGAATGATGGAGCAAGATAGGAGCAGGTTTATCGGACAAAGTGGCTAGAATTCGGTTCCATCTCCGGAATTATAGAGAAATGGTCAAGCTTTGACAGACATGCTCAGTCCCCTAACTAGAGAGGCATCACTACAAGGCAACATTGTCTCCTCTCCGGAGAAACTCTGTCCAAAATGCCTTAGAATTAGGAGGCTATCCGGAGAGAAGAAGTGCGCCATACACGTCAAAGCGGACTCTTTGGCAGCCCATCATCCGGAATTCGACTTAAAGTCCATCGCAGGGTCCAGTCCCCCCGGAGTCTTCGTAGGCCGATTCGGGTATCCAAACGTCTACGTCGGACCCATGGTGCCATCGATCCCCGGCGACACTGAGATTCTTGACACTCCTGAATGGTGGATGGGCAAGGGTTTCGATGAGATTGTTGATTTCAGGTACAGTTTGCTTCGGGGGTGCAGCAAGGCGAAAGTCTCAGACGCTCAGAGGGGAGGCAGATTGATTGAGACCTTGCAGGACGTGGCCATGATGACGAAACCCGTTGATACAGAACTCGTCCTTGCTCGACCTCCCCGAAAGGTGTTGGACCTGCGAGAGGATTCTCAGCCCTTCGGTCCCATCGCGCCCCTGACCTCATTTCATGCCGGCAACTCCTCCGTTGACAACAGGATCCAGAAAGCGTTCTATGATGGTGATCTCCCGGCCGACGATGCTGTACTCCAGCTCTACAGAAACGGTGTCTTGGTGACCCGTATTCAGCGGGCGTTTAGCCTCGGCATGTTTGGTGAGAGCAAGAGACGCAAGCTTGTCCCGACACGGTGGAGCATAACAGCAGTCGACAGCAACCTCAGCATTAAGCTGATGGCTCGCGTGAGACATCATCCTCTGATTGGCGAATTCCGCGTCTACAAGTACACGTATCTCGACAATATCTACGTAGGACTTCTAACTCCTGAGCACTGGAAGTTCGAGTGGATCGAGGCCTGGTTCGAACCTGAGCTGCTTGCCACTAGTTTTCCCGATGTGAACATGGCTGAGGACGTAGAGAAGAGTAGCTATCTTTCTCCGAAAGGATATCGGCCGGTGATGCTGGGTGATTCGGAAGGATTCCGAGGACGGAAGACCTACGCCAAGCCTGGCGGTTGCTACTACTCAGCAAGACTCGCGGTTTCTGAATATCTCGACGGGATCGGAAAGCAAGCCGGTGCAATAATGCTGAGGGAAATTCATCCAGGCTACATAATGCCTGTTGGGGTTTGGAATGTTAGAGAAAGCCTCCGAGCGCTATTCAAAACACCGTTCGAAAGGTTCGACTCCATGGACGCCGCGCTGAATCAAGTGGGCAATATTTTCGAGATACCGAAGCGTGGTTGGATAGAAACCTCGGCGCTCCTCCAGAGCGCCTATTTCCAGCGGAAAATCAGCCAATTCAACTAGAGCTAACAGTGTCATCCTGCGACTTCTCTTAGGGATCCCCCTATAGCCCACTCCACCGTCGACCTGACGCGGTAAATGCTTAAGCATGACCGTTTCTAATCACGATTCCGTGATTTCTACCGAGAATCTTGGGGAAGAACTGGCGAAGATATCTCTCGACCTTGCAAAGCGAGACAACGCAAGTTATGCCGAGCTGAGACTGGTTAACACTCGATCTGAGGCTATTAGCGTCGTTAACGAGAACCCGGCCAGCGAAGAAGCGAGCACAATCGGGGTTGGAATCCGTGTTCTCTACAAGGATCTCGGCTGGGGATTCGCCGACACCGATGAACTTGAGCATGATAGCATAAGAGAGACTACCAAGAAGGCGCTCGCTCTCGCCAGGGGCGCTTCCAAACTCGGGATAAAAGTCACTCGCGCCTCTGAGCCCGTTCATGTCGACAAGTGGGCAACACCGGTCAAGAAGGACCCATTCCGCGTCCCCACTGAGACCAAGTACGAAGTTCTCCAAGAAACAACCAAGAGGATGAAGGAAAACGACGTCGTGGCCAGAAGAGGCCAGATGACGTTCGATTTTATCGAGAAGTATTTCGCTAACTCAGAGGGGTCGAAGATCTTCCAAACTCTCTCCTACGCGGGTGTATCTGCTATCGTTGCCGCAAAGGGGCCAACCGGAGTCCAGAGGCGATCAGTTCAACAGAACACAGGCGGTGGCTACGAGCTTGTCGACGAGATGGACCTTCCCGGACAGGCACTCGAGATTACAAAAGACGTTCTAGCGCTCACCCACGCCCCGACTATCAATGAAGGAAAATCAGACATTATTCTTAGCGGAGACCAGGTTGCATTGCAGGTGCACGAGTCCTGCGGCCACCCAATAGAGCTCGACAGGGTTCTAGGTTACGAGGCGAACTTTGCAGGCCGAAGCTTTCTGCAACCAGACCAGCTCGGAAAACTCCAGTACGGATCAGAACACGTGAATATTGTAATGGATGCAACCCTCGATCATGGGAACGGACTGGGAACCTTCGGCTACGATGATGAGGGAGTAAAAGCCCAGCGAAAATATGCCGTCAAGAATGGAAAGTTCGTGGGATATCTCATGTCCCGAGAAACCGCCCCCAGAGTTGGCGAGACCCGAAGTAACGGGTGCATGCGAGCCGAATACTACAAGCTTCCAATAATCAGAATGACCAACGTCAGTCTCGAACCAGGCGATTGGGACTATGACGAGATGATCGAAGATACCCGCGACGGATACCTAATGGTCACAAACTATGGTTGGAGCATCGACCAGAAGAGGTACAACTTCCAGTTCAACACCGAAAAAGGCTACAGGATAAAGAACGGTAGTATTGGAGAAATGGTCAGAGGACCCACTTACGCTGGCATAACACCTGAGTTCTGGAACTCCTGCGATGCCATCGCCAACAAGAAGAGCTGGGTGCTATGGGGAACGCCGAATTGTGGAAAAGGCCAGCCTGGGCAGACAATGATCACCGGACACGGAGCCTCACCCAGCAGATTCAGGAACATCCGGGTTTTTGGAGCATCTTAGCCATGTCACAAAAGATGGAACACCAACCTGTTCCTCTCAGAGAAAGAGCTCACCAGATCTTCGCCACTGCGAAAAGCGTGGCAGGAAAGGCTGAGGCAGAGATAATACTAGTATCGCGAGTTGACGAGTACCTCCGATTTGGGAATAACGAACTCGCACAATCACAGTATAGCACGAGTAGAAACCTGTCCGTGAGGATCGCGTCCGACAAGAAACAGGGGCGAGTCACAACAGGCACGTTGGACAAGGCTTCTATTGAGAGGACTGTAGAGAAAGCTCTCAGCCAGGCCCGCGACTCGCCAGAAGACCCGGATTATTTGCCGATGCCCGGTCCACAGAAATACCGTACAGTCGACCGCTACAGCGAAAAAACTGTCGAGGCTCCTGCCGAGCTGAAAGCAGGCTACATCGGGTCCGCCATCGATCTGGCTAAGAAAAGCCATCTTCTTGCCTCAGGAGTTCTCGGTACCAGCGTCGAGCAAGTGATGATGCTCAACACATCCGGACTGGAAGCATCCTATCGAGGATCGGGCGGATACTTCTCGTTGACAATGGACGCCGACAACGGTAACCAGACAGGATACGCAATGTCAACATTTGGCGATATTGGCGAGCTGGACCCGAACAAGGTCTCCCAGACAGCGCTTGAAAGAGCCAAGTTGAACAAGAACCAGGCAGACATCGCCCCCGGAAAGTTCGATATTGTTGTCGATCCCTATGCGTGGAGCGAGATGCTGCTCTTCTTTGCCGTATCTGCATCCACCGGCTATAGTCCTGATCTTGGAATGCGACAGTACAAGGAAGGCAGAAGCTACCTTTCAGGGAGGCTCGGAGAGAAGATTCTCGGAGATAACGTCAGCATCGATGATGACGTGTATCATCCAAACCAGGCCGGGCCTCCCTTCGATGGGGAAGGCTGCCAGAAGAGCAAAGTTGCGCTTATCGAGAACGGGGTCTTTCGAAATGTGGTTTCCTCCAGAATATCTCAGCATCGCTATGGAGCAGCACCGACAGGTCACGAGCTACCGTTGCCAAACCCTCTGGGCGAGTTGCCGACCAATCTAGTAATTCGAGGCAAGGGCGCAACCAAGACCTCAGAGGAGCTAATTGGAGAACTTGACAAGGGGCTGCTGATCACCAGATTCTGGTACGTACGAGAAACAGAACCTCGGACCAAGACAGTGACCGGCATGACCAGAGACGGAACCTTCCTAGTTGAGAATGGTGAGATCAAGAGACCCGTGAAGAACCTCCGGTTCAACCAGAGCCTCCTCGAATTGTTCAACAAAGTCGACGCGGTCTCAGAGCCTGTGCGAAACTTCTCCGAGTTCCAGCAGTTCCGAATCCTGCAGCCAGGGATCCTGGCGAGGGACTTTAACTTCACAAGCGTCTCCCCCTTCTAGCTACCCCATCCCCACACACCACATAGTCTCGCAAGGCTTCCCATGGTCAGAGACTGTCGGTTCTAGAAAACTCATACTCGGGCCTTAGGAGCCATTCTCCGTGGATTCTTGACCTATCGGAAAGAGTACGTCCTCGGCATTCTGTCCCTTATGCCCCTTCTTGCAGCGGGCACTTACAAGGGGCTAGGCTGGCTCGTGACCATAATTGTCGTGTATGTTGGCATCCCGGTTCTCATCTGGAGCCTCGTAGTAGATCGTCTCGCATTCTTTGTCATCTGGATAATTCGCCACTTTCGAGAGTCGTCAGGTCACCAGTACTATTTTGAGAGGCCGGTCGGGCCTCCTGGTTTTTCGCGTCGCATCCTGAGGGATTTTCGAGTCTTATTGTTCGTGTTTGTTCTCTCGGCTATCATTGTGCCGCAGATAACGGATGTTACCCCTGCGAACATCGCAATTGTCAGCAACGCCTTCGTGTACGTGGCCATCTTCATCCTTGCCGTTCCGTCATCGATACATGTTCTGTTCTGGGTTCTCGAAGACTCTGGGTTGCGATGCCATAATCCAAAGAGGGTTACTGTTACGGCCCCTGGGGCGTGGATGTCGAACTGGCTCGCTTCAGTTGGGAGCTTGGGCGCGTTTCTCACATTCGCGGTGTCACTTGGCGGAAGCCTTGACAAGGCAATCTCCCTCACCACTACTCTATTCGCATCTCTCTTGCCTTCCTGCATT
>Ga0209237_1003003_pt1 | contig 10208 bp, 8 predicted proteins | sample GraSoi013_1_40cm_2_FD_185820 | JGI IMG/M metagenome (GOLD analysis project Ga0209237, IMG submission 185820) | Grasslands soil microbial communities from the Angelo Coastal Reserve, California, USA - Sample 10_02_2013_1_40cm (SPAdes) (version 2) | ecosystem: Environmental > Terrestrial > Soil >...
AGAACGGAGCTTTTGGCGGATAAAATGGCTTCCGAGAACGTGAATTTCAAGGACTTTGTTATTTCGCTTATTGAGAGAGAAGGAAGGCTGTTTGATCCGGACAACAAGAGGATCCTTGCAATGCCCACAGTATTACTCATCAGCCTGTACAAACATACCAGATCGATTCTTGGTACTGAGGTGCACGCGTTCTTTTACGAATGGGGAAAAAGCTATGCTCGAGAGACTCAAGACCTAATAAAGAATATGGCTAGTAAAACCGGGACCAGATTTATTGAATCCTTTTTGTCTCTCTTGAGGCTCAAAGGTTGGGGCAGGTTCGAAATAAATGACTTGACTGAAAAATCTGCGAACATTGTATGGTACGACTCCATCTGGTCCGAAATGGACCCTCCAGAGAACAGCCCCGTGGACGACTTTATGGTTGGTGCTCTGACGGAGGCGGCTTCTCTCTCGTTTGCCGGAACTTGGCAGTTTACTGAGGTCGAATGCAAGTCCATGGGTGCACCACGTTGTAGATTCACAGGTACTCGCATCCAGTAGTTTGCATTATTACTGTAAACATGAAATGACCTCAGGGTAAGCAACACTGAACACTATTGAGAGACAATGGTTGGTTGCACATCTCCATTTGGTCCAACACACGACTGTTGCGAATAAGGCGGGTCTTCTACTCAATCCTGAAAGGAAAAATCTTAGGTTCAATGATGATAAAGTGTAAACCAAAGTTACTACATCATGTTTACATAATTCGGCTATCCCACACCTAATTACTGTTGAATTATAAAAGTAGACTGATACTGCTGTTCATATTAATCGCGATTATTCCTGTCTTCGCCTTGTCTGTTGTGTCGGCGTATACAGTGTTGAAATTCAGAGATCAACTCTCTAACATGTATTTTGGAGTAAGCGTAAACCAGGCAAACTTGCAGGAGGGAAACAAAGCCCTTCAGTCTACAAAAATTGATTTGTTACAATACATCGGGTCTCATAGTGATAACCAACAAGCATCTGCGATTGCCAGCCTTGATAGGGACAGTAACGCATTCTCAAAGTACTTCGGAAGCTACAAGAAAGTATCTACGTTCCCTATCAAGATCGAATTTGTAGCCAACCGGGATATAGATCGAATCATTTCGAATGAAGTAGGAATCCTCTCTCGCATAGATAATAAATGGACCGAGTACCAGGCAGAGCTCAAAGATCTCATGATACTATCCAAAGATCCTAGTTTCAGGCAAAGTGGTCAAATCGAAGCTGCTAAAGCTCTTGCACTATTTGATGGGGTCGAAACTTCTTATCAAGATCTAATTACCCTTAATACTGATCTTGGAAAGGCGTCTTACGAGGCATCAGATACCGTTGTCCAGTTGGCGTATTTTTATGAAGTCATTGCAGCATCGATATCTGCGGCCTGCGCGACAGGCGCCGCTATCTTGGTATCAAAGAGAATTATCCTTGGCGATCTAGTGAAAAAGACAAAGATTGACATGATTGAAACGACACTGAGAGACTTGATTGGAGAAGGTGCGGACCTCATCCTCGAAATCGTAAAAAAGGAAATGCCAGCAAAGAAGGAAGAGACAGAATAAGGTCTAACTTTCAATAGAAAGTTTTCTAAAGCATGAAATTCTTTTGGATTATTGATCTATGACTTTAGTTCTCTATGACGTCGTTTATGGACTGCAAAAGCTCCGACCTAGTAAATGGCTTGCGGAGAACATGAGCTTTCGGGCTTGAAGCCTTTTCAGTTATGTCTTTCTGAGAATACTCAAAGGCAGTTACAAACAGGACATTTGTATTGGGGGATATTCTCTGAATCTCCTTAAAGGTCTGGAAACCGTCCATTCCCGGCATTCTTATGTCAAGAACCACAACACCAAACTCTTTGTTCTCTCTACGCGCTTTTTCAAGCGCATCCATGCATGCCCTTCCGCCATCACAAACTACTACTCCAAACCCACGTTTTTCTAAAACATCCCGTATGGCTGCCCTGATGTCTGGCTCATCATCAACCACTATTGCTCGTTTGGCCTTTATCGGAAATACCTTCGAGATCGAAGTGAGCACATGAGAAATTGCCGGAGGGTCTATGAACCCGATAACGATAAGAGTGAGGTTGTTATCTAGCGGGTACATTAACATGTCCATGGCGTTGTATTGCGCGTGAATACTAGAACTTCCAGTCTTGTCCTTATTCGCATTGAATGCGCCCTTGGCAATGTTTACCCTCATGGCAGTCTTGGCAATGTCTTCTGGTGACATCTTGCGGACGGAACTTGAAGGGGAATTTTTGGAAGCCTTCGCAACAATGTTTGCAAACTTATCTATCACCATCACAAGGTCAACCGATTCATGCCCTTCGACAATTGAGGTGCAGGCCAGTTCAAAACTACTAGACATGGTGTAGAATTATTTCCGAAAAACCGCTCTAATAAACAGATGTTTGGTATGAATTATGAATACTCATGCTCAAATACCGCAACATATTATTGCGTGTTTCCGATGTTGCAACCACCTGATTGCTTTTCACGAGGCAGTTCCTAACGATTTTCCACCTTATGGTGTTTGTTCGGTACTTGTTTGATTGGAAGACTGAGTTTGGTTTTGCTGTCTTGTGCTAGTATCGCCATTCTGCTTTGTTTCTTCCGAATTTTGACCTTCACTGCCTTGATCTTCGGGTCCCTGAGACTGTTGCCCATTTACCGGTTGATTGTTCTGCTCTTGTCCCACGGACTGAGTCGAATTCGAACTATTAACAGTTTCTTTTTGAGCGTCCGTACTATTCTGAGAATCACTGCCTGATACAACTGGTTCTACCTGCTGAGTATCATTAGCCCCTGTCCCATCATTGGATAAAACCTTCGAATCTATTACATCTGGCCTCGCGATTTCGCCTGTTACAAATTGCAAATCTGTGTGATTGTTACTTGGATCGGTATCTTTCGTAATAGCTGAAATGTCAGCCACTAAACTCGACTTTTCATTTAAGGCCTTCGCGTCAGCAGCTATTGTAATTGGGTATTCTTCCCCAGAACCTATCGTACCAATGAAACACTGAACGATTCCGCGAGACAAGTCTTCGCATTGTTCTCCACTAATAGACTTTATATCAAACAGTGACATTTCGTAGAAGAAAGTAACCTTAACGCCGATAGCTTTATCCGGTCCAGCATTAGACGCGATTAAATGAATTATAGTAGAACTAGATTGTCCTCCACTTTCCAGTTCAATTTTGATCGATGGTTCACTTTGTGGACCCTCTGATTGTGTTGAGCTAATGTGGTCGTTCTTAATTGTCTCTCGGAGCTCGTCTATCTGAACCTGCAAGTTCTCCTGCTTGTTACTCAAGGCACTAATAGCATCCCAGATTGCTTGAAGCGGATTAGCAGAGGAATCAGCAAACGCAAAAGGTACCTGAGAAGCGACACCGCCAATTAAGAATGCCAATAATACAAATGCTACAGGCTTGCTCCCTTTCATATCCATAATAGATATCGTGTATTATTTAAATCTATGTTTAAATCCTCTGGGTGATAGCCAATCCGGCGAGCCTGATTTGAGTGCATCAAGGACAAGAATTGAGCAGCTTCATGATGCGTATCACCTCAGCCGTTACCAGACTAATTTGGTTATAAAGCTTGGATTAGGAGGCTTCCACCGGTAGAGTGAAAGCAAATATCGCGCCTCGTCCTGCTTCAACATTGTCATCGGCCCATATCTTGCCGCCATGCGCTTCAACTATGGCCTTGCACAAATAAAGTCCTAGACCGGTTCCCTTGGCTTTTTCTGATTTCGTTACGAACTTCTCGAAGAGTCTAGGTCTGATTGAAGGGTCTATCCCTTTTCCAGTATCTGCTACTCGGATTTCAATAAAACTAGCCCATTTTTCTACATGCTTCAATGTGACGACAATTGTACCTTCATCTGTAAAGTTAAATGCGTTGTCCAGCAGGTTTGAGATCACTTGATTAATCCTTCCCCTATCTGCCATGATTTCTTCTTTAGCTGGGGTAAGCTTTGAATCAAATCTTATCTTTAAGCGTGGATTGGGGTTAGCCGCCACCTTGAATAGAATATCTTGAATTGTCTCTTCAATCAATTTCCTAATGTTAATCCTTTCCTTTTGCAACTTGAAGGAATTGCTCTTGATTCTGCTAACATCAAGTATATCATTTGTCAGTTTATTAATGCGCTTCGCGTTCCTGAGAATGATCTCAACTTTGCTATCTTCGGTGCCCATATCCTCCGCCAACCCTTCTGCGCTTAGAATTATCGGCAGTACAGGCGTGCGCAGTTCATGAGCGGCTACATTAATGAACTCGTCTTTAATCTTGTCCTGCTCTGTGAGCCGTTCATAGGCTTCCTGGAGGTGGTCAAATTGACTCTTAATCTGTACGTCCTGACTTTGGACGGTACCCTGTAGCCTCCGATTAATCATGAAGATGAATGTCATGAATATTGCTGTTATTATCGCTATCAAGATTATGCCAAATATGGTAAAGATTCGCTGTTCATTGAGGATCGAGAAGAATGCTTCATTCTGTGCATGTGTCGTCACTATTAGCACGGACCACGGCTGAACGCCAGAAAACGTCACCGGGGAATAGGCAGCCACCAATCTCTTCCCCCCGGGTACTGAATATTCGAAGACTCCCGACTTACCATCGGTCATTAGCTGAAGGTTCTTGCTTACTACAACATTTTGCGTCCCAAGCTCGCCAAAGATGTTCTTACCAACAACCACTGGATCTCGATGTCCTATTATCGTTCCGTTATTTGTAACTATGAATACTTGGTTTTCTGTTGTAACAGTAAGACGTTCTTCGATCTTGTTGATTATTGATTCAGTAGGAATGATGGCTGCAAGTACACCATTAAAGCTATTTGCAGGAGGAGCGAATACCGGCGCCGCAACGGAAACCGCCATCTTGTCGTCTGTTGTTTTGAATAAACCTGTAAGCGTGGGCTGGTTTTTTTCCTTAATTTGCACGTAGTATTGAGCGTTTGACCTGTCTGACCCTATACTGCCTTGTAATTCGGGCTCTGTCGTATAAACAAGTGTGCCGGCCAGGTCCAGATAGTTTATTCTCAGAGTATATTGTTCTGTTCCTATGCTTGCAGCATCGAGCAATATCCGCGCTTCTTCAGAGTCAGCGCCTCTCAGCAAAATGGGGCTTGATGCAGCCGTCTGCAGTGTCCTGCTTATGATATCTAAGTTTGTGCTAGTTTCCGCAGCAACCTCGCTTGCATCCTCGCTCATTTTTCTTCTTAGCTCGTCAGTCGCGGCGAGGTCTAGGCGGCTCTCTGTGTTCTGAAGAGCAGCGTAGGCGAGTAATATAGATACAGTGGAAATAGCAGCAAGCGCAACAAGAATAACAATAAGCAATGGCCTGTTTACGACTGCGCCTGCCTTCTTTTGATCCTTATTTGCGCTTGTAATGTAAAAGTATGCGTAGTGTTCTATAAAAATCTAAGAGTAGTATGTTATCATACAAACGGTTCTTTGAATGAGATGATTATTTTGGCTACTTCTGGTCTCATCAGGTGCTCTGCTGGAATCTCGCCCGAACCCACCATGTTCCTCATCTTAGTGCCGCTCAATTCCTCCCTTAAATCCGGGCCGTGAGGACAGTTTCTTTCGTTGGCGTAGCTCAGGCATTTTTTGCAATAATAGAACGAGGGAAAGAAGACGGGCTCTATTTCAAGGTCAGTGTAATCCTTGAATATCGTGTGCGCGGCAAAGGGATGGTAATAGGTGCCCACTCCAGCGTGATCGCGCCCTACAATAAAATGTGAACAGCCAAAATTTTTCCTCATTATTGCATGATGGATAGCTTCCTTTGGACCGGCATAGCGCATCTCTGTATGAAGAGTCACGAACATCGCCCTATCTTTTGGATAGTAATTATCGATCAAGGCCACATAGGTAGCAAGTATCACTTCGTCCTTGAAGTCGCCTTGTTTTTTCTTGCCGATCAACGGATTAACAAACAGCCCGTCATAGAGGTTGAGTGCGGCCTTTTGCAGCATTTCGTGAGCGACGTGAGGGACGTTCCTCGTCTGGAACCCAACAACCGACTTCCACCCTTTTCGCGAGATTTCGGCCCGCGTTTCTGCCGGCGACATTCTGTACTTGCGCAGTGGCGACTGCTCTATACGCCTGACTACTTGGATCCTGCCGCCGGCCAGTCTATTTTTCATATTGGCCATTTTTTCTACGCCGGGGTGACGGATATCATCTGTCTTGTAGATTGCTTTTGCGCAATCTAGTTTGTCAAAAGAATATGTTTCCTCAAGTTGCAAAATTGCAAATCTGTCATTGCCGGTTGCCAACGCGATCTGCCCCGCGTCCTTCATCTTCAGCGCCGTATCTTCGTCAACATCAAGGACTATGGGCACCGTCCATGCAAGTCCATCTGTCAGCCTGCCAGTCTTCACGATGCTCTGGAAGTCCCGCTCGCCTACAAACCCTTCAAGCGGGCTAAAGACGCCGTCTGCAATGTTTTCAATGTCGTTCCGGAGATCGCTGCTAACAGAAATGGTGAACATTCCGTCCATCTTTTTGTCAGAAGTGACAAACCTGTTTATGAGGCTGCCTCCGTGGGGCAGCGGGATCGAGCCAACCAATAAACATCACTTTTGTTTCTTTTTCGTGGGTCAAAGTGGAGGCCGCACTCTTTGGCAGCAGCATTCTCCCACCACCATCTTCCAGCTCTCGGATCCTCGCCGGGCTGCACCGCCCTCGTGCACGGCTCACAGCCGATGCTGGGGAAACCCTTGTCATGCAGTGCATTGTACGGGATATTGTTTTTGTGGATGTAGTCCCACACCATGTCCGAACTCCAATCCGCTATTGGGTTCAATTTTATGATGCCACCATGCGCAATGTCAAGCTCAATTTTTTTTGTCGTGGCCCTCGTCGCCACCTGATCTCTGCGCAAGCCGGTCATCCAGCCATCGAGAGTGGCTAACGCGCGATTAAGTGGACGTACCTTCCTTATTTCGCAGCACATCTTGCGATTTTCCACACTTTCGTACATCAGGTTCATGCCCCTTGACCTGATCATTTCTTCTACCTGTTTCTGGTCAGGAAAGTATGCTTCGATCTGGATGCCATACCTTGCGCGGATGGCGTCAATCACGTCATAAGTTTCTTGATTGAGCCGCCCTGTTTCAAGGGTAAAGATCTTTGTCTTTTTCTTGTCAATCTTGGTCATCATGTCAATGATAGCAACGTCCTCCGCGCCAAAACTAGAAGCAAGGCCAATCTTGGTGCCAAAAGTGTCTAGAGCCCATTTTAACACCTCTTGAGCGGATCTTGCTTCAAACTCATCTGCAAGTTTTTGTATTTGATTTGGAGTGAATTTGGGCCCCATATGTTGAAAATTGAGATCTAGACTCCTTATAATACTTGTTCTCAAAATCTAGGGCCATTCGAGGCCCAAGATATGAGGCAAGCAAATGAAGTTGTTTATTAGGCAGTATTTTCTATATATTGTTCAACTAATCCGTTAACTATAGTGATTGCTAGGAGAGATTGTGATTGTCTGATAATTTTTTGGAACATGTCGATCAATACAGGAAACTGGGCTTCGACCCACTTCGGTGGCTCCCAACCTGCTCCAACGAAATCGATACTCATATTTTGAAAAGCGCGCTCGCAGAAGTTAAGCGGAGCAGCGTTAAAGTCTCTCCTTCATGGTTTGACTCGTTCTACCACATCGACGGTAAGATGCCAGAGCTGACGAGGCGCGTGTACAGCCTGACAAACGCCGTAGTTGACAAGGAAGTTGAGGTCAAGCGGGCACTAGCAATGTTCCGCGTGCACACTGGCGCCGGCGAATACGCGACGCTGCTATCAGAAGCGCTGCAGAATTTCTTGAAGGTGTTCAGTGCCAAGGTGTCGGTGTCCTGCGCGTCTGCAGTGCTGACAGAGCACCCGGACGCGCAGTTTGGGATGCTTGACTACATAGAGCTACATAGGGGCGACAAAGTGGGTTACATGCCTGGAGTCACTTCAGCCACGCAGGTCACCGACGTAACAAGGGCACCGGACGCAGACATACACAGCAATATTGCAATGACATCTGCAATTGAATTGCTCAACCTCCTTGGCTGCGGCGTCCAGTCGTCGTTCAAGCTGTTTCCTGTCTACGACGCGCCGTCTGAAGAGATTCTTGACGGGATAAGGTCTAACCTTGACGCGTTCACTTCGCGTTATAATCTTGCGATGGAGGATTACAGCTCCCTCAAGATAGGCAAGCTATTCTACGGCTCAAGCGCGATGGCTAGCACAACAAAAGAGCTGCCCACAAGATATGGCCAAATAGAAGAAGGAATGGAAATCATGATTACAAACAAGTTTGGCGGCCTTCCTGCCATGAGCCTCTACACACTTGCACGCATGAACTCTGAAAACATCATCAAGTACGAGCAAAACAGCATATCTTTTTCGGACATCACTGAGGCCAGGGACGAGGTGTTGAAGAACCTGAGCGAACCCCACTTTGCATTAGGCAAGATAGTCGCGAAATACTGCCCCGACTTTGGAGCTCCGTTTGACAAGAACGCCCACATCACGGCTGTCCATCCCGTTGGACCATGGGGTGTGTTTGCACTAGGATCGCTGGCTGAACTTGCAAATGCACACTTGCTGGTAAACGAGCTTCCGATCAGAAATGAAGAAATGGCAAGATTTGCCACCAAGGAATTCCTAGTTGAAAACGCGACAGCATCGCTGAACGGATGCCACTTGATAGTCGCTACAAGAGACGCCGCCGGTTCAATAATTGAAGACTTTAAGAAACATAACTTTGCCCCGGAAAGAATCGGCATCGTTGCCAAAAAAGGCATGGCTTCGATCGCATTTACTAAAGATATTAGCCAGTTCGTGGCTTCAAAGGCGAAAGTTGCGCGCCTCACAGCAAGCCCTGCACAAAACCCTGCAGCTGGCTAGGCAACATTATAGTTTTTTCACTAGATTTTCTGTGAACATCTTCAAGTTTAATCTTGGACGTTGTGACGTAGTCTCTACAAGGAAAAAACGGAGGCGCGGCAGGGCATAATATTGTAATTCATACTACCTTTGCTGCAATGATAATATACCAAAATAAGGCATGGCATACATGCAAGATGAAAACTGTATTTTTTGCAAGATCGTCGGTGGAAGGATACCCGCAAAGGTATTAACACAGAATGATAGAGCGATTGCGCTGCTGGACGCCTTTCCGCTTGCCGAGGGCCACACGCTCGTAATTCCAAAGTCGCATTATGCCAAGGTCCAGGACATGAGCGAGCAGGACTCGATGGCGGTGTTTGAAATTATCTGGAAAATTGTTGGCGCAGTGGAGGCAGGGTCAAACGTAAACGCTTCTACAATCGCGATCCACAATGGAAACGAGGCGGGGCAGGAGATACCTCACATGCACGTTCACATAGTCCCGAGGAAGAGGGGCGACGGCGCAGGGTCCATCCACTCAATGTTCAAAAGTAGGCCAAAGTTAAGCCCGCAGGAAATGGACATGCGGGGTAACAAAATTGTGAGCAATCTTTGATACCAGCCTGAAGAACAGCGCCGCGTCATCGACCCATGGCGTTCTCCATTCTACTGCCCGACGCAACAGAGCTACAGCTACAAACTGCATTGCGATGCCCGTAACAAGATCATTTTGGATTCCTGCAAAATACGCAAATGTCATTGAAAGACCAATCACATAGACCGGCGCACCTTCGAAATGAAGCTCTTGATTGGCCGGATTTCAGTGGGCATTTTTTATCATTCTAAAGGATCGCGCGCAAGAAATAAATGCAGCATCAACCAATAATGCTTTCTACAATTTGAGGGATCTTTGAAAGGTGCGTAACGGTGTAAGTGGCAAGCTCGCATTCTCGTGCCGGTACCTGCAGTGCGAAAAGCGAGTTAGTGACCCTTATCGTAGTCATGCCAAGCGTGTTGGCCGGGCAGATGTCTGTGTCAAGTCTGTCGCCCACCATTATGCAGTCCTCCGAATAACGCCCAGCCTGCTTTAGTGCAAGCTCAAAAATTCTTGGGTCGGGCTTTTTCAATTTTACAGAAGATGATATTGCCTGCACCTTGAAGAACCGGCCAAGCCCGGATAGTTCCAGCAATTCGTGAATATCTTCTGACTGGTTGGCTATCAGCCCAATTTCACAGTACTTTGAGAGTACCTGCAATGTGGACTCGG
>Ga0209237_1003010_pt1 | contig 10197 bp, 6 predicted proteins | sample GraSoi013_1_40cm_2_FD_185820 | JGI IMG/M metagenome (GOLD analysis project Ga0209237, IMG submission 185820) | Grasslands soil microbial communities from the Angelo Coastal Reserve, California, USA - Sample 10_02_2013_1_40cm (SPAdes) (version 2) | ecosystem: Environmental > Terrestrial > Soil >...
GCCGGAGGCCCTTGAGTCGGCCTCTTCTCTCATGGATCGTGAAGAGGTCCGCGACCACCTGGCATGGGTGCTCTTTGTCGTCGAGGCCGTTGATGACGGGGACGGTCGCGTTCGCCGCGAGTTCCCGCACGTTGTCCCGCCGGAACGACCGGTACATGATCCCGTCCACGTATCGACTCAGCACGCGGGCCGTATCCGCGATCGTTTCCCCTCGGCCAATCTGGAGATCGTTCGGACTCAGGAACAGCGCGTGGCCGCCGAGCTGCGTCATGCCGACTTCGAAGGAGACGCGGGTGCGTGTGGATGCTTTCTCAAAGAGCAGGGCGAGGCTCTTGCCGCGCAAGGGTTCGTACGGTTCGCCCGCTTTCGTCCGATTCTTGATTTTGCCGGCAAGCTCGAGGAGGCCAATCAGATCCTCGCGGACATCGAGCATTGAGACGAGGTCTCGCTTCCCGACCATCGCCGCAGACCATCCTCCGCGCGATACAAAATGGTTGTGCATCGACTGCGTCGACGCCTGTTGGGCGGGGACGCAGACCGCGGCTTCCTCGGACTTCCGTCCGCTTTGGCGCGGCTGGGTCAAACACCTCGGCGACGCCGGACCAAAACCCTATATTCCCCGCGATTCTTCGCCGTCCTGCGGCCGGGATGGGCTAGCCTGGTTATGCTAGGGGGCTGTGGATCCCTTGACGCGAGTTCAAATCTCGCTCCCGGCCCTCTGATGTCCGCCCCGGGAGTTACGAGCCTTTTTACGTCGCGCGGCGAATCGGGGTTACATGGTGGGGGGCTCGCCGCCGGTTGCGCCGTCGGTAGGCGGTCGAGGCCCGGTGTTTCGCCTCGTCGCCGCAATCGCCCTCGTGGCGGTGATTGCAATCGCGGGGACCGCGGTGTACGTGTTCTATCTTAACGTTCCGAGGGCACCGGCGAACACCCCTCCCCACGATTTGTCGATTGGGGTGAGCCCAACCACGGGGAACGAAACGATTGCGTTCCATTTTACCGCGACAGTCCATGACGACCAAGATCCCGACGCGGTGATTCAGGTTCGATGGGATTGGCAGAACGATAGCGTGTGGGACACGGGCTGGTCGACGAGCAAGAACGCGACTCATGTCTTCGGCAGGGCGGGCAGCTACCTGGTGCGAGTCGAGGCCGAGGACACCGGCGGACGGACCACGAACGTAACCCGGGCGCTGGCCGTGTCGGAAACCCCGCACCTGCGGATCGGGACCGTCCTCTCGGTTACCGGAGTCCTTTCGATCTTCGGAGCTTCACAGCAGAATGCCGTCGACATGGCCGTCGCGGAGATCAACGCGGCGGGAGGAGTGCTGGGGCAACCGGTCCTCGTCTTCCACAAAGACGATGCCACGAGTCCGACGCTCGCGGGGCCGGCTGCGACGTCCCTTGTCACACAAGACAACGTGTCGGTCATCATCGGGGCCACCGCATCCGGGACATCCCTTGCGGTCCTGTCCATCGCGACGTCGGCGCATGTGCTTGAGCTGTCTCCTTCGGGCACTAGCGCGACATTCTCGAATCTGTCGTTGACCCAGGGATGGTTCGCACGAGCGGTGAGTTCGGACGCCTTGCAAGGGCTCGTCGCCGCCTCCTACGTGGGGCAGAACCTGTCCCTCCTCCAAGCCGGGGCGATCGGGATCGACAATGCGTACGGGCGCGGGGTGACGAGCGCGTTCGTGGAGAACTACAGCCGATTTGGCGGCGCGATCACCCCCGGCTCGCCCCGGATCGTCCCGGAATTTCAGACCGATTACACCGCGGACCTCGTAGCCGTCCTCAACGTCAACCCGATGCCGCAGGCCGTCTACGTCGCAGCCTATCCCCCGAACGGGGTGACGCTCATGAGAAACTGGTGGGCTGGCGTGACTTCGTATCCGGCCTGGAAGAATGTCAGGTGGGTGTTCTCCGAAGGCGTGTACGACCAGGGCAACTTCATTGATCCGCTCGTCTCGGCTGGGGTCAACGTGTCCGGATTTCTGGGGACCGCGCCTGCCCTCTATGCGGGGTTCGTCCCGCCGGCCTACGCGGAATGGGCGGCTCGGTACAGTATGCGCTACGGGAGCCTTCCGCAGCTGTTCGCCGCGAACGCGTACGACGCAACCTACTTGGCCGCGTTGGCAGCACAGGCCGCGGGTTCACTGGCGCCTGCGGCAATGAGGTCGAAGCTCGCGGCGGTCGCCGACCCTCCCGGCATCCTCCTCGGGCCGGACAATTGGACCGTCGCGCTCGCGGAGCTCGCGGCGGGCCACGACATCAACTACAACGGCGCATCCGGTCCCGTGAACCTGAACGCCTACGGAGACATCCCCGGTCCATACGTCGTCTGGGGGGTGGACGCCAGCAACCGCCTGTACGTCAAGGAAAACTACAGCGAGGGTGTCGTCGTTGGCCTTTCGGCCGGTTTGTATCCAGCGCCGCCCGCATATTCGGATGGGGCCATCGCCGCACTCGCGGTCCGCCCGCGGGATCGACTCGAGCGCGAAGAAGAGTTGCGCAGATTTTAATAGCCCGTCCAGGATGGGCCCGTCGGACCCGCAAGGGTGATGAGAAAACCCGCGGGCGCCGCAATCCCCGGGAGCGGGGCTGCGATGATCAAGCAGGCGGAGAAGACGTACGCTCCACGAGAGGTGGAGAGGCAAGTCCAAGAATTCTGGAAGCGGGCGAAGGCCTACCAGAAAACGGTGGCCGCTCGGGAGAAAGACGAAGACTTCTATTTCGGCGACGGACCTCCATTCACGTCGGGGACGATCCATCTCGGGAACGTCCTGAACAAAACGATCAAGGATCTCGTGGTCCGCTACCAACGGATGCGCGGACATCACGTCCGGGACCAGCCGGGCTACGACATGCACGGCCTCCCGATCGAGGTCCAGGTCGAGAAGACCCTCGGCATCACGAACAAGAAGGAGATCGAGGAGCTCGGGATCGAGAAGTTCGTGAACACGTGCCGGACCTTCGCCCTCGACCTGCTGACCAAGATGACCGCGCAGTTCCAGTCCCTCGGGGTCTGGCTGGATTGGGAGCGGCCGTACATGACGATCCGGAACGAGTGGATCGAGGGTGCATGGTGGACACTCAAGCGGGCCCACGAGCGCGGTTGGATCTACGAGGCGTTGCGTTCCACGCAGTGGTGCACGCGAGATGAGACGGCCCTCGCGGATGCCGAGGTCGAGTACGCCGACGAGACGGACCCCTCGATCTACGTCAAGTTCCCTCTCCGGAACCAGCCCGACGAGTCCCTCCTCGTTTGGACCACAACACCGTGGACGCTCCCCGCGAACCTCGCGATCGCGGCGAACCCCGAATTCGCCTACGCCAAGGTCAAGGTGAGCCGCGACGGCAAGACCGAGTACATCTGGCTCATTGAATCCGCGGTCTCCACTGTCCTGCCTCGCGGAGGCGTCGCCGAGTACACGATTGTCGAGACCAAGAAGGGAAGCGACCTGGTCGGACTCGAGTACACACACCCGCTGGGTCCGAAGCTCCCATACCAGCGCACCGTCGCGGGCCCGTGGGTCCACAAGGTCGTGCCCTCGGACATCGTCGCGGCGGAATACACGGGGCTCGTGCACTCCGCGCCCGGCCACGGCCCCGAAGATTTCGAGCTCGGCCAGCGCCTCGGGTTGCCGCCGTTCTCGCCCGTGGACGAACGGGGCCATTTCACGAACGACGCGGGGACGTACGCCGGCAAGTCGGTGAAAGAAGCAAACCCTCTGATCATCCAAGACCTGCGCGCGGCTCACGCGCTCTTCGCCGAGGAAACCCTTGTCCACGCGTATGGCCACTGCTGGCGCTGCCGGACTCCGATCCTGTTCCGCGCGACGGTCCAGTGGTTCCTGAATGTGAAAGACATCAAACCGAAGATGATCGAAGAAGTCCGCCGGGTGACGTGGTTCCCCGACTGGGCGGGCTCCGCGAGGCAGCTCGACTGGACGGAGAACCTCCGCGATTGGTGCCTCTCTCGGCAGCGGTACTGGGGGACTCCCCTCCCGATCTGGCGGTGTGCGAAGTGCCGTCACTGGACCGTGATCGGGTCCTCCGCGGAACTGAGAAACGGCCGAGGCTACAAAGACGGCATGGACCTCCACCGGCCCGGGATTGACCGCGTCACATTGCCGTGCGAAAAGTGCGACGGCGACATGTATCGCGTCCCCGACGTCGTCGATGTGTGGTTCGATAGCGGGGTCTCGAGCTGGGCGAGCCTGGGCTATCCCGGGCGCGACGACGAATTCAAGCGATGGTGGCCGCAGGACTGGATCGTCGAGGGCCCCGACCAGACGCGCGGCTGGTTCAACTCGCAACTTGCGGCGGGCGTCGTCGCGTTTGACCGGGCCCCGTATGACCGCGTGCTCCTGCACGGCTGGGTCAACGGGGCCGATGGACGCCAGATGCACAAGTCCCTCGGGAACTTCGTCGAGCCAGACACCGTGGTCAACAAGTTCGGCGTCGACCCGTTGCGGTTCTACTTGGTCTCCGTGAACGCGCCGTGGGACGACGTGACGTTCCAAGAGGACGGCATACGGGCTGCGCAGCGGACGCTGAACATCCTGTGGAACGTCCTGCGATTCGCGACGACGTACATGGTCCTGGACCGGTTCGATCCCGCGGCGGCAGACCTCTCTTCCGTTGAGCACGACCTGCGGCCGGAGGACCGGTGGCTTCTCTCGCGGCTCGAAGGGCTCAAGGGAACCATGGAGACCGAGATGGGGACCTACAACCTCCATCGGGCGTATCGCGCCGTCGAATCGTTCATCCTCGACGACCTCTCGCGGTGGTACGTCAAGCTCGTCCGGGAGCGCACGTGGATCGAAGCGGAGGACCGAGGAAAGGTCGCCGCGTATCGGGTCCTCCATGAGGTCCTCGAGACGCTCGCGATTCTGCTCGCCCCGGCGGCGCCCCACATCGCCGAGGCGATGTACCAGCGACTGGACGGCCGGAGGCTGAGCGTCCACATGCTCGAGTGGCCCGCGTCCCACAGCGAACGGATCCAGCCGAAGCTCGAACGGTCGATGGCCGTCGTCCAAGAGCTCGTCGAGATTGTCTCGAAGGAGCGACAGCGGGGCGGTCGAAAACTCCGATGGCCGATGAAGCAGATCGCGATCAAGGACGCGACGCCCGAGGCCGCGTCGGCCCTCGCCGAACTCCGGGACATCTTCCTCGAGCAGGCGAATGCGAAAGAGCTCTTCGTCCTCGGGCCGAGGGAGGAGTTCCCCGGCGTCGTCGTCCGCGCGAAGCCGGACCCCGCGGCGATCGGGAAGGCGTACAAGGCGTTGCAGCGAAAGATCGTGAAAGCGCTCGAGGCGCGGCCCGCGGAGGAGATCCGCAAGGCGCTAGCGAAAGGCCACTACACGGTCGACTTGGACACTCAGGTCGTGACGATCGACCCATCGATGGTCCGCTTCGAGTCGACGATGCCGGCGGATGTCGTCCGAGTCGAGACGCCCCACGGGGAGATGCTCCTCGACCTACGAGTGACGCCCGAGCTGCAGGCCGAGGCCCACGCGCGGGAGATCATCCGTCGGGTGCAACAGATGCGAAAGGAGGTCGACCTCGAGGTCGACGACTTCATCGTGACGGTCGTCAAGACAAAGAAAGAGTTCGCGGCGATGTTGGAACGGCAGGCCGCGCTCATCGCACGGGAAACGCACTCCCGCACCCTCACGTTCACCGACAAGCCGTTCGAGTCGGAGTACACGAAGGAGTGGCAGGATGTCGACGGTCACGCTGTGACGATCGGCGTGACGCCCCTCCATATGTCCGAGGCGCATCGCGAGTTCACGCGGATTCCGGGCATCTCGCGCGCGAAGGCGACGACCCTGTTCGATGCGGGCTACAAGAGCGTCGCAGCGCTCCGAGGGGCGACGAAGCAGGAGCTCGCACAGGTAGAGGGCCTGGATGCCGAGGACGTGAACCGGATCCTGGCCGCGCTCGCGGCGAAGAAGGACACACCGGTCGAGTGCCCGACGTGCGGGGTCTCGGTTTCCTCGACGGCCCGCCGGTGTCCACGGTGCGGCGAACCGATTGCGACCCAATCGACCACCTGTCCGCGGTGTCAGGGTTCGATTCCGCCCGGCGCGGACAGATGCCCTGTCTGCGGTTATGGACTCGCGGCCCCGGCGCCTCGCGGCACCCCGTCTCGGGTCGCGTGCATCGCGTGCGGGGAGCTGATTCCCGCGGGCTCCGTCGATTGTCCGTCCTGCGGGGCGCCCCAGGTACGTCCCAAAGAAAGAGCACGGTCCGATGAAGACGAGACGCTGCCCCTCCTGAAGGATTCGTCGTCGTACCTCGTGAAGGAATCGACGCCTGAAGAAGCGTACCGCTTGTTCTTGATCGCCCAGCGGGCGGGCAAGAAAGGGATGGTGATCACGCGCCTCTTCCCGGCGAAGGTCCGGGAGCGGTTCGGCCTGTCGGACCTCCCGATCCTCTGGCTCAGCAACGTCGGCAAGGAGGATTCGGTCCGGCCGAAAGACCTCGAGAAGCTGTCCCTGTCCGCCGAGCAGTTCCTCGTCCGCGAGAAGGGCGTGATCCTCCTGGATGCCGTCGAGTACCTCGTCACGAACAACAACTTCCTCACGGTCCTGAGGTTCGTACAGGCGGTGCGGGATCAGGCTGCCGTGAACAACGGCGTCCTCCTCCTCTCCGTGAACCCGTCCACGTTGGACGCCCACCAGATGACGCTGCTCGAACGGGAAGTCGACCAGGTCGTGGACGCGTCGCCGGGCCCGCCGTCCGCGGGATCGAGCTAGGCGGCGGAACCAGGCGCCCGTCCGAGGACGGCGGCGACGACGTCCGGGAGACGGGGGACCGTGTCGAAGCGGTCCAGTTCCTCCGGCCGGATCCAGCGGTGCTCGACGTTCTCCCAGTCGAGCCGCACCTGCCGTTTCGGCGTATCGAAAAGGAACGGGTGGATGACGTAGATTGTCCTGTCGTCCCGGGCTAGAAGTGGAGGGCCCGTGGCCCGGAACGTGATGCCTTTCAGCCCCGTCTCTTCCCGGACTTCCCGCACGGCGCGGTGCCTCGGATCTTCCCGCCCCTCCAAGTACCCGGAGATTGCCGACCAGCGACCCCGAAAACTCCCAACGTCCTCGCTCCGACGGACGACGAGGATGCGGCCTCGATTCCGGAGGACCACGGAGACCACGGGCGTCGCCCGGATGTCGGGCAGCTCGACGGTCCCGCGATCGCCATCGACCGTCATCCGGTCCCCGGTGCGGAGGCCTCCGACATCGACGCGGTCCACGAGCGGAATTCCCGCGAGGGTCGCGCCGACTGCGACGATCGCCTCGGTCCGGGCGTTCACGATTCCGGCCGGACCGTTGCCCGTTTTGGCGAGGCCGTAGATCAGGTACGACCCCACGGTGCTCCCCTTGCCGCCGGGAAAGGCAAAGATGCGCCCCTGGAGGCGTGGGTGCGGGGGCTCGCCCGCTTGGTCGAGGAGTTCGCCCGTCCGTGGGTCGACACCCCCGACGAACGAGAACGGCGCGTGGCTCACGATCGCCATTCCCGCGGCATGCCCGGGCACGATCCCACGCCCGCGGATTTTCACGCGTATCGCTCCAGCAGTGTATCCAGGTCGTCGAAGATGACCTTCTGTTTGCATAGGCTCGGCAAGTAGTACGCGCCCTTGCCCGACGGCGTCGCGACCGTCCCGAACCGATGCTCCAGGAGGGTGACCTCCAGGCAAGTGTCGGCGAGGACCCGGCCGCCGGTGCGTTCGACCGTGGCGACGGCCTCGGGGTTCGCGTCCCGAACGACTCGGCTCGTGAACACCCAGACCGGGATGCGAGGCGGCCGGCGCTCGACCTTGCGCGCGACTTCCTGCAACTCTTCCGCGGAGAGCTGCGGGGAGCCGAGGCCGATCATCTCCGCTTCCGTTCCATCGGTGTGGGCCCGCTTCGCAGCCGTCAGGTCGGCGCGGGTGATCCGGACCGATTTCAGCCCTTTGACCCGGGCCTTTCGAGCCTCTGGCGTGACTCCCTCGAGATGAAACATCGCACAACTCCCGGATGAGGCGAGGGCGGCTCCCAACCACTTCAAGTCCGTTTCGTTCCCGCGAAAGCCGCGGAAGAACGGGAGGCCGTCCCCCACCCGCTCGCCCGCGACGAGGCCGATCAAGGAGTAATCGATCCCCCGAGGCTTCGTGTCTACGGCAACGACGACCGTCGGAAGCCGACCCCGGTCCGTGTGCAGCCCGTAATCCGGGGTCGCCCCCACGACCGCCGCCGCGAGCGCGGAGGGTCCACTCTCGCGGTTCGAACGGGCGCCGAGGACGGAGTTCGCGAAGCAGACCGCATTCGATTCGGCCCACGCGAGGTGCTCGCCGAATTTCGGTCGGATCCCGAGGAGATATGGCGTGCACGAGAAAATTGGTTGGACCCCCATCGCGACGTAAGCCCGGGCGATGCGATCTTGCTTTTCCGCGAATTCGGGGGGGACGCCTAAGTCCCGCCATTGGGCCAGATCCGTCCCGAGGGGATTTACGGTCGTGGGCACCGCGACCGTTGCGTCGCGCGCGAAATCCTCGAGGAACCCCAAGCCGGCATCGCCCATCAGCTTGTAGGAAGCCCCGGACACGTGGGCGGAGCCAATCCGCACGAGGCGTTGTGCCCCGGAAATCCGTGCGACCGTCTCGAGAATTCGGAGGGCGGTGCGTTGCGCATTCGTCCCCGCCACGAGAAGCCGGCGGTGGGCCTGCGTGAGGCGCATTCAAGTCGCCCCTTGGAGGACCGATTGCGCGACGCGGCGGATTTCTTCGGGCTTCGCGGGGTACGCGATGAGCTTCACGCGAATGTCGATCGCGTCGGAATCGCCGGCCACCTCGAGGGCCTCCCGATACGCCGCCTGTTTGCCGAGCCGAAAGTGGAGGAAACCATCTTCGTCGATTCGTGCCTCAACGTCCTTCACAATCCAGGCGGGCAGGCCCGCCGCGGTCCATCGCTCCCAAACGGTCCGGATGGCGGCGGCCTTCTCGACCCGACGCGTCAGGCGGACGAGCGGGTTCCCGAAGTGGCCTTCGAGCGGTTCGCGGGAGGTCTCTCCCTCCGGGCACGCGAACGCGAGGGCCGTTGCGACCCGCTCTTCCTCCTCCGTCGCGTGGCAATACGTGTGGGCCTCGATTCGTCGGATGGGCAGGCTAACCATGGAGCCGCTCCAAGGCTGCCCGGGCCTGCCGGCGGAAATCCTCGAGGCTCCCTTCGTTCACGAGGACCAGGTCGGCGATCGCGATGACATCCCCGAGCCCCCAGCTGAGTTCCCGCACGTCCCGCACTCGGAAGGCTTCGACGCTCATCGCATCGTCCGGGCGGCGACGGCGCATCATGCGCTCGTACCGGGTCTTTGGGGACGCATGGACGGCGAGCACGACGAGGCCCTCGCCGAACGCCTTCCGGAAGACATCGAGCTCCGCGCGACCGCGGAGGCCATCGACGAGGACGTGCTCGCCGCGGATGCGAGGGAGGGTGCGCTCCGCCCAGATGCCGAACCCGTGTGCTTGTCGTTCCGCGTGGGCCATTCCCCCCACCGCTTCGTCGGTGATTGGCAGGCCCCGCCTCGTAGCCTCCTCCCGGACGACGTCCCCCATCCGGACGATCGAGAAGCCGAGGTCACTCGCCACGCCGAGGAGCTCGTCCTTCCCGCATCCCGGCATGCCGGTGACGCAAACGACCTTCACGCGCCGCGATGAAAGGGACGATTCACTTAAGCGTTTCCTGGGCGGATCCGAAACGTAGCAGGCCGTCCCATTCCCATGAGTGATCGAGAATGATCGGGGAAATCCTCGAGAACGGCGCGCGCACTTCGTGAAATCCCGAGAGCAAAATAGAAATACCCACGGCCCGTAGGTCGGACCGGGAGGCGGACGATGCCCCTGGACCTCGACCTGAAACAGCTCCGATTCGGGACGGAATTGCTGAAACGCGGGTTCGCGAAGATGCAGAAAGGGGGCGTCGTGATGGACGTCACGAACGCAGAGCAGGCCGCGATTGCCGAGGAAGCCGGCGCGGTTGCCGTGATGGCGCTCGAGCGGGTCCCCGCGGACATCCGCGCGGCGGGCGGCGTGGCCCGGATGGCCGACCCCACCAAAATCCAGGAGATCATGGACTCGGTCACAGTCCCCGTGATGGCGAAGTGTCGGATCGGCCACGAAGCGGAAGCGCGTGCGCTCGAATCCCTCGGCGTCGA
>Ga0209237_1003011_pt1 | contig 10197 bp, 10 predicted proteins | sample GraSoi013_1_40cm_2_FD_185820 | JGI IMG/M metagenome (GOLD analysis project Ga0209237, IMG submission 185820) | Grasslands soil microbial communities from the Angelo Coastal Reserve, California, USA - Sample 10_02_2013_1_40cm (SPAdes) (version 2) | ecosystem: Environmental > Terrestrial > Soil >...
AGAAATGTTTTCAGTCCGGCGATTTCAGCGCGAACAGGTTGAAGGCTTACGAGAATGCGAGACGGAAGCAGACTACCTTTATCCAACGACAGTCAGATAGGACCGCTCGACTTACCACAACAGAGAATCGTTTCAATTACTGGCTGGGAAAACAAATCATTCGAAGAACCGGAAGGAACAAGATTCTCATGCAGGCAGCGCTGAAAGCCTCGGCTGGGCTCATTGACCACTTTAGCTTACGCGAACAGCTCCGGTTCATAATATGAAAACATAGACAAGTCTGTCTGCTCTTTGCTGGTCCGAGCCTGACCCTCGTAATTCTTCAAGCCTCGGTCGTCGATGGAAGTCGAGACCGACGGGGTCGTCTGGATCATCGTAATCCTTGGGCGATCCTGAGACTGTCTCTGAAAGGCTCGGAAATAGCCGAGAATAATATTCCAAGCGCCAACGCTCAGACGACTGAAAAAGTCCTTTTGATGTTTCCATTTCAACATGGTTCTGTCCCGGAAAAAAGGGATAGCAAGGAATTTAGCCGAGCCACGGAAGGGATAAGGCGTAACCCTCGAATGGTCCAGAAACAGGATAGAAGAGAGCAAGAAGAGGTCTACGGAACGATCAGTAACGAAGAGTGGAACAAGATGGTGGAAGAAACTCTTCGAAAAGACAAGAAGCTACTGGAAAAACTCGCGAAGATCTAAGTCCGCGACCTGGACACCATCTGCACATAGCTCGGATATTGGAATCGACCAGGAACTCATCCAACCGTTAGTTGTTGAATCTGATAACGGTCTTGATGCTATCCTTGTTCGGACTGTACGCCTTCTGAAAATCCTCAGGTGCTATTCTCATGCTAATCGTATCCCTCAAGACGCCCGGGAATCGTTTCTGGATCTCCGCGAAATCCTTTAGGCCCATGCGGAAGTAGTTGATGTTGGCGTTGACCGATCCGAAGAAAGTCTTGTTGCCCAAGACAACATCCTTGTAAAACGAGCCAATGTCCTCGGGCGCTTCCGCTGGTGCGTAGATCCCAAGAAAACACATGATACCGTTCGTGTTAAGCATCCCGGTTGCTTGCATCGCGACCTGCGCTGACCCTGTCTCTTCCATTATCAGGTCGAACTTGCCAAGGGTCTGTAATGGTTGCTCGATTGTGTTCACATAGTTAGCACCGACTCGTTGAGCGAGCCGGGCTTTGACACTTTCCTTGGTTCGAGTAGCGGTCACGGTTACATCGAGGCCTTCGAGTCTCAACAGATATGCTGTCAGGAGTCCTACTGGGCCCGCGCCGAGAATGAGTGCTCTCTGAGGTTTCCAGAGAAGTCTTTCCTGGATCTTGAAGGCTTGATAGACACCTTTCTCTCCAACACTCATGGGTTCTAGAAGAACCGCGACATCCGCAAGCTCTGATGGGACCTTGACCAAGAAATTGAAATCAGAAACGGCGTAGTCAGAGCCGAACCCGTGCAATCCCTTGATTCCATGCTCCTTGTAGTTTCCAGTCAGGCACATGTCAGACTCGCCATGCTGACAATTGATGCAATCGTCGGGCCGACGAACTGTTGCAACTACGAGGTCGCCCTCCGAAATTCCCTGACTGTTCTTGGGAATACTCTCTACTGTTGAGAGGGACTCGTGCCCTGTTACGAGATAACTGGATCCGGGAGGGGCCTCACCGTAGAAGCCCTGGTTCAGGTCCATATCGGTTCCGCATACACCGATCTCTCGGACCCGGAGTAGTGCTTGTGATCCTGTAGGAACGGGCTCCCCAATCTGTGCTAATTTGATGCTGTTCTTGACGCCTGGTGTTACGGTGAGGGCTCGCATGTTGATCGAGCTGGACCTCTAATCTACTTTGGGTTCTTCCAGGTGTTCTTGACGACCCATACCGGCTCGTCGGGATTGAAATATTCCTGGCCTTCAACTTTGTATTTGTCAAGGATCTTCTCGTTCACTTCAACACCGATTCCAGGCTTCTTCGGAACCGTAGCGTATCCGCTCTCGATCTTGGGTTCATCGTTGACAAGTTGCCGTTTCCACACCGGGAAGCAATCGTAGAAAGATTCCTGGATCAGAAAATTCGGGATAGTCGCGTCTACTTGGATGGTCGCAGCGTTCTGGATCGGACCAAAGGCATTGTGGAACGCCATTTCGACACCATAGGCCTCAGCTATCCCGGCTACTTTGCGAGCTTGCGTAATCCCGCCAATATTGGTAAGATCCACTTGAAGAAAATCTGCCAAATTATTGGAGAGAACTTGGACGACTTGCTCTTTCGTGAGAAGTCTTTCCCCAAGCGCTACACGAAGAGATGTCGCCCCTCGATATTTCCTCAGACCCTCAAGATTATCCGGGTGTATTGGCTCTTCAACAAAGAGAGGAGAAAACTCCTCTAGCCTTCTCGCTATCATGATCGCGGAGTTGGGATTGAATCTGCCGTGATGCTCGATGAGCAAGTCAGCTTCACCGTTAGTCGCTTCCTTAACCGACTTGACACGTGAGTGGACGAGATTGAGATCTTCCTCTTCGATGTAGTCATACGAGTCTCCAAAGGGGTCGAACTTGAGAGCTGTGTATCCTTTAGCGACTGATTTTCTCGCAGATTCGGCAAATTGGGCCGGTGTGACGCAGTCGTTGTACCAGCCGTTCAGGTACAGCCGGACTCTTGACCGGAACGAGCCCCCGGTCAGTTCGTGGATTGGCGCTCCGAAATGTTTCCCTATGACATCCCAGCAAGCAATATCAAAGGCACTGACAGCAGTTGTTGACTCAAAGGACATGGGCATGTAGAAGTCGTGCTTGTGCCACTCGTGCATATTGCGCTCCACATCAAGCGGATCTTTTCCCTTGTAGACACGTTCAACCTCTCGTAGTGACTGAATGACCGGTTGGACCCGGAGGGTAGGAACGGCCTCACCAAAGCCCACGGTTCCATCTGAAGTTGTTAGCTTCAACAAGATGGAGTTACTAGCCCAGGTTGCGCTTCCAGGAGAGGCTCGCTCTCCTAACTGGTAGATTTCGACGTCAGTAATCTTCAATCGGTGATGACCTGGCTACTCCCTACGGCCGTACGGAAAGAGGTATGGCAGATTTGGCTTGTCATTCCAATCAACGTAACACGTCTTCGGCTGCGTGTACATCTCCAAGCCATACTTTGACCCTTCAGCACCAAGGCCAGATTGTCTAAAGCCCGTGTGAGCACCCTGCAGCTGCTCGGGTCCGACCTGGTTGATGTAGCATTCCCCGAACTTGATCAAGTGCATTGCCTTGAGAACCCTAGTGTTGTCCTTTGTGAAGACGTATGAGGCGAGGCCATACTTGGAATCGTTCGCGTACTCAATCGCCCTATCAAAACTATCTACACTCAACACCGGAGCCACTGGACCGAATATTTCGTTCTGGACCAGAGACGATTTCTGACCGATATCCTCGATGACGGTTGGTTCGTAGAACCATCCTCTCGCGCGGCCATGAGGCTCTTTTCCTCCAATGATCACTTTCCCTCCCTCCTCTCTGGCTTGTTGGACAAACTTGGCACTGACCTCTCGCTCCTTCTCGCTCACCATGGGTCCGAGATCAGTCTGACCGCTCATTGGGTCACCAATTCTGAGTTCCTTGGCCATTTTCACGAAGGCTGGGAGGAATCTCTCTTTGATTTTCTCGTCGAGGTAGATTCTCTCTGAACAGATGCAGGTTTGTCCACAATTCCAGAACCGTGCCCAGATAGCACATCGCAGAGCCCAGGACAGGTCTGCGTCGTTCCAGACGATAAAAGGCGCCTTTCCGCCTAGCTCAAGGATGAGCTTGGCTACATGATTCGATGCTCGTTCCATTATTTTCTGGCCCGCCTCGGTGCTTCCCGTCATAGTGATCAACGCAGTGATCTTGTTGGAAACCAGCTCGTCCCCGACAAGGTCTCCACTCCCCGTTACCATGTTCAAGACTCCCTTCGGCAGTCCCGCTTCCTCCGCAAGCCTAACCAGTTCGACAGTACTCAACGGCGTATTGCTAGACGGCTTAGTGACAACAGTGTTCCCTGTAATTAGCGCCGGAGCTATCTTCCTGGCAGCCATCGCGGACGGAAAGTTCCATGGAGTAATAGATGCGACTACACCGAGGGGCAGCTTGAGTATCATTATCGATTGTCGAGGGTTGTCGCTTGGGAGAACGTCACCCTGTATTCTACGCGCATATTCGGCGTAGTATTCGAAATTCTCGGCAGATCCCTCTATCTCCAGTCTAGATTCGAAAAGGGGCTTTCCCTGCTCAGCGGTCAGAATCCCGGCAAGCCTCTCCTTGTCGCGGCGAATGAGCTGTGCAATCTTGAACAGGAAAGAAGCCCTCCGGATCGGAGGCGTATCCTCCCATTTCGGCTGCGCATCTCTCGCAGCTTCCAGCGCCTCCTTGACTTCCTCTCTATTCGCCCGAGGGACCCGGCCAATAACGCGCTCGGTCGCCGGGTTAACAACGTCAATCTTTTCCTCGGTCTTTGAATCAACCCATTCTCCATCGATATACATTCCAAACGACTGGACCTTTGGCTCCAAAGATGATTTCTTCAAATACTCACCACCTGATGCGTCTCCCCGTCGATGAGACATTGAATCCTTCGATCCGAGACCCGACTGGTAATATCGTTTCTCCAACACGAGCGAGGCTCACAACGATTGTCCAACTTGCGACCATTATGACACGGAGGGATGTGGGTTGAAAGATCCAATTTCTAAGAAGAACCTCGACGGCTACGGCGCACCCATAATCCCATGGGAGAAAGTCCACAAGCGCCTACAGCAGAGAATCACTCAAGCCCCAAAGACAGGGGGACCGGACCGGCACACCGCCTGGCTCGCAACCACCAATCCTGACGGGAAACCCCACGTCATGCCAGTAGGAGTCATGTTCGTAGACGACGCCTTCTACTTCACCGCTGGACCAAAGACCCGTAAAGCCAAGAACATTGCACGCAACCCAAACAGCGTCATAACGATTGCAACGCACGACTTCGACCTCGTGGTCGAGGGTCCAGCCAGGAGAATTCTAGACTCGGCTCGACTCAAGCGAATTGCGGAAGCGTTCACACATGAAGGATGGAAACCGACCGTCGTCAAGGAAGGACTCACAGCCGCGTACAGCGCGCCCAGCGCAGGACCACCCCCCTGGCACGTGTACGAGGTGAAGCCTGAGACAATCTTCGCCTTGGGAACATCCGAGCCCTACGGGGCGACTCGTTGGAACTTCCAAACCAGCAAACACCGAGAATAATAGGAACGATCCTCGCAACCATATTCCCTCTTGAATTCTCTGGGTGCGGGTGAGTAGAGCCCGATTTCTTCAAGGACACTGAGCATCTTGGCTGGAACGTAGGATCAGTCTGATCGCACTCCTAGTTGCCGAGCAAGGCTTCTTCGACCTTTCTAACCGGGAGGGAGAACATAGCATGGACCCAAGGTGCGTACTTGCGATCCTTTAGCTCCTCTCTCAAGTCCTTTTGTGAGTCTCTCATGATCTCCGAGAACTTAGCCCACCGCAATTCGTAGGCGTTCTTTCTGTTCATATGGACAAGCCCGCCGTGCTTCGTGGCTAGAACATGCAATAGCTCATTCTCACAATATCTTGGGTCGCGAGGGTCTCTGGCAGAATACGACAAGCTGACGGTCTCACGCCAGCGCTTGATCACAACCCCAAGATCCTCCTTGGCACACCTTCTTGCGGCTTCAGAGAGGGTTTCCACCTTCCGAGTGTCATACTTTCTCGGGTGGGTGTCGCCCGAGAGGCTCCAAACCTTGTCGAATATCCTGTGTCTTCTGAGCTGAACAAGTATCCTTCCGTCGTCATCTAGACATGCGATTGTTATTCCCACGTGTTTTTCTCCAAGAATAAGGCCGTGAGGGCCGTCTCTCGCCCTATGAGCCCACCATCTATCACCATATCCAATCGTCCTTCCGGATCCATTAACAAGCGGAATCTTGTATCGCTCCATGACCGCAGTGATCCGATTAACTCGGCTAATTAATCAAATCAAGAACAATGTTTCGCGCTTCACTTGTCGTGTCGAGATACTCTTTGGTAAGATGTTTTAACACAAACTCATGGTTGACGAGTGACGACTAGTCCATGGTGTTGAAGCGGGGCAACATTCAACATATAGAGATCAATGTCTCAAACTTCAAAAAATCGAAGGCTTTCTACCAGGATTTTCTGGAATGGTTGGGCTACAAGCGTATCGTGAATGGGAAGGATTTTGCAGGATGGGGCAATGGCGAAGCCGGGATTTTCGTGACCTACTTGGAGCGCTACAAGGAGTTAGGATTTCATCGGGGACGGGTGGGATTGAACCACATTGCCTTCCAGGCGAAATCGAAAGCAGATGTGGACAGACTTCACAGCGAGTTTCTTGTTCCGAGGAACATCAAGGTACTCTATGGTGGGCCGAAGAAATATCCTGAGTATCGAAAGGGCTACTATGCGGTCTACTTCGAGGATCCTGATAGAGTCAAGTTGGAATTTGTCCATTGAGCCGGATAGGGCTCACGAAAAGACGAACACTCAGTCAGGCTTGTTTCAATGGAGCGTGTAGGACTACGGAGTCGTCTTTGACTCTCCTGACGGCTGGCTGACCCGACATAGGCTTGAGGGTTTCGCCGGAGCGACATGAACTCGGTATTCGGAAACAGTATCTGCCAAAGCTTGAGGTCTTTGGGGTTGGTAGTTTGGTGGGCATGTTGTGAACTGCCTAACTTGGGCTTCACCACAGGATGCGCGAGTGAAGTATCCACAAATAGAGCGTTTCATAGGAAGACTTGAGCTTGACACCTACTCACGGCCGGAAGGAGGGCGGCCTCCCGCAACCCTCTTGGCGCGTCCGGCTGAGACAAGATGGATCTTCGTCCCGCCGGGTCCTAGTAGAGGCGCTCAGTCAGGCGCTTCTAGCAGCTGACCCTCGAACAATTCTAAAGAACAAAGTGAAAGTGAGAAGGAACGAGCTCGAGATCGGAACGCTCTCTTTCAAACTCTCAGAGTTTCGAAGAGTGCTGGTAATTGGTGGGGGAAAGGCAACCTCGGGCATGGCCTTGGGGACTGAACAGATTCTTGATGGTTGGATAACAGGCGGCTCCGTGAACATTCCCGCATACACTAAGCCATGGCCCAAGAGCAAGAAGATCAATTTCAATCCAGCATCTCATCCTATTCCTAGCGAAGATGGTGTTCGGGGAGTCAAGAACATGCTCCGACTTGTTGGGCAACCCTCCGAAGAGGACTTGGTGATCTGCCTGATCTCAGGCGGAGGCTCGGCACTCATGCCACTCCCCTCCACCGGATTACCCCTCTCAGACAAGCAGAAGACGACAAACCTTCTCCTGAAGTCAGGGGCAAAAATCGATGAGATTAACGCCGTAAGGAAACACCTCTCCGACTTCAAGGGAGGACGCCTCGCGGAGAAGTTGCACCCTGCGACGGTCCTGTCACTCATCATTTCTGACGTTGTAGGGGACAAGCTGGAATCCATAGCTTCCGGCCCGACCGTACCAGATGACACAACCTACGCGGACGCTTACACAATTTTGCAAGAGCATGGACTATGGCGAACAGTTCCTAGTTCGGTCAGAAAGCGTATTCAGAAGGGAAAGGAGAGCAAACTGCCGGAGACTCCGAAGAGAAGCTCACGGATCTTCAAACGGGTCCATAACATCCTCGTCGGAACCAACGAGGAATCATGCCAAGCCGCAGCGGAGGTTCTTGAGAAGAGAGGGTATCACTCATTGATACTTTCGACGAGACTTCAGGGAGAAGCAAGAGAAATAGGAAAGGTATTGGCAAGCATTTGCGCCGACATCCACGAAAACCAGCTTCCGGTTGCCCCTCGCGCCGCAGTGGTGGCTGGCGGTGAAACCACCGTCACAGTCCACGGAAAAGGACGCGGTGGACGAAACCAAGAACTTGTCCTATCGGCAGCTTTGTCGATTCGAGGAAATCCTTCGATCCTCGTCTCTTCAATCGGAACCGATGGCATTGACGGTCAAACGGACGCAGCCGGCGCTGTGGCAGATGGTAACACTGTTGAAAGAGGTTTGAGAATTCACATGGACCTCGACTCTTATCTCCGAGAAAACAATTCTTATCCGTTTTTTGAGAGATTAAACGACCTCGTGATTACCGGTCCGACTGGGACCAATGTCAACGACATTTTCATCGCTATCGTAGGATCCGGAAATCAAAAGAATGATACGGCAAGACGCTCAAGGGGAAAGTGAAGAGCGGTGTCGAACAAGATTCCGGGCGGTTCCAAGATCACAGATGTGAAAGCAAGGCAGGTTCTCGATTCTAGAGGAAACCCCACAGTAGAAGTGGATGTTTGGACTCAGGATGGAAGCAAGGGACGAGGAACTGTTCCCTCGGGAGCATCGACCGGAATCCACGAAGCCTTGGAGCTGCGTGATGGGGACATGAAGCGATTCCATGGCAAGGGAGTCTTGAAAGCGGTCTCCAATGTGATCAAAGTCATCAAACCAAGTGTCATCGGCAAAGATGCTACAGCCCAACGCGACATCGACGCCTTGATGATCAAGCTTGATGGGACGCCTAACAAGAAGAAGCTCGGTGCAAACGCGATTCTCGGAGTTTCAATGGCTGTTGCGAGAGCAGCAGCAACGTCCCGTGGAGAACCGGCTTACAAGTACCTAAGGAACCTGCGAAATTACAGGCTCCCCGTCCCGATGATGAACGTCATCAACGGAGGAAAACATGCAGGCAACAAGCTTGCCGTGCAAGAGTTCCAGATAGAGCCTCTGGGAGCATCCAGCTGTTCTGAGGCGATTAGAATCGGGGATGAAGTATACCAGTCTCTCAACCCAGTTCTCAAGGCCAAGTATGGTCCGAGCGCGATCAATGTGGGAGACGAAGGGGGCTATGCCCCTCCATTGGAGATGACAAGTGACGCGCTTGAGGCGATTCTTCAAGCAATATCAGATGCGGGCTATGACGAGTCAACTGTTCACATCGGTATCGACGCCGCCTCCTCCAGCTTCTATAACAAGAAGGATTCAACCTACGAACTCGATGGGAAGAAACTCAGCAGTGGCGAACTAGAAGACTACTACGAGGATCTCGTCCGGAAATACCCGATCAGAACCCTAGAGGATCCATTTGACGAAGACGACTTCGACCATTTTGTCCAGATAACCAGGAAGCTAGGGAGCCGTATCAAAATTATCGGGGATGACCTTTACGTTACAAACCCCGAACGGATCAAGAAAGGTATTCAGAAGAAAGCGACCAATGCGATTCTGATCAAACTCAACCAGATAGGAACGGTCACGGAGACTATGGATGCCATCAAGATGTCCAGGGAAGCTGGCATGGATATTGTCGTATCACATAGATCGGGCGAAACAGAGGACACTTTCATCTCCCATCTCGCCACGTCTCAGGAGAGCCTCTTCATCAAAACAGGCGCGCCGGCGAGAGGGGAGAGGACCGCCAAATACAACGAGCTGCTCAGGATCGAAGAAGAACTTGGAAGCAGCGCGCTCTTCATGGGCGCGACCCTGAAATGACTCTTCTTGAGTCTCCTTCTCTCACACGCTCACACCGGAACAGCGAAAAAGGATTGGTCTAAGTCTTCCGATTCTCGGTGAGGAGAAGATTGCAGAACTACTCAAAGACGAAGAAGACGAAGACACCTCCGAAGAGAGAGGCACAGTAAAATAGCCCATCAGGACAGCAATCCTTTTTTCTCGGAGGTTCACTTTCTTCAAAAGGGACGCGGTTGAGAGTTAGAACGGCGCTCCTTGTAGCTTCTTTCATCATGGCCTATTTTCTGGGGTTGACTTATGCCATCTTGAGAGCGGGTACATATTATGGCGTGGGATATTCTGCGTTCCTTGTGCTCGTCGCGGCCGTCCTCGGAATCCTCGCGGTAAAGTACACAACGAGATTCGCGGCACCTTTTCTCGTACTCTTCAACGCATCTCGGATATTCTTCTTCGGTTTCTGGGCGGTATATTCTCTGAGCGTCTTCGGCATAATCAGATGGCCCTTAGGCATCGTAGGCGCCGGGTCTTTGATACTCTCCTTCGGTGTCTATGCAATTCTAAACAGGGTATACGCTGTCGGTTTCAGCGACCGGAAGCAGAAGTACATCTTATTCTCCTGGGCTCGACTCCTCTAGCTCAGAAATCCACCGCTTCTGAGAAGCCCAAC
>Ga0209237_1003017_pt1 | contig 10185 bp, 10 predicted proteins | sample GraSoi013_1_40cm_2_FD_185820 | JGI IMG/M metagenome (GOLD analysis project Ga0209237, IMG submission 185820) | Grasslands soil microbial communities from the Angelo Coastal Reserve, California, USA - Sample 10_02_2013_1_40cm (SPAdes) (version 2) | ecosystem: Environmental > Terrestrial > Soil >...
GCCGGGCCAGATCATGTCGGTCGTCGCGTTGTTGCGCGAGACGCCCGCGCCCTCCGAGGATGACGTGCGGCGCGCGGTGGCCGGGAACCTCTGTCGCTGCGGTGCGTATCCGAACATCGTCTCGGCTGGCGTGAACGCCGGGAGGAGAAAGCGCTGATGCCGCGGGTCGTCAAGAGCCGAGAGGAGTTCGAGGGCGAGATCTACGAATCGCTCGTCCTCGTCGAGGGCAAGGATCTCCCGGTCCCACCTGCGGGCACGGAATTCGTCGAGATCGCGCACTCGCGGCGGCGCATTGACGGGGCGCAGCGTGTCACGGGCCGTGCCCGATATACACAGGACATCTACCTCCCCGGCATGCTCCATGTGCGGGTGCTGCGCAGCCCCTATCCGCGGGCCCGTGTGCGGCGAATCGACACCAAGAGAGCGGAAGCGCTTCCCGGCGTGCGCGGCGTTCTTCATCGCTTCAACGCGCCGAAGGCCGCCTTCCGCGGCGAGGAGACGATCTTCCGCGAGGAGGTTCGTTTCGTCGGGGACGAGGTCGCGGCGATCGCGGCTGACGACGAGCAGACGGCGGTCGACGCGCTCCGCCTCATTGAGGTCGACTACGAGCTCCTGCCGCACGTCGTCGATCTCGAGGAGGCCATCGGGGACATGGCGCCGCGCCTGGAGACGGATGGCAACGTCGCCGAAGCGGCAACGCATAAGCGCGGCGACGCCAAGCGTGGGCTTAGGGAGGCGGACTTCGTCGTTGACGCGACATACCGCACTTCGACACAGCTGCACAACTCCTTCGAGACGCACGGCGCGGTCGCGACGTGGGACGGAGAGCAGCTCACGGTGTACGAGTCCACGCAACACGTCTTCGGTGTGCGCCAGGGACTCAAGACCGCGCTCAAGCTGCCGTTTTCGAAGATCCGCGTGCTCTGCGATTACATGGGCGGCGGCTTCGGCTCGAAGGGCGGTGTTGGCAAGTACTCGATCATCGCGTCGCTCTTCACGATGCAACTCGGGCGCCCGGCCCGATGCGTCCTCACTCGCGACGAAGAAAATCTCGCGGCGGGAAACCGCTCGGCCACATTGCAGCAGCTCCGCGTCGGCGGGAAAGGCGGGCGCATCACGGCGCTCGAACACACCTCGTGGGCCAATGTTGGCCAGGGCAAGTGGGTCGCGAACCCGACCGGTCCGACCAACACGCTCTACGACATCGCGAACCTGTCGTCGAAGTCGTACAAGGTCGTCACCAATGCCGGGTCGCTCTCCGCGTTCCGCGCGCCGGGCTATGTCGAGGGGACGTTCGCGCTGGAGTCGGCGATCGACGAGCTCGCCGACAAGATGGGCGTCGATCCGCTGGTGCTTCGGCGGAAGCATGCCGCATCGCCGAAGGACCCGATGGTCGGAAAGCGCTATTCCGATAAGCACCTCATCGAGTGCTATCGAATCGGCGCGGCGGAAATAGGCTGGCAACGCCGTCGTTCGGGGGGCATCCGCGGCTCGGCCCCACATCGTCGTCGCGGGATCGGGATGGCCACACAGATCTGGGGCGGAGGCGGCGGCCCGCCCGCGTACGCGACGGTGCACTTGAATCCGGATGGGACGGTCGTGCTCACGACGGGGACGCAAGACATCGGCACGGGTACACGCACCGTTCTCGCGCAGATCTGCGCGGATGAGCTCGGCGTGGAGCTCGACGACGTGCAGGTCCGGCTCGGTGACACCGACAACCCCTACGGCCCGATCTCCGCGGGATCGCTCACGCTCGCCTCGGTCGGGCCCGCGGTGCGCATCGCGGCAAGTGACGCGCGCGAGCAGCTTCTTGGCGCCGCCGCCGGGGTCCTCGAAACGCCGAAGGCCGAGCTGCGCCTGGAGGCTGGCGTCGTGGTGACTAAGGGCGCGCGAACTCCGCTCTCGGAGATCCTCACGAAGGTCGACAACAACACCGTGATCGGAAAGGGAGGCCGCCATCCGAATGACCCCGACCTTTCTCTCCGAACGTTTGGAGCCCATTTCGCTGAGGTCGAGGTCGACGTGCGCACCGGCGAGATCACTGTCGAGCACGTCGTCGCGGTCCACGACATCGGCCGCATCGTCAATCCGACGACCGCGCGGTCGCAGGTCGAGGGCGGCGTGCTCCAGGCGCTCGGCTTCGCGCTCAGCGAAGAGCGCTTCGTCGACCGAGCGACGGGCCGGGTCATGAACGGCAACCTCGAAAACTACAAGGTGCCGACGGTCAAGGACGTGCCCGCGAAGATCACTGTGAAGTTCGTGGATCGACCGGATCGCCGCGCGAACAACCTCGGCATCAAGGGCCTCGGCGAGCCGCCGATCATCCCGACCGCCGCCGCGATCGCGAACGCCGTCGCGAACGCGACCGGCGCGCGCGTCCGGCACGCGCCTCTCACCCGCGCCCGCGTGCTCGAGGCGCTGGCGATCGCGGGAGCGAAGTCTTGAGTTGAACGCTTTTTCCTACGCCCGCCCGCGCGCGCTCGCCGACGCGTTACGGCTCCTGCGGAGCGGTGCCGCGGCGCTCGCCGGTGGGACGGACCTGGTCGGCCTCATGAAAGACGGTCTCACGCGGCCGTCGACGCTTGTCGACCTCACCGGTATCGACGGGCTGCGCGGCTGGTCGCACCCGAAGGGGCGCGGTCTGCGCATCGGCGCGCTCACGCCGCTGGTCGAGCTCGAGACGGATCAAACGCTCGCCAAGACGATGCCGATCCTCCGCGAGGCGCTCCGCGATGCGGCCACCGTCCAGCTCCGCACGATGGGCACGGTCGGCGGAAACCTGCTGCAGCGCAATCGGTGCTGGTACTTCCGCGACGAAGGCACGCCGTGCTGGCTCAAGGGTGGGACCCGCTGCTTCGCTGTCGATGGCGAGAACCGCTATCACGCGATCATCGGCGCCCAAGAGTGCGTGATGGTCTCGCCGTCGGACCTTGTGCCTGCGCTCATCGCCTATGACGCTGAGATCGCGCTCACCAGCTCGCGCGGTCAGCGGAGCATGAAGCTGATCGATCTCTTCGTGGCACCTCGCGGGCGCGAACGGCGCGAACACTCGCTTCGGCCAGGGGAGCTGATCACTGAAGTCCGCGTGCCCGAGGCAGCCCTCGCGCGGCGCGGCACCTATTTGAAAACGATGGACCGGAAGGCCTGGAGCTTCGCGCTCGTCTCCGTCGCCGCGGCGGCGAAGATGGAGCGCGGCGTGGCGCGCGACGTCCGGCTCGTCATGGGCGGCATCGCGCCCGTGCCCTGGCGCGTGATCGCGGCGGAGAAGGGCCTCGAGGGGAGCGCGCTCGACGACGCGGCCTGCGCCGACGCGGCGGATCGGATCCTTGCCGGCGCGACGCCCCTACGGGACAACGGCTACAAGGTCACGCTCGCTCGCGAGCTCGTGCGCCGCGCGCTCCGTTCGCTGGTCGCGTAGCTCTCAGAGTCCTCGCGGGCTCTAGCGCACCACCGCGAAGAGTCGCCACTCGCCCGGCACCCCCTTGAGCTGGGCAACGCCGCGTTCCCGAAACTGAAGTCCCGAACCGGCGACGAGGTCCCTGACGGTCCCAGAGACCAGTACCTCCCCGGGGCGAGCCTCGCTCGCGATGCGAGCGCCGATGTGCACGGCGATTCCGCCCACTTTGCCTTCCAGCAGCTCGCATTCGCCGGTGTGAACTCCGGCACGGATCTCGAGTCCGAGCTCGGTGACGGCTTCGCTCAGCACTGAAGCGCAGCGGATCGCTCGCGCGGGCCCATCGAAGCTCGCAAAAAAGCCGTCCCCCGCCGTGTCCAGCTCGCGGCCGCGGAAACGCGCGAGGTGCCTGCGGACCAACGCATGGTGCTTCTGGATCAGTTCACGCCAGTGCCGGTCGCCTAGCTCCGCTGACTTCGCCGTCGAGCCGACGATATCGGTGAACAGTACGGTCGTCAGCACTCGCTCTGGCTCCGGTTCGTTCCAACCGCCCCGCTTCCAGATGCCGGTCAGAAACTGCTCGATCTCGCGGGCGATCGCCTCGCTGTCTCCGACAAAGGGGAGGTGGTCGATGCCCGGAAGCTCGACGAAGACGGCATCGGGAATGTGCTCTGCCGCATACCGCGCGTTTTGGACGCTGCAGTTGCGGTCGCCGCTACGGTGCAGGACGAGCGTCGGCGCCTGAATGGAGGGCAAGACCGGTCGCGCATCCGTCTCCATTGCCATCTTCGTCAGGACGACGGCCGCCGAGGGACTCGCACCGAGTCGCAGTCGCGTCGCGTACCAGCGCCGGAAGTCCTCGTCGTCGGCCATTGATGGCGCGTCTTCGCGAAGGAGTTGATCGCAGTAGTCAGGCGTGCCCCAGCGTCGCTCGATCTCCGCGAGGTCTCGCATCGATTCGCGGACCGACCCGCGCTCGGCGGTCGCGCCGGACGTGGCGATATAGGGGAGCCACTCCGAGGCCAGAAACGACCCGTAGAGGATGAGGGCAGGCGTTCGTGCCGGATAGGTGGCCGCGAAGAGAGCGGCCATCGCTGCACCCTCTGAGTAGCCGAGGACCGCCGCCCGCTCCGAACCGGTCGCGTCCATGATCGCGCGCACATCGTCAATCCGAGTCTCGAGATCCGGCACGCCGGCGACGCGATCGGAGAGGCCGGTGCCGCGCTTGTCGAAGATGACGAGTCGGCAGAACGCCGCTAGACGGCGGTAGAAGCGTTCGAGCGAGGGCTCTTCCCATCCGAATTCGACGTTCGATACGAACCCCGGCGCGAATATGAGGTCGAAAGGCCCATCCCCGATGACCTGATAAGCGATGTTGACGTCGCCACTTTTGGCATACCGCGTCTGCGGCCGCTCCACGGTGACAGTGTGCAACGACGGCGCTAGCCCAATAGGATCGCTTCGCCCATCCGACCGAGTGCAGCTGGAGGACTAAGCCATTCACGTTCCGCGGCGATCCGCCGACACTCTCTTGCCTCGTGTCGCCGGCCGCGACCTCGTCGAGGCCATCGAATCCACGCTCTTCGTCTTGCCGGCCGTCACTGGTCTGAGCCAAGACCTTGGCATCCCGGGCCTGCGCGGGCGGATCACGAAGCTGTCGCATCCCCTCGCGAACCTCTGCGGCGACGCTCGGTTCTCGGAACGCGAGGCCGACGCGCTGATCGAGAAGGTCCGCCAGCGCTACAAGGGTCTCGCCTCCGGATGGATCACCGGTCCGTCGACACGGCCGCCCGATCTTCCGCGCCGGCTCGAGGCCGCCGGATTCCAACATGCCGACAGCATCGCCGGCATGGCCCTGACGGATCTGGCCCAGCGGATCGACGTCAATCCCCGCGTCCGCGTGCGCGAGGCGAACTGGGATGAGGCGATCAGTCAGAGCGAGATGATGGCCCGCGCGTACGGTCTTCCGACCGAGGTCAACCGTCTGCTCAACGAGCTGATCGCCGCGTCGCTCCATCGGATAAAGACACGAGGCTACTTCGCCTACATGGACGGCGACGCGCCCGCGGCGTGGGGGTTCCTCGTGTACCTCCCGGATTCCCCTACCGTCCTGCTCGGCGGCGCGGCTACGCTCGAAGAGCACCGCGGGCAGGGCCTGTACACGGCGCTCGTCGCGCGGCGGCTCGCTGATGCACGGGCCGACGGCCGCACCGCGGCGATCATCCAGGCCGACCGTAGGACCTCGGCACCAATCGCCGCGAAGCTCGGGTTCCAGGAGCTCTGCGGCCTCGAATTCTTCGCCTCGTCCGGCGAGTAGCGATGCCCGCGGTTCGCATCGGCGCGCCCTTGTCCAGATAGATCCGGCCTACGCCGAGTACCAGCGGCGGACGAAGCGCCGCCTCGCGGTGGTCGTGTTCGATCCGATCTAAGGCGCCAGCGAGCGCTGAAAATCCGCAAGCTCGTACGGCTCGTCGGCGAGATCGCGGTCGAACTCCAGAGGGAAGGACGAGCCGTCGATGAGCGGGCCGAAGTGTGCCGCGATCGGGGGCGGGAGCTCGGCCGCGTCGCGGAAGTTCGTCGGAATGTCGGCGAAGTACTCGACGATGTTCGCGTGATCGCCCTGCCGGAGGAACGAGCCGGTCACCCACTTGTGATAGCGCGAGTGATCGCGCGCCATCCGCTTACTTTCCGCGATCACGCGTCGCAGACGGGCGAAGCCGCGGTCTTCGTCGGCGCGGTAACGAGGATGGTTCCAGCACACGAAGTGGAACAGCTCGTGGCAGGCCGAGAGCCGTACCTGACGCAGGCCTTCATAGGTCTCCACGCCGGCGGCGAGCCAGATCTCATCGCGATCGGGCCAGTAGCCCCCTCCGCTGCGTGCGTCGTACCTATAAAAAGGACAGCGCTGCCCGAGCGCGCGGACCTCCTCCGGGAAACCCTCGAGCGCGCGGTCGATCAGGACCGCTCCGGGCGTCACATAGAGATAGGTGCGCGACTGCCAGAGCCGCTCGCGAAGACCGGCGAGATCGTGCGGCCGTAACGTCCGCTCGGCGAACGCCAGGACGACGTGGCCCATCGCGTTCGGGACCGCTGCGCGGCGCAGCTCCGTGTGCGGTGCGGTCACCGCGGCGACGTTAGCCGAGACGAGAAGAAAGCAGCGCGCACTCCGCGGGGTTCTCGGTGAGCTCGAGCGCGCGCTGGTCTGCCGCGCGAGCCTCGTCGGCGCGACCGAGCGCACGCAAGAGCTCCGCCCGGGTCGCGTGATAGAGGTGGTACCGGTCGAGATCCTCGCCGAGCGCGAAGAGCTCGATGTATGCCTGCTCCGCGCCGCGGACGTGCCAGAGCGCGATCGCTCGGTTCAGCCGCACGACCGGCGAGTCATTGATCGCAAGCAGCGCGTCGTACGAGCGCAGGATGTCCGGCCAGCGGGTGGCCTCCCAGGTCTTCGCATCCGCATGCGCGCCCGCGATGAGGGCCTGCAGCTGGTACGCGCCGGGACGCTGCATCATCAGGAAGCGACCGACGATGGAGAAGGTCTCGTCGATCAGCCGGCGATCCCACCTCGAGCGGTCCTGATCCTGTAACAGGATCATCCGGCCACTCGCGTCGAACCGCGCGTCGGCTCGAGCGAGATTGAAGCGCATGAGCGCAAGCAGCCCAAGCACTTCGGCTTCGTCGGGCATGAGGCCGGCGAGCAGCGACGTGAGCCATTCCGCTTCTTTCGCGAGGTCGCGGTCGCTGGCGCCGCGCTGTCCGGTGGCGAGATACCCCTCGTTGAACATGAGATAGAGCACGGCGAGCACTTCGTCGATCCGCTCGGGCAGGTCCTCTCTGTCCGGAACGCGGAACGGGATCCTCGCGTCCACGATCTTGCGCTTCGCCCGAACCAGGCGCTGCGCGATCGTCGACTCGGTCGCGAGGTACGCGCGCGCGATTTCCGCCGTGGTGAGACCCGCGACCGAGCGCAGCGTGAGCGCGACCTGTGCTTCGCGCGCGAGCGCAGGATGGCAGCAGGTGAAGATGAGCTCGAGACGCTCGTCGGGAAGGACCGCGCTCGGCAGGCTCATCGGCGGCTCCTCCAGCTCGGCTAGCTTCTCCTGGTAGCGCTTCTCGCGTCGCAGCCGATCGATGCCTTTGCGGCGCGCGGTGGTCATAAGCCAGGCGCCGGGGTTTTGCGGGATTCCCTCCCGCGGCCAGTGCTCGAGCGCCGAGACGAGCGCGTCCTGCACGCATTCCTCGGCGAGGTCGAAGTCTCCCAGCCGCTTGACGAGCGCCGCGGTGAGCCGGCCGGCTTCCTCGTGGAAGACCGCGGCCACCGCGTCGCTCGTGATGTCCGCGCTCAGTGCACGACGATCGGGCGCACCTCGACGTTGCCGCCCGGCCAGCTCTTGGCGATCGCGATCGCAGCGTCGAGGTCTGGGACCTCGATCATCCCGAAGCCGCCGACGTGCTCCTTCGACTCTATGAAGGGTCCTTCGGTGACCTTCATCGTCCCGTTCACGCGACGGACGGTCGTGGCCGTTTGCATGGGCTGAAGCTCACCGCCACCCTTGAGGATCCCCTTCTGCGAGAGATCCTCCCACCAGCTGCCGATCGCGGCGTACGCGGGCGCCTTCACTTCCTTCGGCTGGTCTTTCCAACCCTGTTCTTCGAGGAACAAGAGAACGTACTGTGCCATCGCTATCTCTCACTTTCTTCGACGATCCGTCGGATCTCTATCCCATGGCCGGGCCACGTCTTCGCGAGCGCGACCGCGGATTCCTTGTTCGGCAGCTCGAAGATCGAAAAGCCGCCTACGGACTCTTTGGCCTCGATGAACGGTCCGTCCAGGACGGTCGTCTTGCCGGTCGTCTTGCGGATCGTCGTCGCCGTCCGCGTCGGCTGCAGCTCGGCGCCGCCGTCCGTGATCTTGTCGCCGTTGGTCTCGAACCACTTGAAGATGTCGGCGTACACCTTCTGCTGCTCCGGCGTGGGTGCTCCCTGATAGTCCACACCGTCGTCGAGGAATAGGAATGCGTATTTCGCCATTCGGGTCTCCCCTCTTCTTGTTCAGTTCTTACCAGTACGACGAACGGCATGTGCCCGCTTAGACAGTTCTAGCGCTCCAGGCGCGCCGGCGGCCAGCCGCCCTTGGGGACCTGCGCCTCGCCGAGCTCGAGCGCCAGCAGGCGGCGCTTCGCGGGGAGCCCGCCGGCGTAGCCGCCCAGGCTTCCGTCGCTCGCCACGACACGGTGGCACGGGACGACAATCGGGATCGGGTTGGAGCCGATCGCCCCGCCCGCGGCGCGCGAGGCCTGCTCGTTCCCGGCTCGGCGCGCGACCTGCCGGTACGTGGTGAGCTCGCCGTACGGGACGAGGGCGGTGGCGGCGAGCACCCGCCGCTGGAACGGCGTGAGGGGCGTGAGGTCGACGTCCAGATCGAACGAGCGACGGCGGTGGGCGAAATACTGGTCGAGCTCGGTCAGCACGCGGTCGCAGCTCCGCCGGTCGGGAAGGATGGCCGGACCATATGTCCGCGAGATGCGCGCCAAGTCGCGGCGATCGGGCTTCGCGCCGTAGTGGATCGCTAGCACGCCGCGCGGCCCGACGGCGATCCACAGTGGCCCGAGCGGCGAGTCCATCACGTCATAACCGACGGTGACGAGCCCTTCTCTCTTCGCGCGCGTGATCAGATGCTCGCGGGCCTCGTCGACGAGTGGTTCGATGGCGTTCATCGCACGGCCTCCTTCACTTTCTTCATCGCCTCCGCAACGCGCGAACGCGCCGCCTCTTCAGTGCACCCGAGTGTGTCCGCGACTTCCGCGTACGAGCGGCCCTCGACCTTGCGCAGTACGAACGCGGCGCGCTGCCCGGTCGGAAGGGCCCGGACCGCGTTCCTGAGGTCGATGAGCGTGACGCCGTCGCGCTCCGGTGCGGCCAGGCGCAGATCCGCGAGCGCGACCGCGCGACGCGATCGCCGCGCTCGGTCGATCGCCTTGTTCGTCGCGATCCGGTAGAGCCACGCCCGCTCGTTGCCGGAGCGTGGCGGGGGCCACCCGCGAAACGCCGCGAGAAACGTTTCCTGGTAGAGATCGTCGGCGTCCGCCCGGCTTCCGGTGAGGCGCAGCGAGTAGGCGAAGATCTCGCGCTCGTGGCGCTCCAAAAGCTCGCCGAACGTCACCGTTCCGATCTCACGACGATAGAACGGGCGCGATGGCCCAAGCGTGAGACGACCTAGACGCGAAGGTCGAAGATGATCTCTCCATCTACGATCTGGCCGGTCCGCGCGAATCCGAGCTTCTCGTGCACGCGGAGCGAGGCCACGTTGTCGGGGGTCGTGCTCGACACGAAGCAGCGGATGCCGTGGACCGCCGTGGCCCAGTCCATCAGGGCGCGCGCCGTTTCCGTCGCGTAGCCCCTTCGGCGGTGGGGCGGGAACACCGTCCATCCGAGCTCGACCGCGCCCGCCGCCTCGATGTCGTTGACGCCCGGTGGTCCGTGAAAGTTGACGAAACCCACCATCACCCGGCTCGAGCGGAGGACCATCGCGCGCAGAAGCCAGGGGAGGCGTGCTGGATCTTTGCCGATCTGCTCGCGCCGGAAACGCACGAGCTCGAGCGCTCGCCCCGGAAAACTCGGCGGAACGCGATAGCGCGTGAGCTGCTCGATTTTCTTGCGGTCGCCCTCGATGATCGCGTCGAGCAGCGTTACGGGCATCAGCACGAGATCGAGCCGCTTGCTCCGCACAACGTCAGGAGCGGTGGTAGCGATCGCGGTGGCTAATTCCGTCGGCTGATGGTCCGCTCGAA
>Ga0209237_1003019_pt1 | contig 10184 bp, 10 predicted proteins | sample GraSoi013_1_40cm_2_FD_185820 | JGI IMG/M metagenome (GOLD analysis project Ga0209237, IMG submission 185820) | Grasslands soil microbial communities from the Angelo Coastal Reserve, California, USA - Sample 10_02_2013_1_40cm (SPAdes) (version 2) | ecosystem: Environmental > Terrestrial > Soil >...
TCCACAAAGATTACTAGCAAACGGGGAACTCTCAAAGATCGAAAATTAAGCACTCTTTTCTCGACCCCCGGGGGGTCGTCGATTTTCCCGTGCCCTTTCCTTCTTAGAAGTGCCTGAACGACCTTTCTCCCGTAAGCACTGTAGTGATCCCGTGTTCGTCACAGGCCGTGATTATCGCCTGGTCTTCAACTGACCCGCCTGGCTGGACAATCGCTGAAACGTTCTCTTTCGCCAGCGCCTCTACATTGTCTAGCTTGGGAAGAAAACCGTCGGAAGCCATCACGCTTCCTTCCAAGCTGTGGCCAAGTTTGTGCGCCTTGTCGATAGAGTTCTCGATTGCGCCGATCCTGTCCTGCTGGCCCGTCCCGATCGCTAGCGATGTCCCGTTTTTCCAGAAAACCACGGCGTTCGACCGCGCCTCGCAAGCCACCCACCACGCATTCAGCAGGTCCAAGTACTCCGGGTCTGACGGCTTTTTCTTGGTAGGTACGGGGAGCCGTTTCATTTCTTCCATAGACAATATACTAGTTTGGTATGGGTCCTCTACGATCAAGGAACCATCATCCAGCACCACAACATCAGGCGGCATAGACGCGTCCTCCTTGTGTCGAGCTGAGACTTCTCCAACTCGGATATCCTTCTTGGATTCGAAAACTCCGAGTGCTTCAGAACCATATCCAGGAGCGTAGACCACCTCAACGAAGCTCTTCATGATTTCTTCTGCAGTCTTCCGGTCAACGGGACTGTTGAATACTACGACGCTTCCAAATGCAGCCCGGTTGTCCGCGTCTCTGGCGCGCGCGTACACTTGACTCAGATCTTCCTGTCCCCTTGAAACTGAGACCCCTGACGGGTTGAGATGTTTCATCACCGCTACGGCTGGTTCTCTGAAATAGCCCACAATCCGTAACCCGTGACTGCCATCCTCAATGTTAGTTGCTGAAGGACCATCCTTTCCCCACTTTACCCAATCGACATTTCCAATCCCGCCCTTCGATTGTTTCGGTCTGTACAATGCTCCTCTCTGGTGCGGATTCGTTCCATACCGAAGCCCCCGCATCCGGCCTTCCACTCTCCACTGAACCTTCGAATACTCGAACACTCTGTCCCCGATCGTTAGCTTGAGCGATAATGGAAGATCCTCGTCCCTGGCTGTCCGGTAGATCCGGCGGATCTCCTGCCCGCTCATCCCTTCACCTTGCCCAGGTACCTCTCGATTGCCCCATCATACTCTGCCGTCAGCGCGAAAGCCTCGCGAGCAAGCTTATGCCTCAGCTCATCCTTGATTTCCTCGTGTTTGTCCAGCTCTCGAATCAAGACATCATACTGGGCAGGTTTGGTTACGGGTACGACTCGATTGTTCAGAAACGCGCCCTTTGCTGCAGCACGGATCAGGGTGACGCCTCCAACATCGATATTGTCCACTGCTCTCCGCAGGTTCGCCGGGTCGTTCTTGACGACCTCTCGAAACGGATACAAGTTCACTACGACAAAATCCACCGGCTCGATCGCGTTCTCCTGCAGATATTTCAGCTGCACCGGATCTTTCCAGTCGCCTAGAATTCCGGCATGGATCTTGGGATGGAGAGTTTTCACCAATCCTCCCGGCATCTCCGGAAACCCTGTGTACGTTGAAACTTCTACTACCTCGTGTCTGAGTTTTCGGATCGCTTGGGCTGTCCCGCCTGAGCTGATCACCCTGATCTTGTGTCTTGCAAATGCTCCGACAATGTGTTCCAGCCTTGACTTGTCGTAGACTGAGATCAGAGCATTGCGGGTTATTCGCGCAGAACCTTCCCGAGTCCTGCGTATTATTTAATCTGGTTTCGCGGATAACGCCATGGCGCCCTAGGGCCAGCCTAGTCCTGCCTTTTCCACAGGCAGAATCTTTCTGGCCAGTTTTCCTGCCGTGGTGTGCTGGTAGAAGATTGCTAGTGTGAGGAGGCCGGTCAAACCCAAGATCCCTGCTCCTGCCCAGAAGTACGGAAGGGCCGTGACTATGTGGAATATTTTCGCCACTACGCTCATCTGGGTGAAGACCTGCTTCTGGGACGTTACTGTCAAGAATACTGTTCCTCCGTTAGCCGCGGTGATAGGGGTGCTTGGAATGTCGAACGTTCCCGCGGGAAAAGTGCTTGTGAATATTACCAGGTCCGTTTCAACGAGAGTCAGTGTCACAGTGGCCGCGTTGCCGGTCGTGATGTGTGCCGACGCGTAATAGCCAGAAAGCGCGTATCCAATGACCGTTTGCAAGGCACTTGCAGAATAGTTGGCCGGTGTCGAATACGTTGCGACATTTTGTTCTGCAGGTGCAGGGAAAGACAAGAGTACTAGGCCAGCAATTAGCAAGCTGCAAAGAACGGCGAGAGTGTACCGTTGACGCTGGCTGAACTTGGGCATGCCGGCTCAAGCTAATCAATCGATCGGAGCCAGAACTAAGCCCGCCGTACCCTCCTCCATTTCCCACTAGTAACGATTACTCGCCCGTTATGCTTGTTCGAGAGCTCTCGTAATCTCCATTCGCGAAGCTCGGACAGCGGGATATACCGACCCAGCCACCACGGCTAGAAGCGACAGTCCGAAGGCTTGGATCATCGCGCCGTACGGGATGACGAATGGTAGGTAGAACCCGGCAAGGGTCGTGCTGTTTGTTGCTCCTTCCAATAGGAGCAGACCTCCTGGAATTGCGAGCAGGAAGCCGAATAGTCCGAGGAGGATTCCTTCGCTTATGAAGAGCCCTGCTATCTGTCTCTTGCTCATCCCCTGCGATCGTAAGAGCCCGATCTCGCGCTTTCTGTCGGTGACGTTCATGATCATTGTGGCGCTTATTCCAAGGGTGGCGATGAGGAGGGCGAAGTAGAGAACCAGGAGGATGATTGTGAATATTCTGTTTATCGTGTCTCGGACCAAGGATAGGAGTTGTCCAAGGGTGAGCGAGTTCTCGGCAAAATCATATTTCGGATATAACGCGGCAATGTCGTGGGCTACAGTAGAGGCCGCTGCCTTGGATTGAGGCTTTAGATTGATCAAGAAGAGAGGTGCGTTGTATTGGCCCCCGAAAAATTTGTTCTGTGAACTGAACGAGACAACGATCATATCGCTAGCGAAACTATTTCCAAATTGAATGTACTGTAAGACGGGACCCGTGAATATTCCGGCAACTCTAAACTCAACAGGCTCCAGTCTCATCGTGATATTATCCCAGATGTTCACCGTGATGCTCTCCCCAGTCGAGACCGCCAGCCTAGTAGCCAGAGAATCAGGTAAGAGCACAGTTTGGTTGCTGCTTGCGAGTTGAGAGTATACTTGCTGTGGAGGAGGGGAATTGATGAACTGATAGTTTATGATCTGTGGGAACACATTCGGGTCGATCGCCAGTACGCCGACGGATGTGCTGTTGCCTCCCGGACCGAAAGCCTTCGGGCTAGATGGGAAGAAAGTAGGTCCGATTGGGGTAGCTGTTGCGATCTGTGGTAAGCTGGTGAGATTGTTGGAGAAGCTGATGGGTAGAGACTGATTTGCGACCAGGATTATGTCCGCACCGAGCGCTTCCTGAATTCCCTGATCAAGGGCCGTCTGGACCCCGCCCTGAATACCTCCTACCATGATGACGAAGCTGAGAGTGATGGTGATCATTCCAAACGAGATCGCGTTTCTGAGAAGTCTTCGTCTCCCATTTCTGGACGCAATGTATCCTACAGCTCTTGAGAATGGCAAGAGTGGCGCTGTCAGCGCTGGGCCAGATCGTCCGAAGAGCACGGCCCCTAGAATTACTAGGCCGATCGGAATTAGTGCTACATCGAGATATGAGACGTGAAAGGGTGTTAGTCTTGCCGCCTCCAGTGATCCGAGTGTGAGCATTCCCAGGCTGACGAGGACTATGATTGAGTCAGGGACCCTATTGCGAGAGTTTCGAGCCGAGGGCCGGAGTGCTTGGATGATGTTGATCCGGCTTGCGGAAGCGGCGGGGTAGAGAGATCCGGCGAAGACCGCGGTAAACCCTGCACCTAGACCCATTAGTGCAATGGTCGGGGTGAGCTGGACAAGAGGGAGAGACGGGATCTGTAGAATGTTCTCTGCTACTGTTGTGAAAGCTCTCGAAAGGATTAGCCCAGTAAACACTCCGGCGACTGCCCCGACGATGCCTATCAGCATTCCCTCAGCCAAGAAAATCTTGAAGATCAGCGATCGGCTGGTTCCTACAGCTCTCATGACTCCAATCTCGTATGTGCGTTCGTTCACGGTCATGAACAAGGTGTTGAAGACGATGAAGGCGCAAACGACGAGTGCGACAGCGACCATTACGTTGAGTCCTAGTTCGAACCCTGCGGTTTGGCCCGCTATTCTCTGAACAGCTTCGGCCTTCGGAGCGCTTACGTTGAAGAGCTGTGACCCGAGAAGATGTTGAATTTCGTCCCGGACTTGCGGTGCTTGGGTTGGGTCCCTGATCGTGGCGTAGATGTGGGAGATCATTCCTTGAAGGTTTAGGTCTGACTGGAGCTGAGGCAGATTGACGTAGACCGATGCTCCGATATTGCGGAGCGGATGGTTGATTCCGACTATCGAGAGGGGAATGGAGACATTGTTGCCGATCGCATTTAGTGAAAATCCCTGTATGACGGAACCAATGCCTAGCCTGAACCTTTGAGCCAGTCCATCATCGACTACTGCCTGTCTAGGCGATAGAGCCTTGGATCCCGTGATGTTTAGACCAACGTAATCGAAGTCTGTTTGGTTTACACCGATGAGTTGAACAACGGTTTTGTTGAGAACGCCGAGCCAGACGAGTCTTGCGGCCGTCTGTGTGACCTCTGGCGCCCCCTTGACCTTCGCGAGGTTTCCGCTCTCGAATACTGGTGGGAATGCGCCGTAGCTAACAACGATATCCGTTCGGCCCCAGAATTTGTTGATGTAATTCGTGAACTCGCCTGTCGCGCTCGCTGTGGCTAGATTTATTCCAACCAGCAATGCGACTCCGAGGATTACTGCTAGAATTGTGAGGGCGGTTCTCGCTCGTCGCTTTGGGAGGTTGCGATAGGCGATCTTCGCTGAGAGCAATATTCGGTTCAGCCTTCTAGTTGGGCTGTGAGAGAGATCGTGCAGGCTCCGGAGGAACTGGCTCAATCGCTCTAAGCCTGAATGCCTCTCTGGGTCGTTGTTGGGAGCTTCTCGTGATATTGCCGTCCCGCATTTCAAACAGTTTCTCTGCTCTATCTGCGACTACCGGGTCGTGCGTGACGACGAGGACAGAGGCGTTTTCTTTCTTCGCTGATTCGTACATTATCTGGACCACTTCTGCACCTGTTTTCGTGTCTAGGTCCCCGGTCGGTTCGTCGGCTAGGATGATTTTCGGGTGATTTGCGAGCGCCCGGGCGATCGCGACCCGTTGTTGCTCTCCCCCGCTCAACTCATCTGGTAGATGGGTTAGGCGTTCTCTCAATCCTACACGTTCAAGCATCAGGCCAGCTCGCTCTTTGGCGGGCTTCGGCTTCATTCCTGCAGTCAACAGTGGCAGCTCCACGTTTTCCAGCGCCGTCAGGACAGGGATGAGGTTGTGGAATTGGAAGACGAAGCCGATCTTGTGGCGTCTAAGCTTCGTCAGTTGACCATCCTTCATACGAGTAATTTCCTCTCCGTCAATTGTTACCGTTCCAGCTGATGGTTTGTCTAGTGTTCCGATAATGTTGAGGAGCGTTGTTTTTCCGGACCCGGAAGGACCGGTTACGACTACGAACTCTGCTTGGTAGAGTGTGAAGTTGACCCCGCGAAGCGCTTGCACGGTGATGTTGCCGAGGCGGTAGGTCTTCTCCAAGTTAGCAACTTGGACTATGGCAGCGGTCTCCAACGAGAGTCAGTCTGTGACAGTTTAAGGGCTGAGGCCCGAATATCTTCCTTTCGAGAGCGCTCCCAAAGCGCTTAAGCTCTGAACCAGTAATTAGCAAACCATGGCTGCAAAGATCGTGATTCTCGACATAGAGACGACATCTCTTGAGGGGGATGCGGGAGTACTCGTTGGTGCTGGGCTCATGTCCGACGCGGGAAGGGGCGAGTATTTGGAAGCGAGGAGAACGAGGGAGGAGAAGTCGCTGTTGTCGAAACTGTCAAAACGCTTGGAGAGCTATGATGTCTTGGTGAGTTGGAACGGTCGAAGTTTCGATATTCCGTTTCTAACGACTCGCCTCATGAAACACGGTCTTGATCCGCGATCTATTCTTCGAAAGCCTCACATTGATCTTGCTGATGTCGTTAAGAGTCGGCTGAGACTCACCTTCACCTATCTCGACCATGTTTGTGACTTCTTCCAAATCGATCGGAAGAAAGGTCCGATGGGACTTGATGTTCCACACCTCTACGTTCTAGCTGTTGAGGGAGATAGGAAAGCGCTTGCGTTAATACGGGAGCATTGTCTTGACGATTTGCGGGCGACTAGACAGGTCTTCTTGAAGCTCAAGCCACTTGTGGAACAGCAGCTAGAGTAGGCCGAGGGGCAGTCTTAGACCGAAGAACGTTGCGAGGATCGCGAGTATCGCCAGGTATATGCCGAAGAGTCCGAGCGTTATTAGGAGGTTTCTCGGCCAGCGTTTGCTCCAGGAGATTCCGAATGGTATGCCGACGGTGAAGCCTATGACGTGCGCGATGTAGGCGATGTTAGGGTCGTAGCCAAGACCTGGGATCAGGGTCGGATCGTAGACAAGGGCTACGTTGTATAGGAAGTAGAACATAGCGACCAGCCCCTGCGGAGCCATGAAGAGGAACGAGAATTTCAGCGGATTCATCAGCATCACACAGGCTGCCAATGTGAAGATGGCCGCTGAAGCTCCCAGCATACCCGTGTCAGGCGCGTAGAGTCCGAGGGCTGGAGGCACAAGGAATGCCGTGAATCCTCCAATGAAGAAGACAGCGAGATGGTAGTCTCTGCCAATCATTTTTTCGAGAGTATTTCCGAATACGAAGAGGAAGAGCATGTTGCCGAAGAGGTGGGTCGGGCTTGCATGGAGAAAAAGGGCTGTAAACAGGGTCCAGACTCTTCCGGCCAACAGGTTGTTCCAGCTGAACACAAAATTTGTGTCGATGAAGTTGGAGTCTTGTTGCCAAGCCCAGAGGCTCAGGCCTACGCATCCCAGTATGAGCAGATAGTTGACCCTCAGCTTGGACCCCCTTGAAGCGTTCAACGGCGGGGGCCTATTTCAGAAGTTCCTAACTAAGGTCAGAGGTCACTTCATCATTCCAGCTCATTACCGCCATTATACTCACGCGTCGCGTTCATCCTTGGGGTCCAGAGTCCAGGCCTACGTTGACCTGACTAAGCCGAAGATAGTCTTCCTGCTGGACTTCACGGCTCTGATGGCTTTCCTGGTGGCGACACGAGGTATCAACTTGCTGAATCTGGCAGCGGTCTTGGTCGCCGGAACTCTAGCGTCGGGAGGTGCTGGCGCATTGAACTGCTATCTCGATCGTGACATTGACCAGAGTATGGGGCGTACGAGTCAACGGCCGATTCCGAAAGGAGAAGTGTCACCACTTAACGCGCTAATCTTTGGACTCCTGCTCGTAATGGTCGGCGTCGGGGTTTCTCTATTGTTGCTGTCCCTCTGGGCAAGCCTGTTCATTTTCCTTGGTGCTGTGATCTACGTTGGCTTCTACACCAAATGGTTGAAGCGGCGGACGACTTTGAACATCGTTCTCGGCGGTTCAGCGGGAAGCTGCGCGCCCCTAGCGGGTTGGGCTGCAGCGACTGGAAACGTCGGTGTGATCGCGCCCTGGTTGATGGCTTTGCTCGTCTTTGTCTGGACTCCAAGCCACTTCTGGAGCCTCGCTCTTCGAGCCTCAAAAGACTACGCGAAGGCCGGCATTCCGATGCTTCCCGTCGTCGTGGGGGACAAGAAGGCCGCACAATACATTGCCCTCAACACTTTCCTCCTGGTCCCCTCGTCTCTCATCTTCGTACCTCTGGGAACATTTGGGATAATCTATCTCGCGATCGCAGGGTTGCTTGGTCTGGGAATGATCATTGTAGACTTGAAGCTGGCTTTCAATCCGACAAAGGCTCAAGCATGGACCGCTTTCAAATTCTCAAGCCCTTATCTTGCCATCGTCTTTCTCGCGATGGTCCTCGACTACTGGGGTCCTCTACACTAGAAAACCATTCAGGACCCTCGAATCTGTTTCAAGAGATTCTGAATGATAATTCTACCATGCGGATGATTCTCATTTGATCTCTCAGGGTGGAACTGGACGCCGTAGATCGGCCTCGATTGGTGCACCATGGCCTCGACTTTGGATCTTGTCGATTGTGCTAGGTGTTGAAACTCATCGGGAACCCTGGTCAATTCCTGACGGTGTGATTCTGCCACCACTAGGTCGGAGGGCAATCCGTCGAACAACGGATGATTCCGGACGACGCTTACGTTTTCGTATCCCCGGAGCATTTGACCGAGATCTCGCATCGGGGTGCCGAAGGCTGACCCGATGATCTGGTGTCCGTAGCATATTCCAAGAATTGGAAACTTGGCCTTTCTGACAAGGTCCATTTCAGGCTGGAAAAGTTCTAGGGTTCGAGGTTTTGAGAGAAGGGCACTGGACCCTGTCAGAATGACCAGATCTGGTCTAGAACCTACAACTCTACCGTATAGATCCGGTTCCTTGTAGTCTATTTTCTCTACCGATTGTCCGGTGGACTTTTCTATGTTCTGGATTGCTCGCTCCGTCTGGTTTGGTTCTTTGTAGTTGTTCACGACGACTATTTTCAATGTTTAGAGAGCGGCTAGGAGTTTGTCGATTTCTTCCTCGGTGTTGTAGTAGTGTGGTGAGGCTCTTAGTGCTTTGACTCTGCTTGCGACCGTGATGTTGAGCTTCTTCAACTTCTCATACGTTGCTCCGGGGTCGGGGTCTTCGAAGACCACTATTCCGCTTCGCCGGTCAGACTGTAACGGCGTGAGTATTTTTCGTCCCTTCTTTTTCAATCCCTCGATCAGGTGCTCTGTGACCTTCAGAACTCGATGGGATCTTTCTGTCTGATCGTGCTTCAACGCGAATTCGAGGGCTGCTTTGGCGCCTACAATCGATATTACTCCCCAGCTTCCACCTTCAAACATTGTCGCGTCTGGTGCGGGTATCGTCTCTTCGATGTTGAACGGTTTTCCGAATAAATCTTGTTGGCTTGTCAGCCTTCTTGCGACTGAGTCTTGGACTCCATGCCAGCCGATATAGTTCGGATCAAGATCCTTCAACCTATCGCGTTTGGTATATACGAAGGCTGCGCCGTGGGGTCCCTGCATCCACTTGTACATCCCGCAAACTAGCGCGTCAACTCCGTCTTGGCGAGCGTCTACCGGAAAGACGCCGAGGGCGTGGAACGAGTCGGCGATGACAAATGCGCCGTGTTCGTGTGCGATCTTTGTGATCTCTCGAATTTTCTCTCGACAGCCGTTGGTCCAGGAGACGTAGTCGACTGAGACGATCGAGGTATCGTCGTCGATCGCTTTCTCCCATTGTTCTAATGGGATTGTGCCGTTCTCGTCCCGGTGGAGTAGACGGACGTCTTTTGCTCGTCCGTGTTTTTTCTGGAGGTGCCAGAGGTAGATGTTGGTTGGAAAGTTGAGTTCGCTGATGACGATGTTGCCTTCTGGTTTGTAGTTGATGCTGCTGGCCAAGCTGATGAGCGCGCTGGTGACGTTTGGGACAGACGCTATCTCGTCGAGGGGGACTCCTCCTATCATCTTTCCAAATTGCCTGCGTGATTCAATGATGAGTGGTAGCCATTCCTCCCAGTTCTCGCCGTACTCTCTCCAGTCAGCCATGAACTCGTTAATCGCGTTTAGCACCGGTATCGATGGCGGACCCGTTCCTGCGTTGTCAAAGTAGGCGCGTCGGGAGGTGACAGGTATCTGTTTCCTTACAAGGTCGATATTCAAAGAGACACCGAGATTTGTCGAAGTTCATTTGGCCGGGCTGAGTATAAAGGAAGTGCTAGGTGGTGTGGAAGCTCTGGACTCCCGTTTCGGCTATGCAATTCCTGCACCAGAACTGGTTCCTTTCTGGGCTGTATTGGGCGTGACTGTCTGTTACTATGTTTCCGCAGTGTCCGCAGCGTACGATGAAGACTTTCCGCATTTTGTGATGGGGGAGGTCTTTCTTGTGCTGTTCTACATCGATATCCCTGGGTTCTAGGACCATATTGCAGT
>Ga0209237_1003021_pt1 | contig 10179 bp, 6 predicted proteins | sample GraSoi013_1_40cm_2_FD_185820 | JGI IMG/M metagenome (GOLD analysis project Ga0209237, IMG submission 185820) | Grasslands soil microbial communities from the Angelo Coastal Reserve, California, USA - Sample 10_02_2013_1_40cm (SPAdes) (version 2) | ecosystem: Environmental > Terrestrial > Soil >...
GCGATTTGCAGACTCGAACTTGAGGCGGTAAAAGATAGGGCCCTCCGACGCGATCCCTTTGCCTTCCCTAATGAACTTGAGCAGCGCGAGAATCGTTTGAGGCGTAACGTAACTTTCGTCGTCCATGTGAAATATCCACTGCTTGCTTGTGTTAATTCCAACTCGCCGGCGGTGCTCCACTGCGTACTGCAGTGCCCTTCCTTTTTTTATCGCGTTTGTGCGAAAGTCATTGTCGACCGCTACCACTTCGCACTTTTCGTTCGTCAGAGTCCGAACATCATCGGGATCGTCTGTCACCACTGAAATCTGGTAGTTGTAAAAGTTCACCTTCTGCGCGGAATTTGTTATTGATAGTATTCCGCGCTTGACCACTGGCGTTCTAGTGGCTGAGCGAGTCGTTATCTGGAATATTATCGCCGGGTCGTTATGAATTCTTCGAAGGTCTTGCTCTACAAACACCTTTCTGTTTCTCAGGATCCGCCATACAGACAAGATGGCAATCGGGACGTACGAAAGCCAAAAGAATGTGGCAACAGCTATCAACAGGTTTTCCAGCACAAAATTGTATGATTTTTATCGTTTAATAACAGGTGCATTCTAGAACCATCCTTCAGCATTCCACTATTACAGAGTATGAATACAGAAGAATGCTACTCAGAACTCGAATTGAAATCTAATGGCGGCGCATGTTTTTAAGAGTTTCTTCTAAAACCAAGAATAATCTGATTTCTAGAAAAATTAGAGATAATAAAAGAGGGAGCGGCGTAGTTGCGATGGACTCAGGGGAACAACAAATACATTCTAGCGATAATTCAGCATATTGCAAGCAGTGTGAAAGTGGGACGGTAATGTTTGACATGGTCTTGACCGAATTTGTTTGCAGCTCGTGCGGCTGCGTTTTAGACGACAGGATTTTGCATTTCGATGGCGCCGCCGGGGCGGCAAACCTTTCAGAATATGGCGATGGAGCGAGGACCGGCATGCCGGAATCCCTTGCGATGTATCACAAGGGTCTGTCGACGTTAATAGGTGTTGACGACACTGACGCAAGAGCCAAGGTGCTTGAGTCGTCTCAAAAGATGAAGATGCAGAGGCTCCGCATCTGGAACAGTAGGTCGCAGCTCAACGACTCAATCTCTAGGAACCTAGAAAAGGCTCTCAAGTTCCTCAATAACTTTGGCGACAAATTATATCTTAGTCAGGCGGTGATGGAAAGCGCGGCCTACATTTACAGAAAAGCCGCGCTGAAAAAGCTGGCAAAGGGCAGATCGACGCTTGGCTTAGTTGGAGCCTCGCTTTACGCGGCGTGCAGGGAGACTGCCACCCTAAGACTGTGGCCGATGTTGCGAACGTCTGCAACCTTTCGAGCAAGGATGTGATGGCGCATTACAAGCTAGTTCTGAGGGCTACACGGCCCAGACTATGTCACGCTGATAGCTAACAGGCTTGACCTAAGGGAGCAAACCAAACGCGAGGCCCTCCGCATCTACGCGCTAGTGGAGGAGAATCGCATTTCGCTTGGCAAGAACCCGAGGGCGTTAGCCGGCGCGGTCATTTATCTTGCATCTCAGAACTGCAACGAGTTCTTACGCCAGGTAGAGATATGCCAAGTGGCAGATATATCGACCGTATCGCTTCGAAAAAGGTGCAAAGAGATCAAGGCAACTCTGGATATCTGACATAACGCGACAGGTCTCTTGCATCATTAATGCCATCAAGCTGCTCCGCATTTAGCATCAGGTACGCGGCCTTGAATTTCGGATATGCTTCTTTGCACGAAAAGAGAGTCATGAGAATGTTGTCGTGATCGAGCCGAAATCCCTCGCAGGGCTCATGCCCTCTTAGTATCGCTTTGGTGCCAAAGGCCTGCAGCCATCTGCGCGAAATGCCGCTTCCAAAGTGCCTCCCAAGTCCCCTCCTTGACATTTCCCATCCCGGTTGAGTCTCGATCTGCCGCGGGTCGTTCCATAGTAGCTCTTCAAGTACTCTGCTTCGGACGTGGTTTTCCTGAGCATTGGCTATTGATTCCCTAAATGTCGCAATCGCCGCGTCTTCAGTAGGAAGGCCGCCGTGGACCATTAGCAGGTTTTGCCGAACCACCGTCGCAAGTGTGAGCAATTTGAACATCAACAGCAGCTTTTGGTAAACTTCTTTGCCGCAGCCGCTAAAGCGTTCTTCTATTTCATAAGGCAGTTTATGTGACGAAAAAGGAAACTCGGCTGGTGCTTCATGGTTTCCCCTCATGAGGACAACCGAGTCTGGGCATGTGCCTTTCAGGTGGCACACCGCATACATTACACCTACAGAGTCGCTTCCCCTGTCGACATAGTCGCCCAGAAACACGAGCTTGTTCTTCGGGTTTGATAGGAATCGGTCATAGCTTATTTCTGAAAGGATCTGGAAAAGCGATTTTGAATCACCGTGCAAGTCGCCAATGACTGCAAGGTTTTCCAGATCGTTTATTTCGGCCAGCCCGCCCTCAACTTTGCCGCCGGCAATGCTTTTACTCTGTCTTTCTTCGTGCATCGCACCTATCGCCTGCTCTATTTTCTGCATAAAATCAGACACACCAGCCTCTGCTGCAGACTGTTCTAGTTGCAACACGGTATTGATCCGGTGCGACGGTTAAATGTATTTCATGCAGGTCCTTCTAGAGCATATCTGCCAAGGCAGATAAATCAGCAATCCTGTCCCACTAAGTTTATGCTACCATCATAGATGCGATAATAAGAAAATTACTTATGCCTAGCAGTATGCTGCCTGTAATAACGAACAAGAATGATGAAAAAATAATTCTGATCCCGATGATTGTGCGCTCAACAAAGCTAAAGGGCAAAAGAATAAACACAATCAATGTCACAAGACCATAAAGACCGAGTGATGTGGGATTTACAACTAGCCTACTATATCTTGACCTACTTCGAATCCGCTGGCTGCCGAACTAGGCGAAGATAAAACAAATCGTGACGAAAGCAGTACCAATCAATAATGGCTCAAAATATTGATACTTGACAGAAAATTCGATCAGAAGTACTGAGACTTCAAAGCTAATGCCTGATTAGAATCCAGTGACACTAGAACGGTGATATGACAAGGAATTTTCCAACTATAATCACCAGGGAGCGCCGGAACGAGGAAGGCAATGCGCTCGTCTAAAATCGTGAGATTTGACAAGCCATCACAAAAAGATGCAGTAGTATCTTGATGAGCCTCTACAGTACATTGTTCTATTATGAATCCTGATTTCCTTTGGAAGAAAATAGAGGTTAGATGTAGCGTGCAAAAAGCAAGCTACCCGCCTTTCTGATCGCTATCCTCATGACAATAGTCGATGCCATGCCTGCAAACACTGTGGCGGCCAGGTACGCAATTACCGTATTTTCAAAGCCGTACTGTGCAAGGAAGACGCCTGCTACGCAGACTATGAACGCTGCTACCAGCGACACCTGCGCCAGCGCCTTTGCCTTGCCAAGGAAGATCATGAAGACCCCGTTTGCCGCAAAGATCGAAATGAAGACTGCTCCGGCCGACGCAAAGGCCAGTATACGTAGGCTCACCTCAGAGCCACCGAGGTAACCGACTACCATCGGAGCCGCTAGGTTCAGTATCACCGCGCCGGCAACAGACACTCCGATTGACGCGGCCATCAGCTTACGATAGCTATATTGAAGAAACCAGTCGATCTTTTTGCTCTCCGACACCTTTAGTGTTATCGCGCGGTTGTGAACGAGAGCGTAGATAGGCGACATTATGACATAATGTATGATTGCAGCCGGGAGCATCACAAGAAGAGCAAGATCTGCTCCGATATGATAGACAGAGTTGAATGATAGTGGAAGGATTGTTCCGTTTGCGGCGGTGACGGTTACAGGGTTGAAAAACCAAGATATTGCCCTGTCGGCAAAGAGCAGTACAAAGTAGAAAGTACCATACATGAAATACGGCAGGCATTCCCACAGCTGCACTCCAAAGCGCGAAGTGATAGTGTTGTCGCTGACCGTGAGAGGACTGTAAAAGTGTGGGGCGTTCTTGGCGACTATATAGGTTGAGCTCTGTCCAATTATCTTGTAGTGATGGTATATTGCGAAGCCGCAGAGTACTGCAAACGCGCTGCCAAGGGCTGCGAAGTAGCGCACCGTGACATCAGGAATTGCATTAGGCGCAAGGAAGAACGCGCCGGCAAGGACTGCAAACGCGATTGTATATGAAAGTGTAAGGTGTGCCAGCTTTTTGAGCGTATACATTATGACGTAGCTCACCCGATGAAGTGAAATCGTTACGGTGCTTATGGCTGTAATAGTAGTAAGTTCCAGTGGAATATTTGCAAGCACCGATGCGCCGTATAGCGCAGCAACAGTGCCTGATAGTATTACGCCGGCTAGGGCATAGCTTCTCTTCATACTCCGTTTTACTTCGCCAATGTTTGTTTGAGAATAGTAGAACGAGAATAGTCGGTTATAGTTCTGCAGCAGCCCCTCGGTCAAAACAAGCCCCAGAAAGACGCCCGCCAAAAACGCGGTCGTTACGCCGGCTGGCAAACCCCACGCCATCCAAAGTGACACGCCTGTCATGAACAGGAGGACAAGCGAGCCCAGCCATGGAAATATCATGCTTAGGCTCTCTGCAAGGCGCTTCTTTGTGCTTGGCACCTCCACTGTAAAGGAGTCGGACTCGCCGGACTTGTCGTCGTAAGCGTCGATAAAGTTGTAGACATATTTTGCTAGCTCGTTGAGGCTTTCAAAGCCGTTCTCCTTTGCATTCCTGTCGTCGTAGCCCAGGACTTCAAGGAACACAAGTACGTCGGCCATGTTGTTAATGCTCTGTTGGATCTCGGCTATCGATCTTGCAGTTTTATTTGCAAATACTTTTGCTTCTCTTGAAATTTCTTTATTTCCTTGAATAGCTTTCATCTAGATCGCCTCCGCTGCAGTGTGTACCTTTGGCACCTGCGCCTTGGTTATCGATTCGATCAACCTTCTTAGCCCCTCCTGCATCCGGACCTTGGAATCATAGCCTAGCATTGCCCGTATCTTGTCAATTGATGCAAGACCAAGCTTTACGTCGCCCTGCCTTGGTGGGGCGAACTTGTGCTTGATGTTCGCAAGACGCATTAGTTCTTTTACAATCTTGACCAGCTCCAGTATGCTGGTGCCCCTGCCCGACGCGACGTTAAACATCTCTCCGACTGCATTTGCAGACTCCATTGCCAGCATGTTTGCCTGCACAATGTCATCGACATGAACAAAGTCGCGCACCTGCAAACCGTCCCCAAATATGACTGGCTGCTCGCCTTCGAGAAACTTGTTTATGAAAATCGTGATGACGCCGCTATAGTCACTGTTGCGCTGACGCCGGCCGTAAACGTTAAAGTAACGGAGCATGACGGTTTCAAGGCCATAGCTTTGCCTGTACGCGTGCAAATAGTCTTCAATTGCCAACTTGCCCGCGCCATAGGGAGAGTTTGGCCGGCAAATCATATCCTCGCTCGCCTTGTCTTCCAATACGCCGTAAACCGCTGCCGAAGATGCAAAGATGAAGCGCTTGACTCCGGCCTTGACGCAGTAGTTCAGCAGCTGAAGCGTCGCATTCACGTTTACGTCATGCACTAACATCGGACGGCTTACTGACTTTGGCACGCTTGCTACGGCCGCTTCGTGGAAGACTATGTCAATGTTTATGTCACCTAAAAGAGCTTCCACTTCGCGGGCGTCTCCCGCCACAAAATGAAACAGGTTATTTCCGCGAAGCTGCGCAAGGTTGTCAAGCGTACCCGTGCTCAAGTTGTCGATAGCATAGGTCTCAATACCCCTTGCTACCAGCTCGTCCACGATGTGGCTTCCTATGAAGCCGGCTCCTCCCGTGACAAGCGCCCTAGTGATTCTCACCGGGCTGCCACCTCCCTTGCTATAGGTGGTCGGCTTTGTCGCGCCGTCAGGCGCTCGTATTGCTCCCGGTACTGTCCAAGGGACTGCTCTATCGTGAAGCCTTTCTGGACCCGCTCTAGAGCGGCCGCTCCAAGCCTTGACCTTAGCGTCTCATCTTGCAGCAGTTTGACGATTGCGTTTGCAAGCTCTTGGGGGTGGCTACTTCGGACCAACAGACCGCAGCCTTCGAGGGCTTCCCTAATGCCGCCCACATCGGTCGCGACTATGCCTTTGCCACAGGCCATCGCTTCAATGATGGCAAAGGGAAAGCCCTCAGTGATGCTGCTGATTACAATTGCGTCGGCGATGTTGTAGGCTATTTCTGGATCCTTTACCTTACCCATAAACCGGATATTGTCCTGTAAGCCGAGGGTTGAGACCATATTTACGCATCTGAGCGAATAGTCCAAGTCTGTTGACGCGCCATAGATCAGACACTGCACGTCCGGCACCTTGTCCTTGACGTAGTGTATCGACTGAATGAGGTTCACAATGTCTTTGAAGATATCGACCCTACCGATGCAGGCGACCGTGGGCCTTGCATCTTGCTTTTTTGCATCGATTGGCCGGAACTTGGTGGTGTCCACACCGTTGTATATGACCTTGATCTTGGACGGCTCCACCCCTAGGCTCTCCTCCCACTTTGCATTTGCATAGCAGACTGGCACGATTACATCTGCCATCGAATACAGTGTCCTAACTAGGTTTGCAGAAAAGAGCTTCCAGAAAATGTTGGATGGTTCGTCGCGCAGGTATGCATTGTAGTAAAGCAAGAGCTCCCGAAATGCCACGCCATGCTCGGTGATCATGATCGGGCAACCGTGTTCAATCTTGGCCGAGACTGCTATCATTGCCGGAAACCATGCAAGGGAGCAGTGCACTAGGTCGACCTCGGGTATCTCGAACGACAGTATCTGCATATTGCGCTGAATAACTTGGAATGCAGTCAGCGCTTCTTTCATTGTCATTTCGCGGTAGAGCGGGTCGCGCTCGAGCTGATCAAGGAAAGTTTCCCACGCAAGCGTGTTTTCCAGACACTTTTTAGAATCATAAATTGAAAGGAACTTGTGCAGCTTATAGATAATCTGGGACAGCTGCGCCGGGTTGCAGTTGTTTGAAAACAAGTTTGCAAGGAATTGTCTGTAGAGTGGAATGAACTCTTGCGATATGACGCGATCTTTTGTGCGCGCAATCTTTTCTATCAGTGGTCTGCTTGGCTCAGTGTAGAATTCCTCGTACCTGTTGGAGCCAAAGAGCGGCATGTCTATTACCTGCTTTACGTGCGAAGGGACGGTGAACCTGCCGTTGACGTTTGGGTTTGAGACTAGGTTAACGACCGTAAACTCGTACTCCGACATACGTTCAACGAGGGTCTTTTCCCACGAATAGACCCCGCCTGACATGATGTTTGGGTAGTTGTCCCAGTTAACTAGCAATACTTTTTTCATCCAGTTTGCTACCTCCGTTCATGTTTATTGATCTCATGACGTAACTTGGATCAAATGATTGGGTCCTTGCCGAACCAGACTTTCTTGCCCTAACAAAGTTTTCAATTTCGCGGGCCAGCCTGTCTGGAATTCTTGCTTCCTTCTCTTTCGGATCGGGCTTGATTGTTTCTGGTCTGCGCGATTCCAGTTTTTCGGCTGCTTGCTCTGCTCGGGAAAACGGGCTCGTCCTAGCAGCAATCGCGGAGTACCTTTCGCGCACGGTGTCTGCCGCGCTGTCTCCTGCAAGCATATAATTTTCAAAAGCTTCCTGTAGAGACCACATGGCCTCCCTTATTGACTTCGACATTGCAACTTCGGAATTTTCAACGTAAATGCCGGCCGCCTCTGAATACAACACGCGCGCTGGAGACCACGCGCCCATCTTTGCCAGGCAATTAGCCGCGCACGAGGAGCTTAGTGCTGCCCTGACAAGCGAGTGCTTCTTTATGCATTCGAGAGCATCTTTCATGTAATACCAAACAGCGTTCTCAAAGCTTCCCTCATCTTCTGCCTTGACCGCTTTGAACCACAAGTTAGACTCATCTGTAAGTCTGTGTAACCACGTTTTTACCTGCATTCCACTCAAGCCTTCTACGCCTAATTTTTAACCCAAGAGCAATTTTCTCCACTTAGAATCATCCAAGCTACGCTTCTAGAAACAAACTGAATTGAATAGAAGAAGGTTAGTTCAGCAATAAATAAACGCAATAGTGAGTTGCACTCGTGAACATTCTAGCTATAGGAGCACATCCAGACGACATAGAATTGGGTTGTGGCGGACTTCTGATCAAGGCTGCAAGGCAGGGGCACGAAGTATACATGTATACCCTGACAAGGGGAGCAGCTTCTGGAGACCCGCAGCAGAGAACAAAAGAGCTGATGCAGTCGGCAAAGTTCATCGGGGCAAGAGCACTGTGGATCGATAACTTTGAAGACACAAGGCTCAACGACAGCAATACCGACCTCATAAACCATATTGAATTCTTTATTAACAAAGCTGATCCTGACCTTATAATCACCCATTCGCTCGGCGACGTGCATCACGACCACCGTGCCATCGCGTCGTCCACAGTCGAGGCCGGAAGGTTCATTCCAAACATCATGTCGTACGAAATCCCGCTCACCAAGGACTTTAAACCGCAAGTCTATTACGATATTTCCGATGTCGTTGACGAAAAGGTCGAGCTTATCAAAATATTCTGGTCGCAGCAGAGCAAGCTATATTTGAAGGCAAACGCGATCAAGGGCCTTGCCGAATACCGCGCATTGCAGAGTAGACTCAATACCTCGATAAATTACGTTGAGGCGTTTGAGGTGCTAAAGATGTGCTTAGGAAAAGAGTTCAAGCTCTGGAAGATTCCAAACGACCGCATACCCAAGATCGCCGGCGTGACCAGTCCCAAGGAGATAATTGAGCTGGTTTAGAGGTGCATTGGAATATCAGGTCCGCTAGCAGTAGTCGACCAATCACCGCGGGTAAGAACGCTGTTTGCTAAATTTAATCAGATGAGTGATCCGCTTGTTTTAGAGTTTACTGCGTCGATACCGGAAAAGTTTGCTGACGCAGTGAATCATGTAGTATCGCAAAAGATCTTGGCGAGCGACTTTGTCCTGCGCAACCGCGTGATGCTGAAGTCGTTTATCAAAAAATTCCATTCTGAGGCCGGCACGCTCACAGACAAGGTAAGGAGCAGCATTGAATTTTTGGACGATCCGATGACAAGAATAGTTGTCTCCACGCACCAGCCAAACCTCTTTGCGTACGGCGGCGTCTTTAAGAAAGAGCTTGACAGGCACAGCAAGGTAGTCAATCTCTTCTTTGTTGTGGACCACGACTTTGTCGATGAGTCTTGGGTCAGGCTGGCCCAGCTCCCCAGCGTACAGCATTCTTCCGGCGTAATGGAATTGCGACTACCCGTCAGTGAATCAAAGCGCTGGCAGATGGTCTGCAACATGCCCGTCCCCAGTCATCTTGTCGTACACAACTGGAAGCGTCAGGTCAAGTCATGGATAAGAAAGAGCACTGCAGTCGCGGACAAGAACATGCTTGTCGACAATTTAGAGCAGTTCTGGCAGCACGTCGAATATTCGCATGCAAGAGCCGGATCATACGCAGACCTGAACTCATTTCTTATGTCAAGAGTCGTTAATGAGACATGGAACTATAGTACACTCTTTGTCAGGCTATCAGAGACATTCACTGTATTTGAGAACGGCTTTACCTTCCTGATTTCAAATTCGAATATGTATTCTGACGCGCTCAGACGTGCAGAGAACATGTTCATGAGTCACGGGATCGACACAGGAGTCAGCTCTTCTTCACACCTGCACGCCCCGGCCTGGCTCCATTGCAAATGCGGAAGTAAGACGTCTGCCAAAATAGCAATGAAGAACAGTGACCTTGTGCTTGCGGGACCCTGCATGTCATGTAAGAAAGAGCAGGTGCTGAACCTCGGCAACCCAGAAAATCTTGACCTTGGCCAGTTTGTCCATAAACTGTCGCCACGCGCGATCCCGATCCCCCTCTTGCTCGCAAGGGACCTTGGAATTTCCTGTTATGCATCAGGAACTGGAGGCATAGGCTACCTAGTCGTCGGGAACATAGTCAGCAAAAAGCTCGGGATCGGACTGCCACTCGTTCTCGTGTGGCCTTCAAGGGACATCTACAAGGGCATAGGTCAGTCAGAAGCCGCGGCATCAGTGTCGACAAAAAATAACGACCTTTACTTGCAATCGCTTGAAAAGCAGAATGTAGAGTACGAGGAAAG
>Ga0209237_1003029_pt1 | contig 10168 bp, 7 predicted proteins | sample GraSoi013_1_40cm_2_FD_185820 | JGI IMG/M metagenome (GOLD analysis project Ga0209237, IMG submission 185820) | Grasslands soil microbial communities from the Angelo Coastal Reserve, California, USA - Sample 10_02_2013_1_40cm (SPAdes) (version 2) | ecosystem: Environmental > Terrestrial > Soil >...
CGTGACGCCGGAAGCCACTGAGACCACCGGGGCCGCGGACGGTGGTCCGGCTTCGGCCGCCGTGAGTTCCGCCCAGCCCCCGGCCAATTCCCCGGCCGCACTCGCCCGGCCGGAGCCCGAGGTGAGCAGTGATCAGAGGGAGATCGCCGAAGACTACGATCCGTGGGAGGGCTTCAACCAGAAGATGTTCGCGTTCAACCGCGGACTCGACAAGCACGTCATCAAGCCGGTCGCCAAGGCCTACGACGTCGTCATGCCGGAGCCGTTCCAGCAGATGATCGGTCGCGCGTTCGAGAATCTGCGCTGGCCGGCGCGCTTCGTCAACAACCTCCTGCAGAAGAAGTGGGGCGGCGCCGGCCGCGAGGTCGCGCGCTTCCTGATCAACAGCATCGCGGGCATCGGGGGTCTCTGGGACCCGGCGAAGGACTACTGGGGCATCGAGCCGAGCAACGCCGACTTCGGCCAGACGCTCGGCAAGTGGGGCGTTGGCTCCGGACCCTACCTCGTCCTGCCCTTGCTGCCGCCGCTGACGATTCGCGACGGTATCGGCATGGGCGTGGATACCGCTACCAGTCCACTCGGCTACTACACTCCCTGGGCCGGCCCCAAGGCCGGCGACACAGTGAACGACCGGTCGCTGAACATCGACCTCTACCAGGGGTTCGAGGAGAGCGTCGTGGATATGTACAGCGCGGTGCGGAACGCCTATCTCCGCAAACGCGAGCAGAAACTCCGCGAGTAGAGCCCGATGCCGACGCATACGCCTTGGTCCACTGGCGGCACGTCGCCACGAGCCTGGATAACAGAGACGTATCTGGGGAGAGGCCCGGAGAACTGACATGGACGTTGTGACACTGAGTTGCCGTGGCGGCACGCTGGTGGTCGACGGTGCCGACGCGGATGATACGGCGCTCTGCGGTGGCAAGACCGTCGGACTGGCCAGGCTCGCGAGCGGGGGGGTCGCGGTGCCGGCGTCGGTCTGCCTCACCACGCGCTTCTACAGGGCGTGGTTGCAGTCGGGTGACGTCGCGCGGCACTTGGCCGGCGTCATCCTCGACCCTGCCACCGACGACCGCGACCGGCTCCCGGACCTGCTGTCGAAAACCCGTCGTTGCGTGGAGGCCTCGGAGCTGCGCCCTGACCTCCTGATGGAGCTGGGCAGCGCCGTCGATCGCCTGTGTGAGGGCTGGGACGGTGCGCTCATCGTGCGCTCGTCGGGTGTCAACGAGGACCATGCGGCCTCGTCGCACGCCGGCATCTACGCCAGCATCATCGTCCGCGAGCCGGACCTGGCGGCGGTGGTGGCGGCCGTCAAGACCTGCTGGGCCTCGCTGTGGACGGAGGCCGCGTGGACGTATCGCGAGCGCTTCGGCCGATCCAACGTCACGACGGAGATGGCTGTTCTCGTCCAACGGCTGGTGCCCGCGGCGTGCTCGGGCGTGGCCTTCTCCGCCGACCCGCTGACAAGCGATCGCTCGACGGTTGTCATCGAGGCCGGCCGGGGCGAGGCCGCCGCGACCCTCCCTGTTGAGGGAGCGCCCGAGGAGTACCTGGTGAGGCTGGATGCCGGGCAGCCTCCGCGCGTCCACCATCGGAACGGCAGGCGGTCCGAATCGGTGGCGTCGGTCGCCTGTCTCGGCACGCTCGAGGCGCTGGAGCTCGCTCGTCTGGTCAAGGTCGTCGAGCACGTGATGGGCGCCCCGATGGACGTCGAGTGGGTCTTCGACGGCTTGACGTTCTGGGTCGTGCAGGCGCGCCCTATCACGACGCTCGCGGAGCCGGGCGGGGCGACGGGGGGCGAGGACACGCTGTGGACCAGGGCTAACCTCAAGGAGGTCTTCCCGGAGCTGCCGAGCCCGCTGGCGCTGTCCTATCTTTCGGTCGCGCTCAACCGGATGTTCAGCGCGTATCACGAGGGCCAGGGGTTTGCCCTGCCTTCCGGCGCGGGCCTCGTCGGGGTGTTCCGGGGACGCCCCTACCTCAATCTCACGCTGATGCACAACATGACGCTCGCTCGCGGCGGCGACCCGGGCATCGTCGGCCGGCTGTTCGGCGGCGCGACGGATACCGCGTCGATGCCCCCGCCCGGGCCACCGGCCCGCGCCTCGCTGCACGACCGGCTGCGGCTCGCGCGAGAGATGCTGGCGACGTTCTTCCGGACGCCGCGACGCGGGCGGCGGCTGTTCCGGGCCATCCGGCGGCAGGCGGCCGATTACAGTGCGGTGCGCCTGGAGGCGCTCGACGACGCGGCCATGCGGGCGCACCTGCACCAGCTGCGCCAGAGCTTGCTGCAGGAGAGCACCGTGCGGCGTCTGCACGAGGTCGTCTCCGCACAGTCACGTGCGTTCATGGTGCTCGATCAGCTCCTGGCGGCCTGGATCCCGGACGGCGCGGACCTCCTGCTGAAGCGGCTCATGACCGGGCTGGGGACCCTGCCGAACGCCCGCATGGCCTATCAGCTCATGGCGCTGGGGAGTCTGGCGGCCAGCGAGCCCCGCGCCCGGGCGTTCTTCGCCGGCGAGCTGAGCGAGGCGGCCGTCCGCGGTCATCGGGCCACCTTGCGCGGCACGCGATTCCTCGCCGGGCTGGACGCGTTCCTCGAGGAGTTCGGCCATCGCGGGCCCTACGAGTCCGACGTGATGTCGCCGCGCTTCAGCGAGGACCTCACCCCCGTCCTGCGCCTCGTGCGGCTGTACGCGCAGGCCGGCATCCAGCAGGACCCGACGCAGCACGCCGCCGAGCGCAGCGCCGTCCGCCAGGCCGCCCGCGACGAGGTCCGCCGTGCGCTGCGGCAGGGACAGGGCCGGCTCGCGTTCGGAGTGCGCTGGACGGTGTTCGTGATCGCCTGCCGCGCGCTCCAGGGCCTGCTCGCGCTGCGCGACGAATGTCGCCATGTCACCACGTACCTGGTGGCGCACCTCCGGTGCGTGTCGCTCGAGATCGGCCGGCGCGCCGCGCGCGAGAACCGGCTGGCGGCTGCCGAGGACGTTTTCTTCCTGACCTGGCAGGAGCTGCCCGACGTCCTCGACATGCCCCCGCTCGACTGGCGCGAGATCGTGCGAGCTCGCCGGGCGGCGCGCCGGCGGCACGCGCAGCTACCAGCGCCGGACCTGCTGCGTGGTCACGAAGCGGTCGAGGCGTCCGAGGAGGCCGAGGAGCCGAACGGCGATCTGCGCGGCTTCGGCGTGAGCCCCGGCGTCGTGCGGGGCACCGTCAAGGTGCTGCGGCCGGGGCAGGAGATCCGTGATCTGACCGGCAACATCGTCGTGTTCCCGACGATCGAGCCGACGCTCACGCCCATCTTCCCGCTCGTGGGTGGCGTCGTGGCCGAGATGGGCGGCCTCCTGTCCCACGCCGCCATCCTGGCCCGCGAGTACGGACTGCCCGCGATCGTGAACGTTCGCGACGCGACTCGACGGCTGCACGACGGCGATCGCATCGAGCTGGACGGCGCGACCGGCCGCATTCGCATGCTGGAGCGATGCGCCGGCTGAGCGGGGCGCCCGGCTCAGAGCCCGTGAACGAATCGCACAGTCGAGGAGCGCCAGGGCTCTGCCGGGGCGTTGCCGAGCATCTGGGGGGGGCCATATCGGGCCCCCCAACTCAGCAGGCCGGCGCGGGGGGCGGCATCCGGCGCGACTGTGCGTCGCGCCGTACCAGGTACACGGCGACGAGTGTGCCGATGATGGCGCCGGCCACGATGTCGGAGACGTAGTGACGCCCGAGGTATACGCGTCCCAGCGACACGGCGGCGGCCAAGGTGTACAGTGGCCCGGCCAGGCGCGGACAGAACGAGGCGAACACCGTGGCGACGGCAAAGACCGATGCGGCGTGTCCGGAGGGAAACGAGTCGATGTCCCGCATGAACGTCGGCCACATGGCCGCGAGGCTCGGCCCGGCGACATCCGGCCGTGGCCGACCCACGAGATGCTTCAGCGCGAACTCCACCAACCCGGCGCCGGCGAACGCCAGCGCGCCGATGCGCGCGGCGTCGCGCAGCCACGACCACCCCAACATCCGGCAGCCCGCGAACAGGATCATGCAGGCGATCAGCAGCGTCACGCCGCTGCCGATCGGGTTGATCAGGCGGACCACGGCGTCGAGCACGGGGTTGCGGCAGGACGCGGCCCAGGCGGTCATCGGCCCGTCCACCGCCAGCAGGGCGGCCGCCACGGCGAGGCCGATGCCGATCATCCCGAGTGCTACGTCCGGTCGGGCGCGGACCGACGGCGGTGATCCGGACATCGTCTGCAGTATAGCCGGTCAGAGATGAGGCTCCTCAGAGCTTTTCTCGTCCTGGCAGGGCTGGCCTCCATCGTCGGCCTGGTCGCCGCCACCGGCCCCGAGGCCCTGCTCGGGTCGGTCCGTAGCCTGTCCTGGCGCGTCGCGGTCTTCGTCGTGTTCCCCTATGCGGCGGTGGCCTTGTTGCACACGGTCGGCTGGAAGCTCGTCTTCCACCGCACCCGCGTTCCGCTGGGCCGGCTCTTCACCGCGCGCCTGGCGGGCGAGGCCTTGAACGCAAGCACCGCGTCCGTCGGGGGCGAGCCGGTGAAGGCGTACCTGCTGCGGCCGGTCGTGGGGCCCGTGGAGGCGTCGGCGGCCCTCCTGGTCGAGAAGACGAGCATCACGGTCGGGCAGGTGCTGTTCTTCGTCGTCGGCTTCGTCGTGTCGATCGCGCTGCTCGATCTGCCCGCGCGCTTTCGCGAGGCCATGGGCGCCCTGTTGGCCATCCAGGTCGTCGCCGTCGGCGGCTTCGTGCTCGTGCAGCTGTCGGGAGTGCTCGGGCTGGCCTCGTTGGTCCTGGCGCGGTTCGGCGTGCGCGCGGGGACCTGGTCCGCCCAGGGATTGCGCGGCGTGGAAGAAGCGCTGGCGACGACCTACGTGAGGCGTCCGGGCCGCGTCCTGGCCTCCGTCGTGGTGCACCTGGCGGGGTGGATCACGGGCAGCCTGGAAGTCTACCTCGTCCTTCACTGGCTGCACGTGGACGTCTCGTTGACCGACGCCCTCGTCATCGACGCGTTCGGCACCGGTATCAAGTTTCTGGGCTTCGCGATCCCCGGAGCCCTCGGCGTCCTCGAGGGCGGGTACATGCTCGTCTTCAGCATGGTCGGTCTGGGCAGCGGACTCGGGCTCTCGTTCACGCTGCTTCGCCGACTTCGGATGATCCTGTGGACCGCGCTCGGCGTCCTCGCCCTCACCCTCGCCCGACCCGATACGCGGGCGGGGGCGGCGGCTGCAGAGTGTGGCGTCGCGAGCGTCGGGAGCGGAGCGCGATGGTCAGAACTGCGAGCGCCGTGAACGCCATGACGAGCGCGTTTTGCCAGGAGGCCAGCCGCCAGTGGCCGTCGTAGGTCAAGCCGCGGTCGGACGCCGGCCACCAGTAGCGAATCGGCAGCCCGCCGGTGCCCACCACATCGAGCAGCAGATGAAGGTGAAAGCTGAGGGCGGCCAGCGCGCCCGTCCTCAGGGGACGGTCGGCGGCGAGCACAGCGAGCCCAATCAGCACCAGGGCGGCCAGCGCGCCGTGGCCGGCCGCCCGGTGGAGCGCCCGGTACGCCGAGTCGTTCCACAGGATGCCGGCGCCGTCGAGGTCGAGCGCGACGCCCGCGAGGATCACCAGCCAGCGATCCTTGCGCGATCCCGGGACGAGGTTCGCCACGAGCCAGCTCTGTCCGATGTGAGTCAGGAAATGCAGCGCCGTCAGCACCGAGGTTTCCTCCAGATCGTCCGGCGCCAATCTGCCGGAGCGACGGCGCCGCCGTCAAGCGATCTGGCAATTGGCCTCGTCGTGACGGCCCGACCGCCGGGCCGGTGACGCGCGTGCCGGCGACACCGAGCGGCTCGGCGCTCTCCCGTCTTGTTCGGGTCTCGATCGCCCGCCCGCGGCTGACGGTCGCCCTGGGCCTGGCGCTCGCCGTCCTCGCCGCCGTCTACACCGCGCGGGAGCTGACGTTCCAGACGTCGTCGGTCCAGCTCATGCCGCCGCAACGCCCGTACATTCAGCGCTTCAAGCAGGCGTTGAAGGAGTTTGGCGAGCTCAACGACCTCGTGGTCGTCGTCGAGGCTCCCAGCGTGGAGCGGGCGCAGGCGTTCGCCGATCGGCTGGGGCCCGTCCTCGAGGCTCTGCCGGGCGCCGGGCGGGTGGCGTGGCGGGTCGATCCGGATCTGTTCAAGGGGCACGCGCTGCTGTATCTCTCCACGGAGCGGCTCGGGGAGCTACGCGACAAGATCGTCGAGCACCAGGGCTTCGTAGAGCAGTACGCTGGGCGGCCGACGCTGGCCGGCCTCCTCGACGGCGTCAGCGACGAGATCACGCGGCGCTTTGCGCGCGGCTTCATCGACCTCGGCCTTGACGGCAGCACCCCGCGTCTGGATCCCGGCTTCGTCGACACGCTGCTTGGCGTCGTCGCCGACGGTCTCGACGGCGGGACCGAGACCGCCGCGCCGTGGGCGCGGGTGTTCACGACCACCGATGACGGGGCCCGCTCCGGCTACTTCCTCTCCGCCGACAAGCGGTTGCTGTTCATCCTGGTGGAGCCGCGGCGGGAGGCGGCGAACTTCACGGACAACGAGCACTTCCTCACCGCGATCCGGGGGGCCATCACCGCGCTTCGCCGCGAGTACCCCGGCGTCGCCGCGGGCGTGACCGGCACGCCAGCGCTCTCCAACGACGAGATGCTGACGGCGTTCCACGATAGCACCCTGGCGACGGCGCTGGCCTTTGCGCTGACGCTCGGCTTTCTGCTCGCCGTCTGCCGCCGTGTCGTGGAGCCGCTGGTGATGCTCGCCGTGCTCGTCGTCAGTCTCGCGTGGTCGCTCGCCCTCATCACGCTGACGGTCGGGCATCTCACGGTCTTCTCCGTCATGTTCATCTCGCTGCTGATCGGCATCGGCATCGACTACGGCGTGTACGTCTTCTTCCGCTACCAGGAGGAGCTGGAGTTGGGGCATCCGCCGGCGCGGGCGCTGGAGATCATGGCGCGCCGCACCGGCCCTGGCATCTTCTTCGGGGCGCTCACCGGCGCTGGCACCTTCGGGGTGCTGATGCTCACGGAGTTCCGGGGTGTCCAGGAGTTCGGCTTCATCGCCGGCATCGCGATCCTCATGGCGTTCCTCGCCATGATGACGGTCTTTCCTGCCGTGCTGATGTGGATGCGTCGCGGCGCCGGGGAGCCCGGGCCCCCGGCCGCCCGGGCGCCGGCCGGCGACGGGCGGCTGGCCCGCCGGCCGCCGCGCCCTCGCGCGGTCCTGCTCGTGACGGCCGCGCTCACCGTCGCGTCGCTGGCGGCGCTGCCCTCGGTGCGGTTCGACTACAACCGGCTCCACCTGCAGGCGCGCGGCACGGAATCGGTCATCTGGGAGCAGAAGATCATGCAGTCGCGGCGCTCCGGCTTCGCGGCCCTCACCATCGCCGACTCGCTGGCCGACCTCCGCGCCAAGCAGGAGGCGTTCGGGCAGCTGCCGGCGGTGGCCGAGGTGGTGAGCGTGCTGACGCTGGTGCCCTCCGACCAGCCGGCGAAGATCGCGATCCTTCGCGACATCGCTCCGCTCGTGTCGCCCCTCCGCGTCGGCAGCGACGCTGGCGTGAACCCAGCGCCCGTTCGCCGCGCGCTCGAGACCTTGCGCGGCCGGCTCGCGCTGGCCATCCGCGAGGCCGATCCTGGAGCCACGGCCGACACGCTGCGGTCGGCGCACGACCGGGCCGGCGCGCTGCTGGCGCGGCTCGAGGCCGAGGGCGCCGACGCCGGCCTCACGTCGCGCCTGGCCCGGGTGCAGGCGAGCCTGCGCGACGATTTCGCCGTCAAGCTCCGGCGCCTGCAAGACAACGTCGAGCCGACCCCGCTCACGGTCCACGATCTGCCCGAGGAGCTGACGCGAAGGTTCGTCGGTCGCACGGGGCGCTTCCTGGTGCGGATCTATCCGGCCATCGACACCTGGGACCGCGAGGGCGGGCAGGAGTTCGTGGGTCAGCTCCGGCGTGTGGATGCGGGGGTTACCGGCTCCCCCGTGATCAGCTACGAGGCGGGCCGCCTGATGGAGGCGGCCTACTTCCACGGGACGCTCTACGCCGTCGTCCTCGTGGCGGCGCTGGCGATCCTCATGCTGCGCCGCGCCGGTGACGCCCTGCTGGCCCTCGCGCCGCTCGTCCTGGGAACGCTGTGGACGATCGCCGTCATGCACGTGTGCGGCCTGCCCTTCAACCTCGCCAACGTGTGGGGGCTCCCGCTCATCATGGGCGCCAGTGCGGAGTTCGGTCTCAACGTCACGCTGCGCTATCGTGAGGCCGCTGCCGGCGGAACGCCGATGCTGACCATCGGGACGGTGAGGGCGGTGGTGCTGAACGGCCTCACGACGATCGGCGGGTTCGGAAGCTTGATGATCGCACGGCACCAGGGGATCTTCGGCCTCGGGCTGCTGCTGACGGTCGGCGCCGGCGCCGGCCTCGTCTCGGCGCTGGTCGTGCTCCCGGTGCTCCTGCAGTGGACCTCGAGATCGCCGTCGCGGAGGCTGCCATGATTCCACGCGCACTCACGCTCGCCCTGGTGTTCACCCTCGTCGTCGCTGTCCCGCCAGGCGCGCGGGCGGGCGAGCCGACCGAGCAGTTGCGCACCGAAATCGACGAGCTCTATCGGACCGTCAAGCAGGCCCCGGCGCCGCCCGCCGCCGGCCGCGAGTCGACCGCCGTCCTCGACCGCATGTTCGACTGGGGGCGGATGGCGGAGGCCGCCCTGCGCGGGCACTGGCAGCAGCGCACGGCGGTGGAGCGCACCGAGTTCACCAGTCTCTTCGCGGACCTGTTCCGGCGCGCGTACGTCGCGCGCGTCAACCTGGTGGACGCCTCGAGGTTCCAGTACCTGGGCGACGCGACCGACGGAACCCGTGGCGAAGTGAAGACCAAGGTCATGACCAAGCGCGGCAGCACGCTCGACGTGGACTACGCCGTCCGCCGCGGAGACAGCGGTCGGTGGCGCGTGGAGGACGTCCGGGTGGAGCAGCTCAGCCTCATCGAGAACTACCGGATCCAGTTCCACACCATCATCACGCGCGCTTCGTATCCCGCGCTGGCGGCTAAGCTGCGCGAGCGGGGGGCGCAGGCGCAATAGCAGCCCGGGAACGTTCCGTGGCAAAGGCGGGCGCGTCAGGGCCCGAGAGCGCGCAGGATCTCGAGCGGCGTTGACAAGTGCCCGGGTGTCTGCCGCCGGAACCAGCGGACGGCAAAGATCAGCCCGGTGACGATCAGCGCCCACACGGCGAGCTTGAGCGTGATGGCGACCAACAGGAACGGCCAGGCCCACGGGCCGGCCCAGCCATACGTCGTCAGACAGTGGATCACGGCTTCGTTCCTCCTCGGCCAAAAGATGCACGCAGCCCTGTGAAGGGCGTGCGTCTCGAATGTAAAGATTCGTAAAGGCCGGCTGCGACGGGCGCCCGGAAGCGAGCAGGATCGAACTCCCCGTCAGAAAGGAACTGAGGGATGGAGATCACAAATCGCATGTCCTGGCTCCCGTCCTGCGTGTCCAGGGGCGGAGACTGCTCTCGACCACCATCGCTCCGACATCCCAGATATCGAACGTGCTGTCGAGCCTGTTGACCTTCCAGGCGGTTCAGATACCTCCCTCGACGTCAAACATCACCTTGCCGCCCCGCTGAACGTGGGCGACGGCTTCGCGGAAGGCGGTGAGCCGAAAGGTCGCTGCGATAGGTACTCGAATCACGCCTGAAGCCACGAGCGGCGCCGTCTCGCGCAGTGCGCTCGGTATTTTCAACTCGACATCCGGATGGTTAAGGAAGAAACCCTTGACGACGACACGCTTCGCGATCAGGTCGAACGGGGCGATAGTGACTGACTTGCCGCTCATCAGAGCATATACGACGAGCGTCCCGGATTCGCTGAGAACGCCGGCTATGGTTGCGCTGGCCTCGCCTGCGACCCCGTCAATGCCGAGCGGCACGCGGGCGTCGCCGATCGTTGCCCGAATTTTGTCGAGCCCCCCACTCTGATCGACGATCACGAGGTCGCCGCCGACGGCTTGCAGCTCAGGAACAAGCTCGGGGCGGCGAACGAAGTTGATTGTCTTGAGGCCGCGCGCCTTGGCAATTGCGATGAGTGACCGGCCGACGCCCGAGTTGGCGGCATTCTGCGCGACCCAGTCGCCGGGCCTGAGGT
>Ga0209237_1003032_pt1 | contig 10164 bp, 11 predicted proteins | sample GraSoi013_1_40cm_2_FD_185820 | JGI IMG/M metagenome (GOLD analysis project Ga0209237, IMG submission 185820) | Grasslands soil microbial communities from the Angelo Coastal Reserve, California, USA - Sample 10_02_2013_1_40cm (SPAdes) (version 2) | ecosystem: Environmental > Terrestrial > Soil >...
GAGCCATCGTTTCGCGAGCTACGGATTGCAAAAACGCCCTACAGAATCCTGCAAATCATTCACGCTGGACGCTCCAAGTGCTAAGACAGCCGCATCAATGCCCCTAAACTGTCGGGCCAGTGCAGAAATCGTCTTCCCGTGGCAGTTCGCCTGCCCGGGCGTTCCGGCCTCGGGAACCGTGTCACCGGCCAGCGAAAACGTCATATTGAACGTGGGCGCTGTGGTGGCGGGCGGTATGATGCCGATGATGTCGGTGCCGATTCGTAGCCAATCCGGGTTCAGGTTTGCGTTGCGGATCCACGCTTGTAAGTCTGTCACACCGGCCGGAAACGGCGTCCCGGGCGGCACGATCGGCCTCGGGGCCGAAAGGTACAGGAAATCGCCACCGTTCACCAGGACCTCCGGCCGGAAGAAATAGTGACCCGCCGGCAAAATGATTGGGGTGGTGAAGTTGATGGTGATCGCGACCTCTTCGCCGCTCTGTGGCCCTTCGCCGTGCGTCAGTTGATTTGGTGACGCATTGATGCCATGTACCACACTATTCGCGACCGTGAAGCTCGGATTCAACAGGGTTGAAGAAAAGCTAAGCGTTCTCGCAAGGGGATCGCGCGTGGCGGTGTCGATTTCGACATCCGCGGGCGAATTGACCCGCGTGGGCACACGGATTGTGCGAGACAGGTCCGAGTCCAGGGGGAAGACATGGTACAACTCCACCTCGACCTGGCTGATACTGGCCAGCGGCATTGTGTTGGGAACGATTAGCCCGGTAATAACGGCCTGGCTAATGACTGTGGTCTCGGTCAGGGCAAAGTCATCGGCCGTCTCAGTCTCTATCTTCCCGGGGCTGGGACGCCGGGACAGCGCCCCGAGCCGACCGTCTGGGTTGCCGGTACTGAAGAAAAAATGTTCAGCCCACGCCGGCTCCGCGAGCCCGATCCCAATCATCAGGATCGCTGTTGCTAAACTCAATCGTGATCTCATGATTATCATTTTTGTTCTCCTTCGCTTCTCATTCCGACTGGGCTGCCGCCCAGTCATCCCTCTAAACGCAGCCAGCTCTCCATTCAGCCAATGCGCATACAGAGCGATCGTCCAAGGAGGTAAGCTGCTGATTCAGTGGTCCCTTGCGTTGGTGAGTTCCATGAATCGTTACGAGCCCAGCGGTGCTTTGTTTGATTTTGCCCCCATCGTTTTGATGGTTCCACCATCGCATTGATAGTGTCTTCGAGACCCCAATGATTTCGTGTGAGGGTCGGAGCGAGTCACACGACTATCCGAGCCCACACCGCAGACCCACTGACAATGTCGGGGTTGGAACGGGAGAGATATATGAAAGCGACCGCCCGGCGACGGCTCCGCTGGTCAGTTCGCTGGAGCCTTCAGCTGCGCGTTGATCGAGTCATACCGGGCATGAACTGGGAATGGAATATTAATCTCGGTTCGTTCCGGCGACGAATGCGCGCAGGCGGCGGTTGCGGCTGGGATGACGAAGTTTGCGAAGAGCCTTTGCTTCGATCTGCCGTATGCGCTCTCGCGTGACACCGAAGTTTTGGCCGACCTCTTCAAGCGTGTGCTCGGTGCCGTCCTCCAGTCCAAACCGCATCTTGATGATGCGCTCTTCACGAGGCGTCAGTGTGTTCAGCACCTGCTCTGTCATTTCCTTTAAATTGATATTGATGACCGCGTCGGCGGGTGAAACCGCGCCACGATCTTCGACGAAATCACCAAGGTGTGAATCTTCCTCTTGACCAACCGGCGTTTCCAGCGAGACTGGTTGCTGCCCGATCTTGAGAACCTTGCGCACTTTCGATACTGGAATGTCCATGCGCTTTGCGATCTCCTCGCTGGTGGGCTCCCGTCCAAGCTCATGGACCAGAGCCCGCGACGTGCGGGTCACTTTGTTGACCATCTCGATCATGTGCACCGGAAGGCGGATGGTTCTTGCCTGATCGGCGATAGCGCGGGTGATTGCCTGACGAATCCACCAAGTTGCGTAGGTCGAAAACTTGTAACCGCGCCGATAGTCAAACTTGTCGACGGCCTTCATTAATCCCATATTGCCCTCTTGAATGAGGTCGAGGAATTGAAGACCGCGGTTGTTATATTTCTTCGCAATGGAAACAACTAAACGAAGGTTCGCTTCAACGAGTTCCCTTTTCGCGATCTCGGCCCGAACCTGGCCCCGCATCGCCGTTTGGACCGCGCGTCGAAGTTCGAGAGCCGTTGCATGGGCTTCGCTTTCGATTTCTCCGATGTTGGCCTTTACGATCTTGATCTCTTTCTCAACATTCTTGCGGTATTCCTTCTTGCTACGATCGGCTTTGCGTTCGAGTCGGCGGAGTTCCTGTTCGAGCGGACGAATTTTATCGACGGTCTCTTTCATCACTGCCATCAAGTGGAGTTTCTCGCCATTCGAGAATTCGAGAGACCGGATGAGCTTCGACAACTCGACTCGCGTACGGCCGAGATTCCAAAGGGCACGCCGAAGCGATGCCTTTTTTTCCTTCGATCCCATTCCGTCCAATTTCATGCGGAGGGTATTTACCTTTTTATACGTCTTGTCGATCTGGCCGATAATGTCCAAGCTTTCCTGGAGCTTCTCTCCAATTTTGTCATCGGTCAATTCCTCGTCACGAAACTGCAGAATATCTTTGATGATGCTGGGATCTTTCTTCAATTGATCTCCCAGCGAAATGATTTCGCGGGCGATGACCGGCGACCGCGACAGCGACTTCAATACCGTAAGGTGGCCGCGCTCGATACTTTTGGCGATCACGACTTCGCCGTCGCGGGTAAGCAACGGTACCGTTCCCATCTCGCGGAGGTAAATCCGTACGGGATCGTTGGTTTTCTCAAGCGCGCCCGGCGTGAGGTCTAGTTCAACCTCGCCTTCAGGAATCTCCTTGAACTCCTTTTCACCGGGAATCTTGTCCAGCCCGGCAAAACGTTCATCTTCGGCATCGATGACTTCGATACCCGCTGTACCGAAAGCGGAAAACAGATCATCCAAATCTTCAGCAGAGGCACCGATGTCAGAAGACAGAAGCTCGCGCACCTCATCATAGAGGAGGTACCCTTTTTCCTTGCCGATATCGATTAGCTTCTGTACCCCGTCGGGAAACTTGTCTTCAAGTGCCAATGGATTGTCCTATCTTGCCAGGGCGGTGTCGTCGCTTACAAATGCCTCAAATTCAATAAGGATAGCAGGCAATGCTAGTACCCGAAACTTCGTTCAAGAGAGGGTCGTCTTCCATGAATCAACGTTTTCGACCCGCTCTCGAACAGCACCTCGATCTTGGTTCCATGTTTCACAGCCGTTGTAATGCCACGGCCGAACATGGGGTGTTCCAAGACGTCACCCGGTTCATACCTGTTCTGGGGAGAATAGGTCTCCGCGACCGCTGTATTGTTTGCCCTCAAAAGCGACTTATATCGATTCGACGGCGGTTTCGCCGGTTGGGATGTTTGCCCCTCACTCCCGTCGCGCTTTCGGGCCGGTTGAGATGATCGGTCTAGAGGATGAGGTTTGTAACTGTGCTGTGACTTGCAAGTGTTGCAGTGTACCCGCGCCGGCTTATCACCAACCATGGCTTCAACGGTGTGCGCCAGTATGCGCTTGCACTTGCCGCACCAAGAATCAATGTCGCTTCCCACCTTTGCCTTGATGCGTCCAGTTTTCATAATTTCATGTTGAACAGGATATGGTAACAAGGACCGAACGATGCCGGATTTCGGCTGAATTGCGAATTCGCCACCCACACCTCGTAAGCGGGGCTCGCGCCGTTTACGGAACGGCTCTTAGTTAATACAGATTGAGGACGAACCCGCAGTTCGGATACGTTCCCTCTTAATATCGCCGCCGGCCTCCGCTGCCGCCGCTGCCGCCGCGGCTCCCGAATTCCCTTTTTTGCATCGGCCGTGCCTCATTGACAGTGAGATTACGTCCGTTGATCTCTTTGCCATTGAGTTGCGCGATTGCTTTGTCGGCAGCGGCGTCGTCCGTCATCTGTACAAAGCCGAAACCTTTCGAGCGTCCGGTATCGCGATCCGTGATGATTTGAACGGATTCAACTCGGCCGATCTCGCCGAACATATTACTAAGGTCAGTTTCTGTGATTTGAAACGAGAGATTTCCAACGAAGATTTTTTTTGCCATCCAAGCAGTATACGCGTGGGTCTGATGTTTTTCGGTGGTTGACTACTTTCGGTCTTCGAGGGGTTCGCGACGGACTTTCTTCCGGCTGAAAGCGAATACCAAAAAGTGAGTCCGCCAAGAAAGGGGGGCCGCTAGGGCCTATTCGTGTTGTTATCGATGCGCATAAGGACTATGCTAGTTATGTCGATTCTCTCCGATTCATTCCTGGACTGTCTTCCTCGTGGCGGTCGAATACTTCCAAGAGAATCCTGATGGTGCTTCAACGACCTCGCGCTTGAACGGATGAAAGGGAAGGAGAGCAATATGTCTAGAAGAAATGGCGATCGTTCGCGTTTTCATCGTCAGTGTAGGGAGAAGCTCCACAACCGAACTCGCATTCGGGAACTGCGGAAAACATTGAGATTACGGGAAGGCGGGTCCGCGCAAAAGTCTGAATCAAAACAGGCATGACGTTAATGTCGCGATGCGGGTCGGAATTTCAGAGACGACGGACCGAATCGACTGAACCGGGGAAATTACCCGCCTCATTCTTTCTGATGGAAGTGAGATTCGTTGAATATTTCTCGATGGCCCAAGGCCGACATGCGGTGGTATCTCGGTGTTCGCTGCCAGAAGTGCCACATGCCCATCCTGTTTGCCCTCGACCACAGCGAAGGAGCAGGAAAACGCCAGGCTCTGTCGGCGGGAAAACTTGTGTTGACCTGCCCGCTGGAAAATTGCAGACATCAGGCAGACTATACAGGCGCTGTCGTCTCGCGCTTTCAGAAGCAACCGGGTAAGCCAAACGAAACCGGGAGGAACAATGAAAGTAATAAAAGTCCAAAACACAAGCGCTGAGTTTAAGGTATGGTGCGAAAGCTGCTGCATTCGAGTCGCACCGAACGAAGAACGAATTGTCGTTCTAGGCAAGACTTATCACTCGCATTGCTACTCCAAACTCGGCACCAAACCGAAAGTTGATGCTCCAGGAGTGTCGGCATGAAAGAAACTGTCTGGAACACCCCTAAAGGTATAACCTGCAGCATTAGCGGACTGGAGGTCTCGTTTGGATGAGCGATTTAATCCGGAATTCAGCGTTGCCCTGCTTGGGTTCAATGGAGAAGCCGTGGTCTATTGCAAAGGCATTTCAGACATCGTTGCGCAGGAGTACGCCATAGAGTACACGAGAATGCTGCAGAATCGCGCAAAGGGAGTCGAAGCCCAACTTCCCCGGATTCCGACAGGGCTCTTCGAGCCCAATCGCAACTTGATCCGCTCTACGCTCGAGAGGATGTGGAAAAAATATTTTCCGGAGAAGTGAGGCGGGCTAGCAGGCGCCGTCGGGTTGGAGAAATGTATGAAGGACCCTAAGGTCACTGTCCGTTACATCGGATTCCAGGCCCTCTCGGATGGGAGTAGACGGTTCGATTTTTCATTTTCCCGTCCCGATGCGTCCCTGCAATTGATATCCGTCGAGGCACCATACCTTCTGTTTTCCGGACCGGACCACATGGCCATACAGGAATGCGCCGGCATTTGCTACGAGACATTGAAGTGTCGGGTCGTGGGATGCTCCGGAATTGTCCCTGTTTCCATCAGCCTCACGTCGGCCGATATCGCCCAACATAGAAAACTTCCCAAAACGGCGGCGCGCGTCGCCCGAACGCATGAGTGAAGCCCCAGAAGTTATGCGAGACACCTTGGAGTTCAGACGACGGATCTCAGGCAAAAAGTAAGGCAGAGATTCGTGCGTCTTTGTTCTGTCTATCGGTTCGTTTGATTTTTCTTGTAGCTCTTTTCAAGCGCCTCCCGGCTGTCCAAGCAGGGAACCGCTGTTGATAATATCCATGTGTAATCAATTTACTCAATCAATTCCGATCCGCATTTTCATCTTCGTCGAAATCTTGCAACCAGTCGGGTTTGGGCTGAGGCCCCGGTTGCATTCCAGCCAAGTCTGGATCTTCATCCCCTGAGCGTACGGGAGTGTTGGCTTTGCGTTCACGAGCCTCCGCACGGCGCTGTTCCTTTTCTTTCTTACGTTCTGCTTTGGCCTTTTCACGCGCTCTCTTGTTCGAAGGAGGTTTTGCCATTTCAAAGGGCCTTTCCTGTCCTCCTATCATATCGCACGGAGACTCATAATGTTGTCCCGATCAGGGACTTCATCCCCCATTTCAGGATGGGCAGAAAGTTCAAGTTCATCCTCGACAGCGCAGAGATGCAAGCGTGGATCAAGCGACAGATCCCTGTATAACAACAACACCGAAGACCACAGTGTAACGTGCCGAGATCTTCGCCACCGAAGGAGGGGAGTGTTTTTCAGATTCGGTGTGGGCGAATGCGTGGATGATCGTGAGAAATTGGCGGCAGGAATGTGAACATGACGACGGCATAGCGGCTTCAATAAATATCCCACCAACGATTCTTTCCATTTTTCAATTTTTTCAGATAAGCGGAGCAGGCACAGGATAGGTACGGGGAGAGCTCCGTGTCTAAGGTTAGCGGCCTGGATCGGAGCCCTCCACCAGACCAGTTTTGGGATAGTTCCCTTGGAGGTCCGATGCAGATGCTACACCCGCACTGTGGTTCAATCCAGCAGTACATGGAGCAAATCGAAGATCCGGATCGTGGGCGTCCTTCCAGTTGTCCGCAGTGTCGGAGCAAAGAGCGGCTGAAGGCGCACGGATTCTACAGCCGGACGATTGTGGATGAGGCGTTTGATGGCCTGATTCGGATACGGCGGTATCTGTGTCAGGCATGTCTGCTGACAGTGTCTCTGTTGCCGGGATGGGCGTTGCCGTTTATGCGTTTCAGCATTCCGATAATCGCCAAGACGGTGAAGGCCCGCTTGATAGAGAACCGGGCCTGGAAGGCGGCAGCGCCGGCAGCGCCTTACCAGCGGGGGCAGCACTGGGTGCGCCGTTTTGCGAAACAGGCCGAGCCGTTGTCGGCGGCGCTGTCGGCATTGACGGCAGCGAGCGCAGCGCCGAGTTTTATATCCAGGGCGCTGGGTATGCTGGAGAAGGCCGGATGGACGGTGGCGCACCGGTTTCTGTTTTCAGACTTGCGGATGCACCTGCTGGGATGGGGACGGGTTCTGGCTCCACATGGGCTGCGCATCACGATCAACGCGGTTTGCTCGACACCAGGGGCGTTCCCACAGACCACTTGCATCGACTCGGAAAACCCATCGGATTAGGGTTCGATTCCAGGAGGTACTGACCCGATGGATGATCCCAAATCCGAAAAAGTCGCACTCTTCCGCTACGGTTTAATCGCGACTCTGGTTCTTGAACAACTATCGCGCGGCGAACTGATGCGCCGCGCCCGTGAACTGGCCGCGCTTCACTATGACATTCCGTTTTCCGAACGCACCACGATATCGGTGGGCACGTTGTTGAAGTGGGCCCGTCGCTACCGCAAAGGTGGCCTGGATGCGTTGAATCCGAAACGCCGCAAGGACCGGGGCGTGAACCGCGTCATCTCCCCGCAACTGGCTCAACTGATCGAACGGCTGAAGCGGGAAAACCCACATCGCACCGGAACCACGCTGCTGCGGGAACTGGCGCTATCGTCCAATGATCCCAACTCCCAGCCCTTATCCGCGGCCACTCTCTATCGTTTCCTCAAAGAGCATGGACTGACCCAGAAGCAACTGCTTTCCCCGCCGGCACACAAGAAGTTCGAGGCCGAGTTTGCGAATCAGATCTGGCAATCGGACATGATGTTCGGCCCCTACATCCCACGACCCGGCGGCGGCAAACAACAAGCCATGCTCTATGCGCTTCTGGACGACGCATCCCGCCTCGTTGCTCACGCGCAGTTCTACGCCGATGAAGGTCTGGAATCCCTGCTGGACTGTACGCGCCAAGGCATCGCGGCGCGCGGCATTCCTGTCCGTTTCTATGTTGATAACGGCAAGGTGTATCGTTCGGCCCAACTGGCCCGCATCGCTGCCACCTTAGGTATTCTGATTGTCCACACGCCACCTTACCAACCCGAAGGCCGCGGAAAAATCGAACGCTTCTTCCGCAGTGTCCGCGACCAGTTTCTGGCCAGCCTGGATCTGAAACAGGTCACCAGCATGAAGGATCTCAACACGCGTCTGGATGCCTGGATTCAAACCGCCTATCACCGTACCCCCCACGGCGGCCTGCCCCCCAATACCACGCCGCTTCAGCGTTGGCAGCGCGATATTGAGCGGGTCCGTCAACTGCCTCCCGCGACCGATGTCCGTCGCCTGTTCTTCTATCGCCTGGACCGTCTGGTCCGGCGCGATTCCACATTCCTGCTTCAGAAGCGCTTCTATGAAGCTCCCGCCCATCTGGCCGGTCAGAAAGTGGAGGTCCGCTTCGATCCGCTCGATCCATCCCAGGCCGATGTTTTCTCGGGCGGCGTCTTCCAGGGCGCCGCGCGGCTGGCCGATCCGATCGCCAATGGTCTTTGGATCGCCGCCAAATCCCAACCGGCGCCCACTCCGGCACCCACCGGCATCAACTACGTCGAACTGCTTCACCAGAAACGGGAGGATGGCGATGTTTGAACCCTTCTTCGGCTTTAAAAAATCTCCATTTGCCTCCACTCCCGATTCCAAACAACTGTTTGAGTCCGGCGCATGGACTCAGCTGAAGGCTCGTCTCCAGTTCCTGACCGATCACCGCGGCGCCGGTCTGTTGACCGGCGAACCCGGTTCGGGAAAGTCGACCGCCGCCAGAACCTGGCTGGCCGGCTTGAATCCCAACCTCTACAAGATCGTCTACCTGCACTGGTCTTCCGGATCGGCTCTGGATCTGCTCCGCCAACTGGCCCGTGATCTGGATCTCGAACCCTCTCACTTCAAAGGCGATCTGGTCGATCAGATCGCCGAAGCCATCGTGCGTCTGAACAAAACCAAAAAGCAGCACCCCATCGTCGTCTTTGATGAAGCCCAATTGCTCTCGCATCCCGCCCTGGAGCAGATCCCGCTGTTGCTCAACTTCGACATGGACTCGTCCACGTACCTGACCTTGCTGCTGATCGGCCAGCCCTTGCTGCGCCGGACGCTCTCGCTTCAGCATCACGAAGCGCTGCGCCAGCGCATCGCCGTTCACTATCATCTCGAAGGACTCTCCCGCTCCGAACTGGACGACTATATCGCTCACCAACTGAAGGCTGCGGGCTGCACTCAGCCAGTCTTTGACGACACGGCGCGGCAGGCTCTTTATCAAGCCACTAAAGGCATCCCGCGCAAGGTCAACAAACTTGCCTTGACGGCGTTGCGCCTGGCCGCCAGCCGCAAAGTCTCGATCGTCGATGAAGCGGTCTTGATGGACGCCGCCGCAGAGGCTCTCTTATGAGTGCTCCAGTTCAAGCCCCGCCCCGCGCCGTCCTGTCTCTGGCCGAACTGCTCTCCGATCATCCCCAACCGGAACCCTGTTTAATCGAGCCGGGGCTGTTACCTTCTCAAGGAATCCTTTTTCTCGGCGGCGAACCCAAGACCGGAAAATCACTTCTCGTCGCCAATCTGGCCTTCGCCCTGGCGGCGGGTGGCGATCACGCTGGGTTTAAAGTGCCCTGCCCCAAACGCGTCTTGATCTGCCAGTTCGAACTACCCACGCCGCAGTTTGCTCTCCGCTTGGCCACCATGCGTAAAGCTGTCGGCAACTGCGCCGATTCGAATCTCTTTGTCCATACGCGCGTCTCGGGCCATATGCTCAGTTCCACGGCCGGCCTGAATCACTTCCTGAACTCCGCACGCTCGGTTCAGGCCGACGTCATCGTCATCGATCCTCTCTACTCCACTCACGACCAGGATGAAAACGACACCCGCGCCATGGCCGCTCTCTGTCAGGCCCTGGTCCGGCTCCGCGATTCTTCTAAGGCCGCTCTCATCGTTGTCCACCATATCCGCAAGTCGGCCGGCCGCCATGAACTGGGCAGCGCTTTCCGCGGCTCTTCCGCTCTTCACGCCGTCGGCGATTCCTATCTGCTGCTGGCGCGCCCTTCACCTCAGATCCCTACCGTTGAACTGCGTTTCCAGTTCCGCTATGCCG